>VYLE01000031.1_pt1 | contig 123195 bp, 132 predicted proteins | sample 5114391 | NCBI WGS metagenome assembly VYLE01 (sample SAMN12291771, study PRJNA351875) | freshwater metagenome | isolation source: freshwater lake | place: USA: Michigan, Kent Lake | collected 2013-08-15
CCCCTCGGCCGACTCCGCCGGCCCGCCCGCAGCCGCCGCGTCCGACGCCGCCCCGCGAACCGACCCTCGATCTCGACGCCCTCGCAGGTCCGCCTCGCCCCGGCCCGCGTCCCGGGCCCCGCCCGCCGACGGGACAGACCGGCGCGGGTGCCGCGCCCCAGGCGACGGGCCCGCAGATCACGGCCGTCTTCAACCAGGTCTATCCGAACTGGATTCTGCCCTGCGACATCCCCGGGGCGGACGCCCTGCGCATCCAGATGGACGTGACCCTCGATGAGCAGGGACGGATCACGGCCGGTCCGAACCTGATCGGCGCCCGTTCGGATCCGGTCTGGCGGGCCGCGGCCGACGGCGCGGTCCGGGCGATTCGTCAGACAGCGCCCTTTGACGTTCCGGCCGGCTTCCCCGGCGGACGTTTCCGGCCCACCTTTGTCACCGAACGGGCCTGTCGGGGACGGTAGCGCCCGGCGCTCGACCCTGACAAAGCGTGACGGGGCCTGAAAGTCGCCCCATTCACGGCCATGCTGGCCTTATGCCCTCGCTCTGGCGATAAAGAGCGGCGAGGATCGAAACCTGCGGGAGCCCCTGATGCGTTTGAACCGACTTCTGGCCAGTGTCGCCGTTCTTGCGATGACGGTGAGCGCGGCCACCGCCCAGACGCCCCCGGTTCCGCCGCAATCGAGCGATCCGGTAGAGGTCGAGATCGACCAGGGCGTGCTGCGGCCGATGCAGATCGCCGTCGTCAACTTCACCGGTCAGAACGGCGCTGACCTGAGCGGAGTGATCCGGGCCAACCTGCGCCGTTCCGGCTATTTCGAGCCGTTGGACCCGGCGGGTTTCGTCGAGACCGGTCTGACGCTGGCGAATGCCCCCAGCTTTCCGCAGTGGACCTCGATCGGCGCCCAGGCGGTGCTGTACGGCGCGGTGTCGCCCCGGCCCGACGGCCGCAACGACTTCGGCTTCCGCCTGTACGACCCCTATCGCCAGTGCCAGCTGGCCTCATACCAGTTCACCGCCACGCCCGAGCAATGGCGCCGGATCGGCCACAAGATTGCCGATCTGATCTATCAGCGCATGACCGGCGAAAGCGGCCTGTTCGACAGCCGCGTGATCTTCGTCTCGGAGAGCGGCACCCAGCTGAACCGACTCTCGCGCCTCGCCATTTCCGATCAGGACGGGTTCAACCCCGTCTATCTGACCCAGGGCGACGAGGTGATCATGTCGCCGCGCTTCTCGCTGAACGACCCCAATGAGATCACCTATGTCGCGCTCGGGCGGGACTACAGCCGCATCTATCTGTTCAACCTGTCGACCGGCCGGCGTGAGAGCCTGGGCGAGTTTGACGGTCAGGTGCTGGCCCCGCGCTTCTCCAATGACGGGTCGAAGATGGCCTTTTCGATCATCCGGGGCGGCAACACAGACGTCTATGTGATGGACCTGGCCAGCCGTAATCTGCGCCGCCTGACCTCCGACCCCGGTATCGACACCTCGCCGTCCTTCAGCCCGGACAACAGCCAGCTCGTCTTCACCTCTGACCGGTCCGGCCGTGCCCGCCTCTATACGATGCGCGCCGACGGCACAGGACAGCGGCCGATCTCGCGGGGCGGCGGACTCTATACTGCCCCCAATTGGAGCCCTCGCGGCGATCTGATCGCCTTTACCAAACAGGGCGGCGGCCGCTTCTCGACGGGCGTGATGGCGAGCGACGGTTCGGGCGAGCGCATCCTGTCGTCCAGCTATTTCGAGGAGGGGCCGTCCTGGGCCCCCAACGGCCGCTACATCATGTTTGCGCGCCAGTCGCCGGGCGGGGACACCCGGCTGTGGACCGTGGACCTGTCGGGCCGTGTCGTTGCCCAGGCCGGCTATTCGGGCCGCGGCACCGATCCGGCCTGGTCGCCGCTCCTCGACGAACAGCCCGTCAACCTCGGCGGCGGCGGCCCGGACGGCTGTCCGGCCTGATCACAAGGGAGCCGTTCGGCTCAAACCCGCGTTATCGCGACTGGCGAAACCGCTGGCGCGTCAGTAGCAAGCCTTTAATAGCCAAGCTGGAGGCTGCGGCCTCCACCCAAGGAGAAGACCGATGATGAAGCCCTCGACCCTCGTCCGTCTGGCCACCGTCGGCCTAGCCGTGACCGCTATCGCCGCCTGCACCCCGCGGACGCCCGCCGACACCGGTGCCGGCAATACCGTCCCGCCCCCGGCCAATGACCAGTATGTCGGCAGCGGGGCTGGCCCCGTTTCGGGCGGCAATCTCGGTGCCGCCGCACCCGGTTCGGAACAGGATTTCGTCGTCAATGTCGGCGACCGCGTCTATTTCGACCTCGACAGCTATGCCATCCGCCCGGAAGCCTATCCGCGCCTGGACGCCCAGGTCGCCTGGCTGCAGCGTTATCCTGGCGTGACCGTCCGCATCGAGGGTAATGCCGACGAGCGCGGCACCCGCGAGTACAATCTGGCCCTCGGTGCCCGCCGTGCCGAGTCGGTCCGCAGCTATCTGGTCGAGCGCGGCGTCTCCGCCGGCCGTATCGACACCATCAGCTACGGCAAGGAGCGTCCGATCGCGGCCGGTTCGAACGAAGAGGCCTTCGCCCGCAACCGCAATGCCCACACGGCCATTGTTTCGGGTGCCTCGCGCTAGACCCGACCCCACGTCGACAACGGAAAGGGCGGCCGGCTCCCGGTCGCCCTTTCTTTTTGACCTGTGTTTCGCCGCATTGCACAATCCCGGGCGTCGCACGCGGGGGTGGTCATGGACAGTATTGAGGCGGCCGGCGGTCTGATCACCGGCGGACTGATCGCGAAACTGCTGTCCCGGCGGGAAAGCCGTCGCAACGCGACGGCAGAGGAGCACCCCGGGATCTGCAGCGACTGCGGCGCGCCGGTCACGGGAAAATACTGTTCGGAGTGCGGCCAGCCGACCCATGTGCACCGCTCCCTGCTCCATCTCGGCGAAGAGATGCTGCACGGTGTGCTGCATTTCGACGCCCGGATCTGGCGCACCCTGCCGCTGCTGGCGATCAACCCCGGACGACTGACCCGGGAATGGGTTGCGGGCAAACGCACCCGCTACGTGTCGCCGTTGGCCATGTTCCTGTTCAGCGTCTTCCTGATGTTTTTCGTGTTCAGCTTCAGCGGAACGCTGGAGCCGAAGATCACGACGCCTCTGCCGGAACGGATCGCCGATGCGCGGACCGAATTGGACGCCGCCCGCATCGAATTGCGCGAGGCAGAAACGGCCGCAGCAGCGAGTCCCGGGTCAGAGGCCCTGGCGCTGGCCGTTAGCGCGACGCGTGGCGAGGTCGAGGTGCGTGAGCGACGCCTGGCGGGCCTGACGGGAGCCGGTGCCGATGCGGCCCGTCCCGACGGCCTCGCACCCGGCAGCTGGCAGGCCGAGCTGGCCGACGCGGTCCAGGACGACCGGGTCCAGGTCAAGGGCGACAGCAAATGGGTCGAAAAGGTCAAGCACAAGCTGAGCAACCCCGATCTGCTCCTCTACAAGATTCAGCAAACGGCCTACAAATTCAGCTTCCTGCTGATCCCCCTGTCGATTCCGTTCGTGGCCTTGCTGTTCCTGTGGCGGCGCGGGTCCACCCTGTATGATCACGGCGTCTTCGTGCTCTACTCGCTGACCGCCATGTCGATCCTGATCATGATCACCTCCGTTCTCGCACCGATCTGGAGTGGGTTCGCCCTACTGAGCGGCCTCGCCTTCACCCTCGGCGTTCCAGCGCACATGTACGCCCAGTTGAAGGGGGCCTATCAGCTGTCGTGGTTTTCCGCTGCCTGGCGGACCGTGCTGCTGCTGATCTTCTGCGGCTTCGCCCTGATCGCGTTTGTGCTGAGCATCATCATGCTGGGCCTGGCGGGATGACGCCTTGCGGGCGCCGCAAATCAGTGGGACGAAAACAACCATGCTGAAGTTCCCCGCCGCCCTCCGCAGCCGCAATGCCCTGATCTCGGTTCTGGGCGTCGTCCTGATTGCGGGCACGACTACGGTCGTGGCCCAGACCACGCCGCTCGAGCCCGTGCAGTGGGACAAGCGACGGCTTGAGCAACTGGACCGCAACGTCCGCCGCCTCGAGCGCGCCGTGACCCAGCGCAACGCCGCCGGCGATCCCGTGATTATCGAGCCGGATCCCGAGGTCGTCGCCCTGCAGGGCCGCGTCGGCCTGATGGACCGCCGGCTGGCCGACATGGAGGCGACCGTCCAGCGCGTGAACGGCGACATCGAGCGGCTGACGTTCCAGCTGGACGAGGCCGGGCGCGACAACACCGCCCTGGCCGCCCGCGTCCGGGATGCCGAAGGCCGTGTCCGCGTCCTGGAGGCAGCGGCGGCGCGTGAGGCCGAGCTCAACTCGCCCATTCCGACGACCTCGCCAACCGGAGACGCCGCGCGCGACCTGACGGCCGCCGTCCGATTGGCGGCCACCGATCCGCAACGCGGCGAGCGCGCCCTGCAGACCATCATCCTTGCCTGGCCCGACACCCCCCAGGCCCGTGAGGCCTCAAGCCGTCTCGGCGACCTGCGCATCTCGGCCGGTGATCCGGCCGGTGCCGTATCCGCCTATGCCACGGCCCTTCAAGGCTGGCCGACGGCCCCCTGGGCCGCTGCGACGACGCTCGAGTTGGCCAACGCCCTGAATGCGACGGACCGCAAGACCCAGGCCTGCACCGCCCTGACCGAGTTCACCCGCCGCTACGCCGAGACGACCAGCGCCGCGGTTCGCACCCGGGCGACCGAGACCCGCACCCGCATCGGCTGCCCGGCCGCTGCGCCAGCCGCGCCGCCGGCCCGGAGACCGGGCTGACGTCAGACCGCGCCGACTGGACCGGGCCCGCGTGGGCCGCACTGTCTGCGCGCCTGGAAGCCGGCACCGACCGCCCGCTGGCCCTCGCCCTGTCCGGCGGTGGCGACTCCATCGCCCTGCTGCGCCTCGCCGCCGACTGGGCGCGCGTGAACGGCCGCCGTCTGCTGGCCCTGACCGTCGACCATGGTCTGAACCCGGACAGCGCCGACTGGACCGTCTTCGCGGAACGTGCCGCCCGTGACGCCGGGGCCGACTGGCTCGGCCTGAACTGGACGGGGCCCAAACCGGCAACCGGCCTGCCCGCGGCCGCCCGTTTGGCCCGTCACCGCCTGATCTCGCAGGCGGCGCGCCAGGCCGGGGCGCGGGTCGTCCTGTTCGCCCATACCGCCGACGACATCGCCGAAGCCGAGGTCATGCGCGCCTCAGGATCGAACCTCGGTCGTCTGCGTGACTGGTCTCCTTCCCCGTCCTGGCCCGAGGGGCGGGGTTTGATGCTGCTGCGGCCGATGCTGGGCGCGGGGCGGGACGAAGTGCGACACTGGTTGGCAGGGAAGGGGGCGGACTGGATCGATGATCCGGGTAATGAGGATCCAAGATACGCCCGTAGCCGCGCGCGTGCTGCCCTTCTCCTGTTGGGTGGAGACGGATCGCACCGCGATCCGGGGACGGGTGGGCCGGCAGGCCGGATGAGGGCCGATTGCGCGAGCGGCGAAGTCGGCCCCGGACAGCCGAGCCTCGCCCTTCCAGGCTCCGCGCGGCCCTTCAGCTCGCGCAGGAGCGACGGCTTCGCCGCCGCGCGGTCAAGCCCGATCCCGATGGGAGAAGGTTCGCTGAACCTGGACCGGAGCACCGATGCCGCCACCCTGGCGGCCGTTCTCGTCTGTGTGGGCGGAGGCGACCGACTTCCGCGTGGAGACCGGCTCTCCACCATTCTCTCCCGTCTTCGGTCCGGCGAGGACTTCACTGCCAGCCTCTGCGGAGCCCGCATCGAGGCGTGCGGCGATCAGGGCCTGGTCAGCCGCGAAGCGGGCGAGTTCGTCCGTCGGCCACGACCGCCGTTACCACTGACGGCGGGGGAGGAGACCGTCTGGGACGGTCGCTGGGCGATAACGGTCGATTCGCCCGGCTGGTCCGTCGTCCCTGCCGCCGGGCGGATGGCGGAGCTGTGCGACGCCGACAGGGCGGTGTTGAAGGTCCTGCCTCCCGCCGCGCGCGGTTCGATCCCTGTGCTGATCCGGAACGACGCGACTGCCCCGGTTCTTGCAGGGAGGGTGGGCAAGGCGACGGTGTTGGTCGAGGAGAGACTGGCCCTGACGCTGGACCGAATGACGCACGAACGGGACCTTGGCGTTGCCATCCATGGCGCATCGCCCCGGAACCACCTATTTTCCGACGCACACCACTGACGAGCGGGCGCTCAGGCGCACCCAGGGAACGAGACGAGAATGAACCTGCGCAATCTGGCCATCTGGGGCGTGATCATCCTGGGGGCCATGGCCTTCTATGTCGCCGCCAGCCGCCCCGGCGGCCTTACCGCGCCTCCCGGTGCCAAGGAGGCGTCTGCGGCGCGTCCTGTGGTGATGAGCTATTCCGACCTGCTCAAGGCCCGGGACGATGGCAATATCGTCAGTGTCGAGGTGCGCGGCGAAACCGTGAAGGCGACCCTGCGCGACGGCAAGGTCGTGACGGTCACCACCCCTGTTCCCAACGCTGCCCTCGTCGACAGTATCCAGGCCAAGGGTGCCGAGGTCGATGTCAAGACGACCCGCCAGTCGCTCTGGGTCAGTGCCCTGATCGGCCTGCTGCCCTTCCTTCTGATCATCGGCCTCTGGATCCTGATCATGCGCCAGATGCAGGGCGGGGCGCGCGGGGCCATGGGCTTCGGCAAGTCCAAGGCCAAGCTGCTGACCGAGCACAAGGGCCGCAAGATGTTTGAGGACGTCGCCGGTGTGGATGAGGCCAAGGAGGAGCTGCAGGAGGTCGTCGACTTCCTCAAGGACCCCGGCAAATTCCAGCGTCTGGGCGGCAAGATTCCCAAGGGTGCCCTGCTGGTCGGCCCTCCCGGTACCGGCAAGACCCTGCTGGCGCGCGCCGTCGCGGGCGAGGCGGGCGTGCCCTTCTTCTCCATCTCGGGTTCGGATTTCGTCGAGATGTTCGTTGGCGTCGGCGCTTCCCGCGTCAGGGACATGTTCGAACAGGCCAAGAAGAACGCGCCCTGCATCATCTTCATCGACGAGATCGACGCCGTCGGTCGTCACCGTGGTGCCGGTCTGGGCGGCGGCAATGACGAGCGCGAGCAGACGCTGAACCAGCTTCTGGTCGAGATGGACGGGTTCGAGGCCAATGAGGGCATCATCCTGATCGCCGCGACCAACCGTCCTGACGTGCTGGACCCGGCCCTGCTGCGTCCCGGCCGTTTCGACCGTCAGGTCGTGGTCCCCAATCCCGATGTGAACGGCCGCGAGAAGATCCTGCGTGTGCACATGAAGGACGTGCCCCTGGCCGCCGACGTCAACACCAAGACGATCGCGCGCGGCACGCCCGGCTTCTCCGGTGCTGACCTGGCCAATCTGGTCAATGAGGCGGCCCTGATGGCGGCCCGCAAGGACCGTCGCATGGTCACCCACCGCGACTTCGAGGACGCCAAGGACAAGGTCATGATGGGCGCCGAGCGCAAGTCGATGGCCATGAATGAGGAAGAGAAGCGTCTCACCGCCTACCACGAGGGCGGCCACGCCATCGTCGCCATGAACGTCAAGATGGCCGACCCGGTGCACAAGGCCACCATCGTGCCGCGGGGCCAGGCGCTCGGCATGGTGATGCAGCTGCCGGAAGGCGACCGCTATTCCATGAAATACCAGCAGATGGTCGACCGCATCGCCATCATGGCCGGCGGCCGCGTGGCCGAGGAGCTGATCTTCGGCAAGGAGAACATCACCTCGGGGGCCAGCTCCGACATCCAGCAGGCCTCGAAACTGGCCCGCCGCATGGTCACCCAGTGGGGCTTCTCCGACATCCTCGGGACGGTGGCCTATGGCGAGAACGAGCAGGAGGTCTTCCTCGGCCACTCGGTCGCCCGCAGTCAGAACGTCTCGGAGGACACGGCCCGGATCATCGATTCCGAGGTCAAGCGTCTGGTCACCGAGGGCTGGAACGAGGCTCGCCAGATCCTGACCGACAAGGCCGCGGATCTCGAGACCCTGGCCCAGGCCCTGCTCGAGTATGAGACCCTCTCCGGTCAGGAGATCAAGGATCTGCTGGAGAAGGGCCTGGCCCCGAACCGCGACGAGAGCAATTTCCCCAATGTCGGCCCGTCGGTCTCTGTGCCGATCACCCCGGTGACGGACGGGGCTCCGGCCGAGGTCCAGACGGTTCACTGACAGGCTGAAATGATTGAACCCGCCCGGGCCAGGCCCGCGGCGGGTTCTTTCTGATGAACCAGTTTGCATTATAAACAAGTCTGTGTGATACGGGTCTCCATCAAGAGGGGAGTCCTTCAATGTCTTCAAACGAAACCGGGCCGTCCGACCGCCTGCACGGCCTCGACGCCCTGCGCGGAGCCGCCCTGCTGCTGGGCGTCGTCCTGCACGCCTCCATGACCTATTTTCCGGTTCCGATATGGATCGTGTCGGACACTGACAACTCGCCGATCGCCAGCGCGATCTTCTTCGCCATCCACCTGTTCCGGATGGTGACCTTCTTCCTGATCGCCGGCCTGTTCGCCCATATGATGCTCGAGCGGCGCGGCACCGGTGGCTTCATCCGGGACCGGGCCACCCGCATCGCCGGACCGCTGGCAGCCTTCTGGTTCCCGGTGCTCGCGGCGATCATTGCCGGGTTGATCTGGATGGCGGCGATCCGCAATGGGGGGACCATTCCCACCGACGGCCCACCGCCGCCGCCGCTGACGCTCGAGACCTTCCCCCTGACCCATCTGTGGTTCCTCTGGGTTCTGCTGATCCTCTATGTCGGCATGCTGGTCCTGCGCGCGCCCTTTGCGATGGCGGACCGCGACGGCAGCTGGGGCCGGTTCGTCGACCGGGTCACCGGGGCCCTGATCGGGCCCTGGACCCCGGCCCTGATGGCCGCGCCACTGGCGGTCGCCTTCTGGTTCGCACCCAACTGGATTCCGTTCTTCGGCATACCGACGCCGGACACCGGTCTGGTGCCCAATCCGGTCGCCCTGACCGCCTTTGGCACAGCCTTCGGCCTCGGCTTCCTGCTGGACCGTCGCCGCGACCTGCTGGGCCGTATCGAGCGGCTCTGGCCGGTGTTCACGGTCGTGGCCCTGGGCGTCGGGACGGGTGCCCTGGTCCTCGCCGGTGGACCGGTCCCGGAGTTGACGCCCGTCACCGATCCCGAGCTGAAGGCCCCGCTGGCGGCGGTGATGGCCCTGGCCGTCTTCGCCTCGACCTTCGCGGTCCTGTCGCTGGCCCTGCGCTTCGCCTCCGGCTACAGCGCCTTCCGCCGCTACCTCGCCGACTCCTCCTACTGGGTCTACATCGTCCATCTGCCGCTGGTGATGGTCGGACAGATCCTTGTGGTGAACGAGACCTGGCCCTGGTTCGTGAAGTTCGGCGTGGTCATCGGCGGGACCATGGCGATCAGCCTGCTGACCTATGAGCTGCTGGTCCGCCACAGCTTCGTCGGCGGCTGGCTGAATGGTCGTCGCATCCCCTGGCGCCGCCAGAGGGACGCGGAATTCTCGCCCGCCGAATAGCTTGCCAAGACCGGTCGGCTCGTCCACGCCAAGGGCGAGCCGGCCACAGGAGAGTCGCTGCATGCCCGCCAAACCCCGCCCGAGCTCGCCCGAGGACGACCTCGCCTTCCTGCGCGCGATCGTCGAGGGCGGTGGACGCCCGCCCATGACCATGGCCGTCTGCTATCTGGCCGGCGGGTTGCTGTACGGCCTTCAGTGCCTGTTCCATGTCGGTCAGATCACCGGGCTGATCCGCTGGTCCGGCCTCGCCAGTCTGATCTTTGTCACCCTGATCAGCGTAACCTTCCTGGTGATCCTGATCTGGGCCATCCTGAAGGACCGGAAGGATGGCGTGGGCAATCGCGGGCCTGCGGCCGCGCGCACGCTCAAGGCGGCCTTCAGCGCCACGGGCATGGCCAATGCCGCCGTCATCATCATCTTCGGTGTCGGCGCCATGCGGGACAATGATTTCGCTGTCTGGCTCTACTATTCCGCCATCGTCTTCGCCCTGCAGGCCGCCGCCTGGTATGTGGCCTGGACGCTGAAGCGGAAGGGCTGGATGCTGGCCACCGCGATCGGCGGCTGGATCACGGCGGTCGCGCTGGGCGTGCTGGTGCGTGAGACCACGTGGTATCTGGCCGTCTGCACCGTCGCACTGTTCCTGCTGTTCGCCCTGCCGGGCTGGGTCATGTTCCGCGACGCCCGCGCCGTACGCACTGCGGACTGAGTCAGGATGGGTCTCGCCGATCTCGGACGTATCGACGAGGTCATCCACGGTCGCCTGCGGCTGGGGATCATGGTCTATCTGGCCGACTCCGACGTGGCCGATTTCACCGAGCTGAAGACCGTGCTCGAAGCCACCCAGGGCAATCTGTCGGTCCACCTCAAGAAGCTGGAAGAGGCGGGCTTTGTCGCCATCGCCAAGAGCTTCAAGGACAACAAGCCCCTGACCCGGGTGTCGATCACGCCGGAGGGCCGAAAGGCGTTCGGCGCCTATCTGGACGCCATCGGCAGTCTGATCGGCGGCAAGGACTGATGCCCCGCCCGCAGGTCATGGGCATCGTCAATGTCACGCCCGACAGCTTCTCGGACGGCGGCCGGCTGGGCTCGGTCGAGGCGGCGGTGGCGCACGGCCTTCGGCTGGTCGATCAGGGGGCGGATATCCTCGACATCGGTGGCGAGAGCACCCGGCCGGGCGCCGAACCGGTCGGTGCCGCCGAGGAAATCGCCCGCGTCGTGCCGGTCATCGAGGGCCTGCGCGGCCACTGGGCCGGCCCGACCAGCATCGACACCATGAAGCCCGCCGTCGCCCGCGCCGCCGTCGCCGCCGGCGCCACGATGTGGAACGATGTGACGGCCCTCGCTTTCGCGCCCGACAGTTTGACGACCGCCGCCGAACTGGGCTGCGAGGTCGTGCTCATGCATATGCGCGGCGAGCCGCAATCCATGCAGGCCGACCCCCGCTACGACGACGTCGTCGCCGAGGTCTGCACCGAACTGACGGCCCGGGCCGAAGCGGCCATGGCGGCCGGGGTGGCGCGCGAGCGGATCTGGCTCGATCCCGGCATCGGCTTCGGCAAGACCCTGGCCCACAATCTGGCCCTGACCGCGCATCTGGATCGGCTGGTCGATCCCGGCTTTTCCGTGCTCTTCGGGGCCAGCCGCAAGCGCATGATCGGCGAGGTTGACCGGACTGCCACCGATCCGGGCGACCGCATCGGCGGATCCATCGCCCTGGCCCTGGAAGCCGCCCGTCGCGGGGCCCGCATGATCCGCGTGCATGACGTGCGCGAGACCGTTCAGGCCTTGCGGCTTCAGGCCGCGCTGTTCCCGGACTAAACCGCTTGCCCGGAGACCCGCCCTGCTCCATCTGGGCCCGATGAGTGCAACCTGGATCAATCCCTGGCTCGCCCTTCTGATCGCGGGTGTTCTGGAGGTCGTCTGGGCCTCCGGTTTCAAATATGTCGGCACCCAACGCCCGCTGATCTCGGTTGGCGTAGCCATCGCCATGGCCGTGAGCTTCTATTTCCTCTGGATTGCGACCCAGAGGCTGCCGATCGGAACCGCCTACGCCATCTGGACCGGCATCGGTGCCGTCGGCGCCGCCACGGTCGGAATCCTTGTCTTCGGCGAGCCGGCGACGGCCCTGCGGATCGTCTGCATCGTCCTGATCGTTGCCGGCATCGTCGGGCTGAAGCTCTTCTCGGGCGCGCACTGATGACGGGAGTATCGCCCGGCCGCGTCCTGATCATCGCCGGTTCGGACTCCGGTGGCGGAGCCGGGATCCAGGCCGACATCAAGGCCGTGACCATGCTGGGCGGTTACGCCGCCACCGCGATTACCGCCATCACCGTGCAGAACACCCTGGGCGTCCAGGGAGTCCATCCGCTGCCGCTGGACCTCATCGAGGCCCAGGCGCGCGCGGTGCTGGACGACATCGGTGCCGATGCCATCAAGACCGGCATGCTGGGCTCCATCGCCGTGGTCGAACGGGTGGCGGCCATCCTCGACACATCCGGAGCCCCGGCGGTGATCGATCCGGTCATGATCGCCAAGGGCGGGGCGGCCCTGCTGGCGGATGACGCCGTGGCCGCGGTGCGTGCGCTCATGGTTCCCCGTGCGGCCCTGCTGACCCCCAACGCCCCCGAGGCAGAGGCCCTGACCGGCATCGCTGTAGAAGACCTCGACGGCCAGCGCCGCGCCGGCGAGGCCCTGCTGGCCATGGGCGCGCGGGCGGTGCTGATGAAGGGCGGCCATGTGCCGGGGGCGACGGTCGTGGACCTGCTGCTGACCCCGACCGGCGAGACCCTGCTCGAAGGCGAACGGTTCGACACCCGCAACACCCACGGCACCGGCTGCACCCTGGCCAGCGCCTGCGCGGCGGGGCTGGCGAAGGGACTGCCGCTGGAGGCCGCCGTGGCCGAGGCCTGGGCCTATGTCGCCGAGGCCATCCGCCGGGCCCCGGGGCTGGGCGGCGGTCACGGGCCGCTGGACCATGGCTGGCCGTTGAGGCGAGACGCATGAGCGAGCTTCAGGCACGCCTTGTAGAAATCGTCCGCGCCGACCCCGGCCTGATGCACGTCCTGAAGGGCGTCCGGGATCAGGGCCTGCCGGACTGGCGCATCTTCTCGGGTGCGGTCTACCAGAGCGTCTGGAATGCCCTGACCGGGCGGCCTGCGGGCTATGGCGTGCGTGACTATGACGTCGGCTATTTCGATCCTGACACCAGTTGGGACGCCGAGGACGTGATCATCAAGCGCGTCGCCGCCGCCTTCGACGAACCGTTCCGCAGCACCGTCGAGGTCCGCAACCAGGCCCGGGTGCCGATCTGGTTTCCGGCCCATTTCGGCGAGCCCTATGATCCGTTGTCGGGGACGGATGAGGCCCTCGAACGCTTTGTGGCCCCGGCCTTTGCGGTCGGCGTGCGGCTCGAGGCGGACGATGCGATCAGCGTGGCGGCGCCGCTGGGGCTGGAGGACGTGTTCGCCCTGACCCTGCGGCCCAACCCGAACCGCCCCCGGGCGAAAGACTGGCCGCGCGTGGTCGAGCGGGCCCGGGCCCGCTGGCCGGAGTTGAGGGTTGTGACGTGATTGCTGCGACCGCCCTGACCCTTCTCCTTGCCGGGCAGGATCTCATCGGGGCCGATGTCTCCGGCAGCCGGCGCTGGCGGGTGGCCATGGAAGGGCCCGGCGGGGCCGTCGCCTTCCTGCAGACGGCCCGATCCGCCGATACCCGCGAGGTCGTGCTGATAACGACCGCCTGGGTGGCCGAGTCGCCCGGCGGGCCGCCGGCGCTGACGCAGGCCTTTTTCGTGCACGCGCTCGACTGCGCCGCCGGTACCCAATCGCGGACCGGATTCGGCGAGACCGACCCGCCGCCACGGCGCTGGACGCCCTCCGACGGCCCGCCGCTGTCCCGTCCGACGCCCGTTCCGGCAGCGATACAGGCGAACACGGCGATGGCCGTCATCGCAGAAGCGGTGTGCCGGGACGGCGCGCCGAACCTGCCAGAAATCGAAGGAGAATGGTCCACGGTATCCGGAACCTTGCGACGGCGTGTTGAAGCGTCCCGGGCCGGGGCCGACACCCCATGAAACAGTGGACCATCGACGCCTTCGCCTCTGCCCCGTTCAGGGGGAACCCCGCCTGTGTGGTCGAGCCCTTTGACGAGTGGCCAGCCGACAGCTGGATGCAGGCGCTGGCGAAGGAGAACAACCAGGCGGAGACGGCCTTCCTGCTGCGCACCGGCGATCCGGCGCGGTTCGGCCTGCGCTGGTTCACGCCGGGGATGGAGGTCGATCTGTGCGGCCACGCCACCCTGGCCTCGGCCCATGTCCTGCTGGCCGAGCTGGGGCTGGAGGCCGGGGCCCTGACCTTCGACACCCGTTCCGGGCCGCTGATCGTGAGTCGCGCGGGCGAGGGCTATGAGATGGACTTCCCCGCCGATCCGCCGCGCCGGACGACGGTGCCGGAGGGGCTGGTCGAGGCGCTGGGCATGGCTCCCGTCGAGGTCTGGGCCGGACGTTATCTGGTTGCCGTGTTGGCCGATGCGGCGGCCGTGCGGACGGTTGCGCCCGATATCCGCGCCCTGGCCACAATCCAGGGCGAGGCGGGTGAGGTCGGTCAGGTGATCGTCTGTGCCCTCGCCGGGGCCTCCGACGATGTCGATGTGGTCGACCGCTTCTTCGCACCAGGCTGCGGCATTGACGAGGACCCCGCGACCGGCTCCGCCCACTGCATTCTCGGGCCCCTGTATGCCGACACACTGGGCCGGGCGACGGTGCGGTTCCGGCAGGTCTTCCCGGGCCGGGGCGGCGATATCGAAACCGAAACCCGCGGCGACCGGGTCCTGCTGCGTGGACAGGCCGTGACCGTGATCGAGAGCCGTTTGAGGCTCTGAACAGGGAAGGGGGCGCGACCCTTGCGGATCGCGCCCCCTCACCTTCGGGGAGGAAGGTCTGGCTCTACCAGCGACGGTCGTCGCGGTCGCGGCGTTCTTCGCGGATCTGGTACGACAGTCGGTCATAGCGACGGTCGAGTTCGGCCCGTTCGCGGAACGAGAGGCCGCCGCGCAGGAAGCTGCGCTCCAGATAGACGAGGTCGTTCAGCTCACGCCGGAGCCGGCTTGCTTCCCGGCGGCTGAGCGAGCCGTTTCGTTCTCCGCGATCAATGCGGCGGTCGAGGTTGTATTTGCGCTGGCTGATGTTCTGCCAGCCGCCACCACGGTCATTGTCCCAGCGGCCACCCCGGTCCTGTTCATAACGACCACCGCGGTCGTCATGGTGGCGCGGGCCGTAGGACTGGGCCATGGCGGGGACCGCGACGGAAGCCGCAGCCAGGGCGAGGGCGGGGATGAGAAACTTCTTCATCATCGGACTTCTCCTTGAGCGTTCCACGCAGACCGGGTGGCCGGCGTTGATTTGAGAAGACCATTCCCCGGCTGAGCGCGATCTGAACGGCGCGTGTCAGCTTTCATTCATGGACCTGAACACGACTTGACGCCCCGAAGGTCCTGCAAGGACGTCAAATCCTCGCCGCGCGCGCGAGGGGGGCGGCGCAAAGGGTGAAATATGTCTACACTTGTCGTTCAGCCGTCGTTCAGAGCCCGGGGCCTAGACCGCTCTTCATGAACCATCCGTCCGCCATTCTGCTCGCAGTCCTGATCGCCGCCGCGCCGCTGTCGCAGGCGGCTGCGCAGGATCGTGGCCTTCGTGGCGACCGTGCGGATCGCCAGCAGCAGGATGACCAGCCCCGGGTCAGCGTCGGGGAGGCGGTCCAGCGCGCATCCTCGGGCCGCCCGGGCCGTTTCCTCGGTGCCAGCAACCGTGGCGACACCATCGTCGTTCGCTGGGAGTATCCCGGTGGCCGCGTCGCCGACATCATGGTGGACGCCCGCACCGGCCGGGTCGTGGGGGAGCGCTGAATGCGAATCTTGCTTGTCGAGGATGATGTTGACCTGTCGCGCCAGCTGAAACTGGCCCTGGGCGACGCCGGCTATGCCGTGGATCATGCCGCGGACGGCGAGGAGGCTCATTTCCTCGGCGATACCGAGCCCTATGACGTGGTGGTGCTCGACCTCGGCCTGCCCAAGATCGACGGGGTCTCGGTGCTGGAACGCTGGCGGCGCGACGGCAAGACCACGCCGGTGCTGATCCTGACGGCGCGCGGGGCCTGGTCCGACAAGGTGTCTGGCTTTGACGCCGGGGCCGATGACTATCTGACCAAGCCCTTCCACACCGAGGAACTGCTGGCCCGGCTGCGGGCGCTGCTGCGACGGTCCGCAGGCATCGCCTCGGCGACCCTGTCTTGCGGCGGCCTGCGCCTCGACCCGCGCGCGGCCCGTGCCACCGTCAATGGCGAGCCTCTGCGCCTGACCTCGCTGGAATACCGGTTGCTGCACTATGTGATGATGCACCAGGGCCGGGTGATCAGCCGTACCGAACTGGTCGAGCATCTGTACGACCAGGATTTCGACCGGGATTCCAACACCATCGAGGTTTTCGTCGGCCGGCTGCGCAAGAAGATCGGCGCTGACCGCATCGAGACCGTGCGCGGGCTGGGCTATCGCCTGACGCCGCTGCCCGGGGAGTCCGACGGGGCGTGACCGGGGGGGCTGAGGGCGAATCGACGCCGGCCGACGACAGGTCCTGGACCCGCTGGTTCGGGCGACCGGGCCGCAGCCTGACCCGCCGACTGATCTGGCTGGCGTCCGCCTGGGTCGTGCTCGCCCTCGTGCTCACCGGCTGGGCCCTGACCAGCCAATACCAGGAATCCGCACTCCGTCGGCTGGGCAATATGCTGGGCGACACCCTCGATGAGGTTGTGATCGCAACCGATGCCAGGCCTGACGGCGTCGTCGTGGCGGAGATCCGGGACACCCAGACGGACCGGGCCCTGTCCGGGAAATACTGGGCCGTGGCCGAGCTGGATGGCGAGGGCGGGGTCCGGTTCATCGCCGGCTCCCCTTCCCTGGCCGGGGAACAGCTGGCCGTCCCGCCGGGGTTGCCGGCCCGCCTCAGGGCTGCGACCGGCACTACGATCAGTTTCAACGACCCCGGCTTCCTGCGACCACCCCTGCGTCAACCGCTGCGGGTCGCCGCCAGTCTGAAGTCGCTGCCGGGGCGCGACGAGCCGCTGGTGTTCATGGCGGCGATCGACCGGACCAATATCGAGAACGACACCCGCCAGTTTGCGACCTTCACCTGGACCTCCCTGCTGATCCTCGGCCTCGGCCTGGTCATCGCTGTCTTCCTGCAGGTTCAGATCGGCCTGCGTCCGCTGTTCAGTCTCCGCAACGAGATCGCCGATGTCCGCAAGGGCAAGGCCGCCCGGATCGTCCACAGCTATCCGATGGAAATCCAGCCGCTGGCCGAACAGGTCAACCGCCTGCTGGACCACAATCAGGAGACGGTCGAGCGCCAGCGGACCCATGTCGGCAACCTCGCCCATGCGCTGAAGACACCGCTCTCGGTCATGCTGGCCGAGGCCGGGACGCAAAAGGGCGACCTGCCCGACATGGTGCGCAAACAGACTGAGGTGATGAAGGCCCAGGTCGACCACCACCTGCGCCGCGCCCGGGCCGCCGCCCGCGCCCAGCTGCTGGGGGAACGCACCCCCATCGCCGAGGTGCTGGACGAGATGGCGGTCATGCTCGAGCGGGTGTTCGAGGAGAAGTCCGTCGAGATCGACTGGCGCGCGCCCGATGAACTCGTCTTCCGGGGCGAGCGTCAGGACCTGCAGGAAATCCTCGGCAATCTGATGGAGAACGCCTGCAAATGGGCGAAGCGGCGGGTTCGCATCTCTGCCGGTCCGACCGGTCTCGGTCAGATGGTGGTGGTGGTTGAGGACGACGGTCCCGGCCTGCCGGCCGACCAGCGCGACGCGGCCCTGGAGCGCGGCGCCCGCCTGGACGAAACCACGCCGGGCTCCGGTCTCGGCCTTTCCATCGTGGTCGAACTGACGCGTGCCTATGGCGGCCGGATTACCCTGGCCGACAGCGATCTCGGCGGCCTGAAGGTCCTGCTGGAACTGCCCGCAGCAGAGGCCTGATTTCATCCGTCTGGATAGTGATTGTTAACACTGGGTGACCATAGTCCTGTATGCCGGCACAAGTCCGGTTCGGGATTCTCCTATGGCCGGGCTCTCCGTTGCCCATCGCGTCGCGCTCACCGCCCTGCTGGCGCGGTGTCCTGAAGTCGCGCTCAGGGCCGTGTCCGCCGCGGTGGCCCCCATGGGGGGTGGACGGGCAGCGGAATTGCGAATGCTCATCGGGGATGAGACCCGCGACCGCCTGCGCCGCACCCGGGTCCTTGAGCCGCTGGTGCCGATGTTCCGTGCACGCACCGACGGCATCATTGCCATGACCTTTCCCCCTCATGTCCTGCCGCGCCTGTGGCGCGCCGCCAGCGAGCGTGAGCCTGACCTGCTGCTCCATCTCGACGGAGATGAGCCTGTGGCTGCGACGGTAGCGGATCGCTTCTGCCAGGCCGCGGCCAGCGCCGTGCGCGACCAGCCCGATCTGGTATGGCCGCCCGGAGGCGATGAGGCCGCCCGTCAGAAGGGGCTCGCCGACCTGACCGCCTGCCTCGATCTGGCTCATCTGGCACGCCGCGGCCTGCCGTCTCTCCAGGTCTGGCTCAAACGCCCCGACGGCGACCAGATCGCCGAGCTGCGCCTGCTGCTCAAGGACTGCGCCGGCGTTCATGTCGACGGTGCCCCGCGGGTGCTGGAGATGCTGTTCGCCCATCTGCAGGATGCGGTCCTGATCCTGCGCATCGTCACCCAGACCTCACTGGCGGCCGGTCGCGAAGGCTTCCTCAGCGAGTCGGAGCTGGCCAGCTTCGTCGATCGACTGATCGCCGGAGTCGATGTCCGGGCCCGCAAGATCGAGGCATTCAAGCCCGGTGCTGATTTGGCCGGGGTCGAGACCGTCATCGAGGATTTCAACTGGTGCGCTGGCGTCCTCGGCGAACTGGATGTGACCCTGACCCTCAACCCCACGAGCGTCTGGGGAAAGTCTGTTCGGGACGCGCGCGTCGCCATCGCCCGACGCATGTCCGGCCTGCTCCGCACGGCGGACAAGGCGGTGGACGATTGCCTGCCGCTGGAGCGGGTGCAGATCGCCGGGCGCATGACCCGCAAGGTGCCACGGCTGTCGGCACCGATCGACGGCCCTGCCGTGGAAGCGGCACTCAGCCTGTTGAAGCTGGTCGGCTCCGCGCGCGGCCCGGCCTCGACCTTCGGCTGCGAGGCCGACCGCAAGGCCCTGGTCGCAGACCTGACCGACCGGCTGTCGGACTATGCCGACCAGGCGCTGCGGATCATCAATGAAGGCGAGGCCGAGGACGAGACCCATGCGCTCGGCCTCGTCGAACTCGCCGCACTCTGCCTGGATCACATCGACGCTGAAGAGCCCGCCCGCACGGTGCGGCGTCGGGCCGCGGTCGCCGGGGCCCCTGTAAAAGGTACCGAGGCCTCGTCGCAGGCCGCGTGATCGGCTACATCGCCGGGTATGACGACATTCTGGATCATGGCGGCGCTGCTGACGGCCCTCGCCGGCCTGTGCGCACTGGCCGGCGCGCGCCGCGGGGCTGACTCGGAAGAGTCCGTCTCCGCCGCCGCTGAACTGGCTGAACTGGATCGGCTGAAGGCGCGTGGACTGCTCGACGAAGCCGGCTGGACCGCCGCGCGCGCCGAGGCCGGCCGGCGTATCCTCGTTTCCGAACGTGACACCGCCCCCGTCCGGGCGGGAACCCGGGACCGGTTTGTGGTGCTCGCCGGGCTGGTGCTCACGGCCGCCTCCACCCTCGCCCTTTATGCCGCGGTCGGCGCGCCGGGCCTGCCGGACCAGGCCTATGAAAGCCGCGTAGACCAGTGGACGACCGAGCTGGAGACGCTGCAGCCGCCGCAACTCGCCGCCGTGGCGGCCCGGGTGGTGAAGGATCGGCCGAACGATCATGAGGCCCTGACCATGCTGGGTGCCGCACGGTTCGAAGCCGGCGATCCGGTCGGTGCGGCTTCCGCCTTCCGCCGGGCCCTGGTCCTGCAGCCGGACGACGCCCAGAGCTGGTCGCGGCTGGGTGAGAGCCTGACCCGTGCCAATGGCGGTACCGTCGGCGGCGATGCCGAGGCCGCCTTCGCCCAGGCCCTGCGCCGGGACCCGGGCCAGCTGGGCGCGCGCTATTTCCTCGGCGAGGCCGCGCTGGCCCGCAATGAGGCGGCCATGGTCCGGGCCATGTGGGGTCCGCTGATTGCGGCTCTCGATCCGGCCGATCCGCGCCGGGTTGATCTGCAACGCCGCATGCCGGGGAACGGGGAATGAACTGGCTGCCCAAGTCGCCCAAGGCACGCCGTCGCCTCTGGGTCGTCGTCGTCGTTGCGCCGGTGCTGGCCGTTGCGGTCGGCCTGTCGCTCTACGCCATGCGCGACAACGTCACCTTCTTCTTCTCGCCGTCGGAGGCGAATGCCGAGACGGCACCGGCCGGCCGGGTCATCCGGCTGGGAGGACTGGTCGAGGCCGGCAGTGTGGTCCGCGGTGCCGACGGTGAGGTGGCCTTCGCGATCACGGACAATGCCGCAACCACCCGCATCGTCTATCAGGGTGACCTTCCCGACCTGTTCCGCGAGGGTCAGGGGGTGGTGACCCAGGGGGCCTTCCTTCCGGACCGCAGCTTCCGCGCGACCCAGGTGCTGGCCAAACACGATGAGAACTATATGCCGCGCGAGGTCGCTGACCGCCTCAAGGCCAAGGGCGAGTGGCGGCCCGAGGGCGGGACACCCGCCGCCGGAGCGCCCTATGCCGGAGCACCTGCCGCGTGATCATTGAATTCGGCGCCTTCGCCCTGATCCTCGCCCTTGTGCTGGCTGTACTGCAGACCGGAATGGCTGCGGCCGGTCGCCTGCGCCGCAGCCCGGTCCTGGCCGGCGCTGCCGAGGGCGCAGCCCTGGCCTGCGCGGTCGCTGTTGCCGTGGCCTTCGCTGTCCTGATCCATGCCTTCGCGGTCTCGGACTTCTCGGTCGCAAATGTCGCGGCCAACAGCCACACCGACAAGCCGTTGCTCTACAAGATCTCCGCCGCCTGGGGCAGCCACGAGAGCTCGCTCCTGCTGTGGTGTCTCGTACTGACCGGGTTCGGCGCGATTCTGACGCGCGCCCGTGGCCTGCCGTTTGGCCTCAAGGCCTCGGCGGTGGCCACCCAGGGTCTGCTCGGCGTGCTGTTCCTCGCCTTCGCCGTCTTTTCGTCCAATCCGTTCGAACGCCTGGACCCGGCCCCGTTCCAGGGTGGCTCGCTGAACCCGCTGTTGCAGGACCCGGCGCTCGCCTTCCATCCGCCCTTCCTCTACGCGGGCTATGTCGGGTTTTCGGTCTGTTTCTCGCTGGCGGTTGCGGCCCTGATCGAGGGCCGGGCCAACTCCAGCTTCTGGCCGGCCTGGGCGCGCTGGGTGCGGCCCTGGGCCCTGGCCAGCTGGGCCTTCCTGACCGTCGGCATCACCCTCGGGGCCTTCTGGGCCTATTATGAGCTCGGCTGGGGCGGCTGGTGGTTCTGGGACCCGGTCGAGAACGCCAGCTTCCTGCCCTGGCTGGCCGGCGCGGCCCTGCTGCACTCCGCGGTGGTCACCGAGCGACGCGGGGCCTTGGCGGGCTGGACGACCTTCCTGGCCTTGCTGGCCTTCAGCTTCTCCATGCTGGGGGCCTTCCTCGTCCGTTCCGGCGTCCTGACCAGCGTCCATGCCTTTGCCGTCGATCCCGAGCGCGGCCTGATGCTGTTGGCCATTCTCGGCGCCACCTCCGGCACCGCCTTTGCCCTGTTCGCCTGGCGCGCGCCCCAGCTGAAGGGGGGCGGCATGTTCGCGCCGGTGAGCCGCGAGGGCGCGCTGGTACTGAACAACGTCTTCCTGACTGCAGCCAGTGCCACCGTCCTGCTCGGGACCCTCTATCCACTGATCCTTGAGGCGGCCAACGGCGCGACGATCTCGGTCGGTCCGCCCTATTTCGCCCTGACCTTCAACCCCCTGATGATCGCGGCCTGTCTGATCGTGCCCGCCGGGCCGCTGCTGGCCTGGAAGCGCGGCGACCTGGTGGGCGTGGGCCAGCGGCTGGCGCTGGCTGCGGGCCTCGCCATCCTGATTGCCCTCGCGGGCTGGATGGCCTTCGAGCCGAAAAAGGCCCTGTCCGCCGCCGGGATCGGCCTCGGCGGCTGGCTGATCCTCGGGACCCTCGCCGAAGTGGCTGAACGGTTGCGTCTGTTCCGCGCGCCCCTGGCGGAGACCCTGCGCCGCGCCCGGGCCCTGCCGCTCGGTGCCTGGGGCACCACCCTGGCCCACGCCGGACTGGGCGTCTTCGTCCTCGGGGCGGTGGTCGAGACCGGCTATCGCGTCGAGGCGGCGCGGACCCTGGCACCCGGCCAGACGGTCGAGGCCGGAAAATGGGCGGTGCGGCTGGACTCCGTGCGCGTGGTCGAGGGGCCGAACTATCTGGCCGAGCAGGGCCGGCTGACCGTGACCCTGCGCGACGGCAGTGCGCCGAAGTCCGTCACGGCCGAGCGCCGCTTCTTCCCGACCGGGGGCCAGACCACCACCGAGGTCGGGCTCGATTTCCGCGGGCTGGACGACGTCTATGTCGTGCTGGGCGAGCGCGGGCGCACCGCCGCCGACGAACCGGCCTGGAATGTCCGCGTCTGGTGGAACCCCTGGGCACGGCTGATCTTCCTCGGCCCGGCCATCATGGCCCTGGGCGGACTGCTGTCACTGCTGGACCGCCGGCTGAGGCTGGGTGTGAACCGGAAGACGGTGGCATGAGACGGCCTCTCCTGATTGCGGTCGCGCTGGTCCTGATCGCCACCCCGGCTGTCGCCCAGGAACCCCCTCCTGCGCCGGACCGGCCGCTGGCGGATGCGGCCCAGGAGGCCCGCGCCCAGGCCCTGTTCAACGACATCCGCTGCGTCGTCTGCCAGCACGAGGCCATCTCTGACAGCCCCGCCGGCATCGCCGCCGACATGCGGGTCCTGGTGCGGGAAGAGATCGCTGCCGGGCGCAGCGACGAAGAGATCCGCGATGATCTGGTGCGCCGCTACGGCGACTTCGTCCTGTTCACGCCACCCTTGCGGGGCGGAACCTGGCTGTTGTGGTTCGGTCCGCTCGCCGGCTTGATGGCGGTGGCTGCGGGGCTGCTGGTCATGGCGCGCCGCCGCCCGGTCGAAACTCCGGCGCTGACGGCCGCCGAGGAGGCCGATCTGGCGCGGATACTCGCCGATGAGGCGGTTCGCCCCGATGCTGACGCAAAGCCGTCTGACCACTAGGCACGAGCCTGATCGTTTGAGGAGGAATCGCGTCGCGGTTCCGACGAGAGCGTGAATCAGGCTCACAGGAACTGCAGGCCCTTCATCCCGTCGCGGCGTTGGTGAAACGGCCTGCAGCCCTATATGAGAAGGCCTGACGGGCGTTCGCCGCCCGACGAGAGGATTGCAAGACACGCCTATGATGAAGCGCAAGGAATTCATGCTGGGGGCCGTCGCTGGCCTGACCTTCGCCGCCGCGGCGACCGCCGGCGGTATCATTGACTGGCCCTCGGCCAATGCGGGCCCGGTGGCGGGCTTCACCGGCCGTCTCGCCCCCACCGCCGGTGCCTCCGGCCTCGCCTTCGCCCCGCCGCAGGGGGCCCCCCTCAGCTTCGCCGACATCTTCGAACAGGTCGCGCCGGCCGTGGTCCAGATCGAGGTCCGGACCCGGGTCCAGTCGCGCCAGCGTTTCTTGCAGATCCCGGGCCTTGGTGCTGTGCCGGTCCCCGGAGCCCCGCAGACGGAGGAGGGAGAGGAGGCGGAGGCACCCACGGCCATGGGGGCCGGATCCGGCTTCTTCATCGCCGCCAACGGATTCATCGTCACCAACAACCATGTGGTCGCCGACGCCACCGAGATTCGCGTCAAGCTCGCCGACGGCCGTGAAATGGAAGCGCGCCTTGTCGGTCGCGACGAGAGCACCGACCTGGCCGTGATCAAGGTCGAGGGGACCGACTTCCCCTTCGTCAGCTTCGAGGAAGCGGCTGTCCCGCGCGTGGGGGACTGGGTCATCGCGGTCGGCAATCCGTTCGGCCTCGGCGGAACTGCGACCGCCGGCATCGTCTCGGCCCAGGGCCGGGACGTCGACAGCGCCTATGTCGGCTATCTGCAGATCGACGCGGCGATCAACCAGGGCAATTCCGGCGGCCCGACCTTCGACATCTACGGCCGTGTCATCGGCGTGAACTCGGCGATCTACTCCCAGACCGGCGGATCGGTGGGGATCGGTTTCGCCATCCCGGCGGCGGTCGCCAAGCCGATCACGGATCGACTGATGCGCGGCGAGAGTATCGAGCGGGGCTATGTCGGCGTCGGAATCTCCAATCTCAGCCGTGAGCAGATCGAAGCCCTGGGCCTGCCCGCCGGCTTTACCGGTGCCTTCGTCGGTGAGGTGACCGTCGGCGGACCGGCCGAGGCCGGCGGTGTTGCGGTGGGCGACATCGTTACCCGGCTCAACGGGACGCCGGTGCGCGACCGGACGGATCTGACGCGCCGCATCGGACAGGTTCGCCCCGGTGACACCATTCGCCTCGAGGTGTTGCGCGATGGCCGTCGGGAGACCCTGACGATCCGTGTACGTGTTCGGCCGTCCGAGACTGAACTGAACAACCGCTCGGACCAGGACTCGGACAACCCCTCGGCCCCGGAGGGTGCGGGTGTATCGGTCGGTGGACTGACCGTGGCCCCGATGTCGGAGGCCCTGCGCCGGCGTTACTCCATTCCGGCTCCGGTCAACGGGCTGGTGGTGACCGCCGCCGAGACCATTGGCGAGCTGAATTTCCGGCCCGGCTTTGTGATCACGCGCAGCGGGACGGGTCCGATCCGGACACCGGCCGAGCTTCAGGCTGCGATCGATGCGGCCCGCCGCGCCAACCGGCCCGGTGTCTTCCTGATTGTCTGGACCCCGCAGGGGAACACGCCGATCGTGTTGCCGCTCCCCAAACCTGAATAAGCCGTAACTGCCCCCATCGCCGCCGATGCGCTAGCATCGGCGGCGATTCCGCATCTGAGGGCTGATTCCATGCGCATTCTGGTGGTCGAGGACGACGCTGAAGCCGCGACCGCAATGGTCCGGGGACTGACCGAGGCGGGGCACCAGCCGACCCACGCCGTCGACGGGGCCTTCGGCCTGCTGGAGGCGCAGAAGGGCGGCTATGATGTCTATGTCGTGGACCGGATGATGCCGCGCCTCGACGGCATCGGCATGGTCGAGACCCTGCGCAAGGACGGCGACCAGACCCCCGTCCTGTTCCTGTCTGCCCTGGGCGAGGTCGAGGACCGCGTCACCGGGCTGAATGCCGGTGCCGACGACTATCTGGTGAAACCCTATGCCTTCTCCGAGCTGATCGCTCGGGTCGAGGCCCTGTCGCGCCGTCGCGAGAGCGGCAGTGTCGCCACCATGCTCAAGGTCGGCGACCTCGAGATGAACCTGATCGCCCGTACCGTGCACCGCACCGGCCAGGAGATCGACCTCCAGCCGCGCGAGTTCCAGCTGCTGGAGTTCCTGATGCGCCACGCCGGCCAGTCGGTGACCCGCACCATGCTGCTGGAGAAGGTCTGGGAATATCATTTCGACCCCCAGACCAATGTCATCGACGTCCACATCAGCCGCCTTCGCGCCAAGATCGACAAGGGCTTCGACCACGCCATGCTGCAGACGGTGCGCGGGGCGGGGTACCGGCTGGAGCCGTAGCGGCAGCCAGTGAAACTCCCCTCCCTCCTCAGGCGCACGCCCTTCCGGCTGACGCTGCTGTTCCTCGCCCTGTTCGCGGCGGCGGCCAGCGCCATTCTGGCCTATGTCTATTTCGCCTCGGCCTCCGAGGCCCGGACCCGGGCCGAACGGGATGTCCGCGGAGAGATGCAGGTGCTGACCGGCATCTACAAGGAACGCGGCTTTGACGCCCTGAATCGGGCCCTGATCGATCGCACCCTGCGCGACAACGCCTTCCTCTATCTGCTCAAGAACCCCGACGGCAGCCAGGTCACAGGCAGTCTGACCGACTTCCCCATCGTCGAGATGGAGGGTGCCCAGGAGTGGATCACCTTCCCCTTCACCGACACCGATGCGGAGGGCCGGGTCACCCGGCCGCAGGTCCGCGGCGTGCAGGTCCAGCTTGCAGGCGACGGCATGCTGTTCGTCGGCCAGTCCCTGGGGGACACCGAAGCCTATCTGGCGCGCCTGACCCGGGCCCTCTGGACCGCCATGGGCATTGTGCTGCTGCTGGGTCTGGCGGGCGGAATTCTGGTCAGTCGCAATCTCGAGCACGCCATGGGCCGGCTCGGCAAGGTCGTCACGGCGGTGCAGGAGGGCGACCTCAAGGCCCGGGCCGAGGTCCGGGACTCCGGCGACGAACTGGATGAACTGGGTGCCGGGCTCAATACCATGCTGGACCGGCTGGAGGGTTCGATGTCCTCGATCCGTCATGCCGGCGACGCCATTGCCCACGACCTGCGCTCACCCCTGACCCGGATGCGGGCCAAGCTGGAAGTGGCCCTGATGGATGCAGAGGCCGGCAAGATCGACGGGGTCGATGCGGTGCAGCTGGCCCTCGACGAGGCCGACAACCTGCTGAAGACCTTCAACACCGTTCTCGCCATCGCCCGGCTGCAGGCGGCGGCGGGCCGCACGCCCGATCCGAAGGTGTTCGATGCCGCCGACCTGGCTGCCGACATGGCCGAGCTCTACGAGCCCGCGTCAGAGGAAAAGGGGTTGGACTTCTCGGCCGAGATCGAGCGCGGGCTCATGATCGCGGGCAACCAGCCCTTCCTCGCCCAGGCCCTGGCCAACATCATCGACAACGCTATCAAATACACACCGACCGGCGGTGCCGTGATGCTGCGGGCGCGCCGGCGGTCCTCGGGCGAGATCGAATACTCCGTCACCGACACCGGCCCCGGCGTCCCTGAGGCGGACCGCGAACGGGTCATCGAACGCTTTGTGCGCCTCGACAACAGCCGCACCGAGGCCGGCTCGGGTCTCGGCCTTTCGCTGGTCGGGGCGGTGATGGAGGCTCACGGCGGCCGCATCCTGCTGGATGAAGGCCCCGGCGAATACGGCGGCTTCGGCCCCGGCCTGCGGGTGGCGCTGGTCCTGCCGGCGGCCGAATGAGCGGCGCGCTCGGCTCACGGCTCGGTCCCTGCGGCCCGGTTCTCGATACGGTCGCGGCGGATCGCACCCACGAGCGACTGTCCGGGGCTGCAGCTGAAGAGGGGTGGACCGACGCTCTTGAGGCGGCCTGGCCGGCCCTCGCCCCCGTCTTCGCCGCCTCGCCCTATCTGAGCGGTCTCGCGCGCCGCTGGCCCGAGCGGCTCCGGCTGACCCTGGAGACGGCACCCGAGGACCGGCTGGCGGCGATCCTGTCCGCGACCGACGCCCTGACCGGCGGTGCCGACGAGGTTCGCGCGCCCCTTCGCTGGCTCAAGGCGGAACTGCACCTGCTGACCGCCCTGTGCGACCTCGGCGGCGTGTGGGATCTGGACGCTGTCACCGATGCGCTCAGCCGTTTCGCCGATGTCTCGACCCAGGCCGCCCTGCGGGCCGTGGCCCACGACCAGCGCGAGCGGGGCAAGCTGATCTCTGCGGCCGACGACCCCCGCGGCCCGGTACCCGGCCTGTTCGGCCTGGCCATGGGCAAGCACGGGGCCTTTGAGCTCAACTATTCCTCCGACATCGACATCAGCCTGTTCTTCGAGCCTGAGACGCTCGAAAGCGCCCTGGCCGAGGGCGTGGAGCCGCAGAGATTCTGCGACCGCGCCGCCCACGCCCTGGCCTCCCTGATGCAGGAGCGGACCGGCGACGGCTATGTCTTCCGCTTCGACCTGCGGCTGCGGCCCGACCCGTCTTCCACCCCGCCCGTGGTCGCCGCCCCCATGGCCCTGGCCTACTATGAAAGCGTCGGCCAGAACTGGGAACGCGCCGCCTTCATCAAGGCCCGGCCGGTGATCGGCGACCTCGCCGCCGGTGCCGATTTCGTCCGGGCGCTGAGACCCTTCATCTGGCGGCGCAGCCTCGATTATCCGGCCATCCTCGATATCCAGTCGATCAAGCGCCAGATCCACGTCCACAAGACCGGCGAGGCCATGAACGCCGCCGGGGCCAATCTGAAACTGGGCCGGGGCGGCATCCGCGAGATCGAATTCTTCGCCCAGACCCAGCAGCTGATCCTCGGTGGCCGCGACCCCGGCCTGCGCAGTCCCCGCACCGTCGACGCGCTCGCCGCCCTGCGGGATGCGGGCCATGTCAGCCCCGGGGCCTGTGCCGACCTGACCGCCGCCTATGCCTCCCTGCGCAACCTCGAGCACCGGGTGCAGATGCTCGATGACGAACAGACCCACATCCTGCCGGCAGAACCCGCCCGACGCTCGGCGGTGGCAGCCCTGGCAGGGACGGGCGATCTGGCAGCCTTTGATCACGGGGTCGAAGCCCTGCTGGTCGGGGTCAACCGCACCTATGGCGAACTGTTTGAGGGCGAGGAGGCGCTGTCCTCGCCCTATGGATCGCTGGTCTTCACCGGCATCGAGAACGACCCCGAGACCCTGGCGACGCTGGAACGGATGGGCTTCACCGAGCCCGGGACCATCGCTGACACGATCCGCAGCTGGCACCACGGGCGGATTCCTGCGACCCGGTCGGCCCGTGGCCGGGAGCTGTTCACCCGGCTCGCGCCCCGTCTTCTGACGGCGCTGGCCGACACCGGGGCGGCCGATGCCGCCTTCCGACGCTTCGCCGTCTTCTTCGCCGGTCTGAACAGCGGGGTTCAGGTGCAGGCCCTGTTTCTTGCCCAGCCGAAGCTGTTCGACCTCGTGGTCGGGGTCATGGCCTTCGCCCCCCGGCTTGCCCGCACGCTCGGCCGCTATCCGGCGGCACTGGACAGTATGCTGGACGCCCGGTTCCACACCCAGCTGGGCGTCAACACCGGCCTGTTCGACCAGATGGCCGATGAGGCCGCTGCGGCGCCGGACTTCGAAGGCGCCATGAATGCCGTTCGCCGCCTGCATCGCGACCAGATGTTCCGCATCGGTGTCCAGATCCTGACCGGCCGCATCGGGCCTGAACAGGCCGGTCGCGCCCATACCGCCCTGGCCGACGCCGTCATGGATGCCCTCGCTCCCGCGGCCATGGCCGAGGCGGTGCGTCAGGGCGGCAAACTGCCCGGCGGCTCCGTCGCCGTGGTCGCCCTGGGCAAGGCGGGCTCCTGCGAGATGACCGCCGGCTCCGACCTCGACCTGATGACCGTCTATGATGCACCGCCCGAGGCCGTGTCCGACGGCAAGGGCTGGGCTGCGGGGGTCTTCTATTCCCGTTTCACCCAGCGGCTGATCGCGGCCCTGTCGGCGCATACGGCCGAGGGCGGGCTCTATGAGGTCGACATGCGGCTGAGACCCGGCGCAGCCAAGGGGCCCGTGTCGCTGCGGCTGTCGGCGGTCGAGGACTATTATGCGACCGAGGCCGACACCTGGGAGTTCATGGCCCTGACCCGCGCGCGGGTGGTCTGGACCGATGATCCGGCCTTTGGGGCCCGCGCAGCGGCCGCGCTGGCAGCCATCCTGCGCCGGCCCCGGCCCGGCGTCGACGTAGCCGCTGATGCTCGCCGCATGCGTGATCTGATGGCCCGCGAGCGGCCGGGGCAGGGCTTGTGGGATCTCAAGCTCGCACCGGGCGGTCAGGTCGATGCCGAATTCGTCGCCCAGGTGCGTCAGCTGAAGGCCGCCGCCGAGGGTGGCCCGCTGACCGTCTCCACGCTCGAGGCACTCGCGGCCGAACCCGCCCTGGCCGAGGCATGGCGGCTGCAGCAGGCTCTGGGACAGGTCTTCAGCGCCGCCTTCGACGACCGGCCAGACCCTGGCCAGGAGCCTGAGGGCTTTCGCCTTCGTCTCGCGGAGGCGGCCGGCATGACGGATTTCGAGGTTCTGGAAAACCGGCTCGCAGAGGTCCGGACGATCGCCCGCGCCGCCTTTGAGGCGGTCCTTCCGCCACCGCGCGACGGAGATTGAGGCCAGCGCCGTTTCAATCTCCAGACAGGGACGGCGGTCGCATCAGGCGGCCATGGAGATGATCACTATGCACAAGACCCTTCTCGTCGGCGGCCTCGCCGCCCTCATCCTCGCCTCGGCCGGTGTCGCCGCCGCCCAGCAGGCTCCAGCCCGCGGCATGCGTGCCGACACTGACGGCGATCGCCGCCTCAGCCAGGCCGAGTTCGTGGGACAGCGCGTGCAGCGCCTGACCGCCGCAGATGCGGATCGCGACGGCTCGGTCACGGCCGATGAGCGCCGCGCCGCCATGCAGGCGCGCCGGGCCGGCCGCGCGGACGCCCGCTTCGACCGTCTCGACGCCAATGATGACGGTGCCGTCAGCCGCGCCGAGTTCGACGCCGCCCGTGCGGCCGGGCGGGAAGCCCGCGCCGAACGCGGCTCGCGTCGGATGCAGGGCCATCGCGGCGGGGCCCGCGGCCATCACGGTATGGCCCGGGGACAGGCCCGGGGTCCGATCGTCATCGCCGATGTCCAGGCCCGCGCGGAACAGGGCTTTGCCCGCCTCGATACCGACCAGGACGGTTTCATCACCGTAGCCGAAGGCCGCGCCGGTCGTCAGGCCATGCGCGAACAGCGCCGGGGACGGATGGCCGAACGCCGCGCGGCGCATCACGCCCAACGGCAGGCGTCGCCTCCCGCCCCTGCTTCGGAGTAAGGAGAATGTCTGGGACGGCGGTCATGCACCGGGCGACCCTTTCGGCTGAAATGAAAGAGGACCGGATTGGCGCTGATCGCCGACCCCGACGAGGATCTGGTGCGTCGCGTGGGTCAGGGCGACCCCGCTGCGATCCAGGCCATGGTGGCGCGCAAGCTGCCGCGTATGCTGGCGCTCGCGCAACGGATGCTGGGCGATGCCGTCGAGGCGGAGGATGTGGCACAGGACGCCATGCTTCGGGCCTGGAAACAGGCGCCGCGGTGGAAGCCGGGGCAGGCCAAGTTCGACACCTGGCTGCACCGGGTCGGGCTGAACCTCTGCTACGACCGGCTTCGCCGCAGGCGGGAAGTGATCACGGCGACGCCGCCGGACCAGCCCGACACCGGCCCCGCGCCGGATCGGGGATTGCTGGCGGCGGATGTGGGGGCACGGGTCGATGCGGCTCTGACCCGACTGCCGGATCGTCAGCGCGAAGCCATTGTCCTCTGCCACTATCAGGAGCTGACCAATATCGAGGCGGCGGTCCTGATGGAGGTCAGCGTGGACGCGCTGGAAAGCCTGCTGTCGCGCGGACGGCGGGCCTTGAGACAGGCCCTGGCCGATATCCGGCCGGGTGCTGAGGGAGAATGAGTGTGATGACGTCGGAACGGTTCCTCGCCCTGGTCGCGGCCTATGGTGCCGATGCGCGGCGCTGGCCCGAGGCCGAGCGCGCGGTGGCCCTGGCCTATGCCGCCGCCCATCCGGACGCCATCGCCCCGGCGCTGGCCAAGGCAGAGGAGGCGGATGCCCTGTTGCAGGCCTCCCGGGTGGCACACCCGTCCGTGGCCCTGCGCGACCGGATCATCGCCTCGGCTGCCGGGGCCGGGTTGAAGGCGCGCCGTGAAGGCCGTCGCTGGCTGGACCGGCTGGTGCTTGCGCTCGGCGCAGGCTGGGCCGCGGCTGCCTGCGCCGGTGTCGTGGCAGGCGTCATGATGACGACCTGGTTGACGGCCGACATCCAGGCCGAAGCCGTCCTGTATCAGGCCTCCCTGCTCGGCGTGGATGATGCCGAGGTGCTGGGATGAGTCCCAAGGCCCTGAAGATCGCCCTCGTCGGCTCGGTAGCCCTGAACCTGTTCGCCGTGGCGGCGGGCGTGACCGTTTTCGTGACCCGGGCCGAGGTCGAGAAGCAGGTGGAGGCCCAGCAACGCCCGGCCCGGGCCGGCTCTCCCATGCGGCTGATCGACCAGCTTGAGCCTGCTGTCCGCAAGCGCGTGCGCGAGTCGATGCGCGCCTCGGCCCTCGCGGCGCGCCCTGATTTCGAGGAGGCCCGGCTGAAGCGGCGTCAGGTCGTCGAGATGGGCCGGTCGGCGACATTCGACGCCGTCAGGGCGACGGCGCTTCTGGAGGAATCCCGCAATGCGGAGCTGCGTGGTCGGGCCCGGCTGGAAGCCGACGCCGTGGCCATGCTGTCGACGCTGGAGCCGGATGACCGGCGGGTGGTGTCGGAGATCCTGGCCCGTCGTGGCCGCGCCGTCGGCCGTGATCGGGGCGGCCGCGACACCCAGCCGATGCCCGCAGTGGCGACGCCCGCAGCCTGATCTCAGGCGGCGCGGGCCTGAACCTGGGGCACACGGTTCTCTTCCGGCTGTCCCGGCCGCCGGATCGGCACATCGAACCTGACCGTCGTGCCGCGGCCCGGCTCGCTCTCGATGATCATCGTCCCGCCGTGCAGTTCAATGAGCGACTTGGTCAGGGCCAGACCCAGTCCGGTGCCCTGGGTCGTCTTGGAGTGCTGCCCCTCGACCTGCTCGAACGGGCGCGCCAGCCGGGTCAGGTCTTCGGCGGCGATACCGATTCCCGTATCGGTGACCGCCACCCTCAGCCGATCGGCATTCTGGCGCGAGATGGCGACGACGATATGCCCGCCCTCGGGCGTGAATTTCACCGCGTTGGAAATCAGGTTGAGCACCACCTGCTTCAGGCCGCGATAGTCGGCATCGATATCGGGCAGGTCCGGCGCTTCGACCACCAGATCCAGTCCCGCCTCCTCGATCTTGCCGCGCATCAGACGGGCGGCGTCGTCGACCACCTCCTTCAGGGACACGGTGTCATAGCGCAGTGTCAGCTTGCCGGCCTCGATCTTGGCCATGTCCAGCACGTCATTGATCAGTGACAGCAGATGCTGGCCCGACTTGAGGATGTCTGCCGCATAGCCCTTGTATTTCGGATCACCCAGCGGGCCGAACATCTCGCCGGCCATGATTTCGGAAAAGCCGTTGATGGCGTTCAGCGGCGTGCGCAGCTCATGGCTCATATTGGCGAGGAATTCGGACTTGGCCTGGTTGGCCGCCTCCGCCCGGGTCATGGCCACTTCATATTTCCGCGCCAGCAGCGACAGCTTCTCCTCGCGGTCCTCCAGCTCGGTAATGGTGACCTGCAGTCGTTCGGTGGCGCGCTGGCGCTCGGCCTCCTTCTGCTTGATCGCGGTGATGTCCGCCGCCGTGACCACCGAGCCGCCCTCGGAGGTGGACCGGTCGACCAGCTGCAGCCAGCGGCCGTCATGCAGCTCGATCTCGCGCGCTCCTTCGCGCCCGCCCGCGGCCGGCTGGTCCGCCTTGATCGCGAGGGCGGCGATCTGGTTCAGATCCTGTTTGAAGACGCCCCGGCGCAGCACGCCGGGCGCAAAGGCGAAGGCGTCCTCGAACGCCTGATTCGAGAGGATCAGCCGCCCGTGTTTGTCGAACAGGACGAAGGCGTCCGACACGCTCTCGATTCCGTCGCGCAGGCGGCCCTCGGCCGCCTGGGCCTGGGCCTTGGCCCGACGGGCCTCGCTGGTGTCGAGCGCGACCCCCAGCACGTTGGAAAAGCCCTCCTCGCCGCGGTCGCCGCGGGCCTGGCCGCGGGCATCGATCCAGCGTGCTCGACCCGCTGAGTCCAGGACCGGAAAACTGACGTCAAACACCCCGAAGGTCTGGGCCTGCCGCAGGGCGTGCTGGACGGCGTCGTGATACCGCGGGTGAATGCGGGCCATCATTTCGTCGGCAGGGATCGGACCGCTGCGATCCAGGCCCATCAGTTCGGCCATGTAGTCGGACACCGTGATCTCGTCGGTCGCGGTGTTCCATTCCCAGACGCCGCAGCGTGCGGCCTCGACCGCGCCGCGGAACCGGCGCTCGGAGGCGGCCCATTCCCGGCTTATGCCCTGCTGCCGGCTCTGCATGACCAGAACGAGCGCGAGCGTGAACAGGCCGATGGCGATGGGAGGGCCCAGGACCCACAACTCACCGGGCCCGAATCCGTCAAGAGGTGCCGGGGTTCCACGCTCGAGGCTGCGCGCCACCAGCAGCACATGGGCCGCGATAGCCAGCGCAAGGGCCAGGGTGGCGATGCGCAGCCACGGCGGCGGCCCACGAAGCCGGTCCGAGCTGCGCCTCCCTTCATTGCTGATGCGGCGTTCTTCACCCCGCAAGGCGCTCTCCCCAAGGATTCGACGTTGAAACGCGAATCTAGGCTGCGTCGCGGATTCCTGTCGAGGCTTGGTTAGAAACCATCAACCTTTTGTCGCATGGCCCCGTTCAGGCGGCGCGCGATTCCCGCGGTGCAACGGCGGCGGCCTCGCCGGGAGGGGCCAGGACGTCGGTCACGGACCTCAACAGGGTCCGGGCCTCGCCTGCCAGCCTCTGCATCTCGGGCGGAGCGTCGTCCGGTGCCTCATCGATCGAGGCGGCCAGCCGCTCCGCCAGGGCCATCAGCCGGGGCGCGGCGGCGATCAGCCTGGCCTGAAACTCGATCTGGTCCGGATCGCGGTCATACTCCGCACCGGGCACCCGCCAGCCACCCCAGTCGGCCTTGTCGGTCACCACCACGGGGTAGGTGCCGGGGAAGGGGTGGTGCGGACAGTCTTCCGCCGTCTGCCACTTGTTGCGTGCCCGCATCAGACGCCAGGTTTCGCCGCTGTTGGCGGCCGGATCGTCGCTGGGCAGGAGCAGTTCGTGGCCCAGGAACTCGCGTCCCAGTCCGACGTCATAGGTGACGCGCACCGGCTCCTCGAAACCCTTGGCCCAGACAGGCTGGACCTTTTCGATCTGGGCCCATGCGCCGACGCATTCGACCCAGACCTTCTGTCCCTTCTGGAACTGTGCACGCGCCATCGGATTCTCCGGTGTTCGGCGCAAACTGCCACGGTCATGTGAACACCCGGTTTGGCGAAAGGGTGAAGCGCGGGTAAACGCCCCGCTTGGAAAACGGAGCAGGACGATGACGGCAGCGAACGAGGCGAAGGCCATTCTGCAACGGCTGGGCGTGCCCGGCTCGGTCTGGAGCACCGACGGCTTCGAGGCCCGCTCGCCCATCGACGGCTCGGTCGCCGGCCGCGTCGTCGAAACACCCGACCTCGATGCCGTCGCTGCCCGCGCGACGGCCGCCTTCCACCAGTGGAAACGCATCCCCGCCCCGCGTCGCGGCGAACTGGTCCGCCTGCTGGGCGAGGAACTGCGCACCTCCAAGGACGATCTCGCCCGGCTTGTGACCCTCGAAGCCGGCAAGATCGTCTCCGAGGGCCTCGGCGAGGTGCAGGAGATGATCGACATCTGCGACTTCGCCGTCGGCCTGTCGCGCCAGATCTACGGCCTGACCATCGCCAGCGAACGCCCCGGCCACCACATGCGCGAGACGTACCAGCCGCTGGGGCCGGTGCTGGTCATTTCGGCCTTCAACTTCCCGGTCGCCGTCTGGGCCTGGAACGCCTGCCTCGCCCTGGTCTGTGGCGATCCGGTGATCTGGAAGCCGTCGGAAAAGACCCCCCTGACGGCGCTCGCCACCCACGCCATCCTCGACCGCGCCATCGCCCGGTTCGGAGACGCCCCGGAAGGCCTGTCCCAGCTGGTCATCGGCGGCCGCGAGGCCGGCGAGGCCCTGGCCGCCGACCCCCGCATCCCGCTGGTCTCCGCCACCGGCTCCACCCGTATGGGCAGGGCCGTGGCCCAGACCGTCGCCGCCCGCCTCGGCCGCAGCCTGCTTGAGCTCGGCGGCAACAATGCCATGGTGGTCACGCCCAGCGCCGACCTCGACATGGCCGTCCGCGCCATCGCCTTCTCGGCCGTCGGCACCGCCGGCCAGCGCTGCACCACCCTGCGTCGCCTGCTGGTGCATGAGAGCGTCGCCGACGCCCTCATCGCCCGCCTCGCCGCCGCCTATGAAACCCTGCCCGTCGGCGATCCCCGTGTGGACGGGGTGCTGGTCGGCCCCCTGATCGATGAGGCCGCCTTCCACGGCTTCGACACAGCCCTGAAACAGGCCGTCGAACAGGGCGGCCAGATCGTCGTCGGCGGCGACCGCGTGGACCGTGACGGCGTCTATGTCCGCCCCGCCATCGTCCGCATGCCGGCCCAGAGCGCGGTCGTGCAGCACGAGACCTTCGCCCCCATCCTCTACGTCCTGACCTGGTCCGACTTCGACGCGGCTGTCGCCATGCAGAATGCCGTCCCCCAGGGCCTTTCGTCCTGCGTCTTCACCGACAGCGTCCGTGAGGCCGAGGCCTTCCTCTCCGCCTGGGGCTCCGACTGCGGCATCGCCAACGTCAACATCGGCCCCTCGGGCGCCGAGATCGGCGGGGCCTTCGGCGGCGAAAAGGACACCGGCGGCGGCCGTGAATCCGGCTCCGATGCCTGGAAGGCCTATATGCGCCGCCAGACCCAGACGGTGAACTTCAGCCGCGAACTCCCGCTGGCCCAAGGGGTGAAGTTCGACGTCTAGGGATGAGGGATTAGGGATTAGGGATTAGGGATTACGGGCTCGCTTGCGGGGCAGTCCGTGAACCGACTGGGCGCAGTCAGGGTACCTTCCGCTGTCCAATCCCCAATACTCATCCCTAATCCCTAATCCCTCACAGCACCCCCTCCAGCGCCTCCGCCAGATCACCCTTCCCGACCACCTCGACGTCTTCCAGACCCAGCCACCCGGCCATCCGCCGCAGCTCCGCCGCCAGCCTCGCCGGCGTCTCCGGCGTCGCATCCGGCTCGCGCCAGGCCGCCTGAACCAGCAGCATCCCCGCCTTGCGGTCCGACTTCAGATCGACCCGCGCCGTGATCGCCTCATCCTCGAGGAAGGGCAGGACATAGTAGCCGTGGGCCCGCTTGTGGGCGGGGGTGTAGATCTCCAGCCGTACCCTGACCCCGAACAGCCGCTCGGTCCGGTCGCGGGTCCAGATCAGATTGTCGAACGGTGACAGCAGGGCCGCGCCCGTCACCTTGCGCGGCGTCTTCGAGCCCGCCGCCAGATACGCCGGATGCCGCCAGCCCTTCACCGCGACCGGCATCAGCTCGCCGGCCTCGAGCAGCTCCTCGATCCGGTCGCGCGCATCGGCCAGGGGCAGGCGGAAATAGTCGCGCAGGTCCGCGGCCGTGGCCACGCCCATGGCTCGCGCCGAGATACGCACCAGCTCGCGCTGGGCATCGGCCTCGGTGGGTGTCGGCAGGTCGATGATCCGGGCGGGCAGGGCGCGTTCGGTCAGGTCATAGACCCGCTCGAAGCCGTTGCGCGTCTTCGTGGTGATCAGCCCGGCCCAGAACAGCCACTCCAGCGCCCGCTTGCCGTCCGACCATGACCACCAGCCCGGCGCGCCGCGCGGGCCTGTGGCGAAGTCCCCGCCGGTGACCGGCCCGCGCCGCTCGATCTCGGCCAGCACCCCGTCGATATAGTCGGCCTTCTCGCGGCCGAACCGCGAAAGGCCGGTCCACATGGCCCCGTCCTTCGCCCGCTCCATCCGCCAGCGCAGCAGCGGCTGCATCTCCAGCGGCAGCAGCGAGGCCTCATGCCCCCAGTATTCGAACAACCCGCGCCGCGTCCCCCAGGCCTCGGCCTCCAGCGCCTCGCGGGGATAGTCGCCCAGCCGGGAGAAGCCGGGCAGATAGTGGGTCCGGGTCACCACATTGACGCTGTCGATCTGGATCACGCCCAGCTTGCGCGCGACGTCGCGGACATGGCTGCGACCGGGGGTGGCGGGCTGCGCACGGCCGAAGCCCTGGGCGGAGAGCGCGATGCGACGGGCGGTTGCGGCGGAGAGGGTTTCGGTCACTCCGTCAGCCTAACGGGAGTCTTCCGGCGCGCCAGATCGGACGGCGCGCCGGGATAGCGGAATCCGGCTACGGGACCGCCCTCGCCGGCAACCCCTGCGCCGCCCGGACCATCTGCACGAACTCGGCCCTCTCTCCGTAAGGATCGTCTCCTCGCGCGCCCTGCGCCTGCTCCAGCACCGCATCCCAGTCGAAGCCGTCACCCAGCCAGGGATCGCTGCGCAGCTTCTGGCCGAAGGCCGCCACCGCGATGGCCCAGCGGGTGCTCTCCGGCGGTCGGGCACCGGCCCGGTCGCCGCCCGGATTGGACACCACCCGCTGCATCAGCTGCGAGTCGCGCTCGCCCGGTCGCTTGAAGCGAACCTGCACGAAGCCGACCTCGCCGTCCGGATCGCCGCCGCCGACGCCGAGACGGTTGCGGTTTTCGGGATAGCGGCGCTCACCCATCTGGCTCGGCCCACCCACCGGGGTGATCTCGTACAGGGCGGTCACCGAGGCCCCCGAGCCGACCTCGCCGGCATCGACGCGGTCGTTGTTGAAATCGGCCTCGTTCAGCAGCCGGGTCTCATAGCCGATCAGCCGGTACTCCGAGACGCGGGCCGGATTGAACTCGACCTGGATCTTGACGTCGTCGGCGATGGGGAAGGCCCCGCGGTCGAAGGCCGGGCCGAACAGCCTGCGCGCCTCGTTCAGGTCGTCGACATAGGCCGCCGTGCCGTTGCCGGCCTGGGCGATCGTCTGCATCCGGCTGTCCTGATAGTTGCCGCGCCCGAAGCCATAGACCGACAGATAGATGCCGGTTTCCCGCTTGGCCGCGACATAGTCTTCCAGCCGCAGATTGTCGGTGACGCCGACGTTGAAGTCGCCGTCGGTGAACATCAGGATCCGGTTGACCCGGTCGCGGGCGAAATTCGCCTGGGCCTGGTCATAGGCATTGGTCATGCCGGTCGCACCCGCCGTGCCACCCGAGGCGTAAAGGCTGGCCACCGCGCAGCGCAGCTTCAGCTTCTGGTCGCCCGGCGTCGGGGCCAGCCGCGTACCCGCCCCCTCGGCATAGAAGGTCACCGCCACCGTATCCTGCGGCCGCAGCCGGTCGATGATCAGGTTCATCGACTTCTGCGCCAGCGCCAGCTTGTCCGGGCTGCCCATCGAGCCCGAGACATCGACCAGGAAGGTCAGGTTCAGCGGCCGGCGCTCGGCCTCGGGCAGTTCATAGCCCTGCAGGGCGACATGGACGATCTGCCGTCCCCGCCCCCACGGCGATTCCGTCACCGCCGTGGTGATGGCGAACGGCTGGCTCGCCGAGGTCGGCCGGTCATAGCCATAGTCGAAATAGTTGATCAGCTCCTCGACCCGAACCGCATCGGCCGGCGGCGCGCGGCCCTCGTCGATGAAGCGCCGGACATTGGCATAGCTGGCCGTGTCGACATCGATCGATAAGGTCGACACCGGTTCGTCGGCGACCCGGCGCACCGGGTTGGGCGTGGCGTCGGGATAGCGTTCGGTGTCGGGCGTGACCGGGGTGCCGGGCACACGGGAGTTGGAGAGTGCGGGGGCGGTCGCCAGATAGCCTGCGGCCTCCCTTGTCACGCGTGAGCCTGTGACCACGACCGCATCGAGCGTGCCTTGTCCCGCCGGATTCGGGGAGATGACCGGAGGCGGAGGCGGAGGCGGAGGCGGAGGCGGCGGTGGCGGCGGTGGGGGAGGCGGCGGTGCGGACGGTGGGGGCGGCGCAGACATCGGCACGCCGCCGCTGCGCGCGGCATAGGTCGTCGCGCCGCGGTCCTCCGGCAGGTCGAAGCCGAACACGCGGCAGGCGGCGGCAGAGACCACTCCGTCCGAGGGCTTGTCAGGGTCGATCGCCCGGCCCTCCTGGGCCATGACCGGCAGGGGTGCCATCGGCGCGGCGAGCGCCAGGCTGACAAGGCCGACGAGGACTTGTTTCAACGGACGTTTCGACATCGCGCACCTTCCCTTGGTTGTGTGACTCCCATGAGGCCGCCCTGCCTCGGGCGAATCTGTGGCGCTTGGGTCTGACGAAGCCTGACGACCCCCGATGCAGCGGAAGGCTGGCGCATCCGGGCCTCACCCCCCAATATCCGGAGACGTTTGAGGGGACGCGACATGCACGAGACGACCAGTATGGGGCTGGGCCACGCGGTGGCGCTGCTGGCGGCCATGGTCATCGCCGCCACCCTGTTTCGCCGCTTCGGCCTCGGTGCCGTGCTCGGCTATCTGGCCGCCGGCCTGCTGATTGGCCCGTCCGCCCTCGGCGTGGTGGATGATCCCGAGTCCGTCCTGCACGTCGCCGAGCTCGGCGTCGTCATGTTCCTGTTCATCATCGGCCTGGAGATGCGGCCGGCGCGCCTGTGGAGCCTGCGCAGGGAAATCTTCGGCCTCGGGGCGGTGCAGGTGCTGGCCTGCGCCCTGCTGCTGAGCGGCATCGCGATGGCGGCCGGACTGGCCTGGTACGCGGCCCTGATCGCCGGCTTCGGCTTTGCCCTGTCGTCCACCGCCATCGTCATGCAGCTGCTGGAAGAGCGGAACGAGAACGCCGACCCGCCCGGCCAGCGCGTCGTCTCCATCCTGCTGTTCGAGGACCTCGCCATCGTGCCCCTGCTGGCGCTTGTGGCCGTCCTGGCCGGGAGCTACGGCGCGTCGATCGAGACCGGCTATCCGGTCTGGATGACCGTCGGCCTTGCCGTCGGTGCCGTGGCCCTGGTCTATGTCGCCGGCCGCTGGGTCGTGAACCCCTTCTTCCGTCTGCTGGCGCAGTACGGCGGTCGCGAGGTCATGACCATGGGGGCGCTTCTGGTCGTGCTGGGCGCCGCCTGGGCGATGAATCTCGGCGGCCTGTCCATGGCCATGGGGGCCTTTCTGGCCGGGGTCCTGCTGTCGGAATCGACCTTCCGCCACCAGCTCGAGGCCGACGTCGAACCCTTCCGCGGCCTGTTGCTGGGCCTGTTCTTCCTCAGCGTCGGCATGTCGCTGGACCTGCGCGTCGTGGTCGCCGACTGGGCCTGGGTGCTGGGCGGGCTGGCGGCCTTCATGTCCGCCAAGATGGTGGCGGTCTATGCCGTCGCCCGCATCCGCCAGAAACACGGCGAGGGCCTGTTGCGCGCCGCCCTGATGGGCGAGGGAGGCGAGTTCGCCTTCGTCCTCTATTCCACCGCCTTCGCCGCCGGCCTGTTCGACGCCCGCACCGCCGCCATCCTGTCGGCCATCGTCATCCTGTCCATGGCCCTGACCCCGCTCCGGGTCATGCTGGCCGACCGGTTGCGGCCCAAGGAAAGCGTCTCCGTGGACGGCATCGAACATGCCGCCGATCTGCGCGAACGGGTCCTGATCATCGGCTTCGGCCGCTTCGCCCAGGTGGTGTCCCAGCCGCTGCTGACGCGCGATGTCGATGTCTCGATCATCGACTACGATGTCGAGATGATCCAGGCCGCCGGCAATTTCGGCTTCAAGGTCTATTATGGCGATGGCTCGCGGCTGGACGTGCTGCGGGCCTCCGGGGCCGAACGGGCCGAGACCATCCTTGTCTGTGTCGACAAGCCCGAGGTGGCCGATCGCATCGTCGAACTGGTCAAGGCCGAATTCCCCCTGACCAAGCTGTTCGTCCGCGCCTATGACCGCGGCCATTCCATCCGCCTGGTCAAGGCCGGTGTCGAATACCAGCTGCGCGAGACCTTCGAGAGCGCCCTGGTGTTCGGCCATCAGGTGCTGATCGACCTCGGCTTCTCCGACGCGGAGGCGCGCGAAACCATCGAGGAGGTTCGCCGCCGCGACGAGGAGCGGTTCACCCTGCAGCTGTCCGGCGGAGCCCAGGCCGGACGCGCCCTGATGCGCGGCAATGTGGCCACGCCCCAGCCCGCTCCCTACGTCAAACCCCGCCGCGAGGGCCAGGCCCTCAACGAGGAGGCCGCCGGGCTGCTGGACGGCGAGGACGGGCGGGAGAAGGTCGGGGCCTGACAGTCGCGCGCGGGCCCGCTTCGGTGTAAGGACGCGGCCCGATGAACCGCCGTCTTTCAATCGCGCCCATGATGGACTGGACCGACCGGCATTGCCGGGCGTTCCATCGCGCCCTGACGGCTGAGGCCCTGCTCTATACCGAGATGGTCACTGCCCCGGCGGTGGTGAACGGCGACCGGCAGAGGCTGCTGGGTTTCGACGCCGTCGAGCATCCCGTGGCCCTGCAGATCGGCGGCTCGGACCCCGCCCAGCTGGCCGAGGCGGCGCGGATCGGCGAGTCCTTCGGCTATGACGAGATCAACCTGAACGTCGGCTGCCCCTCCGACCGGGTGCAGTCCGGCCGGTTCGGGGCCTGTCTGATGCGCGAGCCCGAACTGGTCGCCGATTGTATGGCGGCGATCAGGGAAGCGGTCTCCATCCCTGCCACCGTCAAATGCCGTATCGGCGTCGATGACCAGGATCCGCAAGTGTCGCTGTTCGCCACCGTGGACGCCTGTGCCGCCGTCGGGATCGAGGTCTTCATCGTCCATGCCCGCATGGCCTGGCTGAAGGGCCTTTCGCCCAAGGAGAACCGCGATGTGCCGCCGCTGGACTACGGCCTGGTGCGGCGGCTCAAGCGCGAGCGGCCGCAGCTGTCGATCTCGATCAACGGCGGCATCACCTCGCTGGATGAGGCCGAGGCGCATCTGGACGACAGCGATGGGGTCCAGCTGGACGGCGTCATGATGGGCCGCGCCGCCTATCATGAGCCGGCGATTCTGGGTCAGGCCGACCGCCGCCTGTTCGGGGCTGCGACGCCCGATGTCGACGCCTTCGCCGCCCTCGACCGCTATCGTCCCTATCTGGCCGCGCGGCTGGAGGAGGGCGTCGCCCTGCCGGCCATGACGCGGCACATGCTGGGCCTGATGCATGGCCGCCCCGGTGCCCGCGCCTTCCGGCGCATCCTGACGGTGGACTCCATCTTGGCCGGTGCCGGTCTCGAGGTCGTGGACCGCGCGGTGGACGCCGTTCGCGAGGCCGAGGCGCGGCTCGAGGCCCGCGGCGAGGCGGCTTGATCGCCTCCCCGACCCCTGCGCGAAAAGGCGTCAGGGGGCCTTGTCGCCGAGCAGCCGGAACAGGCCGATCAGGCTCCTGATCGTGAACCAGACGGTCAGCAACAACAGGCCGAGTCCCAGCAGCACGGCGACCGGGGCCAGGACCAGGCCCATCGCCGGCTCGATGAAGATGGACACAAGCCAGACCCCGATGCCGATCCAGAGCAGGATGGTCCACCAGAATACCGACCAGAACAGGCGGATCTGGGCGTCGATATGGGCCCGCGACAGGCCGTCCGAGCCCCCGCGCCCGGCATAGGCGACGATCAGGCCGACGACCGCCAGCAGGTTGGCGCTGGGCAGGGACAGAATGTACAGGCCCCAGGCGATCAGGGCCGCCGGCTTGCCCTCCGATTCATGGCCGGGGCTGAAACGCGGCGCGATGGGTCCGCTGGGCGGTGCGTCAGCCACGGCGTCTCTCCGTCAGATCCACCAGCCGTGGGGATCCTCGATTTCGCGGCCGGACTTCAGGGCCCAGATGCCCGAGGCCCCGCGAACCACCATCCAGATCGCGAGGGCGAACAGGATCGGCACGCCCAGTGCGAACGGCGCGGCCAGCAGGATCACGCCTGCCACCGTCGCCACCGCCGCCGCCCAGAGGGTGCGGCGCTGGTAGATGAAGTGCGAGGCGGACAGGTCGTCGTCCGGCTCGGCCCTTCCGGTGACAGCGAAAAGGCCGATCACCGCCGATACGCCCATGGTGGGTACGGCAAACAGGATCAGGGCATAGACGGCGTAAAGACCCAGACCCCCGCCGGGGATGGCGGCGCCTTCGTCGCGCCGGCGTCGGCGGCTCGAGAACTCGCGGGAGGGGGCGAAGACCGACGCAGCCTCGACCGGCATCGGTTCCGGCTCCGGCGGAAGAGGCTCGTCCTCGAACAGGTCATCCTCAGGCTCGGGCTCTGGCTCCGGATCAGGTTCCGGCTCGGGTTCCGGCTCAGGCTCGACGCGCAGACGGCCTTGCAGCGACGCCGGCGTGGCGAAGCCGATCAGGTCGTCGTCGTGGTCGTCCGCAGTGTTGTTCACCGGGGCGTCCGTCGGGGGAAGATCGCCGGGTTCGGCCATCGGATATCCTTAAGTCCGGCCCCAGTAATGACCGCGCCTCGCGTTCGGCGCAACCACAGGCGCACCGTCTCAGCGTCCCAGCACAACCTCGCAGCCGGCGGCGGCGGCCCCTTCCAGCGCGCCGGGCTTCTCGATCCGTACCGTGCAGCGCCGCACCCGACCGTCGTTCAGACAGGCCGTGGCCAGCCGTTCGGCGAAGGTCTCGACCAGCCCGACATGGCCCCCGGCGACGATGGCCCGGGCGGCTGCGGCCACGGTTTCATAGTTGATGGTGTCCGCCAGCCGCTCGACCGGCGCAGGGGCCAGTTCCAGGGACACGTCTATGACCAGGGGCTGCAGCCGCCCCTGTTCATGATCATGCACGCCGATACCCGCCTCGACGGACAGGCCGCGCACGAACACGGTCAGGCCCTGGTGGCGAGCACTGTCGGCGACGGGCAGGGTCAGGGGTGCGACGGTCAAGGCCTACTCCAGGATGTCAGGGGTCTGCCAGGCGAGATGCTGGCCCCCGTCGACGGCGATCATCTGGCCCGTCACCTGACCGGCGTCTACCAGCCAGCGCACGGCCTGTGCCACCGCCTCGGGACTGCCGGGGCGTTGCAGCAGCGTGGCCCGCGCCTCGGCCTCGAACTCACCCGCCGCCTGATGCACCGACGGCAGGATCGGTCCGGGCCCGACTCCGTTCACGCGGATGTGCGGGGCCAGGGCCTGGGCCATGGTCCGGGTCGCGACCCACAGCGCCGATTTCGACAGGCCATAGGAGAAGAAACGCGGATCGGGCTTCAGCACCCGCTGGTCCAGAATATTGATGATCACCGACCCGTCCGGAGCCTGGGCGGCAAACGCCTGGGCCAGCAGCACCGGCGCACGCAGATTGACGTCCATGTGCGAGGACCAGCTCTCGCCGGTGAGGCTGTCCAGCCGATCGTCGGCGAACACCGAGGCATTGTTGACCAGCACCGCCAGCGGCCCCAGCGCCTCGACGGCCCGGCCGATCAGGGCCCCGGTCGCTTCGGCATCGGCGAGGTCCGCCGACAGGCAGACGGCACGGCGGCCGAGGGCGCGACTCTCGTCTGCCAGATGCGCGGCCTCATCGCCCGAATCGCGATGGTGGATCGCCAGGTCGAAACCGGCGGCGGCCAGCTCAAGACAGATGGCCCGGCCGATTCGCTTCGCCCCGCCCGTGACCAGGGCGGCACCGCCCCTTGGCCGGACCGGGGCCGCGGCCTCAGTCAACCCGGCCGAACTCGACGAAATTGATGACGGCGAAGACGGCGACGAAGCCGAGGATGATATAGAGGGCCAGCATGGAAACGCTCCTTTAGCGCGCCCGCAATAAAGCCCCGCGCCCTGCTGTTCAAGGCGGCGCGAAGCCCTATCGTCACGGCATGACGACATGGCGCACCCGGATCGAGCCCTTCACCCGCCCGCTGTTCTTCGCCTGGTCGCGGATCAGCCGCGGCATGACCCTCGGCGTGCGCGGCGTGGCGATCGATTTCGCCGGCCGCGTCCTGCTGGTCAAACACACCTATCTGCACGGCTGGTGGCTGCCCGGCGGCGGCGTCGAGCGCGGCCAGACCTGCGAGGACGCCCTGGTCCGCGAGCTGCGCGAGGAGGCCGGCCTCAACATAGAGGGTCGCCCGACCCTGGTCAGCGTCCACGCCAATGAGCGGTTCTTTCGCGGCGACCATGTGCTGGTCTACCGCATCGATCGCTTCTCGATGACGGAGCGCACCAGCCACGGCGAGATCGCGGACATCGGCTGGTTCGATCCGGCTGACCTGCCGGAGGATACGCACCGGGCGACGCGGGACCGGCTGGCAGAAATCTTCGGCGGTGCGGACATCGCGACAAGCTGGTAGCCAAGACCCATGAACCCCAACCTCTTCGCCATGATCGCCGTCGTCCTCGCGGGCGGGGCCACCGCCCTCCAGGCCCCGACCAACGCCAAGATGATGGGAGCCGTCGGTTCGCCGGTGAACGCCGCCTTTGTCTCCTTCGCCATCGGCACCGCCGCACTGGGCATCCTCGCCGTGGTTCTTCAGGCCAAGCCCGATGTCGCGGCGGCGCGCGGCCTGCCCTGGTATGCCTGGGTCGGTGGCCTCTATGGCGCGATCTTCGTCGTCGCGGCGGCCTGGGGCGTACCGCGCCTCGGCGTCGCCCTGACCATCACCCTGATGGTCGCCGGACAGCTGCTGATCGGTCTGATCCTCGACCATTTCGGGGCCTTCGGCACGCCGCAGCATCCGATCAGCCCCGGCCGCCTCGCCGGCATCGCCCTGGTTCTGGCCGGCGTCCTTATGGTCCGCCGTTTCTAGGCCTATATCGGTCCCGATGACCGAGGCCCCGATTCCTGAAAGCGAGACCGAGGCCGGCGCCCTCAAGGCCGCCGACCTGATCCGTGACGAGGCCCGCCGCGCCCCCGACAAGCCGGGCGTCTATCGCATGTATGGCGAGGACGGGACCTGCCTCTATGTCGGCAAGGCGAAGTCGATCAGGAAGCGCATCCTCCAGTATGCGCAGGGCCGTTTCCACACCCAGCGCATCGGCCTGATGGTCTCCCTGACCCGGTCGATGGAGCTGGTCATCACCGCCTCCGAGACCGAGGCCCTGCTGCTCGAATCCAGCTTCATCAAACAGCTGAAGCCGCGCTTCAATGTTGTGCTGCGCGACGACAAGTCGTTCGCCGAACTGATGATCCGCAAGGATCACCGCGCGCCCCAGGTGCGCAAACATCGCGGGGCCCACACCACGCCCGGCGACTATTTCGGCCCCTTCGCCTCGACCTGGGCGGTGAACCGGACCCTGAACACCCTGCAGAAGGCCTTCCTGCTGCGCTCCTGCTCTGACAGCGTCTATGAGAGCCGCACCCGGCCCTGCATGCTGCACCAGATCAAGCGCTGCTCGGCCCCCTGCACCGGCCTGATCTCGCTCGAGGACTATGCCGGCCTGGTCGATGAGGCCTCGGCCTTTCTGAAGGGCAAGTCGCGTGCCGTGATCGCCCGCCTGTCCGACGAGATGAGCGCCGCGGCCGAGGCCATGGACTATGAACAGGCCGCCCGTGTCCGCGACCGCATCCGCGCTCTGTCGGCCATTTCCATGGAGAATTCCGTCAGCGCCGACGGCGTCGCGGAGGCCGATGTCTTCGCCCTGTTCTCCGAGGGCGGACAGGCCTGCGTCCAGGTCTTCTTCTATCGCGGCGGTCAGAACTGGGGCGGCCGCGCCTATTTCCCGCGGGTCGACAAGGCCGACACCGATCCCGAAATCCTCGCCGCCTTCCTCGGCCAGTTCTACGAGGACAAGCCGATCCCGCGCCTGATCCTGTCCAACGTCCGCCCGCATGAGCTGGAACTGCTCGAAGAGGCCTTCACCATGAAGGCCCAATCTTCTCGGGAAAGAGGGGGCAAGGTCGAGATCGCCCGACCGGTGCGCGGCGACAAGGCCGCCCTCGTCGACCACGCCCTGACCAATGCCCGCGAGGCCCTGGGCCGCAAGATGGCGGAAGGGTCTGCGCAGGGCAAAATCCTCGACGAGGTCTGCGAGGCCTTCGGTCTCGACAGCCGGCCCGAACGGATCGAGATCTACGACAATGCTCACATCCAGGGGACCAACGCCGTCGGCGGCATGGTCGTGGCCGGGCCCGAGGGTTTCCAGAAGTCGCAGTACCGCAAGTTCAACATCCGCGGCGAGGACCTGACCCCCGGCGACGACTACGGCATGATGCGCGAGGTCATGCGCCGCCGTTTCGGCCGTCTGGTCAAGGACGAGGACGCGGGGGAAGAGGTGGTTCGCCCCGACCTGCTGCTGATCGACGGCGGTGCCGGCCAGCTGGCCGAGGTCCTGGCCGTGCTGGCCGATCTGGGTCTGGACGACATCCTTGCGGTCGGCGTGGCCAAGGGGCCGGACCGCGACGCGGGCAAGGAGCATTTCTTCATGCCCGGCCGCCCGCCCTTCATGCTGCCGCTGAAGTCGCCGGCCCTGTATTACATCCAGCGCCTGCGCGACGAGGCACACCGCTTCGCCAACGGCGCCCATGCCACCCGCCGCTCGATGGACATCAGGAAGAACCCGCTCGACGAGATCGAGGGCATCGGCCCCGGCCGCAAGAAGGCCCTGCTCCACGCCTTCGGCTCCGCCAAGGGCGTCGGCCGCGCCTCGGTGGCCGATCTGGTCAAGGTCGAGGGCATCAGCCAGCCGCTGGCGGAACGGATTTACGGGTTTTTCCATCCGGAGGGGCGGGGTTAGGGTAGGGGCCAGGGGGAGGAGGCCGCATGACCGGGTTCGCACAGGGCGTCGTTCACATCGCCGGCCCCGACCTTCAATCTGCCATTCAATCCGACCCGGACGTCCTCGCGCTCTGGCAGGGCCTGACGCCGCTGGGCCGCAACGAATTCATCTGCTGGGTCGAGGACGCCAAACAGCCCGCGACCCGCCAGCGCCGCATCCAGCGGACGATCGGGGAACTGCAGGAAGGCAAGAAGCGCCCCTGCTGCTGGGCGGGCTGCATCCACCGCACCGACAAGGCACCCGGACGCTGGCAACAGGCCGTCCTGATCGATGGGGCCCCGCGCAGGCGCTAGCCCGGACCGCACACAACCACCCTCTCCCCCCGCTTGACCGGATTGCCTATACGGACCCCATGCCCCAACATTCCCGCGCCGCCCTGCTCTCCGGTTATCACCGCTTTCGCGACAGCCACTGGCCCGAGGCGAAGGCCCAGTATGAGGCGCTCGCCGCTGACGGCCAGAAGCCCCACACCCTGGTTGTCGCCTGTTCGGACAGCCGCGCCGACCCGGCCCTGATCTTCGACGCCGCCCCCGGCCAGCTGTTCGTTGTCCGCAACGTCGCCAATCTGGTCCCGCCCTATGAGCCCGACGGCCTCCTGCACGGCGTCTCGGCGGCGCTGGAGTTCGGAGTGAAGGTGCTCAACGTCCGGCGCATCATGGTCATGGGCCATGCCCGCTGCGGCGGTGTCGCCGCCATGCTCGCCGGGGCCCCGGCGGACTGCCAGGACTTTGTCGCGCCCTGGGTAGAGCAGGGCGCGCCGGTCGTGCGTCGCGTCTGTGAAGAATGCGCGCCCGAGGACGTCGAACAGCTTTCGGAAGAGGCTGTGGTCCGCCTGTCGCTGCAGAACCTGCGCACCTTTCCGTGGATCGCCGAGCGCGAGGCTGCGGGCACCCTGGCCCTCAGCGGCCTTCATTTCGGCATCGCCGACGGGGTCCTCCGTTCCCTCGAGGGCCCGGGCCGGTTCGAGGTCATGGAATAGGTCCGCGAGACCGGACGGCTCGCTTCGGGGCGCGAAGCGTGGCAGATCGCTCTTGAGGTATCGGAGCGCCCCATGACCCCCAATCCCCACGCCAACCCCATTCCCAACATCCTGACCGGCCTGCGGCTGGTCGCCGGGGTGATCATGTTCCTGATCCTGGCGGGGGCGGCGCCGCAGGGCATTCCCTTCATGTCGGACTATCTGAGCCCGGACGACCAGTTCCGGTTCGGTCGCACGGCCTTCATCATCTATATCGTCGCGGCCTCGACCGACTGGGTCGACGGCTTCCTCGCCCGGCGCTGGCATTCGACTACCCGCTGGGGGGCCATCCTCGATCCGATCGCAGACAAGGTGTTGATCACCGGGGCCATTCTCGGCGTCCTGGCCTGGGGGGCCCTGCCGCAGATCGCCATCCCCTGCGGCCTGATCATGTTCCGCGAATTCGCTGTCTCGGCCCTGCGTGAGACGGTCGCGGGCAAGGTCAAACTGCCGGTCACCATGCTGGCCAAGTGGAAGACGGTCCTGCAGATCGTGGCGCTCGGGGCCCTGCAGCTGGTGCTGTTGTGGGACGGCTTCGGCCTGCCGCTGGAATGGCAGCCCCATTTCCAGACCTTCGCCTATGTCCTGATCTGGATCGCCGCCATCGTCACCGTCTGGACCGGCTGGCAGTATTTCGCCAAGGCGCAGCAGAAGATGAGCCAGATCTAGGGACTGGCTCCAGCGGCGGCGGTGCGCACTGTCCCGGCCGCCGCGGCCGGGAGGTGGCTAGTGGCCAGTGGCTAGTGATTGCCGCTTCACGGGCGGCGGAAGGGCGGCCCAAACTGTTCAGTCGCACCGCCGGTGGCCAACCACTAGCCACTAGCCACTGCGTCCGCGTCAGCGGACGCCCAACTCCCTCACAAGCCGCTCCATCCCGTAAACATCGCGCAGCGCCACCGTCACCGCGCCGGTGGTCACGATCACCGAGCGGTTGACGTTGATGTCATAGCCATAGGCGTTGCGCTGGGTCAGGACGGTGGAGTCGAAATTGGCCCCCACGATCTCGCCGGCCGCATTGACCACCGGACTGCCCGACGAGCCGCCGATGGTGTCCGACGACACCGCCATGTTCAGCACCGTATTGCCGTCGATACGGTCGGCCGCGTCCAGCAGCCGCGGTGCCACATCGAAGGGCGGGGCACCGGTCGCCCGGTCCCACAGGCCGTCGAAGGTCGTGAACGGCCCCCAGCGCTGGCCCGGAACGTCCGTGCCCTCGATCCGCCCATAGGTCAGTCGCAGCGTACCCGTCGCGTCGGGATAGACGGCATCGCCATAGGCCGCGAAACGGGCGGCGGCCAGACGTTCCGAGGCGCGGTCGGTCGGCGCCTGCACCCGCGCTTCCCAGTCCGAACGGACGGCGCGGCTGTTGTCCTGCATGGCCCGGGCGAACACGATCATCGGATCGGTCGAGGCCAGGATAGCGTCCATGCCGCCCTCCCACAGGGCGCGACGCACGGCCGGGTCGCCCAGCGTCGTGCCCGCGGTCAGCCGCACCGACTTGGCCTCCGGTGATTCCGGACCCAGCAGGGCACGGACCCTTGAATCGTCGACCGTCAGCCATTCACGGGTCTTGGACAGCCACCATTCCATCCGGACCTGATCCAGTGACGGATAGACCGGCCGCTCGGCGAACAGGCCGGACTGGACGGCGGCCAGCCGGCTGTCGGCGAACTCGGGCAGGCGCTCGGCGGAGGGTTTCGCCCGCTCCTGCGCCCCGCGCACCAGGGTCCGGGCCCAGCTGAACAGTTGAGAGCCGCCGCCGGCCTGGGTCTCGAGCATCGCATAGGCCGGATAGAGTTCGCGCTGTATCGGCTGCACCGCCGCCAGATCGGCCCAGGGATCGCCGACCCGCGCGGTCAGGGCGGCATCAGTCGCCACGCGCCGGCGGAAGTCCGCCTCGCCCTCGGCCCGCCTTGCCATGAAGGCCGGATCGATCAGGGCCCGCATCCGGCCCAGACCGCGCTTGTAGGTGTTTTCCAGACCCACGATCGGGTCCATGGCGATGAAGGCGTTCTCCTCGCTCTCCGCCGCGAACCGGATCAGCCGGCCGCGCAGCTCCGAGGCCAGCAGCTGATCCATCGGCAGGACCACGTCGCGGATGGTGAACAGCTGGTCCTGGGTCAGCAGCCGCTGGGTCGCGCCCGGGCTGCCCGAGACGAACACCGGCGTGCCCTCGACCGGCTGCGAGGCGTTCCATTTGAAATGGGTCGGCGTCGCCGCCGGGGCGTCGTTTTCGTACAGGCGGATGAAGGCCGCATCGATGGCGAAGCGCGGGAAGCTGAAATTGTCCAGATCGCCGCCGAAGGTCGCGGCCCGGTCTTCCGGGGCCCAGGCCAGCCGCACGTCGGTGTAGCGTTTGTAGGTATAGAGTTTGAACTGGCCGCCCCGGTACAGGCTGACCACCTGGCAGCGCCGGGCCGTGTCACCGGCGCAGGCCTCCTGCTCGATCCGGCCCGCCTCGGCGTCGCGCGCCCGGGTGAAGGCCTGGCCTTCCAGCCCGGCACCCGCCGCATGCATCCGTGCGGTCACGTCCGAGATGTCGGTCAGGATCTCCGCCGTCCCGCCCGGACATTTGCGCTCTTCCTCGCGGGTGCGCGGGGTGAAGCCGGTCTCGGCATAGTTGACGGCCTGGGTCGACAGATTGGCCACGCAGGTGGCGACGCAGTGGTTGTTGGTCATCACCAGCCCCTCGGCCGAGACGATCCCCGCCGAACAGCCCGCAAACCGGACCGAGCTCAACCGCACCCTGTCCAGCCAGGCCTGGTCGATGTTCGTCCCCAGCGTCGCATTGGCCCGCGCAATGGGGAAGTTGTCGAAGGTCCACATGCCTTCCTCCGCCTTCGCCACGGAACCGGCAGCGAGGGTCAGCAGGGCAGCGGCGAGGGCAGGGGTGAGGCGCATGTTCTTGTCTCCTCCCCATCGCCCGCGATGGGGAGGGGGACCACGAAGTGGTGGAGGGGTCGACGCTCGTGCGCTGACCCCTCCGGTTGGCTCAGGTTTTCAGGCTAACGCACGAAGCGCGGATGAGGAACCAGCCCCTCCACCACTACGTGGTCCCCCTCCCCATTGGCTTCGCCAACAGGGAGGAGACAGGACTACCGGACCCCCAGCTCTTCCAGCAGGTTCGGGCTCGGATAGATGTTGCGCAGCGCCTCGGTGATCGCCGCCGTCGACACCGACACCGTCCGGTTCAGCGTACCGTCATAGCCGTAGGCCCCGCCCAGCGAGTGGATGTTGCCGTCGAAGGCCGCACCGATGACCTCGCCGGCGGCGTTGATCACGGGCGAGCCCGAGTTGCCGCCGATGATGTCGTTGGTCGAGGAGAAGTTGTAGACCGTATCTCCGTTGACCCGGCTCTGGTTGTCGAGGAAGGCCTGGGCCGCATTGAACGGCTCGGCCCCGGTCGCCCGGTCATACAGGCCGCCCATATAGGTGAAGGACGGCACGGTGACGCCGCGATAGGTCCAGCCCTCGACCCGGCCATAGGACAGGCGCAGCGAGAAGGTGGCGTCGGGGTACTGGTTGGTGCCGTAGACCGCGAACCGGGCTTGGGCGACCTTTTCGGCGGCACGGGCGGTCGGGGCGTTGACCTCGGCAGCCCAGCGCGCGCCGATCGCCGCGGCGGCGGCGTCATTGGCGATGATGAAGGCCAGCAGGGGATCGGCTGCTGCCATCTGTTCCGTGGTCATGGCAGCGGCCTCGGCGCGGAAGGCGGCGTTGCCCATGCGCGTCGTCGAGATCAGGCGGTCAGCGAGGGCCTCGGGGCTCTCGCGGCCCAGCAGGGTCTTCACGTCGGGATGGTCGACGGTCAGATATTCGCGGGTCTTGGACAGCCAGTAGCGCAGACGGATTTCCTCCATCTCCATGGCGATCGGCGTTTCGGCACCGACAGCGGCGACCATCCGTGCGCGCTGCGCCTCGGTCATGGAGGTGTTCTTCGACGCCCGCACCATGGCGCGGGCCATCTGGTACAGGGTCGAGCCGCCGCCGGCGGCCTGGTCCAGCTGGCGCGCCGGCAGGAACAGCTCACGTGCCGTCGCCTGCACCCGCTCGAGGTCCGCCCAGGGGTCCCCGATCCGCTGCACCAGGGCCGGGTCGGCCGCCACGCGGGCACGCAGTTCGGTCTCGGCGTCACGCCGCGCGCCGAGGAAGGCCGGGTCCAGCAGGGCCTGATGCTGGCCGTACTGGGCCTTGAAGCTGTTCTCCAGCCCGAACACCGGATCGAACGACACCCGCTTGGCCTCATCGCCGGTCAGCGAATACTCGAGCAGGCGGCCGCGCAGTTCCGAGTTCTGGATCAGGGTGATCGGCAGCTGCTGGTCGCGCAGCCGCTCGAGCTGGCTCATCGTCAGCAGGCGCGACGTGGAGCCCGGGTTGCCGGCCACGAAGACCGGGTCGCCCTCGGCCGGGGCGTTCGGGTTCCAGCGCAGGAAGCCGGGGCTCTCGACCGGACGACCGTCCTCATAGGCCCGCAGGAAGCCGGCATCGAGGGCGTAGCGCGGGAAGTTGAAATTGTCGGGGTCCCCACCGAAGAAGGCGGCCTGGTTCTCGGGTGCGAACACCAGCCGGACGTCCTCATAGCGGCGGAATTTGTACAGGGCGAACCGGCCGCCGCGGTAGAAGCTGATGACCTGGCAGTTGAATTTCGGATCACCGGCGCAGGCCTCGGTCTGGATCGCATTGGTCTCGGCCGTGCGGGCGGCGTTGAAGGCCGCGCCCTCAAGCCCGGCGCCGGCAGCCAGCACCCGGTCGGTCACATCGACGATGTCGACCAGCACCTCGGCGGTCTGGCCCGGGCAACGCTTCTCTTCCTCGCGGTTGGCGGTCAGGAAGCCGTTCTTCACATAGTCCTGCTCGGGCGAGGAAAGTTCCTGCACACAGCCGACGACGCAGTGCCAGTTGGTCAGGATCAGGCCCTCGTCCGAGACAAAGGAGGCGGAGCAGCCCTGGATGCGGACCGCGGCGTTGCGGACCCGGTCCAGCCAGGCCTGGTCGATCCGGGTGCCGTATTTGTCGTTCACCGTCTGCATCGGGAAATTGTCGAACGTCCACATGCCTTCGTCAGCGCGGGCGGTGGAGGGTGTGGCCATGATGGCCAGCACGCCGGCGACGGCGGCGATCGAGGCGGTCGCCGACACGGCGGCGCGGAGCGAACGAAGCTTCATTCTGCGGATTCTCCCGGAGCGTCGGCGGGTGTCGCCGATCATTGGTCCCTGCATAGACACGATGAACGGTTTTCGTCCATCGCCACGCTCCCGGTCTTACAAATCCGTAAGGGTGCCCGCCTTACCCCGATTTAACTTGGCCCCGGTCCCTTGCATCGTCAGATAGCGGCCAACGTCAGGGGTCTTTCCGTTTCCATGTCGCTTGCTCTTTCAACCCTCCTCTTCGAGTGGCGGCGCTATATGGCCGCCGTCATGGCCCTGGCCCTGTCGGGCCTGCTAGTGCTCGCCATGACCGGCGTCTTCATCGGCATCGGCAAGGGTTTCACCGCCACGATCGAGCGGTCCAGCGCCGACATCATCATCATGCAGCCGGGTGCCACCAGCCTGATGGGCGGCCCCTCGGGCGTCCCGCGCCGCTTTATCCCGATGGCCTATCGCAACCCGCAGGTCGTCGAGGTCCAGCCGCTGGACGGGGCCGGGGGCTCCTTCCAGTCGGTCAAGAACGTCGACCCGACCATGTCCCAGGCCGAGCGTGCCCGCCAGGGCGCGCCCAAGCAGGAATTCGTCCAGGCCAGCATCATCGACACCACACCCGGGGCCGTCACCATCCCGACCGACTATTCCGAGGAACTGGTCGACGCCCTGCGCCAGCCCTACACGGTGGCGATCGACGAAACGGCCCTGACCAAACTGGGCGTCAAGCTCGGCGACAAGGCCCTTTACAACGGCCAGACGGTGACCGTGGTCGGCGTCACCCGCGGCTACCCCAATATGATGTCTTCGACGATCGTCATGTCGCGGGACACCCTGCGGATGCTCGGCCAGGCCGACACCGGTCCGCGCGTCGGACCGCTGATGATCAAGCTGCGCGACCCGGCCCAGGCCGACATCGTGGCGGCCCAGCTGAACGCCCTCGGCGACGGCCAGTGGAAAGCCTGGACGCGTCAGGAACTGGCCGATGCCAATGCGGGGGCCATGTTCGAGGAAGGCATCCTCGTCATCATCATCGGCGGCTGTGTGGTGCTGGGCACCATCATCGGCGTGGCCATCACCTGGCAGACCCTGCGCGGCGCCATCATGGCCAACATCAAGGAGTTCGCCTCGCTGCGCGCCCTGGGTGTCGGCATGGGGTCGCTGAACCTGATCGTCATGGAGCTCAGCTTCTGGGTCGGCCTCGTCGGTGTCGCCGCTGCCATCGGCCTGACCTTTCTGGTGCAGATGTTTGCCGCCGCCAATGCGGTGATCATCGCCCTGCCGCCGGTCCTTCTGATCATCGTCGGCGGCGGTCTGGTCGCCATCTCCATCATGTCCGGTGCCCTGTCACTCGGCATCCTCAAGAACAGCCAGCCCGCGGATCTGCTGCGATGACCGCTCACACCAAGGCGCACGGAAAACACGGCGATTTCGCCATCGAGGCCAAGGGCCTGATCAAGCGGTTCAAGTCCGGCAAGGCCTTCATCGAGGTTTTGAAGGGTGTGGATTTCGACGCCCGCCACGGCGACCTGACCATGGTCATGGGGCCGTCGGGTTCCGGCAAATCGACCCTGATCGCCGCCCTGTCCGGCCTGCTGCGGCCGGAAGAGGGCCGGGTTGATACCCTCGACATCGACGATCTCTGGAAACTCTCGTCGGGCCGGATCGACAAATTCCGCCTCGACAACTGCGGCTTCATCTTCCAGGGCTTCAACCTCTTCCCCGCCCTGACCGCCCTGCAGCAGGTCGAGGTGGTGCTGAAATTCCAGGGCCTGTCCAAGGGCGACGCCAAACGTCAGGCGACCGAAACCCTCAAGGAAGTCGGTCTCGGAAACCGTCTCAACCAGCGGCCCTCGGCCCTGTCGGGTGGCGAGAAGCAGCGCGTGGCCATCGCCCGCTGCCTGGCCAAGAACCCCCAGATCCTGTTCGCCGACGAACCCACCTCCGCCCTCGACGGCGAGAACGGCCAGATCGTCATCCGCCTGCTGCGCCGCGCCGCCACCGAACACGGTGCCGCCGTGATCTGCGTCACCCACGATCCTCGCCTCGAGGAATGGGCCGACCGGGTCATCAAGATCGAAGACGGCATCATCATCTCGGATGAGCGCCGCACCCCCAATCCCGACGCCACGCTCGCGTCGCACTGAACCGCCTCAGGAACTCCGTCATGCCCGCCTTCCTCAAGAACAAATGGCTCTGGATCGGCCTCGTGCTGATCGTCGTCATCGTCGTCGGCTTCAACTTCATGCAGAGCGCCGGCAAGGCGAAGAAGGCCGAGGAAGAGAAGGCCGCGGCCACCCGGGTCGAGAGCCCCTATGCGGCCATTGCCAACGGCAAGGTCGATGTCGAAGGCGGCATCATCCAGATCGCGGCCCGTCGCGGCGGCGTCGTCCGTGAAGTGCTGGTCCAGGAGGGCGACCGCGTCGTCGCCGGCCAGATCCTCGCCCGCCAGGAGGACGACGAGCCCCGTCTGGCCCTGCAGAGCGCCAACGCCGACGTCGCCCAGGCGGAAAGCCAGCTGCGCCTGATCCAGGTCGAGATCCGTACCGCCCAGCGCGAGCATGATCGTCTCGCCCGCCTGGTCGATTCAAACTTCGTCGCCGGCTCGCGCATGGACCAGGCCCGTGACGCCATCGCCACGGCCCAGGCCCGGCTGGTGTCCCAGCAGGCGTCCGTCCAGACGGCCCGCGCCCGCCGCGACCAGGCGGCCTACAATGTCGAGCTGACCGTAATCCGGGCTCCGCAGAACGGCCGGATCGTGCGCCGCTACGCCAACCCCGGTGCCGGTGCCTCGACCCTGAACGTGTCCAACATGTTCGACCTCGAGCCCGACGCCCCGCGCATCGCCCGTGCCGAGATCGTCGAGAGCGACATCCCGAACATCAGCCCCGGCCAGGCCGTCGAGATCACCCCCGAGGGTGACCCGTCCAAGGTCTATGTCGGCACTGTCCTGCGACGCGCCGCCGTCTTCGGTGCCCGCAAACTGGCCTCGGACGATCCCTCGCAACGCTCGGACGAGCGTGTCGTGGAAGTCGTCGTCACCGCCGGCGACGCTCCCCTGCTGATCGGCCAGCGCGTGCTGGTGAAGTTCATGAAGCCCGGCGAAACCGCCGGAGCCCCGCGCGCCGCCGCCACCGGCGTCCCCGCTGGCCGCGCCATGCGTGAGGCCCCGCAGGCGGGGTAGGGCGGGCACTGGGGATTAGGGATTGGGGATTAGGGATTGGGGATTAGGGATCAGGGATGAGTAGACCGGGTCAGGGTCTTTCGCGCTGGCCAAAAGCGTCGCCACCAATCCGCAATCCCTAATCCCCAATCCCTGATCCCTCGTCCCTCACTTCCCCTCAAACACCGCCCCCCGCTTCTCCAGCACCGCGGTCACCCCTTCCAGGTGGTCGTCGCTCAGATGCGCCAGCGCCTGCATCGCGGCGGTCATTTCCAGGATCTGGTCGAAGGTCGCGTCACGGCCCTGACGCAGCAGGGCCTTGGTCATGCGCAGGGCCTGGGGCGCGCGGGAGGCGACGTCCGTCGCGATTTCCATCGCCTCGTCCATCAGCCGGTCGGGCGCGACCACCCGGCTGACCAGCCCCCAGTCCATCGCCGTCGTCGCGTCCAGCACCCGGGCGGTGAACAGCATCTCTGCGGCCCGCGCATAGCCGATGTTGCGCGGCATCAGCCAGGCCCCGCCGTCGCCGGGCAGTATGCCCAGCTTCAGGAAGGGCACGCCGAAGCTGGCCGTCTCGGAGGCGATGCGGATGTCCGCCAGTCCGGCTATGTCGCAGCCCAGTCCCATGGCCGGGCCGTTCACCGCCGCGATCAGCGGCACCTCCAGCCCGTACAGTGACCGCACGATCCGGTGCACCACGCGGCGGTAACTGTCGCGGATATCGGCTCCGGTGCCCGCGAACAGGTCGCGCCGGTCCTTCATCGCCTTCAGGTCGCCGCCGGCCGAAAAGGCCCGTCCGGCCCCGGTCAGGATCACACAGCGCACCTGCTGGTCGGCGTTCACCGCCTCACAGGCCGCCGCGAAGGCCTCGCCGTCCTCCAGGTCCGGCAGGGCATTGAGCCTGTCGGGACGGTCCAGGGTCCAGAGTTCGATATGGTCGCGGCGGTCTCGGCGGATCAGGGTCATGCGCCCGATGTGCCGCAGCCTGCGCTGCGCCGCAATGTCAGGTGGGAACCGTCACGTCCGCAACGCCTTGCCCGACAGCGACCACCAGGCCCGCAGTCCGGCGGTGTCCGAGCCTGCGTCAGCCCCGGCCCGGTCGGAGAAGCGGCGCTCCGTCGCGGCCGCCGGCGGCGCGGCCTGGTCCTCATCAATGAAGCAGGCCGGTTCGGCTGCCACCCGGTCACCGTGCCCGGCGCGGGGGCGGGTCAGGACCGTCGTCATCGTGGTCAGCGAAACCTGTACCCCCCGGTCCACTGACCAGCCGGTGCGCCACGGCCTTGTGCGTGTTGTCGCTACCAGCGTCGCGTTCAGCCTGAACATGGTCCCCACCCTTCAGGGGTGGACACTGGCACAGGTTTCGGCGGCGCGCGACTGCCCAAAACGGATTGCAGAATTGCAAAGCCCCGGACCTTGTGGTCCGGGGCCCGGTCGTCTGCGTCTCAGAGGGCTGTCTGGTCCCGCTTGCGAAGTTTGATGGGCACGAAGTTCGACGGGTGGCTGACCACACGGTCGCCGGCCCCATAGCCGTTCTTCGTATTGACCAGCATCCCGCCCAGCAGGGCAAAGGACATCATGGCGTGCTGCAGATTGCGGTCTCTGTCGTTCATCTGGCGTCTCCTTTCGCATGAGTGATGAAAAGAGACGCGTCGTGCTTTTCGGGAATCTCACCGTCATAGTCGTTTCGCGTCATCCTCAACCTAGCGCGGGCGCTCGGAAAAAGCAAGCGGTTTTGCTCCGCCACCGGATCATATTTCGTATTCATGTCATCATATAACCCGCCGCCCTCCGACCTCCGCCCTCCCGGCACGCCGCCCGGCATCGCCAGCCCCTGCGTCAAGGTCTGCATCGTCGACGGTGCCACCAGCCTGTGCCTCGGCTGCTGGCGGACCCTGTCCGAGATCGGCGGCTGGAGCGGCTATACCGATGCGGAACGGGCAGCGATCATGGCGGCGCTGCCCGCGCGCGAGGCGCGTGCGGGAGGGATGAGGGACTAGGGATCAGGGATGAGCGCCGGGGGCGCCATGAGCGTCGACGGTCCCGTCGCAGGCTGCCCCTAACCCCTCATCCCTCATCCCTCATCCCTCATCCCTTCCTTAACCCCCCGCAAACCACACCCCTTCACCCCATCCCAACCGCCGTGTGCGACAGGGGAGGCGCTGCAGAAGCGGCGTGTTCACGACGGACGGCGTATGCGTTTTGACCTCTCCTCAGCCGGAGTCATGGCCCTGGCCGTGGCCTCGGCCCTGACCACCGCCTGGTGGCTGAATCACGCCGAGGCGCGGGGGCAGGCGTATGCCGCCACGCCCGCACCGGTTCATGCCCCTGCCCACGGCACGCCCGCCCAGGTGCTCAGGGCCGCCGATGGCCACTACTGGTCCGATGCCCTGGTCGATGCCGGCAGCGGTCAGCGGGCCGTGCGCGTCATGGTCGATACCGGTGCCAGCGTCGTGGTCCTGACCCCTGCCGATGCCTCCCGCCTCGGCCTGCGACTCAAGGCCGGCGACTTCTCCCGCACGGTCATCACCGCCTCCGGCCCGGTCCGCGCCGCCCCGGTCGCCCTGCGGACGGTTGCCGTCGCCGGTACCCGTGTCGAACAGGTTGAGGCCCTGGTCGTCGAGCAAGGCCTGCCCCACAGCCTGCTCGGCATGAGCTACCTCGGCCGCCTGTCCTCTTTCAGCGCGACGCCGGCGGGCCTGACGCTGCGACCTTAGGAAGTGGCCATTGGCCAGTGATTGGCTGCGGCGAGAGCAGTTCCCTGCTGTTCAAGCGGGCGTGCGATCCAGCAACCTCGCCACCAGCCACCAGCCACCAGCCACCAGCCACTCAGACCGCCTTCCCCACCACCGCCGCCGCCGTCACCAGCAGCCATACGGCGAAGGCCCGTCTCAGCACGGCCCGGTCCAGCGAATGTGCCAGCTTCGCCCCCCAGGGCGCGACCGTCGTGGTCAGCACCGCCATCACCACCGCCCCCGGCACATTGACATAACCCAGCGACAGCGGCGGCCGCCCGCCTGCATCCCAGCCGAACACGACGAACCCCAGGGTCGCCGCTGTTCCGATGGCCAGGCCGAAGCCCGAGGCCGTCGCCACCGCCTGATGGATCGGCCGGCCGCACAGGGTCATCATCATGCCGCCGAAACTGCCGCCGCCGATCCCCATCATCGCCGACAGCCCGCCGATCACCGTCCCGGTCACCCGCCGTCCCCAGCCCGTCGGCAGGTCGCGTCGCAGGGTCACCCGCTCGGGCAACAGCCCCATCTGCGCCGCAACGACCAGCAGGCAGACGCCATAGACGATGGCCAGCCCCGCCATGGAGGTGAAGCCCGCCACCCCCGCTCCGACCAGCGCCCCCGCTGCCACCCAGGGCGTCCAGGTCCTCAATACCACCTCATCGACCGCGCCGTGGGCTCGATGGGCTCTCAACGACCGCCAGGAGGTCGCAACAATGGTCAGCAGCGATGTCCCGATCGCCGTATGCAGATTCCCCTCACCCCCGATGCCCAGCACCTCGAAGGCATAGAAGACCGCCGGCACGATCACCGTCCCGCCCCCGACCCCGAACAATCCGGCCACCAGCCCGCCGATCAGCCCGGCGGCGATGAGGGCCGCGAGCAGGAGGAAGAGGTCGGGCAGGGGGAGGGCGGTCATGCGTGCGGCCTGTCCATCACCAGAGGACCGGAAGGCATGACCGGCCCCGGGCGAAACTCGCCCTTTCGGGGTACGGCACCTGGCACGGGACCCATCATGTCCCGAACTGAAGCAGCCGTCCGTCCCGTTTTGAAGTCCATGAAAGGTAAAGATAAATTCATTCTGAACAAAGCCTTTACAGGCAGGATTTACCAGATGTTGAGATCCGCAAATCGACGAGAAAACTTCCCCGAACGGGCGAATTTTCCGCCGGAAACGGGACGGTCCTGGTTAGCCGGATCTTAAGACGTCGGGGCCGGGTCGCTGGTACACCCCTTGCTCCTCCTCTCTTGCCGAACACCCGGCAATGAAAGGAACTCTCAGATGAAAACCACTGCTTCCGTCCTGGCGATTGCCCTGTGCCTCGCCGCCTCCGCTGGTGCCGCCCAGGCCCAAAGCCTGGACAACAACCAGCGCAACAACGCCAACATCCGTGCCCAGCTCAACTCCACGGTCCAGAACGTCACGGAAGACGTCGCCCTGACGTCGGCCGCGATCGCCAACTCCTTCACGGCCGAAGGCTCCAGCCTCGCGACCCTGAACAACTACCAGAACTTCTGGGGCGACGCCCGTTCGGACCTGTCGGCCTCGATCTCGAACGTCCAGGGCGATGTGGCCGCCACCTCGGCCGCCATCGCCAACTCGGCCAGCATCGAAGGCGACTGGGTCGGCGTTCTCAACAACGTCCAGCTGGCGGGCTACGATCCCACCTCGACCCTGAATGCGACCATCCAGAACGTCGGTGGCGATGTGGCTGCGACCTCGGCCGCCCTGAGCAACTCGGCCAGCATCGACGCCGACTTCGGTCGTCTGGCCTCGACCCAGATCAACCAGGCCGGCGTCTACGCCAACATGAACGCTACCGTCCGCGACGTCCGCGGCTCGGTGAATGCGACGGCTGCTGCCATCGGCAACAGCCTGACCGTCACGGGCTTCTAGAACCACTGACTTCCCGGTGTCGTCGCGCTGCAACGCGGCGACACCAACGTCCTTGAAAGGCTTCGCATCATGACACGCTTCGGGTCAATCTTCAAAGGCACTGTTCTCGCCCTCACCGGCGGCGGTGTCCTGGTCTCGCCGGCCCTGGCCCAGACCGCACCGTCGCGCGGCAGCTCCCTGGCCACCTATGAGGCCGGCTATGCCAATGGCCGCCAGATGGACAGCCGGACCTTCGGGCCCTCATCCCGCACCGGGAACGGCAACCGTCTGATCGTCAACGGCATCATCCAGTCCGACTCCAGCAACTATTTCGAATCCGATCGGACCACCGGTGACCCGACCAGCAGCGGTGCCGACTATTTTTCGTCCGGTGCTGCCAGCAATACGAGCACGGCGATCGGCAATCTTCTGACGGTTTCCATCGCGGGGTCCTGGAACACCGTGATCGTCAACTCGACCCAGTCGAACACCGGCACCGTCACCGCCAACGGGACCACCCCGCCGCGCTGACCGCCATTTCCTCCCTTCCCGGAGACCAGACATGACCCGCCGCCCCGTCCATCGTGTGATCCTTGCCCTGGCATTCGCCGGCCTGACGGCGGCCGCACCGGCGGTGGCCGCTGCGCCGGACGGTGCCGTTCGCGGCGGCCGGGTTCATGCCACGGGCAATGCCACACCCTATACGATCGCCCTGACCTGTATCGCCGAGCGCAACCAGACCCTCGGGCTCCGGCCCCCCCGGATGGCGGTCGGGCGGATCGGCGACCTGACCGGGCGGGTCGATTTCGATACCGGTGCCCGCGTCTCCCAGGGGGCCTCCCTGTTCGCCATCACGGCCCTGGCCCGTGCCGGTGCCCCTGTGGTCGAGCGGCTGGACAATACCGTTTCCCAGATCGAGCTCGATTACGCCCAGAAGCATCTGCTGTCCGACACGCCCGAACTGGCCGGTCAGTCAGCCCAGAATTTCCGCCCGATCTTCGCCGGTCAGGTCGCCGGGTCGGAGTATTTCATCGTCGGGGGGATCACCGAGCTGAACTACAATATCCAGTCGTCGGGGATGAGCGCCCAGGTCGGCGAGGCGGCGTTGACCGGTCTGAGGGCCCGCGCCGGCGCCTCCGACTATGTCATGAACGTCGCTGTCGACCTCCGGCTGGTCGACAGCCGTTCCCAGATCGTCGTCGATACGGTCTCCTTCCAGAAACAGCTGGTCGGCCGCGAGATGAACCTCGGCCTGAGCGGCGGCTCCGACAGTGTCGGCGGCGTCCTTTCGGGCGGCACCCAGGCGGTCGAGCCCCTGCAGGCGGCGGTCCGGACCCTCGTCGAACGCGGCGTCTTCGAACTGCTGGCCGGCCGGCAGACCGCCGAGGCCTACAGTGGATGCCTCGAGCGCGCAGAGGTCGGGTCATGAGCCGTCGCGCCCTGATCGCCGCCCTGGTGGCATCCTCGATCCTTTCGGGATGCGCCTCGACCGGCTTCGACCCCGCCACCGGCCTGTATGCCGAGCCGGTCGGAGGCGCTCCGGCGACCGCCAATGCCACGCCCCTGACGCCGGCCCTGACCTGTCTCGCGGATACCGCCGTCCTCCAGCGGCTCGTCGCGCCCCGCCTCGCGGTCGGCGAGATCGCCGATCTCACCGGCAAGCTGGATCTCGAGACAGGCCGTCGGGTCACCCAGGGTGCTTCACTGTTTGCGGTGACGGCCCTGGGCCGGGCCGGTGTTCCCCTGGTCGAGCGGGCGGACCAGACGGTCGCCGAGGTCGAACGCACCTATGCGGCGGCCCAGGTGCTGTCGGACACGCCGACCGGCGCGGGCGAGGATCCGGGACCGGTGCGCCCGGTCAATCCGGGTCAGATCGCCGGCTCTCGCTACTACCTCGTCGGCGGCATCACCGAGCTCAACTACAATATCGAATCCTCGGGCGGGCAGCTGGGCGTCGGGGCCATCGACCCCGAGGACCCCAAGACCATGCTCGGCGGCTCCCGTTTCGTGATGAATGTGGCGGTCGACCTGCGGTTGGTGGATTCCATCTCCCAGGAGGTGGTGGCGATCGCCGCCTATCAGAAGCAGATCGTCGGCCGCGAGATTCGCGCTGGCGTGTTCGACATCTTTGGCGGCGTGGCCGTCGACCTCTCCGGCGGACAGAGCGCGCTCGAACCCCTTCAACTAGGGGTCCGGGCCCTGATCGAGCGCGGCGTCTACGATGTCGCCGCAGAACTCTACGGCCTGACCGGTTCCGCCTGCCTGCCGCCGGTCCAGACCGCGGACACCGCCGGCGGCTATCGTCGACTGCGCAGCCTTCAGCCCCCCGTGACCGAGCGGCCCGCTCCGGCCTTCGCCGCGGCGGCCGTGCCGGCTCCGACCCGGATCCCGGCCCCGCTCCCGCCGGTTCAGCCCGGCACGCCGCTGGCGAGCCCGCTGAACCTGCCCGCGCCCGCATCTGCCGGGAATCCGGGCCTGCCGACGGACGCCGTTCCGGTCGAGGGCACCCCGGCCCGCCCGCGCATCGATCCCCGGACCTGGCGGTTGAGCCGCGGCGGCTGATCCTGACCGGTGGCGGGCCGTCGCCGGCATCGCGGCCTCACTCCGTCAGCCAGAACAGGTCCTCGACCGTCGTCCCCAGCGCCCGCGCCAGGCTGAGGGCGAGGATGGTCGAGGGCACGAAGACGCCGTTCTCGACCGTGTTCACCGTCTTGCGCGAGACGCCGGCCCGCTCGGCCAGCTCGGCCTGGGTCAGGCCGGCGGCCGTGCGCATCTCCTTCAGGCGCGAGGCCAGACGCGGATCACCCATCGTCGCGCCCGGCCTCGCGGTCCAGCCAGGCGAAGCGCAGGCCCGCCGTCGCCCCCGCCGCCGCCAGGGCGAACGGGATGGCGACAATGCCGGTCTCGGGACGCCACAGCGCCAGGCCGAGCGCGATCGTGGTTCCCGACATCAGCACGAAAAAGGCCCAGACCATCGCCCGGGCGCGCAGCACCAGGGTCAGTTCGTCCTCAAGGTAGCGGCGGTTCTTCCGCGAATTGCCGTCCCACCCCATGGTGAAGGCGACCGCCACCCAGGCGTAGAGGACCGGCAGACCGATACCGAGATAGTCGCCCCAATGGCCTTCACCGGCGAGGACCGGTCCGACGGCCCGGGTCGCCTGGTACAGAAACAGCAGGGTGATGATCGGGAACAGCCATAACTGCATGGACCGCTCGGACTGCATCCGCTCACGCTTGCCGGGTTCGTCCTCGGGACGCGAGGCCGGGCCGTTCGGCCGCACCTTCCAGGCGATCATCAGCCCCACCACGAAGATGCCGATGCCGATGCCGGTCACGATCCCCGCATTGGAATCGGAAAACGTCCCGCCCAGACTCGTTGCGCCCGGGTTCAGGCCCACCACCGCCAGGCCGAGTCCGAGGCCCGACAGCACCAGTGAAGCCATGAATTTCCAGCCGCTCCCCCGGACCGGTTGGCCCCCGCGGCGATCCCCTGTCTTCGACATCTGCATCCTCCGGTGTTTGTCACCCTGAGGTTACACATATCACCTATGGGTTACATGGAGTCAAGCCGGTCAGATCAGCAGCGCCCCTTCGTGCCGCAGCAGCCACTCCTTCCGCTCCAGCCCGCCGCCGAAGCCGGTCAGGGAACCGTCGGCACCGATGACCCGGTGGCAGGCGAGGATCAGCGGGATCGGATTGCGGTTCAGCGCCGTCCCCGCCGCCTGGGCCGCGCCGGGCTCACCCGCCCGCCTTGCCATCTCGCCATAGCTGATGGTCACCCCCGCCGGCACATCCGCCAGCGCGCGCCAAACTCGCGCCTGGAAGCCGTCGCCCGCCACTGCGCCGTCCAGCGACCAGTCGACCCGCGTCAGAGCCTCGCGGTCTCCGTCGAAATAGGCGGCGATCGCCTGCGCCGCCGCCGTCGGCGTCGCGCCTTCGCTGAGAGCGGCGCCCGGATACTCCCGCCGCATCGCTGCGATCAGGCCGTCCCCGAACGACAGCCCCCGCACCACGCCCTCCCGGTCGCATGCCAGCGCCAGCGGCCCCATCGGGCTGGGCAGCCGGGACAGGGTCAGCTGGCCGGGCACTCCGCTCATCCGCGCTGCGTCATCAGGGCGTTGAGCGCGCCATAGTCCATCGCCGCCGCGATCTGGGCCTCTGACCGGCCGTCGGCCAGGAAGCCGCGGGTCAGGACGTCCGCCGTCTGATAGGCCGCCGCGGCGATGTTCGACCCGGCGCTGAGACGGCGCACGCCCAGCGCCTCCAGCCCGGCCGCATCGGCCAGACCCGGACGCGCCAGCAGGTTCAGCGGCAGGCCCAATCCGACCAGCGCGCGGATCGTCTCCGGCACGGTCACCCCCGGCATGAACAGGCCGTCGGCCCCCGCCTGCCGGTACAGGGCGGCGCGCGCCTCCGCCGCCTCCAGCCGTCCCTCGGCCGGCCCGATCCCTCTCAGCCACAGGTCGCAGCGGGCGTTGATGAACAGGTCAGGCCCGACCGCCGCCCGGATCGCCGCGATCTTGTCGGCCAGCAGCTCCGGCGCGTCGCTCCCGTCCTCGATATTGATCCCTGCGGCGCCGGCCCCGACCACCCGCCGAATGAAGGCCGCGGCACCCGCCGCCGTGTCGGAAAAGCCGGCCTCGCAGTCGGCGCTGACCGGCGTGGTCCCGGCCGCCCGCACCATCCGCTCCAGCGCGCCCAGCAGTTCGCCCTCCGGCGGCCGGGCCCCGTCCGGCCAGCCCAGGGCCCAGGCCACGCCCGCGCTTGTCGTCGCCACGGCCCTTGCCCCCGCCGCGACGGCCAGCGCCGCCGAGGCCGCATCCCAGGCATTGGGCAGGATCAGCAGGCCCTGGTGGTGAAGGGCGTGAAAGGGGGGCATGGCGGGTCTCCGGTTGAGCCGCGATATTGCCGCGCCACACGCCTCCCGTCTCGCGGCTTTCGGACCGTCATGGCGATCCGGTGCCCGCGCCTCGACTGGCGAAGCCGCGTCCTCCGCCCTAGATTGCTGTTCATGAACCGTTCTTCGTCCCCAAAGGGCTCCGCCCCGCGCATCACAAAGCCGGTCCACGTCCGCGGCGAATCCCTTGCCGAGGCCCCCGCCGCCTTCCTCCGCGACGACGACGGCGCCCCGCCGCGCATGCCGACAAAGACCCCGAACATGCCGATGTTCGCCCCCGTCACCGGCCCGCGCCTGACGCCGGAGGAGGCCCCCGGCGCGCCTGCCGACTGGACCCCGCACCGCCCCGACCGGCCTCAGGATCGCAAACACATCCCCTTCCGGCTGGAGACCAAATACACCCCCGCCGGCGACCAGCCCGCCGCCATCGCCGAGCTCGTGGCCACCGCCGACACCGGCGAGCGCGACCAGGTCCTGCTCGGCGTCACGGGCTCGGGCAAGACCTTCACCATGGCCAAGGTCATCGAACAGACCCAGCGCCCGGCCCTGATCCTGGCCCCCAACAAGACCCTCGCCGCCCAGCTCTATTCCGAGTTCAAGAGCTTCTTCCCGGACAATGCCGTCGAGTATTTCGTCAGCTACTACGACTACTATCAGCCCGAAGCCTACGTCCCGAAATCAGATACCTACATCGAGAAGGACAGCTCCATAAACGAGCAGATCGACCGCATGCGCCACTCGGCGACACGGGCGATCCTCGAGCGGGACGACGTCATCGTCGTGGCCTCGGTCAGCTGCATCTACGGCATCGGCTCGGTCGAGACCTATACCGCCATGACCTTCACCCTGAAGGTCGGCGACCAGATCGATGAGGCCAAGCTCCGCGCCGACCTGATCGCGCTCCAGTACAAGCGCAACGACCTGAATTTCGACCGCGGCATGTTCCGCAAGCGCGGCGATGTGCTGGAGATCTTCCCCGTCCACATGGAGGACCGCGCCTGGCGGGTGCAGCTGTTCGGCGACGAGCTGGAATCCCTCCAGGAGTTCGACCCCCTGACCGGGAAAAAGACCGCCGACCTCACCGAGATCACCGTCTATGCCGCCAGCCACTATGTCACCCCGCGCCCCTCGCTCAACCAGGCCATCACCGGCATCAAGGCCGAGCTGAAGGAGACGCTCGACTGGATGGTCGAGAACGGCAAACTGCTGGAGGCCCAGCGCCTCGAGCAGCGCGTGCGCTTCGATCTGGAGATGATGGAGGCCACCGGCTCCTGCGCCGGCATCGAGAACTACAGCCGCTGGCTGACCGGCCGCGCGCCCGGCGAGCCGCCGCCCACCTTCTTCGAATACATCCCCGACAACGCCCTGCTGTTCGTCGACGAGAGCCACGTCACCGTCGGCCAGATCAGCGGCATGTACCGCGGCGACTACCGCCGCAAATCCACCCTGGCGGAATACGGCTTCCGCCTGCCGTCCTGCATCGACAACCGGCCGCTGAAGTTCGACGAATGGGACGCCATGCGGCCCCAGACCGTCTTCGTCACCGCCACCCCCGGCCCGTGGGAGATGGAGCGCACCGGCGGCGTCTTCACCGAACAGGTCATCCGCCCCACCGGCCTGATCGACCCGCCCGTAGAGATCCGCCCCGTCTCCACCCCGACCCGCACCCAGGTCGATGACGTCATCGATGAGGTGAAATCCGTCGCCCGCGCCGGCTACCGCTCCCTGGTCACCGTCCTGACCAAGAAGATGGCCGAGGACCTGACCGAATACATGCACGAACAGGGCGTCCGCGTCCGCTACATGCACTCCGACGTCGACACCCTGGAGCGGATCGAGATCCTGCGCGACCTGCGCATGGGCGCCTTCGACGTCCTGATCGGCATCAACCTGCTGCGGGAGGGCCTCGACATCCCCGAGTGCGGCCTGGTCGCCATCCTCGACGCCGACAAGGAGGGCTTCCTGCGCTCCGAGACCTCCCTGATCCAGACGATTGGCCGCGCCGCCCGCAACGTCGACGGTCGCGTCATCCTCTACGCCGACCGCATGACCGGCTCGATGGAACGCGCCATCGCCGAGACGAACCGTAGGCGCGAAAAGCAGGAGGCCTACAACGCTGAACACGGCATCACCCCGGAGTCGGTCAAGCGCGACATCCGCGAGATCATGGCCAGCCCTTACGAGAGCCGCGCCCTCGACAAACTGACCGCCCCGGGCATGAAGGAGGAGTCCAGACCCTTCACCGGCTCCAACTTCCAGGCCGCCCTCAAGGACATCGAATCCCGCATGCGCAACGCCGCCGCCAACCTCGAATTCGAGGAGGCCGCGCGGCTCCGCGACGAGATCAAGCGGATGAAGCTGATGGACCTGGAGTTCGCGAATGAGGTGCTGACGGCCGAGGGGGAGCAGGTCGACAAGGCGGCACCGAAGCGGTGGCGGGCGGAGGCTGCGGCGGAGAAGGCGGAGGCGTTCCGGAAGGGGCGGTAGGGGGCGGAGTCTTCAAAACCGAGATGGAGAACAAAAGGCGATCGACATCACCCCGAAAGGTTGTTAGACTTTCCGAGTCGCGTCGCAAGGAACCCTCATGAACCGCCCGATTGGAGTCGATCTTTTTTCCGGCGTCGGGGGTATGAGCTTGGGCTTTGAACAAGCAGGCTTCGACGTAGTCGCGGCGGTCGAAATCGATCCGATCCACGCCGCCGCCCACGCCTTCAACTTTCCTGAGACAACCGTCATCGCCCAGTCGGTGCAGGCAGTTACCGGCCGAGATATACGAACCTTGGCAGGACTGGGCGACCGAAAGGTGGACGTCGTGTTTGGCGGCGCACCCTGTCAGGGCTTTTCCATGATCGGCAAGCGCGCTCTGGACGACCCTCGAAATGCGTTGGTGCGCGACTTTGTGCGGATAGTGCGCGAGCTTGATGCGTCGTATTTCGTTTTCGAAAACGTGAAGGGCATAACGGTCGGGCGTCATCGCGCATTCTTGGACGAATTGATCGCCGAATTCGTAGCCGCCGGTTATGGTGTCGAAACGCGCTGGCAGGTTCTGAACGCAGCCAGCTTCGGCGTTCCGCAGAACCGTGAACGGCTTATCCTTATGGGGGCTAAAAAGGGCTTGGCACTCCCGCGGTATCCGCAGGCGGTAACCCGCCCCGCCGGGTCAAAACTCTCGCCGCTGCCTGAGGGACCGAGTTGCAGGGACGCCTTGGGGGATCTTCCGGACGCGGAAAAGTTCGAACAGCTGAATACCACCGACAGCGTCGCTACCAGTTCTTGGGGCACACCCAGCGAATATGCGACCGAGATGCGGTGCCGTACCAACGATAGTTGGCATCTTGGGTACGTACGATGCTGGGAACCCAACATCCTGACGTCGAGTGCTCGGACAGAACACACCGAGATTTCCAGAAGACGGTTCGCGAACACGACGCCTGGCGATGTCGAGCCCATTTCCCGCTTCTTTCGACTTCCGCCAGACGGCGTGTCCAACACGCTTCGCGCTGGTACAGACGCGGCCCGCGGCGCGTTCACAAGTCCAAGGCCGATCCACTACAAACACGAGCGCTGCATCACTGTGCGCGAGATGGCGCGCCTGCATGGCTTCCCGGATTGGTTCCGGTTGCACGAGACCAAGTGGCACGGTGCCAGACAGGTCGGAAATGCGGTGCCACCTCCCTTGGCGAGAGTGGTTGCGGAATGTCTGATTAAGGCGATGAACATCGAGGTGGAACGACCCGCCAGATCCGTAGAGCTCGGCGACCCCGTTCTGATATCACTTAGCATGAAGGCGGCGTCCTCGTTCTTCGGAAAGGCGTTTACGCCGCAAAGACGGGATCAGAAAAGCGGCGCGCGGAAGAGAAAACAGGCCGAAATCGAGGAGGCGAACATGTTCGCGCGGATCGCAAATGGCTAAGGCTCCTCCCCGAGAGAACACCTACAAACTCCTGATCGAAAAGATCTTTTTCGACCACTTCGAACCCGGCGCAACGGCGTTCGAGTTTGCTCGCGAAGAGATCGAAGCCGTTGCAAATGCTTTGGCTATCAAGCTGCCCAAAAACCAAGGCGACGTGATTTATGCGCTGCGCTATCGGATCGATTATCCAGACACGATCAAGGCAACTCAGCCCGAAGGTTTGAACTGGATTATCGAAGGCGCTGGGCGGGCGGGCTACCGTTTCCGCCTTGTAAAGGCCCAACGCGTGCTGCCGCGCACAGACCTTGTTCGTGTCTCTGTCCCGGACGCGACGCCTGAACTGATCCGGGCCTATGCGCTGGATGACGAACAGGCCCTGCTTGCTATCGTCCGCTACAATCGCTTGATCGATACATTTCTGGGTCTGACTACCTACAGTTTGCAGAACCACCTGCGAACGACCGTGAAAGGCATCGGCCAGATCGAGATCGACGAACTGTACGTCGGCTTGGACAAGCGAGGCTGCCACTATGTCATTCCAGTCCAGGCCAAGGGCGGCAAGGACCAGATAGGTGTCGTCCAGACCACTCAGGACATCCGGTTCGTCGAGGAGAAGTTCCCCGGCCTGCGCTGCCGTGCCATATCGGCCCAGTTCATGGACGACGGCGTGATCGCCCTGTTTGAATTGACACTTCAAGACGATGAAATCCGAGTGGTGGATGAACGCCACTACCAGCTGGTTTCGGCAGACCGGATCGATCAAGCCGCCATCCGGCACTACTCAGACTGATCGTCCGCTCGGCGACTACCCTTGAAACCAGGTCACCCGCCTAAACCAGCTCCACTTTCAACTCCCGCCGCGCCGGCTGGCAGGGCTGCAACATCCTGATCGGACAGGTCCCGGCGTCCGGCCGCATCCGCCTGATCCACGCCGGCGTCCCGTCCCCCCGCGCCGAGGTCTGCGCCGCCTGGACCGCCACCCGCTTCCTGCGCGACGAAGGCCTGAAGGCCCGCGGCTGGCTGCTGGCCGTCATGGGCGCGGTCGAGGCGGTGGGCCGGCCCGAGTTCACCCTCGCCGAGGTCTATGCCCAGGAGGGGCGGCTGGCGGCCCTCTATCCGGGCAACAACAACGTCCGCCCCAAGATCAGGCAGCAGCTTCAGGTGCTCCGCGACCGGGGCTGGCTGGCGTTCGACGGGAAGGGCACTTATCGTCTGCGGGCACAGGGGGCCCGACCATGACGTCACTGACGACAGACGCGTTCCGGAATGAGATTGCCGCGCAGATCCGCCGGGCAGCGGCTCATGGAGCGAAGCACGTCGAGATAAACTCCGGTGAGGTTCATCGGGTGCTCGGCGGCTATCCTGGCCCAGATCACCGAATGCCCATGTGCTGTGAGGCCATGCGTAGCCTGATGTCGGCGGGAGATGAGATCGTGACCGAACCGCCCGGCGGTCGCGGGGCCTCGCTGACAATCCGATACCGACTTCCTCGATAGGCAGGGCAGCGCGTTCCTTCTCCCTCAAGGGGAGAAGGAACGGTTGCCCCCCCCTCTCTGGCCTCTCCCCCCACCCCATGGCATCGTCACCCCCAGAGGGATTCCACCATGGCTGCAACGCCCCCGCCCGCCCCCGAGCCCAAGGCCGGGGGGCTGAATGATCTGTCCGACGACGCGCTCGGTTTCGGCCTGCTGGAGCTGCGGACCGCGCGCGATGTGCTGCTGCGTCCGCGGGTGGTGCTCGAGGCCTGGATGAGCCAGGGGCCGACCGGCGGAGGGCATTATGCCCGGCCGCTGCGGCTCTATCTGGCGCTTAATGCCATCCTTATGCTGGCGCTGTTCCTGCAGGGCGGCACGGGCATGATGCTGGGGGCGGTGCCGCCGGAGATGCTGGACCCGCTGATCGCGGCCTCGGGCAAGAGCCGCGACGCCTTCATGGCCGATGCCGACAACTGGATGACCCTGGTCCTGGTGCCGCTGCTGTCGGTGTTCTACGCCCTGGCCGCGGTGCCCCTGCTGCGCTGGTGGGACCCGGAACGTCTGGGCTGGCGGCGCGGCTTCCGCGCGGCCTTCGCCTATCTCAATGCCCTGACCGTGCCCCTGCTGCCCTTCGCCTGGTGGATGTATGACGGCGGCATCGGGGCCGTGATCGGCAATGTCGTGCTGTTCGTCGGTGCCATCACCGCCTTCATGCGCATGGGGGCGGGGCGCTGGTACAGTTCTCCGGTCTTCGGCCTGGCCAAGGCGCTCGGCCTGTGGATCGCGATCCAGCTGGCCGGCGGCGTCGGTTCCCTGCCCATGTTGCTGATCGGGGTCCTCGCCGGCCGCTTCGCGTGACGCCCGGGGCGCGCCCCATGCCCACCCCCCGCGCCGCCGCCCTGATCGTCCTGATCCTCGCGGCCCTGGTGCTGGGGTTTGCGCCGATCCTGGTGCGGCTGACAGACGCCGGGCCGGCGGCCTCGGGCTTCTGGCGCTTCGCCTTCGCCCTGCCCTGGCTGCTGCTGATGACCGCCCGACCCAAGTTCCTGGGATCGGGCGGCGAGGGCATCGGCCGGCCGTCGGGCTGGATGGTGCTGGCGGGCGGCATGCTCGTGCTCGATCTCAGCTTCTGGCACTACAGCATCGCCCTGACCTCGGTCGCCAATGCCACCACCCTGACCAACCTCACGCCGGTGGTGGTGACCCTGGTCGGCTGGTGGCTGTTCCGCGAGCGGCCCCGGGCCCTGTTCCTGGTGGCCCTCGCCGCCGCCATCGCCGGGGCGGTGACCATGTCGCTGGGGGCCGACGGAGGGCAGGGGTCGAACCCCCCGCTGGGCGACGTCTTCGCCGGCGTCACCGCCCTCTGGTACGCGGGCTATTTCATCGCCGTGAAGGGGGCGCGCGGGGCCCATTCGGCCGGGCGGGTGATGCTTTGGTCGACCGCCATCGCCGCCCCGGGCCTGCTGCTGGTGGCCCTGGTGCTGGGCGAGGATGTCCTGCCCGGCTCATGGGGCGGCTGGGCCGCCTGCGTCGGCCTGGGGGTGGTGCATGTCGTGGGGCAGGGCGGGGTGGCCTGGTCGCTGGGCCGGCTGCCGACGGCCCTGACGGCCGTGACGGTCCTGATCCAGCCGATCGCCGCCGCCGTCCTCGGCTGGCTCCTCTTCGCGGAGACCCTGACCCTGATGCAGGCCATCGGCGGCGGGGTGGTGCTGGGGGCGATCATTCTCGCGCAGTGGTCGTCGGCCAAAAAGAACGGCCGCGTCGGGTCGGGAGATCCCGAAGGGTCGACGACCGCGGCCTGAACAAAAAAGGGACGCGGAAGCCGTGGCCCCCGCGTCCCCCTGATTGTGGTGTCAGTCGTGGTCTCAGACCAGCTTCAGATCCACCGCCGAGGTCTTGCCGCGCTGGGATTCCAGCTCGTAAGACACCTTGGCGTTCTCATCGAGCCCTTGCAGGCCCGCCTTCTGGACTGCGGTGATATGGACGAAAACGTCCTGACCGCCGCCATCGGGCTGGATGAAGCCGAAACCCTTCGTCGGGTTGAACCACTTGACCGTGCCGGTCGCCATATTGCGTCTCCTGAACGCGCTTTCCAGGCAGGCCTCCCGAGAGGAAAGCCCGTCAGTCCTGCTGGATGGCTCGTTCAGTGAAGGAGCGAGCACGGTTGTGGAGGCCGCGCGATATCCGGACTGCGCTGACTTTCTCTCGCGCAATTTCGGGTCGGTCAACCGCAAACCGATTCCCCCGCTGCGCGAACACTGTTCCGGAAATCAGGCGCAGAGTGGTCGGGGGGCGCCGTCCAGATGCAGGTGGTTGGCGTGGGCCGCGTTATAGCCCGGCCCCAGGACGGTCGAGAACACCCGGCAGGCCCCCTCGCGGATACGGGTCAGGAAGCGCCGCCCCTCCGGCCCGCGCGGCCCGTCACCGGGCCAGTCCTCCAGCACCGAGACCCGCCGCCCGTCCGCCAGCGTCATCCCGCCGATGTCCAGCGCATTGGCCCGCGCATGCTCGCTGGGCCGGGCGGCCGGGTCGGTCTGGCCATAGATGCGGCGGCAACTGTAGCTGCCGACATCATTCAGGCTGGCGACCCGGCTGCCGAACGCTTCCTCCGCCGCCGGCTGCAGCACCTGCCGCTCCCAGATGACATAGCGCACCGCCAGCGGACACTGCAGGACCGGGTTTCCGGGCAGGGGGGTGACCGCCCCGCCGGTGATCCGCACCGCCCCGCGCACGACGCAGAAGCCGCCGTCGTCCCGGTCCGGGGCCCGCTCGACCTGCACCCCCGCCTCGCGCAGCACCTGCATACAGGCCTCGGTGACGGCCGTGATCTCTTCCGGCGCTGCGGTCCGGGCCAGCTCGAAATCGGCCACCTTGGCTGCCGTCGCGGTCCCGATCGGCCGGTTCAGGTCCAGCGGCTTCCACGGCAGGTCCTGGGTCGGGGCGAACAGGTTCAGCAGGGCAAAGGCCGCGCAGACGCCGAGCGCCGCCTCCCACAAAAGGTTCCAGAAATCGGCAAGATCGCGCTTCATGCGCCGACAGCCCTACGCCGTGGCGTGGGTCTCCGCCAGCCGCCGGATCAGGGTCGTGCAGGCCCTCTGCCCCGCCGCGCCGTCGTTGGACAGGGTGATGAAGCCGAGCCCCCGCTCCGGGGCCGCCAGGACGGTGGCGAACCACAGGGTGTTGGAGCCGTTGTGGGTGATCGCCGCCCCCGGCCCGCCGACCCCGGCCCAGGGCGCGCTGATCACGCCCCAGCCCGCCGCATAGGCCGGCGGCGCTCCCGCGGCGGGAGTCAGCAGCTGCGCCCGCGTCGCCTCGCTGAGCCAGTCGGGACTGCCCCCCATCATGGCGGCGACGAACCGGCCATAGTCGGCCAGGCTCATATGCGCCGTGCCGGCCGGTCCCAGGGCGCGCGGATTGTCCGAAAGGCCCTCGGGATCGATGCCGACGCCGCCCTGGTGGCCCCACGGCGCCTCTCCAACCGGCGCGCCGAAGCCGGCCGAAGCCAGCCCCAGCGGCGTGAATAGCTCGGCCTGCATCACCGCCTCCCAGGCCTCGCCGGTCAGGGCCTCGATCGCGGCTCCCAGCACGATGTAGTTGCCGTTGCCATAGGCGAACGCACCGACGGGCCCGGCCGGCGGCGCGCCCAGGGCCCGGGCCGCAAACTCGGCCCGCTGCTGCGGCAGGGGTCGCTGATCGCCATGCGCGGCTATCAGCCAGCTCTGGTTGACCAGCGGCCCGTCCAGCAGGCCGGCGCGGTGATGCATCAGGTCGTCGAGTGTGATCGCAGCCCAGGCCGGATCGACTGTCATGCCGGGAAAAGCCTCCGCCAGCGGCATGGCCCAGCGGGCGCGGCCCTGGTCGACCAGCCGGCCGAAGACGGCGGCCGTCATGGCCTTGGTGTTCGAGCCGAGGTGCCAGCGATCGCCCGTCGTCGCCAGGGCCTCATGCCCGGCCCGCCGCACGCCCCGAACCCCGGCCCAGCCGAGGCCCTCGCGGGTCACGATCCCGGCCGCCAGGGCGGGCGGCGCGGCCTCGGCGAAGACCGCGTCCAGCGCCGCTTCGGCTGCAGCCTCGTCCATGCGGACGCGGGCCAGAGCCGGACCGGCCCCGACCAGCGGCAGGGCGGCGATACCGCCCAGCAGGGCGCGGCGGGTGGCGAACATGGCAGGCTCCATCTCAGTCGGGAGCCATCCTAATCGACCCGCGTTCGACCTGCACATGAGAAGTCGGACAGGTTCGGCCTCCGTCCTTCCGTCGCATTGTCCCGATGCCGGGAGAGGCGCATCCTGTCCCCATGAGCAAGAAGTCAGACACCTACGCCGCCGACCTCGAGCAGCTTCAGATCCTGCTGGTCGAAACCCAGCACTGGACCATCGAAGAGGGCCGCAAGACCCTGATCATCTTCGAGGGCCGCGACTCCGCCGGCAAGGACGGCGCGATCAAGCGCATCACCGAATACATGTCGCCGCGCCAGACCCGGGTCGTCGCCCTGCCCAAGCCGACCGAGCGCGAGACCGGCCAGTGGTATTTCCAGCGCTATGTCCCGCACCTGCCGGCCGACAGCGAGACCGTGCTGTTCAACCGCTCCTGGTACAACCGCGCCGGGGTCGAGCCGGTGATGGGCTTCTGCACGCCGGAGCAGCACGCCCTGTTCCTGTCCGACGCCCCAAGGTTCGAGCGCATCCTCGTCGACGACGGGATCACCCTGATCAAACTCTGGCTCGACATCTCCAAGACCGAGCAGGCGCGCCGTCTGGCCGAGCGGGTCAAGGATCCGCTGAAACGGTTCAAGGTCTCGCCGCTGGATGCCGAGGCCCAGACCCGGTGGAAGACCTACAGCGCCGCCCGCGACCGCATGCTGGACGAAACCGACCATGACCACGCGCCCTGGACCGTGATCGCCACCGACGACAAGAAGGCCGCGCGCCTCAACATCATCCGCCACATCCTGCGGTCCATCGGCGGTCCCGGTGCGGCGGCCGCGGCACCGGACGAGACCATCGTCTTCCCGGCGTCGAAGTCGAAGGGCCGGCTGGCCCCCTGATCAGAAGCCGGGTTCCGCTCTCAGACTCCCCGGCGTGACGCCGCCGGCCCGGAGCTCGGCCAGGGTCACGGACCGGTCCCGCTTGGCGTAGCGCCGGCCGTCCTCACCGGCCAGCAAGCGGTGATGGCGATAGACCGGCGTTGGCCAGCCCATCAGGGCCTGCAGCAGCACCTGAATGTGCGTCGCCTCGAACAGGTCCTCGCCCCGGATGACGTGGGTCACGCCCTGCAGGGCGTCGTCGTGGGTGACAGCGAGGTGATAGGCCGTCGCCGCATCCTTGCGCGCCAGGATGACGTCGCCCGCCGTCTCCGGCCGGGCCTTGATCAGGCCTCGCTCGCCGCCCGGGCCGAACCCCTCCTCGACGAAGGCCAGCGCGGCCCAGACGCCCTCTCCCAGCGCTTCCCGTGCGCGATCCAGTGACAGGCGCCAGGCGAACGGTCGGCCCTGCGCCAGAAGCGATGCCTCCTCGCTGGCCGGATGGGGGCCGGGCCGGGCCGCCTCGACCGGCCCGTGCGGCGCGTCGCCGATGCTGTCGAGGATGTCCTTGCGGGTGCGGAAGCAGCGATAGAGCAGGCCTTGTCCGTTCAGCGCGTCGATCACGGCGGCATAGTCGGCAAGGTGTTCGGACTGACGGCGCACCGGCCCGTCCCAATCCAGTCCCAGCCAGGCCAGATCCTCGATTATGGCGTCCTCGAATTCCGGCTTGCAGCGGGTCGGATCGATATCCTCGATACGCAGGATGAACCGGCCGCCGACCTCGCGGGCGGCGCGCCAGGCGGTCAGGGCGGAAAAGGCGTGGCCGCGATGCAGCCGGCCGGTCGGCGAGGGGGCGAAACGGGTGACGAACGCCATGACGGTTCTCAGACGCGCTGGACGGCGCCGGCCTGTTCAGCGCCCGCCAGGGCGTCACGGACTGTGCCCTCGGACAGGGAGTCCATTTCCGCGACCAGATCCTCGATCGCGAACTGCCGCTCCTCGATCATCCAGTCATAGGCTCGCCGGGCTATGGGGCCCATGTCGGGGAAGGCCCGGCCGGTGACCCGGTAGACGGTGGCGGGCTTGCGGACCGGCAGGCTGAAGTCAGGCGCGCGCGGCATGAGCCGCCGCTGCAGCAGGGCCACCTCGTCACGGAAGGCGGGAGAGGCGACAATCCCGGCCAGCCGCGTGGCCAGATCCGCCAGCCTTGCCTCAAGCAGCGTCCCGCCCTCGGCATCAGCGGCCGGCAGCCAGCCGCGGAAGGCCACGTCCTGCAGGGCCGGGCCGTCGAGCAGCGACAGGATGGTCCGGCCGGTCAGGGGCATGACGGTGAAGGACACGTGCAGCGACGGCTGATCCGGCGTCACCGTGTCGTGGTAGAAGCCGCGCGGCATGTACAGCACATCGCCGGGCCTCATGGTGATGGTCGAGACCAGCCGGCCGCAGGCCTTGTTGAAATCGGTCTGGGTCATGCCCGGCGGGTAGCCGACCGGATCGATCTCCCGGCCCTCGTAAAGGTTCCAGACCTTCTCGCCCTCGGTCTGGACGGCGAACACCTCGTGGACGTCATAATGGGTGGCGACGGCCCGGCCGCCCTTGAACGAACAGAAGATACTGGCCCCGACCTCGGCCGCGAGCGCTTCGCCCAGGGCCACGCCGGCATGGGTGACGGGCGAATGCAGGGTCATGATGTCATTGGCCAGGATGCTGGCACCGGCCGACAGGAAGACCTCGACCTTGGCCGGGGAGGGCCGCCAGATCATGCCCTCCGGCGTCCGCTTTGGCCGACAATATTGCTCCGGCGGCACCGGGTCGTCGTAGCGCATCAGCCGGAGGCGTTCCGAGTCCCAGACATTGGTCTGGTTCAACAGCCCGTTGAACGCGTCCCAGGTCAGCAGCGATCGCTTGTTCGATCCTTCCGGAGCCGGGATATGCAGCGGCTGGCGGCCCTGATAGTCCGCGCGGAACTGCGCCGGGGTGACGGGGTGCAGGATCTCTTCGAGCGTGCGCATGAGGTGAGGTTTAAGGCGGCCTCCGCGCCCTGTCGATGCGTCGCCGCTACAGCCGTTGCAACGCCCCGGCGTCCTCGGCCGCCGCCACCGCTGCCCGGACATCCTGCTCCGACAATGACTGGAAATGGGCGACCATATCCTCCAGCGCGAACTGCCGCTCCTCGATGGCCCAGTCATAGGTTTCGCGCACGGCACCCGGACAGGGCGGGAAGGCTCGGCCCGTCGTCCGGTACAGGGTGACCGGCTTGCGCTCGGGCAGGGTGAAGGATGGAGGCCGTGGCATCATCCGGGTCTGGGACTTGGCCACTTCCTCGGCGAAAGCCGGTGAGGCCGCGATACGGGCAAGGATCTGGCCGTAATCGGCCAGGTGGGCCGCGAGGGCCGCGCCGCCGTCATCGTGCGCCGGCGGCGCGAAGGCGCGATAGGCGGGGTCCTTCATCGCCTCGATGTTCAGCAGCGCCAGAAGGGTCCGTCCATGCAGGGGCGTGATCGCGAAGGTCACATGCAGGGAGGGCCCGTCGGTCGCCAGGGCATCGTGGTACCAGCCGCGCGGGAGATACAGGACGTCGCCGACCTGCATCGTCACCTGCTGCATCAGCTTCCCGCGACTCTGCTCAAACCACCGCCGGGTCGCGTCGTCGTCGGGGAAGTTCTCGATCGGATTTTCGGCCCGGCTTTCGTACAGGTTCCAGACCTTGGTTCCACCGGTCTGGACGACGACCACATCGTGGTTGTCGAAATGGGTGCCGAAGGCCTGAACGCCCTGGAAGGAGCAGTAGATATTGGCACCGATGCTGGCGGCGAAGGTCCGTGACAGCATCTCGCCGATCTGCATGAGCGGCTGGTGGATGGTCAGGACATCATTGGCGATCAGGCTGGCCCCGGCCGACAGGAAGACCTCGACCTTCTGGGCCCAGGGCCGCATCACCTCACCCTGCGGCGTCGCGACGGGGTAGCAATACTGGTCCGGGGGCACGGCCACATAGTTCCGCATCAGCCGCAGGTGGGCCGCGCTCCACAGCGAGCCCTGGCCCAGCAGCCGGTTGAAGTCCGCCCAGGTGAGGATGGCGGCCTTGCGGTCGTCGCCTGCCGCCGGGATGTGCAGCGGCTTGCGGCCCACATAGTCAGCCCGGAACTGTTCCGGCGTGACGGGATGCAGAAGGTCTTCGAGGCTGTGCATGGCCGACAGATATGACGCCCGCCGCCCGGTGTCGATGCGACCGCGCCTTCAGAGTGGCTTGAAGACTCCGAGGCGGATGGCCGCCTCGAACGCCTCTTTCAGCGCGGGCTCGGCGACGAAATCGAACTGGGCGATGACATCCTCCATGGCGAACTGGGGCTGGCTCAGTGCCCAGTCGATCGCGACCTGGGCCGGACCTGCCACACGGGGCGGGGTCAGGCCGGTCGCCCGGAGGAGGGTCAGCGGGGTGCGCGCCGGCAGGCCGTAGCTCGCCGGGCGGGGGACGAGGCGCTCCTGGGCCATCATCACCTCGTCGCGGAAGGCCGGAAGGGCGGACAGATCGGCCAGCCGCCGGCCAAGCGCTGCCAACTGCTTTCCGAGCCTGTCGGCGTTCGTGTCCCCGGGTGCGAGCCACTCCCTGAACGCCGGGTCCTGCATGGCCGCGGATTCGAGCAGGCGGAAGATGATCCGCCCGTAGAGCGGGGTCACCGAGAAGGTCACATGCAGCGACGCGCCCTCGGTGGTCATGGCGTCGTGGTACCAGCCGCGCGGCAGGTAGAGGACATCGCCCGGCCGCATCCGGACCTCGGTCATCAGCTTCCCGCGGGTCTGGGCGAACCAGCGGCGGCTCTCGGCGTCGTCGATGGGAAAGCTGACCGGCGCCTCGGCGCGGTTCTCGTACAGCCGCCAGGTCTTCTCGCCTTCCAGCTGGACGGCGAACACATGGTGCAGGTCGAAATGGGTGTCGAACGCCTGCACCCCGCCGAAGGAACAATAGACGTTGGCCCCGACCAGCCCTGCGAAATCCCGGGCCAGCCGATGCGACAGGCTGCGCAGTTCGGGCGTCAGTTCCTGGACGTCGCCGGCGATGACGCTGGCGCCCATGGCCAGCAGGGTCTGCACCTTTGCGGGCGACGGCCGCACGGATGCTCCCGACTGGGACTGGGTCTCGATGCAGTATTGCTCGGCCGGAATCGGCTGGCCGTTGAAGACCAGTTTCAGAGTCTGCGCCGTCCAGATCGAACTCTGGTCCAGCAGGGCATTGAACCCGGCCCAGTTCAGGAGGCCTCGCTTGGGGGCCCCTTCACCCGCGGGAATGTGCAGCGGTTTTCGGTCGTTGTAGTCCGCGTCGAACCGGTCGCGCGTGATCGGATACAGAAGTTCGTCCAGGGTGCTCATGCCGAAAGGCTAGAACGGGCACCCGCCCCTGTCGATGAGACCGCATGCCCCTACCGATGAATCCCGCCCGGATCACCGCCGCCCGGGAAGCCCTCGTCGCCCTCGATCCTGCGCTCGGCCGCGCCCATGCCCAGACACCCCTCCTTGAATGGCGGGTGCGGACCGGCGGCTATGAAGGCCTGTTCCGCATGATCGTGGACCAGCAGGTCTCGGTCGCAGCGGCCGCCGCGATCTGGAAGCGGGTGGTCGAGGGTCTCGAGGGTGAGATCACGCCCCGCGCCGTTCTGGCGTGCGATCCGGAGCGGCTGCGCACCTTCGGCCTGTCCGGCCAGAAGGCACGCTACGGCCACGAGATCGCCCTGGCCCATGTCGAGGGCCGCATCGATTTCGACCATCTGGAGGGTTTGCCGGATGAGGAGGCGATCGCACGCCTGGTCGCCATCAAGGGCGTGGGCAGATGGACCGCCGAGACCTTCCTGATGTTCTGCGAGGGCCGTCAGGACATCTTTCCCGGCGGCGACATCGCCCTGCAGGAGGCCATCCGCTGGGCGGACGGCGCGACCCTGCGGCCGACGCAGAAACAGGCCTGGGCCCGGGCTGAAATCTGGAGCCCCCATCGCAGCGTGGCGGCGCATCTGCTCTGGGGATGGTATGGAGCGGTCAAGCGCGGTGATGTCGTGCTGGAGGACCCTGCCGCGTGACACCGCTCGTCGATCCCGCCTTGACCGACCCCGAGACCGTCCTCGGCGCCCTCGACTTTGCCGGCGTGGCCGTCTTCGCTGCGACCGGGGCCCTGGCGGCGGCCCAGCAGCGGCATGACCTGGTCACCTTCGCCTTCTTCGGTGCCATTACCGGCGTCGGCGGCGGCACATTGCGGGACCTGCTGATCGGAGCGCCGGTCTTCTGGGTGCAGGACTGGCGCTATATCGCCGTCTGCCTGCTGGCCTCGCTGGCGGTCTGGATGGTCGGGGCCCGGCCCTGGCGGTTCCGGGCCCTGCTGTGGCTCGATGCCATCGGCCTGGCCGCCTATGGCGTCATGGGCGCCGCCAAGGCCGAGGCCTTTGAGGTCGCCCCGCTGATCTGCATCGTCATGGGGGCCCTGACCGCCTGTTTCGGGGGCGTGGTGCGCGACCTTCTGGCGGGCCAGCCGTCGATCCTGCTGCGGCGCGAGATCACCGTCTCCGCCGCCCTGCTGGCCGCGACGGTGTTCGTCGCCGCGCGGGCGCTCGGACTGGACGCATGGCCGGCCGCCCTGATCGCTGCCCCCTGCGGCTTCGCCCTGCGCGCCGGAGCGCTGGTCTGGGGCTGGAGCCTGCCTGCCTTCCCGGGGACCCCCACGCGCGGCTGAGCGTTGTGGAACTGTCGTCCCGTCGTCATCGTCAAGCTGTCGAATCAGGTCTAGGCTTTGCCCACAACCACGGAAGGAGACGTGTCTTCAGTCCGGTCGCGTCGATGATCCTTCCCCGAACGGCGAGGGCCTGATGCAGGTCCAGAGCCGTCCCCCGTCCGGCTGGCCCGCGCTGGTGCTGAACGCCGACTTCCGCCCCCTGTCCTACTATCCCCTGTCGATCTGGCCGTGGGAGGAAGTGATCAAGGCGGTCTACCAGGACCGGGTCGATGTCGTGTCGACCTATGACAAGGTTGTCCGCAGCCCCTCGATGGAAATGGTCCTGCCCAGCGTCATCGCGCTGAAGAACTATGTCGACCAGGATCGCCAGCCCGCCTTCACCCGCTTCAACGTCTTCCTGCGCGACGGCTTCACCTGCCAGTATTGCAACGCGACGGCCGAACTGACCTTCGACCATGTGATCCCGCGCTCGCGCGGCGGCCGCACAACCTGGGAAAACATCGTTGCCGCCTGTTCGCCCTGCAATCTCCGCAAGGGCGGCCGCACACCGCAGCAGGCCGGCATGCCGGTCCGCCGCGCCCCCCACCGCCCCAGCGCCTGGCAGCTGCAGGAGTTCGGCCGCCGCTTCCCGCCGCACTATCTGCACCAGAGCTGGCTCGACTACCTCTACTGGGACATAGAGCTGGAGCCCTAGGTTCGGAACGGCGGTGCACCCGCGCCGTTGACGACAGGCCCGTCCTGCTTCAGTCGAACCCTCATGAAAATCCGCGTCAGCGCCGAACTCGTCTATCGCTTCGATCCGCCGACCGACGCCATCTACAAGATCCAGGTCGCCCACTGGCCAGGGCAGACCATTCTTGAGGAAAGCCTCGAGACCACCCCCGCGATCGACTTCATCGAAAACCAGGACGAGGAGTTCGGGGCCCGTACGCTCCGGGCCCATCTGTCGGGCGAGGTGGCGCTGACCTATCGGGCAGTGGTCGACAACGGCGTGCTCAAGGGCCTGCCGCCCGTCACGGTCCAGCATGACTGGGGCGAGCTGCCGGCCGAGGTGCTGACCTATCTCTGGCCCAGCCGCTATTGTCCCTCCGACCAGTTCGGCCGGTTCGCGGAACGGACCTTCGGCGGCACGGTCGGCGGCGACCGGGTGCTGAAGATCCTCGACTGGATCAAGGCCGAGATCGACTATGAGCCGGGTGCCTCGGACAGCGAGACCACGGCGGCGCGGACCTTTATCGACCGCGCCGGGGTCTGTCGCGACTTCACCCATATGGGCATCACCCTGTGCCGCGCCTCGGGCATCCCCGCCCGCGCCGTCAGCGCCTTTGCCCACCAGCTGAACCCGCCGGACTTCCACGCCATCTTCGAGGTCTGGCTGTCGAACGGCTGGTGGCTGGTCGACCCGACGGGTCTGGCCCCGGTCGAGGGTCTGGTCCGCATCGCCTGCGGCCGCGACGCCGCCGACATCGCCTTCCTGACCACACAGGGCTCGTGCCAGCTGGTGCGTCAGTCGGTCAGGGCCGAGGCGGTCTGAGTCAGCGGCCGCCCGCGGCCTTCCATGCCTCGATGAAGACCTCCCGCCGCAGGACCTTGTTGTCCGGGTCGATCAGCACATGGGCCCCCGCCGGTACCGGGATCCGGCCGCGCCCGCCGGTCATGGCCACGGTCTGGCGACGGCCGTCGATCTCGATCTCGACCGGCATCGGGAAGGCCCCGCCATCGCCCGTGACCCACTCCAGCGACAGTCCGCCTTCCTCGCGCGTCTGTCGCAGGTCAGGCAGGGCCGCCTGATAGAGGTAGCCGCGGAAGAACCAGGTAAGGTCCTGTCCGGACTCCTCGCTGGCGATGGCGCGGAACTCATCGGTGGTGCCGTAGCGGGTCGTGAAATTCCCGGGCCGGGGGTCGGCGGTGCCGTAGACCAGCCGCGTTATCGACCGGAAGAAGGCCTCGTCCCCGATCAGCATCCGCAGCGAATGGGCGACCAGCGAGCCCTTGTTGTACAGGTCCAGTCCCGGGCCGACTTCGCTCTTGTAGACATCGTCCTCGGCCCGGTCGGTGCCCGTAACCACCGGGAAGCGGTTGATCAGGTCGCGCCGCTGCTCCTGCAACTCGGCCTGCATATAGCGCTCGCCGTTCAGCCAGCGCAGGTAGAGCGGCTGCATATAGCTGCCCAGTCCCTCGTGCAGCCACATGTCGTCGGCGTTGCGGTTGGTCATCTGGTTGCCGAACCACTCATGGGCCAACTCATGGTGCAGCAGCCAGTCATAGCCCTTGCCGTCGAGGCGATAGGCGTTGCCATAGGCGTTGATGGTCTGGTGCTCCATGCCCAGATGCGGGGTCTCGACCACCCCCATCTTCTCGTCGCCGAACGGGTAGGGACCGACGGTGGCTTCGTAGAAGTCCATCATCGGCGCAAACTGGGCGAACAGGGCCGCGACCTTGGCCGGGTCGTCCGAGCGCAGATGCCAGTAGGACATCGGAATCACATTGCCGAACCGGCTCCGGTAGTCGCTGCGTACCTCGCCATACGGCCCGATGTTCAGGGCGATGGCATAGGTGTTGGGATTGGCCGCGCTCCAGTTCCAGGTGGTCCAGCCGTCGCCGTGATCGACCGTCCCCATGAACCGCCCGTTCGACGGCGCCGCGAGGTTCGAAGGCACGGTGATGTGCATGTCAACCCGCTTCGGCTCGGCCAGCGGATGGTCGATACAGGGCCAGAAGATGTCGCAGCCCTCGGGCTGGACGGCGGTGGCGATCCATGGCGATCCGTCCGCCGTCGTGGCCCAGACAAAGCCCCCGTCCCACGGCGCCCGGGGGGCCACGCGCGGCGCGCCGGCATAGGCGATCCGCACCGACACCGTCCCGCCCGCGGTCAGTGGCTCGGCCAGCGGAATGGTCATCCGCCCCTCGGGATTGCTCCAGCCGCCGTCTCCCGCGGGAATCTCTCGCCCGTCCACCTGTACGGACGAGACGGCCAGCAGGGTGTCCAGCTCGACCACCACAGCGGCCAGCGGCGCGGTGGCGGTGAAATCCAGCACGGCGACCGCCTCGATGGTCTTCGTCTCCGGCATGACCTTGATCGACAGCTCCGCCTTGTCGAACGACATGGCCAGTTGCTCGGCCGTCCGCGGCTGGTCGGTGCCGAGGGTGAAGGCGGTCGATTCGCGCACCGGCGTCACAGTCACGGCCGGCGTCGAGGCGAAGGGAACCGTTTCCGCCTCGCGCGTCACCGTGATCGAGAGGCAGGCGCCGAGCGTCAGCATGGAAGCGCCCATCAGGGCGGCGCGGCAGACTTTGATGGACACGGCAGGCTCCCCGGGGCGACCGGGTCAGCCTAATGACGGGTGCGGTCCGCGCAAACAAAAAGGCCGGTGTTTCCACCGGCCTCTTCAAATCTCAATCCTGTCACCCGATCAGGCGGCGGCGGCCTGTTCGGCGATCTTGGCCTTGACCTGGCGCTTGATGCGCTGGGCGGCCAGCGACAGCTGCTCGTCCTTGGCCTTGACGATGAAGGGGTCCAGGCCGCCCTTGAAGTCGAGGGTGCGCAGGGCGGCGTTCGAGATCCGCAGGCTGAAGGTCTGGCCCAGGGCTTCCGAAGCCACCTTGACCGTCTTCAGCGACGGCAGGAAGCGGCGCTTGGTCTTGATGTTCGAGTGGCTCACGCTGTGGCCGACCATCGGGCCGATACCGGTGAGTTCGCAACGACGCGACATGGGACTATCCTTCGGGTGCGGTCCGCAGAACGACGGACGCATGAAACAGGTTCGCGCGAGGAGCCTCCTGCGCGAGAGGGGGGCGTATAGAGGAGGTGAGCGCGTTTCGTCAAGGCTCGACGGCCGTTCAGCCACCGTTCAATTCCCGCCATATATCGACGCTAGGATGAACACTCGCCTTTCCGGGGACGTCATGACCACCAACCGCCTGATCGCCATCGCCATGCTCGCCGGGGCCGCCCTTCTGGCCCCCGCCGCCTCGACGACCGCCTCCATGGTGCCCCAGGCCCCGGCCGACAGCGTGCTGCCCGGCTACTGGGAATACACCACCAGTGCGCTCGGGGTCCGCGACACCGAGACCAAATGTGTTCGGCCCAGCGAGATCAACCGCTTCTTCGGCGGGCTTTCGACGCGCCGCTGGCAGTGCACCTATCCGGTCCGGGTGGTCGGCAACGGCAACGCCCGGTTCGAGGGCACCTGTCAGGACCGCAAGGGCCGTCGGGTCAATGTCCGGCTGCGCGGCCCCTATGCCCCCGAGAATTTCCGCTTCACCGGCGGAGCCCAGCTGGCGCGCGGCACGCCCTACATTCCGGCCAGCATCACGGCCCGCCGCATCGCGGCCCAGTGCCCGGCCAATGCCGAGTATTTCTAGGGCGAGACCGTCTCAGACCTCGACGACCCGCGCCACGACATAGGTGTGCTGCTCGCCTGAGGGCAGGGACAGGCTGACATATTCGCCGGCCACGAACCGCTCCTCGCTGAAGCGGAAGCCGATGGCGTCATCCGCCCCGCCGTCATCCATGTCCAGCAGCCACCGCCCGCCCGGACCGTGGCGGAGCTGCCCCTTGCTGACGGTCTGGTTGCCCGAAAAGCGGCGGACATGACCGCGGCCCGGCTCTGCGCGCTGGGCGTCCCCGTCCAGTCGGCCGTCGGCGTCCAGCGGGGCCACGATGTCATAGCCCTCGTCGGGCGCGCCGGCGGGGTGACCGGGCTCGCGGGCGAGTTCGAGACGGATATGGTGGAACTGGGTCATCGCGTCGCTCTCATTGGACAGGCTTCCATTCCGACCCTTGCCGGAACAGGGTCGAACCCGCTTTGTTATGGAACAACGCCCTGAGCGCATTTGCGGTCCAGGCAGGTGCAGGTCATCCCCCGGGTGACGCTCGCCCGGAGGGTCAGGACATGACAGGTCGACGGATTGCCCTTGTGGCGATGCTTGCGCTGGGCGGCTGCGCCGGCGAGGCCGTCCGCCAGACGGAGATCGACCCGATCATCATGGGGTCGGCCGATCGCGGCGCGATCCTGGTGCGCCAGAAATGCGCGGGTTGCCATGCCGTTGAGCGAAGCGGCGACAGCCCCATGAGCTCTGCCCCGCCCTTCCATTCCATGGGCGTCAGCTACCCTGTCCGTGATCTTCAGGAGGCCTTCGCCGAGGGCCTGGTCACCACCCACCCCGCCATGCCGGCCTTTGAGCTCCAGCCGGCCGAGATCGCGGACCTGATTGCTTATCTCGAAAGCGTCTCCGGGACCGGCCCGGGGGGCTGAATGCCGGGCCGGGCGGAAACGATTGGGTTCCATTTTCCAGCCCGGCTTGACTTAAATCTACATATGTAGATTTCATGCTTCCATGACCCGCACCCGTTCACTTTCGCCTGCCGCTCGCCGGGTACTCGCGGCCCTCGTTCAGGCCGGGACCATGGGGCGGCATGGTTACGACCTGTGCCGCGAAGCGCAGATCAAGTCCGGCACCCTGTACCCGCTGCTGATCCGCCTTGAGGCCCAGGGCTTTCTGTCGGCCGACTGGCAGGCCTCAGAGGTCCCGGGTCGACCGCCGCGGCACGTCTACAGGCTGACCGCGGCGGGCTGCCGTCTCGCTGACGCCCACACCGTGGTGCCTGTGGCGGGCGACGGGACCCCCGAAGGCGCGCCGGCCCGATGACCGTGGTGGATCTGGTCTCCGGCCTCATCCGCCGCCTTCTGCCACCATCATTGCAGCCATGGGGCGAGGCCGCGATCGCGGAGGCCCGAAGCCTGGACCGGCCCGGCGAGGCCCTGCCGTTCCTGCTCGGCTGCCTGTCATGGGCGCTCGGGGAAGCGATCCGGTTCCGGTTTTCGAAATTGAGCTCACGAGGGGAGGACGCAATGAATCTCGGCGACCTGTACGGGCCGCGCGGTGTGGCGATCGGCTGCGGGATCGGGGCGACCGGCCTCGGCCTGGCCTATCTGGACGCGGGCGGCGCACCGGCGTCCTATCTGTTGATGAATGTGGCGGCCCTGGCGTTCGGCCTGGTCACCTTCGGCGTTTTGGCCCTGGCCGACCGGCGGGCGCATCTGCCCCCGGGTCCGATCAACCTCTTGCTGGGCCTGATCCTGACGGGGGTCAGCCTTTGGGGCGTCTCTGCGGACGGCGTCACCCGATGGGTGGCTCTGGGACCGTTGTCGATCCAGCCGAGCCTTATGATCGTGCCCTTGATGGCCGTGCTGTTTGCCCGTTCGCGCGATCTCCTGTCGCTGGGCGGGATCGCCCTGGCCGCGCTGGCGCTCGCCCTGCAGCCCGACCGCGGCATGGCCGGCGCGCTCGCCGCCGGTCTTGCGGTGCTGGCCCTGACCCGGACGAACCGGCGGACCCTGGTCGCGGCGGGCCTGTCCATCACCGGCCTCGTCGCGGCGCTGGTGCAGGCAGACCCGTCGCCGGCCGTGCCGTTTGTGGACCGGATCCTCTACACTGCCTTCGGCATCCACCCCCTGGCGGGCGCAGCCGTGCTATTGGGCTCGGTGCTGCTTGTGGTGCCGGCCCTGGCCGCCGTGCGGGCGAAGGACATTGATCCATCCGCCTGGGCCACCTTCGGCGCCGTCTGGGCCGCGATCATCGCGGCGGCGGCCTTGGGCAACTACCCGACACCGGTGGTCGGATATGGCGGCAGCGCCGTCGTCGGCTATTTCCTCAGCCTGATCGCCTTCTCCCGTCGCCGCCGGCAACCGGAACCCCGTCCGGTCGAGGCGGCCAGGCCGGCCGACGAGGACGGCCCCCTGCTGTTCGCCGGACCGTCCTGAGCGACAGCGCCCGAAACGCAGAAGGCCCGGGAGCGATCCCGGGCCTTCCGATGGGTTCAGCGATGTCGCCGGATCAGGCGGCTTCGGCCTCTTCGGCCGCGTCTTCAGCGGCTTCGGCGGCGGCGATGACTGCCTTCTTGGCGCTCAGCGACTTGGACAGCAGCTGGACGGCGGCGTCCTTGTCGATGCGGTTGGCGGCGGCGACCTCACGGGCCATGCGGTCCAGGGCCGATTCATAGAGCTGGCGCTCCGAATAGGACTGTTCCGGCTGGCTGTCGGCGCGGTGCAGGTCGCGGACCACCTCGGCGATCGAGATCAGGTCGCCCGAGTTGATCTTGGCTTCATACTCCTGGGCGCGACGCGACCACATGGTGCGCTTGATGCGGGCGCGGCCCTTCAGGGTCGTCAGCGCCTTGGTCACGACGTCGTCGGCGGCCAGCGAGCGCAGGCCGGCCGTCTTGGCCTTCTTGGTGGGGACGCGCAGGGTCATCTTCTCGTGGTCGAAGGTGACCACATAGACCTCCAGCGACATGCCGGCGACTTCCTGGACCTCGACGGCCGCGACCTTGCCGACGCCGTGCGCCGGATAGACGACCGCGTCGCCAACCTTGAATTCCAGTCCGGTCTTGTTCGTCATGTCATTCCTTTCCCGGCGCAGGGAAGGCGGGACGCAATCACCGAAGACAGCTGTGCGCACTCCGAAGACGGTCACCCGCCGGCGGCGCTGCACTTTCAGACGTCAACTGCGGAAACGGATCACCAAACCTCTGGCCGACCCCGCCTTCGTGGGCGGAGTTCTGTCGCAAACGCGGGCGGCGCGAGAAAATCGCTTACCGCCCGACCCAATGACAGGAACCTATCACAAAATTGCGGAATTTCAAAACGTCCACAGCGTAAGGGGACGCGGCGCCGCAAATCCGCGCCGGACCTGAGCAGGCGCGCGGCTGGTGCAGCGCTGACCGGCTCAGGAACCCTTGCCGGGCTTCTGGGAGAAATATTTCTCGAACTTGCCGGTCTCGCGTTCGAACTTTTCGGCGTCGGCGGGCGGCGTGCCCTTGACCGTGATGTTCGGCCAGACCTTGGCGTATTCCGAGTTGACGCTAAGCCATTTGCCGTCGGGCTCGTCCTCGGTGTCGGGCTTGATGGCGTCGACCGGGCATTCCGGCTCGCACACACCGCAGTCGATGCATTCATCCGGCGCGATGACGAGGAAATTCTCGCCCTCATAGAAGCAGTCGACCGGGCAGACCTCGACGCAGTCCATGAACTTACATTTCACGCAGGCGTCGGTGACGATGTAGGTCATGGGGCGGTCTGGGGCGCTGTCGACTGGCGGGAGGAACGGGCAGCGCAAATGGCCCCGCCGGGGGACGCTGTCAACCGAGGGGTTGCCGCAGGCTGTAGAGGGCGCGGGCCTCTTCCGCCGGCCCGCGCCGTTCGCCGGGGGCCTCGACGGTCAGTTCCATCAGCCGGCCGCCGACCGCAAATACCAGCGTATCGCCGACGTGGACGGTGCGGCTCGCCTTGTCGAGCCGGGTCTGGACCCCGTGGTGGGTCAGCCGCACCGCGCCGCGCTCGACCATGGCGGCGGCCAGGGTCCGGGTTTTCGCGAACCGCGCCCGCCACAGCCAGACGTCGATGCGGCAGCCCGTCTCGCTCATCCCGGCGCGCGCGTCCGGCGGGGGCGTTTGCGTTTCGAGCGGGCCGCGGCGGGGGGCGCGGTCAGGGCCGACAGGGCGGCGAACGGCGAGTCCTTCACCACCTTCGGCCGCTCGTCGCGGTCCGGCTTCTGCGAGCGGGACGCCTTGAGCGCCGCCGTCAGGATCTTCGCCTCGTGGAGCGAGACGCCCAGAGCCGCCAGATCGGCCTCGTTCAGCACCCCCTTGCCGGCCGCCTGCCGTTCGGCGAGCGACTCCAGCATCTCCACCCCGGCTGCGACCTTGCCGACAGCACGCAGACCGAAGGCCGACAGCAGGCGCGGCGAGGGCGGCGTCGCGGGCAGGGCGGTCAGGGCTGTCATGCCCGGCCGGAACGGCTCCCGGGTGACAAAGGCCTGGGCCAGGGCCCGCGCCCGTGGCTTCAACAGTCCGGGCAGCCACACCGAATGGACCCCCATCCGCACGGCGAAGGTTCTCAGCGTACGCCGCTCGACCTGGCTCAACGCGGCCAGATCGCGCTCGACTGCGCGCCGGTCGATGACCCCGCCCGCCTCGATCAGGCGGAAGGCGATGCCGCGCGGCAGGCCCTTCAGTGCCCCGCTCTCGACCGCGCCCTTCAGCCGCGTCAGCGGCTTCAGCGCCCGCCCGGCCTCGGCGGCCAGCCAGGCCTCCAGCCGCCGCTGCGCCCGCTCGCGCGCCGCCGTCGGACCCAGTTCGCCCAGCAGCCGGACTCGGGGCGCGAACCAGTCGCCGCCCGTCACCTGACCCGCAGCCACGCCGCGCCACAGCACGGCCCCGTCGGGCGTCACACCGAAGGCCGCATCCTCGTCCGCCGCCAGCCGTCCCAGCCGCCGCGCGATCTCCGGCGTCACCGCCTGCCTTGCCGCATGCCGCAGGGCCCGGTCCTCCAGCGCGCTGGAGCCCTTGTCGAGCCGGAACTCCACCCCGGTCAGCTGCCCGACCGCATGGCCCTCGACGATCACCGCGCCGCCCGCCTCGACCTCGGCGACCGCATCCTCGGTCACATTCAGGGCCCGCATCAGGGCGGTGGTGCGCCGGTCGACGAACCGCGCCGTCAGCCGCTCGTGCAGCACATCGGACAGACGTTCCTCGAGCGCCTTCGCCTTGTCGCGCCAGCCCTGGGCCTGATCCAGCCAGTCGGGCCGGTTGGCGATATAGCTGAGGGTCCGCACCCCGCTGAGCCGCGCCGACAGCTGGTCGATCTGGCCGTCGTCGCGGTCCAGTTCGGCGAAGCGCGGCGCGAACCAGTCGGCCGTCAGCCGGCCGCGCCTGCCGGTCAGGGCCTGGAAGATCTCCTTCGCCAGCCGCCCGTGTTCATCCAGCGTCGTCTTCTGGAAGTCCGGCAGCTGGCACGCTTCCCACAGCCGCATGATCGCCCCGCGCGACCGGCCGACCCGGGCCACATCCTCGTCCTTGATCAGCCGCCGCAGCAGGGTCTCGTCCAGCGCCGGCTGGGTCAGGTTCAGCCCGCGCACCCCCGGCGTGAGCGTCAGCGCGCGCAGCAGGTCGGGCAGGGTGTCGAAATCCAGCCGCGCATTGCGCCACTCGGCCCCCTCGACCGGATCGAACCGGTGTTCGACCACCTGTTCGACCAGATCCTGATCCAGCTCCGTCGCCTCGCCCGTGACGCCGAAGGTGCCGTCGCGCAGATGCCGCCCGGCGCGCCCCGCGATCTGGCCGATCTCATGGGCGTGCAGCCAGCGCGTCCGCCGCCCGTCGAACTTCCTAAGGCCGGCGAAGGCGACGTGATCGACCTCCATGTTCAGCCCCATGCCGATCGCGTCGGTGGCCACCAGAAAATCCACCTCGCCGGACTGGAACAGTTCGACCTGGGCGTTGCGGGTGCGGGGGCTCAGCGACCCCATCACCACGGCCGCCCCGCCGCGCTGGCGCCGGATCAGCTCGGCGATGGCATAGACCTGGTCCGTCGAGAAGGCGACGATCGCGCTGCGGGCGGGCAGGCGGGTCAGCTTTTTTGATCCCGCATAGCTCAGGGTCGACAGCCGCTCGCGCGACACGATCTCGACATCCGGGACCAGCGACCGGATCAGCGGCCCCATGGTTCCGGCGCCGAGGAACATGGTCTCGAACCGGCCGCGTGCATGCAGCAGCCGCTGGGTGAAGACATGGCCCCGCTCGGGATCGGAGACCAGCTGGATCTCGTCGACCGCCAGAAATTCGACCGACCGCTCCAGCGGCATGGCCTCGACGGTGCAGACGAAATAGTGGGCCCGCGGCGGGACGATCTTCTCCTCGCCGGTCACCAGGGCCACGGCGGCGGCCCCGCGGCGCTTGACGATCCGGTCATAGATCTCGCGCGCCAGCAGCCTCAGCGGCAGGCCGATCATGCCCGAGGCGTGGCCCAGCATCCGCTCGACCGCCAGATGGGTCTTGCCGGTATTGGTTGGGCCCAGAACCGCGACGACGCGCGAGGGGGCCTGTCCGGTGCCGCGGTCACTCATGATGGGAACAAGGTGGCGATTCGCCCGCCTTTCCTCAAGCGAAGTGGTGTCGTGCCATCAGGTCGCGGACAGCAGCGCCTCCAGCTGGTCCAGACGCTCCTTGCCGAAGAACATTTCCTCACCGACGAAGAAGGTCGGCACGCCGAAGACGCCGCGCGCCACGGCGGCCTCGGTATTGGCCGCGAGGATCGCCTTGACCTCGTCGGTCCCGGCGCGGGCCAGGATCGCCGCGCCGTCCAGTCCGGCTTCATCCAGCACCGACTGCAGAACCGCAGGATCGCCCATCGCCAGACGGCGTTCCCAGAAGCCGCCCAGAACGGCCTCGACATAGCGGTCGAAATCCGGTCCGGGCTCGACCGCGCAAAGGCCGCGCATCGCCGTCAGGCTGTTGACCGGGAAATGCGGATTCATGCGGAAGGCGGTCAGGCTGTGACGGACGACGAACCGCCGGATTTCCAGCATCTCATAGTCCATCTTCCCCTTGACGCCGCCGAAGGCCACGAACGGGGCCTGGTTGCCCGTCGCCTTGAAGATGCCGCCCAGCAGACAGGGGATCAGGTTGACGGAGGCACCGGTCCGTTCGGCGACCCCCTTCAGTCCATGGAGGGCGAAATAGCCGTTGGGGCTGGCGAAATCGAAGATGAAGTCGATGGTCCGGGTCATCACCAGTTTTCCTTCCATGGGCGCAGGTCCAGCTCGAAAGTCCAGGCGCTGCGTTGCTGGTTGTGCAGCCAGACATAGTTCCGGGCGATCTCGTCGGGTTTCAGGATCGCGTCCTCGTCCAGCAGGGACTGGATGTCCGGTGCGATGGAGCGGGCAAAGGTGCCGTCGATCATGCCGTCGACGACGACATGGGCGACATGGATCCCCTTGGGGCCCATCTCCCGGGCCAGGCTCTGGGCCAGCTGGCGCAGGGCCGCCTTGGCCCCGGCGAAGGCGGAAAAGCCCGCGCCGCCCCGCGTCGAGGCGGTGGCACCGGTGAACAGGATCGTCCCCCGGCCGCGCGGTGCCATGACTCTCGCGGCCTCACGTCCGGTGAAGAAGCCGGCCAGGGCCGCCATCTCCCAGACCTTGGAATAGACCTGGGCCGTGGTCTCCACGACGGGGAAGCGCACGTTTGCGCCGATGTTGAAGACCACGACCTGAAGCGGCCCGATGTCGGCTTCGATCCGGTCGACCAGGGCGATCATTTCGGCCTCATTGCGCGCATCGACACCGAAGGCATGGGCCTCGCCGCCGTCGGCGCGAATGGAGGCGGCGACCGCCTTGAGCGCCTCGAGATTGCGCGGGCGGCGGGTGATGCAGACCGCCAGACCCTCCCTTGCAAAGGCGCGGGCGATGGCCGAGCCGACGCCATCCCCGGCACCAATGATCAGGCAGGATGGCTTCAGCGGCATCAGGGTTCCCCCGGGGTTCGGGAGACCGTTTCATATCAAAACTAAGTCGTCAACGCGGACGTCACCGCCATCGGCCGCCCACAGAAGCCGCAGCCGGGCGTCCGGCTTAACGGGTTTGGTCGCCCCTGCGGAACAGGGGCGAAACGAATCAGGACCGAATCACCGACACCGCGCGATTCGGGGTTTGTTCACCACAACATATTGTATCTTAAGATGGATTAACCACAATCAGATATCGGGGGGTTCGCGTCGCCTGCGGGTCGGGCGACAAAAATCGGAAAGGATGGCGCGCACAGGCGCTTCCCCGTCGCCTCGTCACCCGCTAGGTCAGCCTGCGTGGCCCCGTAGCTCAGCCGGATAGAGCAAGGCTTTCCTAAAGCAGAGGTCGGGGGTTCGAGTCCCTCCGGGGTCGCCACTCACCGCTTGCGATTGATGATCATCACGGCGGCCATCACCAGGATGACGGCGGGCACGAGGATCAGCAGCCACGACAGAATACGTTCGATGGTCATGGCCTGCCCCTCCCCGGGACGGGAGCAGGGGGCGCTGACCCGGGCCGGAAGTCAAACGCCGCCGTCTACCGCCATCTGGAGCCTTCGCCGTGTTTGCCGTTGCTCTCGAACACCGGCGGGGCAGCCTTGTGGATGAATTGCTCCGACACCAGCCAGCCTTTCAGCGGCCGCAGCACGCCCAGACAGCCGATGACCAGCAGGGGCATGGTCACGACCATATGCACCCAGATCGGCGGATGGACGGTGAACTCGAACCACATGAACAGGGCCATGCCGACGATGCCGACCGCGGTCATGCCGAAGAAGGCCGGCCCGTCCGCCGGTTCGGCGAAACTGTAATCCAGGCCGCAGGCGGGGCAGGCGTCGCGGATGGTCAGAAACCCCGTCAGCAGCGGCCCCTTGCCGCAGCGCGGACAGCGGCAGCGCAGGCCGGTCGAGAGGGTGTTCAGACGGGGGTACTGGGACTCGGTCACGTTCGGTTCCTGACAGGAAGGCCGCACCGCATGTCGGCGCGCAGCCACTCCACCGCAACCGGCCGTGATGTCGCGGGCTGGTCCGGTCAGGTCGCGGGCTCGCCCCGGGCGGCATTCCAGACGAAGACAAACGCCCGCTGTTCCGCCCAGGTCTGACCCTCGATCCGGTCACCCACCAGACAGCCGGCGGTGTGATAGGGGCCGACACCGTCGCTGGTTCGGAACGAGACGCAGACCCGACCGTTCTGGGCCTTCCAGCGCCCGGCCTCGATCGTGCTGTCATAGAAGTCGCCGCTGACCGTTCCGTCCGCCGCCAGGGTCAGGTGCATGGACTTCAGATAGGGTTGCGCCGGATCGGCGGAGAGATCGACGGCCCAGGCACCGTTCATGGCATCGGGCGTCGGCCCTGACAGCTGGAACAGGGCGGCGGCGAGCAGGGGCAGCAGGGGCATGAACAACTCCGTTTCGGGGCCAGAGCTACGTCAGGCACAGCGGTCCGGACGCCGTCAACCGGTCATCACCCGTTAACCGCGCTGAAAGGCCACTCGCGCGAGTGTGCGCGCGTATGTCCGGGGCCTCCGCCAGAAAACGCATTCTCAAGACCTCCGTGGCCGCCGCCGCGGCGGGGGCGGTGCTGTTTGCGCCCATGGCTCCCCTTGCTCAGGAGTCCGACGCGCCGCTGGACCCGATCGCGATCCGCATCGGCTCCAACACCGAGTTTACCCGCATCGAATTCGCCGGCGTCATCGGTGCCCGGTCGCAGGTCCGGCGGGACGGTCGCGACGTCATCGTCCGCATCGGTTCGACCGCTGCGCCCGACGTATCCCGTCTCAAGGTCAATCCGCCGCGCGGCGTCGACAAGGTCGAGACCCGCGCGGTCCGGGGTGCGACCGAACTGGTCCTGACCCTGGCCGAGGGCGCGGACGCCCGTACCGGCTCGGCTGACGGGGCTGTCTGGCTGAATCTGTACGCCACGCCCCCGGCCGCCGCTCCGGTCGAGACGCCGGCCGCCGCCACCCAGGCCGTGCCGGTCACCGCCGTGGCGACCCCGGCCAAGGTCAGCCTGTCCTTCGCCTGGTCCACACCGGTCGGTGCCGCCGTCTTCCGGCGCGGCGGAGCCGTCTGGGTTGTGTTCGACACCGCCGCGCGTCTCGACATGCCCGGCAGCGGCCAGCTCGGCCCCGTCACCGACGCCCGCTGGACCGCCGGTCCCGACCACGTCGCCGTGCGCATCGCCGCCCCTGAAGGCCTCGCCGTTTCTGCCGCCGCCCAGGGCTCCACCTGGACGGTGACCATCGGCGGCCAGCCGGTCGCCGTTGACGGTGTCGCCATCGACCGCCCGGACGACGGCGAGCCGGCCCTTGTCGCCCGTATGGCCGGGGCCACCCGCGCCGTCTGGATCACCGACCCGCTGGCGGGCGACCGTTTCGCCGCCGTCACCGCCCTCGCGCCCGGCAAGGGCTTTGCCAACCGACGCCGGACGATCGATCTGGCCCTGCTGCCCACGGCCCATGGCCTGGCCGTGGAGACCTCGGCCAGCGACCTCGCCATCCAGGCCGACGGCGATCTCGTCACCCTGAGTCGGCCGGGCGGTCTGATCCTGTCGCCGCCGTCCGCCACCCTCGACGAGGCTTCGGCTGCGGAGGACGCGCCGCGGCGGGCGAAACACCCCGCCCTGATCCTCGCCGAATGGGCCGAGGTCGGCGACGAAGGCTTCACCGCCCGCTACCGCCGCCTCCAGGACCTGGCGGCCCACGAGTCCATGGCGGCCGGGGATGATCCCCGCGCTCCGGCCGAGGCACGCTTCGCCCTGGCAAGGTTCCTGGTTGGCTCCGGTCTCGGCTACGAAGCGGTCGGCGTCCTGAACAGTATCGTCGCCCAGGCACCCAGTATGGCGGGTGAACCGGAGTTGCGCGGCCTGCGCGGCGCGGCGCGCGCCCTGATCGGCCGGATGGAGGAGGCCCAGGGCGATTTCGCCTCCGCCGCCGTCGCCTCCGACCCCGCCTCTGCGGTCTGGCGCGGCTATATCGCCTCGACCCAGGGAGACTGGGAGTCTGCTCGCCAGGCCTTCGCCGCCGGCGCTGCGGCCGTCGACGACTTTCCGACCCAGTGGCGCGCCCGCTTCGGTGCCGCCCATGCCCTCGCGGCGTTGGAGACCGGTGACCTCGACGCCGCCCGCGCCCTGCTGGCCTACAGTTTCAGCCAGGACGCCCCGGCTGCAGACCAGCTGACGGCTCGTCTGGTACAGGCCAGGCTGTTCGAACTGGACGGCCAGTCCGACCGGGCCCTGGCCGTCTACACCGCCATCGGCCGCGCACCGCTGGATGCCGTCTCGGTGCCCGCCAAACTCGGCGTCGTCCGTCTGTCCCTGGCCAAGGGGACGATGAAGGCCGATGCCGCGGCCCGGGAGCTCGAGGGTCTGCGCTGGCGCTGGCGCGGCGACGCCACGGAACTGGCCGTCATTCGCCAGCTGGGCCAGCTCTATCTGTCGCAGGGCCTGTATCGCGAAGCCCTGACGGCCCTGAAGGGCGCCGGCCCCAATCTGAATCGCCTCGAGGGCGCGGCCGAAATCCAGGCGGATCTCGGTGCCGCCTTCCGCATGTTGTTCCTCGAGGGCGGGGCCGATGGCCTCCAGCCCGTGCAGGCGCTGGGCCTCTTCTATGACTTCCGCGAACTGACCCCCATCGGTGCCGACGGGGACGAGATGGTCCGCCGTCTGTCGCGACGTCTGGTCGATGTCGATCTGCTCGACCAGGCCGCGGAGCTGCTCAAATACCAGGTCGATAACCGGCTCGAGGGCGTGGCCAAGGCCCAGGTCGCGACGGACCTCGCCGCTGTCTATCTGATGGATCGACAGCCCGAGCCGGCCCTGCAGGCCCTGTGGAACTCACGCACGACCATCCTGCCCGGGCCCCTGAACGCAGAGCGCCGCGCGCTGGAGGCCCGCGCCCTGATGGATCTGGGCCGGTTCGACCATGCGCTTGAGGTGCTGGGCGACGATGCTTCGCCCGAGGCCCGCGAGGTCCGCGCTGAGGTGTTCTGGAAACAGAGGAACTGGGCACCGGCCGCGGCCATCTATGAGGCGCTGCTGGGCGACCGGTTCCGGACCCCGACGGCCCTGACCGCGGTTGATGAGGCCCGGCTCATCCGCGCGGGGGTCGGCTATTCGCTGGGCGATGACAGCGCGGCCCTGACCCGTCTGTCGCGCAACTACCAGGGGTTCGTGGCCGGGGCACGGGCAAAGACCGCCCTGTCGATTGCGCTGGCCGACGGTACCGGCGGCGGTGTCTCACCCGGCGATTTTGCCGGCCTTGCCGCCTCGGCCGACACCTTCACCGGCTGGGTGGCCGCCATGAAGGCGGAACTCAGAACGAAAACGGGCGGGAACCGACCCGCGGCACCCGCCCGTCCTCGAAACTAACTTCCGCTCACCCCGGCATTCGCCGGGATGGGCGGACGATGAGTTACTTGTTCACTGCATCCTTGAGCGGCTTCGACACGCGGAAGCGTACGGCCTTCGAGGCAGCGATCTTGATGGTCGCGCCGGTGGCCGGGTTGCGGCCTTCACGGGCAGCGCGGGCGGCGGTGTCGAACACGCCGAGGTTCGAGATGCGCACGTCGCCGCCGCCGATCAGCGACTTGTGGATGTTCTTGACGAGGGCGTCCAGCACCCGACCGGCGTCGGCCTGGCTGACACCGGCGTCCTTGGCGACGGCGGCGATGAGTTCTGCTTGGGTGGTCATGTGGGTCGTTTCCCGATGAAAGCTCGCCCCGATTCAGGGGCGATGACGGACGGATTGACGCCGCTTTTTCTTCCCTTGGCAAGCGACTTCGGCGCTGTAACCCCCACACGGTGGGATTCTATCCGCTACCGGACGCGCGCTGGAAGCTCTCGACCAGGCTTCCGGCCACCAGTCTCCAGCCGTCCACCAGCACGAAAAAGATCAGTTTGAACGGCAGGGAAATGACCACCGGTGGCAGCATCATCATACCCATGGACATGAGCACGCTGGCGACCACCAGATCGATCACAAGGAACGGAACGAAAAGAAGAAATCCGATTTCGAAGGCCCGCTTCAACTCGCTGATCATGAAGGCCGGCGTGACCACCCGGAGGGGCAGGTCGGCAGCCGCTGTGGGGGCCTCGAGATTGGACAGCCGGACGAACAGCGCGAGGTCGTCCCGGTCCACCTGTGCCAGCATGAAAGTCTTCACAGGTTCCGACGCCGCATCGAAGGCCTGGGGCAGCTCCATCTGCTGATCCAGCAGCGGTCGGATGCCCGAATCATAGGCGTCCTGCCAGGTCGGGGCCATGACGATGGCGCTCAGAAACAGGGCCAGGGAAACGAGAACCGCGTTCGGCGGAGACTGCTGCATGCCCAGGGCCGTGCGCAGCAGCGACAGCACCACGATGATCCGGACGAAGCTGGTGGTCATGATCACGATCGACGGTGCCAGAGACAGGACGGTCATCAGCCCGACCAGCTGGACCACCCTCTCTGTCAGGCCCGCTCCGGTACCGAGGTCGACATTGATGGCAGCGCCGGACCCGCCGGCCGCCGCCACGTCCTGGGCGAGGGCTGCCAGCGGCCACAGCAGGCAGAAGCCGGTGGTGATCAGCGACAGCATCGCCGCCCGCTTGAACTCGGCGCGGGTGGGCATGACGAAGACGCCCTTGAGGGTCACTTCTCCGCCTCCGGTCCGCGCGGCTCGATCAGTTCGCGACCTTCGCCGAGGATCAGCAGCCGCTCTTCATCATCGATCCGGACCAGCACCAGACGGCGCGCGGGATCCAGCACCAGGGTCTCGACCACAGCCATCCGCCGTTCACCCCGCTCGGCGCTGATCCGGGCCAGCAGTTGCGGCAGGTATCGCCGCGAGGCCCATGCGGCGAAGCCGATGAGGCCGAGGGTAAAGGCGAGGGCGAAGATTCCCTTGGCGAGGTCGAGGAAAAAATTCATGACCCCAGCCTTCGGTGATCATGGTTAACGCCGCATTGAGATAACCCGCTGTTAACCATGCAGGCGGCAGTTTCTGCCCATCCCGGAGGGGCGATCCGCGCCCCTCGCGACGGGACTGGGAGTCGCCCGTGGGCTTCACCGACCTGCCACTGCTCAGCCAGATCAAGGGCCGCCTGTCCTGGCTGGACGAGCGGCAGCGCGTGATCGCCCAGAACGTCGCCAACTCGGATACGCCCGGCTATGTCAGCCGTGACCTGAACCGTCCGACGGATTTCGCACGGGCGCTCGCCGAGGGCGGCGGCGGGATCCGTATGGCCCGCACCAGTGCCATGCATATCGCCCCGGCCGGCGCGACCGCTCGGTTCGAGAGCCGGGCCGCACCTGATTCGGAAACCACGCTCGACGGCAACTCCGTCGTCGTCGAGGAGCAGATGCTCAAGATGGCCGAGAGCCGCATGGCCTATGATGCGGCGATCGGCTTCTACCAGAAATCCATGCAGATGCTGCGCATGGCCGCCCGTCCCCCCGGCCGCTGATCGAGGAATAGCCGATGCCCGACCCGATCCCGCCCCGCAATTCGGCAATGGCCGTCGCCGCCAGCGCCCTGCAGGCCCAGCAGTCGCGCATGCGGATCATCGCCGAGAATATCGCCAACGCCCAGTCGACGGCCGCGGTCGCCGGCGGCCAGCCCTATCGCCGTCAGATCCCCGTCTTCCAGGCCCGCGAGATCAACGGTGTCACCGGTGTGACCCTGGCCGAGGTCCGGCCTGACATGGGTGACTTCAAGACCGAATACGACCCGACCCATCCGGCGGCCAATGCCGAGGGCTATGTGCTGCGGCCCAATGTCGACAGCCTGGTCGAGGCCATGGACATGCGCGAGGCCCAGCGCGCCTATGAGGCCAACCTCAACATCATCGAGACTGCGCGGGCCATGGACGCCCGCACCCTCGACCTGCTGAAGAAATAGGGACTGACCGATGAACCCCTTGGCCGCAGCGCGCGCCTATTCGGCGATCCAGGGCACGGAGATGCCGACCGCGACCGGAGCGGTGCAGCCGTCCGGCTTCGCCGACATGCTGACCAGCGTCATGGGCGACATGACCGCCAGCTCCCGGGCCGCCGAAACCCAGATGGCTTCGGCGGTGCAGGGGCAGGGCAGTCTGATCGACGTGGTCACCGCCATCTCCTCGGCCGAGGCCTCGCTGGAAACCGTCATGGCCGTGCGCGACCAGGTCATCCAGGCCTATCAGGAGATCATGCGGATGCCGATCTGACGGCCGTCAGTCCGTCAGGCCAGGGGTGCGCGGCCGCGTAACCACTGCGACAGAAGCCATTTTTCTCCTCGCGTCGGCGGCAGGCCGGCGTGGCGTGTGCGCCGGTCGATCGATCCGTCCGGCAGGGTGTTGGCCCACATCAGGGCGTCGCCCTTGCGGCCCCGGTGTCTCAGGCCGCCGGCCTCGAAGGCCGTCTCTCCGCCCTCGAAATCGTCATTCAGGTACACCAGAAAGGTCGCGATCCTCTGCCCCCGCGCCGCCAGATCGGCGGCATAGCCCGGCATGGCCGGATCCAGCCAGTCGACGTGCCAGTCGAAGGTCTGTCCGACCGCATAGTGCAGCACCTGGGTCCATTCGAGGCCGGGGACCGGCAGGCCCGCCGCCCGCGCGATCCGTTCGCGCACCACGGCCAGCACCACATCCATCCGTTCCAGATCGAACTGGGCCGCCGCATTGGTCCGCACGCCCTCGCGCCGCCCCTCGCCGGTCTCCGGATCATAGACCAGTGCCGGCTCCGCCATGGCGGTGGCCCTGTCCTTCAGCCAGTCGCAGGCGGCATGCGACAGAAATCCCTCGATGGCGAAGATGGCCGGTCCCGGGCTCAGCATGCGGGGGGGCGGCGGGGTCAGCCAGGCGGCCAGGTTGATTCCGGACGGACCCGACAGCAGGGCCAGCTGCCGCCCGGCCGTAGGATGTCCCAGCCCGGCTGCCTGGGTCAGCCGGGCAAGGGCACCGGCCCAGTCCTGCGGCAAACCCAATCCGATGGCCGTGAGCACTGCCAGCCGGTGCGCGGCACCGGCGTCGCCGGCGTCGGCGGCCGCGGCGAGGGCGAGGGGATCGTGCGGGTCCGGCATGCTCACCGCACTCTTCTAGCCGAATTCGGGCCCGGCGCGACCCACGTCCGCCGGCTTCAGCCTTTCAGCGATACGGCCGGCCGGGCCACGGCCGACATACGTTCTTTCAACCGCGACCGTCCCTTCAGCCCGGCGCGAATCCGGTCCTGGATGGGGGTGTCGATCAGGGCATGGAACAGGAAGGCGAAGACGAAGGCCGCGAGGACACCCAGTCCCCACAGCGCCCACTGGGCGGCGAGGGGCAGGGCGAATTTCGCGATCATGACGTTGACCACGCCGAACCAGGCGATCCGCACCACCTCATTGGTGATGAACATCGAGAACGAGACCTGCGCCGCCTTCTCCACCCATTTCGAGGGCCGCGGCGTCGGCACGGCACCGGCCGCAAGGATGATGGTCGAGATACAGACCAGCGAGATCAGGGCGTGTTTGTCGAAAAACTGGACGAAGGCCAGCATCAGGGCCGCGCCGATCCCGGCCCAGCCCGCCAGCTTCGGCGCGATCCAGACCTTCTGGGCGAACCAGGCCAGGGCCATGCCGAGGAAGAACAGCGGCAGGGCGCGGATGAAGCCGTAACCCAGCGGCATCTGATAGACGGGGTAGCCCAGCAGGTTCCAGGTCAGCTGGTTGGCGACCAGATACAGGCCGACGCCGAGCGCCAGAACGCTCCAGGGTCCCAGCCGGACCAGACCTCGCAGGATCCAGGGGAAGGCCAGATAACAGCCGATCAGGGCCGAGATCGACCAGCTGGGCGCGTTCCAGCCATAGCCGCCCGGGATGCCGAACGCCTGCACCAGACCGAGCTGGGCCGGCAGCTGGTCCCAGGCGAACCATTCGGGGGCCCGGGGTCCCACGCCGATCGCCGTCCCCCCGACGACGAGGGCGACCAGGCTCAGCCCCATGATGATGTGCGCCGGCCAGACCCGCAGGAACCGTTTGGCGAAGAAGTCGCCGGCCGACATCCGTCCTCCGGCCAGCGAGGCACCATAGACCCGCATCAGCACATAACCGCTGTCGATCAGGAAGAAGTTGGTGAGCAGGAATCCGCCGCGCTCGAACACCGGATGCAGGCCTTCGGCCAGGGCGATCGGACCGGCACCCTGGAAATGGTGCAGGATGATCAGGGCGGCCACAATGAAACGCAGGGCGTCCAGCCAGCCACCGCGCACGATGGGCGGTGTCTCGTTTCGGGTCGAAATCGCGGTCCAGGCCATGGAATTCACCTCTTCTGAGGCGAATTCCGCAAGGAGCGGGCCGTGTCAGGCGGCGGACTGGACGGGCGGGCGCCGGAACCGGCGGACGTTGATCAGCTCGGCGTCCGCGAAATCGACCGGCTTGCTGACGCCCCCTGCCAGGGGCAGGGCGGACAGATTGGCGGTGTCGAGGTCGGCATAGGCCAACCGGGCAGACCGGAAGGTCGCTCCGCGCAGATCGGCGTCCGCGAAGCTGGAGTCGCGCATGTCTGCGGAATCGAACACGGCACCCTGAAGCTGGCTGCCCTGGAAGCTGACGCCGGCTGCGATCGCCCCCCGGGCGGAAAGGGCGGGCAGTGTCCGGCCGCTCAGGCTTCCCTCCAGCACCCGAAGGTCCCGCCCGTCGAGATTCGCGGGTCGCCCTTCACGACCGTTGGTCTGTGCCCAGCGCTCAGCCAGGTCGAGGATGGCGAGCATCTCTTCACGGGCGCTGAGCGCTTCCGGCCCCGGGTCCAGCAGGCAGCCGGCCAGGCTCTCGGGCGGCAGGCCCAGTTTGCTGACATCGATTCCGGTGAGGATGGCCCCGTGAAATGTGGTGCCGCCCAGTTGGGCCCCGGCCAGATCGGCACCGGTCATGACGGCGTCGGTGAAGACGGCCCCGCGCAGATTGGCTCCCCGCAGCCTGGCCCCCTTGAGGGAACAGTTTGAAAAATCGACCTTGCCCGCTTCGGCCTCAGAGAGGTCCACACCGTTCAGACTGGCGGCGGCCCCGTCCACGCGGACCAGCTGGAATCCGTCATGGGCGGTGGCCAGGACGGCGCGGCGCATGTCCGCATCGTCAAGCACGGCGCTGGCCAGACGCGCGCCGGCCAGAACCGCCCCGCGGAAATCGGCCTTCGGGGCCCGGATCAGGGTCAGGTCGGCGAACGACAGGTCAGCGGCGAAGAAGGAAGCGTTGGCGGCACTGGCCTGTCGAAGGTTGGCCCGGCTCAGATTGGCGCCTGTAAAGTCGATCTCGTCCAGGATTCTGGCCGTCAGAACCTCGCCGGGAAGTTCCGCGAACCGCAGGAAGGCGCGCATGCCACCGGGCTGCCGGCGGACATAGCGCTGGTGCTTCTGCAGGCTGGCGACCAGGGCGGCCGGGTTCAGCAACAGCCGATGCTTGGCGGGTTGGGGCCGGCTCAAAGACGTATCCCTTGTCGGAGCTCTGCCAATCTGGAAATTCCGTGGTCACCGAAATGCCGGAACAATTCCAATTTCCCGTTAATCGCCACGGCGCGTCACGGGCGATCGCAAACATAGATCGTGCAGGTCGAAGCCCCGCCGGTCAGGGGATTGTCGAAGGCGACCACCTCGGCCCGGATGTTCGCGAATACGGCCTCCAGCAAGGCGATGAAGTCCGCGTCCGGCCCTTCGTCGGACCACATGGCGAAGACCCCGCCCGCGGCGATCCCGTCGCGCAGTTGCGTCAGTCCCTCCACTGCATAGAAGCGCGCGTGTTCGGGGTTCAACAGGGCACGGGGTGAGTGGTCGATGTCGAGCAGGACCAAGTCATACCGGTCCGCCGCCGCCCGGGGCGCATCGAACCAGCCGAAGAAATCACCCGGCTTCAGATGGCAGCGCGGCTCCTGCCCGAGACTTTCGCCCAGCGGCACCAGCCCGGCCTCATGCCATTCGATCACCGGGGCGAGGGCGTCGACGACCTCGACGGACGTGACCCTGTCGTCGGCCAGCGCGGCGCGGGCGGTGTAGCCCAGCCCCAGCCCCCCTACGAGGACCCGCAGCGACCCGCCCCTGGCGGCCGCCAGACCACGCACAGCCAGTTCGGTCTCACCGACCGTGAACAGGCTGGACATCAGATGCTCCTCGCCGAGGATGACCTCGACCACATCGGCATCGATCGCCGCCACCCAGCGCCGGCGCAGGATCAGCGGCCCCATGGCCGTCTCGCGATAGTCCAGTTCCTCGATCAGCCGGCCCAAGTCATGCGCCTCCCCGGGGGTTCGGAGGCGAGGGCGGTCACCCCCGCACCAGCCGCAGGAACTCTTCCCGTGTGCGGTGGTCATCCCGGACCACACCCAGCAGGGCGCTGGTGGTCAGGCTGGCACCGGGCACGTCGACGCCGCGCAGGGTCATGCAGCTGTGTTCGGCCTCGATGACCACGCCGACGCCCTGGGGTTTCAGCACTTCGTCGATGGCATGGGCGATCTCGGAGGTCATCTTCTCCTGGATCTGCAGGCGGCGGGCATAGCCCCGCACCACCCGCGCCAGTTTGGAGATGCCCACCACCCGGTCCGTCGGCAGATAGCCGACATGGGCCACGCCCACGACCGGCAGCATATGGTGTTCGCAGAAGCTGACGAACCGGATGTCCTTCAGCACCACCAGCTGGTTATAGCCGCCGACCTCCTCAAAGGTCCGCTCCAGATACTGGCGGGGCTCGACCTCATAGCCGGCGAACAGCTCCTTGTACGACCGCGCCACCCGGGCCGGTGTGTCCAGCAGTCCCTCACGGTCGGGATTGTCTCCCGCCCATTCGATCAGGGTCCGCACGGCGGCTTCGGCATCGGACTGGGAGACGGGGGGTCTGGTCATTCAGGCCCTATAGCGCTCCCTCCCCGCAAAGGGGAGGAAGAACGCGGGCTCACTAACTCCCCGTTAACCACGCTCCCGGCATTTTCTGCCCGGTATCGGTGGAGCGTAGAATGAGCGGCGCGGAAGTGATGGATGTGGGGCGCGACGCCCTGTGGCTGACGATCCAGCTGTGCGCCCCGGTCCTGCTGGTCGGCCTGGTCGTCGGCGTCGTGATCGGCCTGTTCCAGGCCCTGACCCAGATCCAGGAACAGACCCTGATCTACGCGCCCAAGATCATTGCCATCTTCGTCAGCCTGCTGCTGTTCCTGCCGCTGATGGGAGCGCTTCTGGGCGGTTTCATGCGGACGATCGCGGCGCGCATCGCCGGCATGTGATCGCCATGGGACGCCGTTAGGTGGAGCCTTGGGCGACATCGGACCAGGTCTGGCAGGGTGCGCTGATCTTTTCGCGGATCGGCGCCGTTCTGCTGATGCTGCCCGGCATCGGTGAGAGCTACGTCCCGCCGCGCATTCGCCTGTCCCTGGCCCTTGCCGTCACCCTCGTCCTGTGGCCGGTGATCGCCGGTGCCCTGCCGCCCCTGCCCGCGACCGTGGGCGGTATGGCGGGATGGATCATCCGCGAGGTCCTCGTCGGTCTCATGATCGGGGCCCTGCTGCGGTCCTTCCTGACCGCCCTGGCCACGGCCGGGGAGATCGTCGCCCTGCAGACCACCCTGGCCTTCGCCCAGACCGCCAGCCCGATGCAGTCCCAGCCGGGGTCGACCATCGGTGCCTTCCTGATGCTGTTCGGCACGGCCATGATCTTCGCCACCAACACCCATCACCTGTTCATCGCCGGTCTGGTGGGGTCCTACGAACTGATCCGGCCGGCCGGGCCCCTGCTCACCGGTGACTTCGCCACCCTCGCCATCCGCACCCTGGGCGATGCCTTCATGCTGGGGGTGCAGCTGTCCGCACCGCTGCTGGTCTTCGCCCTGATCTTCAACCTGGCCTCGGGTCTCGTCGGTCGGGTGATGCCGGCGTTCCAGGTCTTCTTCGCCGCCGCCCCGCTCAGCATCCTGCTGGGCCTGTCGGTCTTCGCCCTCAGCCTCGGCGTGGTCGGAACGGTCTTCATCGACCGCTACCGCGCCCTGGCCAATGTCTTCGTCGGAGGCGCCGGTGGCTGATACGCCGGATCCCGACTCGAAGACAGAAGAGGCCTCCCCGCGAAAACTTGCGGACGCACGCAAGAAGGGGGATGTCGCCAAATCTCCCGATGTCGCTGCAGCCATGTCCCTGGCCGGGGCGGCCGCCGTGGTGCTGATGTCCGGCGGCTGGTTCGCGACCTCCATGGCGGAACAGCTCCTGCCGTTCATCGCGTCTCCGCACACCATGCTGGGCGGTCTCCACGCCGGCGCAGGGGTCGAGATCGGCACCATGGCCGTCTGGTCCATGGTGCCCTTCCTCGGTGCGGTGATGCTGGCGACCATCATCGGGGGCGTCGGCGGCAATGTCGCCCAGTCCGGCCTGCTCTTCACGGCGGAAAAGCTGAAGCCCGACTGGACGAAGGTGAACCCGCTCAAGGGCTTCGGGCGGATCTTCGGTCCCGACGGCCTGGTCCAGTTCATCAAGACCTTTCTCAAGCTGCTGGCGGTCGGGGCGATCTGCTGGCTGGTGTTGAGGCCGCATCTGCGCGAGTTCGAAAACATGGCCGCCATGCCGCCGGCCATGATCCTGCCCGCGGCCCGCGACCTGGCCATCGCCCTGATGATGGCAACGATCATCTTCCTCAGCTTCACCGCCGGCGCGGACTTCCTCTGGCAGAGATACCGCTTCGCCGAGCGGATGAAGATGACCAAGGAAGAGACCAAGGAGGACTACAAACAGTCCGAGGGCGACCCGCACATCAAGGCCAGGCTGAGGCAGATCCGGCACCAGCGCAGTCGGCAGCGGATGATGCAGAACGTGCCGAAGGCCACGGTCATCGTGACCAACCCGACCCACTATTCCGTCGCCCTGCGCTATGAGCCCGGTGAGGGGGATCCCGCGCCCATCTGTGTGGCCAAGGGTGTCGACGCCCTCGCCCTCCGGATCCGGGAGGTGGGACGCGAGCACAATGTCCCGATCGTCGAGAATGTGCCCCTGGCCCGTGCCCTCTACGCCGCCGTCGATATCGACGAAACCATCCCGCGCGAGCATTTCGAAGCGGCCGCAAAAGTCATCGGCTTCGTCCTGCAGAAGCGCAAAAAACGTTGATTGACCAAAGGTCTTAACTCGCCATTTACCACGCGCCCGGCATTTTCTGCCCAGCGGGCGTCTGTAGGGACCCGTGAGTATTCGGGGCGGGACGCGTGGGCGGCTTCACGGCGGCGTTGCAGAGATTCGGAATCGGTCGGCTGACCGTGGTGCTGGGCGTCGCCGCCGGCGTCGCGGCCGTGCTGGTCGCCGTCATGCTGCGCATCGGCCAGGCCCCGGACGCCCTGCTGTACTCCAACCTCGACCTGCAGGAGGCCTCCGAGGTCACCACCGCCCTCGACGCCGCCGGCATCAAATATTCCTCCAAGGGAGACGGCTCGACCATCTTCGTGAGCCGCGATGAAGTCGGTGAGGCGCGTATGCTGGTCGCCGGCAAGGGCCTCGTCACCTCCGGCTCGGTCGGTTACGAAATCTTCGACAGCCAGTCGGTTCTGGGCCAGACCGAGTTCCAGCAAAACCTCAATGAAAAGCGGGCCCTCGAGGGCGAGCTGGCCCGCACCATCCTGACCATGCGCGGCATCAATTCTGCCCGGGTCATGATCGCCCTGCCGCGCCGCGAGCTGTTCCAGTCCGATGCCGCTGAACCCACCGCCTCGGTGGTCGTCGGCGTCAGCGGCGGCCAGCTGACCGGTGCCCAGGTCCAGGCCATCCGCAACGTCATCGCCTCCTCGGTGCCCAATCTGAAGCCCGAGAAGGTCACCCTGACCGACACCTCCAACCGCACCCTGGCGGCCGGTTCGGACTCCGAGGGCTTCAGTGCTGCCTCGGCCCAGGACGCGCAGGAGACCACCGAGGCCCGCTTGCAGGCGCGCATCATGGATATCGTCGAGGGCGTCGTCGGCGTCGGCGGTGCGCGCGTCCAGGTCACCGCTGACATCGACCACAGCCGCTCGACTACCCAGGAGCAGCGCTACGATCCGGACGGCCAGGTGGTGCGTTCCACGGCGACCAACGGCACGGAGTCCACCAGCACGGAGCCGGCGGCGGACGGTGGTGCCACCGCGACGAACAACATTCCCGGCGGTGAGGCTCCGGCGGCCGGGGCCGCCGGATCGCGCGACACCGCCAGCACCGAGACCACCAACTACGAGATCTCCAACACCACCACGACCACGGTGAAGGAGGCCGGTGAGATCAAGCGGCTGGCCGTCTCGGTCGCGGTGGACGGCCGGTGGACGCCCGCAGCCAATGGCGGTCCCCCGACCTACACGGCGCGCACGCCGGCGGAGATCGAACAGATCAAGTCACTGGTCGCCGCGGCGGTCGGCATAGACACGGAGCGCGGCGACCGGATCGAGGTGCTGAACACCCGCTTCAACCGCGATCTGGCCGTGGTCGGCGGCGAGGAGGCCGCCTCGCCCCTGCTGGACTTCACCAAGAACGACATCATGCGCGGCGTGGAACTGCTGGTGCTGCTGATCACCGGCCTGCTCCTGATCTTCTTTGTCCTGCGTCCGTTGCTGAAGTCAGCGGCCGGCGGTGGCGGCGCGGCTGGCGGTCAGATGCAGCTCGCCGGCGCGGGCGGCGGTGGCGGCGGCGTGACCTCGCTGCAGACCACGATCATGGGCGGAGCCGGTGGTGTCATGCCCCAGCTGGCACCCCCTTCGGAGATGGATCAGCGGCTCGACATCGCCCGCATCGAGGGTCAGGTGAAGGCCTCTTCCGTCAAGAAGGTCGCGGAGTTCGTCGAGAAGCATCCTGACGAGTCGACGGCCATCCTGCGCAGCTGGGTCCACGAGGGCTGATGGCGCGCCTGACCAACAAAAAGCCGTCGGTTGAGGACGCCAGGAAGCTGACGGGGCCTGAAAAGGCGGCCGTCATCCTGCTGTCGCTCGGCGAGGACCATACCCGGCTGTGGCAGGGTCTGGACGAGGAGGAGATCAAGGAAATCTCCCAGGCCATGGCCACCCTGGGCACGGTCAGCAGCCAGGTCGTCGAGGAGCTGTTGATCGAGTTCGTCTCGGGCATGACCGGCTCTGGCTCGGTCATGGGCAGTTTCGAACAGACCCAGCGTCTGCTGGCCGCCTTCATGCCCAAGGACCGGGTCGAAGGCCTCATGGAGGAGATCCGCGGCCCCGCCGGTCGCACCATGTGGGACAAGCTCGGCAATGTGAACGAGGCCGTCCTCGCCAACTATCTGAAGAACGAATACCCGCAGACCGTCGCCGTGGTCCTGTCCAAGGTGAAGCCGGATCACGCTGCCCGGGTCCTGACCAGCCTGCCCGAGGATTTCGCCCTCGAATGTGTCCAGCGGATGCTGCGCATGGAGCCGGTGCAGCGCGAGATCCTCGACAAGATCGAGCAGACCCTGCGCAACGAATTCATGTCCAACCTGGCGCGCACCTCCAAGCGCGACAGCCACGAGATGATGGCCGACATCTTCAACAGCTTCGACCGTCAGACCGAGGCCCGCTTCATCGGTGCCCTGGAAGAGCGCAACCGTGAGGCTGCCGAGCGTATCCGCGCCCTGATGTTCGTGTTCGAGGACCTCGCCAAGCTGGACCCGGGCGGCATCCAGACCCTCCTGCGCGCGGTCGAGAAGGATTCCCTGGGTCTGGCCCTGAAGGGTTCGTCGGAGTCCCTGCGCGAACTGTTCTTCTCCAACATGTCCGAGCGCGCGGCCAAGATCATGCGCGAGGACATGGAGTCCATGGGTCCGGTCCGTCTCAAGGACGTCGATCAGGCCCAGATGGCCATGGTCCAGGTTGCCAAGGATCTCGCCGCCAAGGGCGAGATCATGCTGGTGGGCCAGGGCGGCGACGACGAGTTGATCTACTGACATGACACCTCAGCCCCTCAGCACCCCCTTTGCCTTCGATACCGAGTTCGACGCTGCCGGCGTGGTCGTCCGCTCTGCCGCCGCCTTCCGCCCGATCAAGCGCGCCTATGGTCCCGCCGAGGTGGACGCCCTCGTCGCCCGGGCCCGGCTGGACGCCCGCAACGAGGCCTTGGCCGAGGTCGAGAGCATCCAGGCCATGGCCCTGTCGGCCATCGGCCAGGCCCTGGCCGCCGCCGTCCCGACCCTGGCCCAGGTCGCCCAACTTCATCGCCAGCAGGCTTCGGAACTGGCCATGACCGCCGCCCGCGTGGTCTCCGCTTCCGCCCTCGACCGCCATCCCGAGGCCCCTCTGCAGGCCGCGCTGGAAGCGCTGGGGCAGGAGATCGACGCCTCGCCACGGCTGGTGATCCGCACCGGCGACCTGACCGAGGCGACCCATGCCCGGATCGAGCAGCTGTGTGCCGACGCCGGCTTCTCGGGCATCGTCGCCTTCCGGACCGAACCCGCCATGGCCCCGGCCGCCTTTCAGCTTGAGTGGGCCGACGGTCGCGCCGCCTTCGATCCCGATGAAGCCTTCGCCCGTATCAGTGAAGCCCTGAACTCCGCCCTCGCCGCCGAGGCCGGGCATGCCGAAAACCTCACCCCTGAAATCTCAATGGAAGGGAGGCCGTAATGGCGTCCGACACCATGGCCCTGGAGGAGTTTCCGGACTCCGCCGAAATCACCGTCAGCGAAGATCCGAACGACAAGACGGCCCACGATCTCACGCCCGTCTTCGACGTGCCGGTCAACATCTCGGCCGTCCTGGGCAAGGCCCACATGTCGGTGGCCCAACTGCTCAAGTTGAACCGGGGCAGTGTGCTGGAGCTGGACCGCAAGGTCGGCGAGGCCATCGACATCTTCGTCAACAACCGTCTGGTCGCCCGCGGGGAGGTCGTCGTCGTCGAGGATCGGCTCGGCGTGACCATGACGGAAATCATCAAGACCGAGGATACCGGCGCCTGATCGGCGGCCGGTTCGTGCGTAGAGATTAGAGGAGAAGACCGATGCGGCTTCTGGTAGTTGGCAGGCTCAGCGGACAGCTGGCGACGGCGGTGAAGATGGCCATGGCGCACGGCGCCAAGGTCAGCCACGTCGAGCGCGGCGATCAGGCGACGGAGCAGCTCCGTCGAGGGCAGGGGGCCGACCTGCTGATGGTCGACTACCGCATCGACATCGCCGGTCTGATCGCGGCCAATGAGGCCGAGCGGATCCATGTTCCGGTGGTGGCCTGCGGCGTCGATGCCGACGCCAGCGACGCGGCCGCCGCCATCCGTGCCGGTGCCAAGGAGTTCATTCCCCTGCCGCCCGAGGCCGATCTGATCGCTGCGGTCCTTTCGGCCGTCGCCGACGACGACCGCCCGCTGATCTCCGCCGATCCGTCGATGAAGGCGGTCATCATGCTGGCCGACCAGGTCGCCCGCTCGGAGGCCTCGATCCTGATCACCGGCGAAAGCGGCGTCGGCAAGGAGGTGATGGCCCGTTACCTCCACGCCGGCTCCAAGCGCGCCGAACGTCCCTTCATCAGCGTCAACTGCGCCGCCATCCCCGACAACCTGCTGGAATCCGAGCTGTTCGGCCACGAGAAGGGGGCCTTCACCGGGGCCATGGCCCGCCGCATCGGCAAGTTCGAGGAGGCCGACGGCGGCACGCTGCTGCTGGACGAAATCTCCGAGATGGACGTCCGCCTTCAGGCCAAGCTGCTGCGCGCCATCCAGGAGCGGGTCATCGACCGCGTCGGCGGAACCAAACCCGTCCCGGTCAACATCCGCATCATCGCCACCTCCAACCGCGACCTGGCCAAGTCGGTGGCCGAGGGCACGTTCCGCGAGGACCTGCTGTACCGCCTCAACGTCGTGAACCTGCGCCTTCCGGCCCTGCGCGAACGGCCCGGCGACATCTCCGTCCTGGCCGACCATTTCGTCAAGAAATACGCCGCCGCCAACGGCGTCCCGGTCCGGCCGATCTCGCTCGAGGCCCGCCGGGCCCTGGTCTCGCACCGCTGGAACGGCAACGTCCGCGAGCTGGAAAACGCCATGCACCGCGCCGTGCTGCTGGCGGTCGGTCCCGAGATCGACGTCGAGGCCATCCGCCTGCCGGACGGCCAGCCGCTCAGCGCCGGTTCCCACGGTGCCGCGGGCTATGACAGCCCCGCCGCCCGCGCCGCCCAGACTGCCGACGCCGTCACCCGCGCCCACGTCGGCCAGACGGTGGCGCAGATGGAGAAGACGCTGATCCTCGACACCCTGTCGCACTGCCTCGGCAACCGCACCCATGCGGCCAACATCCTCGGCATCTCGATCCGCACCCTGCGCAACAAGCTGAACGAATACGCCGACGAGGGCACCCAGATCATCGCCCCCCAGTCCGGCATCGCCGCCCCCGGCTACGCGGCCGCCTGATCGTGACCCCGGGTGCGGATCGCAGAAGCGTCCTGACCGGCCTCGGCGCGCTGGGGCTGATGGGCTGCGGCCCGTCGCCGACGAGCAAGGTCGACGCCACCGGCTTCGATCTGGACCTTGATCTGAGCGCCCTGGAGGCCCGTCACGGCGGCCGGCTGGGGTTGTGCGCCTATGGTCCCAAGGGTCACGTCAGGTGGCGTGCGGCCGAACGGTTCGTCTACTGCTCCACGTTCAAGATGTATCTGGCCGCGGCCACCCTGTTGCGCGTCCAGGCGGGCGAGGAACGGCTGGAACGCGCCATTCCGGTGACGCAGGCCGACATGGTCAACCACGCTCCGGTGACCGGGCCCGCGATCGGCGGAACGCTGACGATCGAACAACTGATGAAGGGCACGGTCGAGGTCAGCGACAACCCGGCCGCCAACATCCTGATCCGCGAAATGGGCGGGCTGGACGCCCTCCGGACCTTCTATCGCGGCATCGGCGATACCGACACGCGGGTCGATCGCCTGGAACCGGAAATGAACCGGCTGGACGGCGACAAGGACACGATCACGCCGGTCCAGTCCGTGGCCAACATCCACCGTCTGCTGGTCTCCTTGGACACCCCGCTCAGCCCCGCATCGAAGACCCTGCTGATGCGCTGGCTGGTCGATACGCCCACCGGCATGGGCCGGATCAAGGCGGGCGTCCCCGCCGGCTGGACGGTGGCGCACAAGACCGGCACCGGCGGTTACGGCCCGACCAATGACATCGGCGTACTCTACCCGCCGACCGGCGAGCCGATCGTCATCGCCGTCTACTACCACGGCGTTCGCGCAACCCCGGACGCCGGGAACGAGGCTGTCATCGCTGACGCCACCCGCCTGACCCTCTCGGCGCTCGGCTTCGCATGACCGACATCCCCGCCTCCACCATGATGAAGGACGGTATGGCACGGCCCACGGGTCGCGACATGCTGGGCTGGATCGCGCGCGGCGAGGTGGCCATGGCCGTCGGCGTAATCGGCGTCATCCTGCTGCTGATCCTGCCGATCCCCGTCTTCCTGATGGATGTGCTGCTGGCGTTGTCGCTCGTCTCCAGCGTGCTGATCCTGATGACCGCAGTGATGATGAAGAAGCCGCTGGACTTCGCCATCTTCCCGACGGTCCTGCTGGTCACCACCCTGTTCCGCCTCGGCCTCAACCTGGCCTCGACCCGCCTCGTCCTGAGCCACGGCCACGAGGGTCCGGGCGGTGCCGGTCAGGTCATCGAGGCCTTCGGTGCCCTGATGATGGGCGGCAGCTTCATTATCGGCATCATCATCTTTGCCATCATCCTGGTGGTGAATTTCGTAGTCATCACCAAGGGCTCGACCCGCATCGCCGAGGTCTCGGCCCGCTTCACCCTGGACTCGATGCCGGGCAAGCAGATGGCCATCGACGCCGACCTGTCGTCCGGCCTGATCGACGAGGAAACCGCCAAGCGCCGGCGCAAGGAGCTGGAACAGGAATCGACCTTCTTCGGGGCCATGGATGGTGCCTCGAAATTCGTGCGCGGCGACGCCGTGGCGGGGCTGATCATCGTCTTCATCAATGCCATCGGCGGCATACTGATCGGCACGCTCCAGCATGGAATGAGCATCGGCGACGCGTCCAACTCCTATGTCGCCCTGACCGTCGGTGACGGCCTGGTGACCCAGGTTCCCGCCATCATCATCTCCATCGCCGCCGGCTTCCTGGTGTCCAAGGCGGGCGTCGAGGGCACGGCCGACAAGGCCCTGGTGGCCCAGCTCGCCACCAACCCGGTCAGCCTGGGCGTGGTCTCGGCCGCTTCCGGCCTGATCGGCCTGATCCCCGGCATGCCGCTGCTCCCCTTCGCGGCCCTGTCCATCGGCGCGGGGTTCATGGCCTGGCGACTGGGCCGGAACCGACTCAAGCCCCAGCCGACCGAGGGCGAACTGGCCGCCGCCGCCGCCGGCCCGAAAGAAGACGTCGAGGAGCCCATCGGCACGGCCCTGACCATCGATGAGGTCAAGATCGAGCTGGGCTATTCGCTGCTGTCCCTGATCAATGACCTCGAGGGCCGGCGTCTGACCGATCAGGTCCGCGCCCTGCGCCGCTCCCTGGCCCAGGAGTATGGCTTCGTCATGCCGTCGGTGCGCATCCTCGACAACATGCGTCTCGGCACCCAGGGCTACGCCATCCGGATCAAGGAGATGGAGGCGGGTACCGGCGAGGTCCGTCTCGGCTCGCTGATGGCCATGGACCCGGCCGGCCGCCAGGTCGAACTGCCCGGCGAGCACACCAAGGAACCCGCCTTCGGCCTGCCGGCCACCTGGATCGATGAAAGCCTGCGCGAGGAGGCCACCTTCCGTGGCTACACCATCGTCGACCCCTCGACCGTGCTGACCACCCACCTGACCGAGATCCTCAAGGAGAATATGGCGGACCTGCTGACCTATGCCGAGGTGCAGAAGCTGCTCAGGGAACTCGGGACCGAAGAGAAGAAGCTGGTCGAGGAACTGATCCCCTCGGTCGTCACCGTCACCACACTGCAGAGGGTGCTCCAGACCCTGCTGCGCGAGAAGGTCTCGATCCGCGATCTGGGTGCCATTCTCGAAGGCCTGGCCGAGGCCGCGCCGCACACCAGCTCGGTCACCACCCTGGTCGAACACGTCCGTGGCCGTCTGGCCCGCCAGCTGTGCTGGCAGCACAAGGGCGACGACGGGGCCCTGCCCATCGTCACCCTGTCGCCCGAATGGGAGGCTGCCTTCGCCGAGGCCCTGATCGGCCAGGGCGAGGATCGCCAGCTGGCCATGGCCCCGTCCCGCCTGCAGGACTTCATCCGCGCCGTCCGCGACGTCTTTGAACGCGCCGCCATGGCCGGCGAGACCGCGGTCCTGCTGACCGGCCCGCAGATCCGCCCCTACGTCCGCTCGATCATCGAACGCTTCCGCGGCCAGACCGTGGTCATGAGCCAGAACGAGGTCCACCCGAGGGCGCGGTTGCGGACCATCGGGACGGTCTAGGGCGCGCCCGCAAGCGGCGGCCGTCGAGTGGAGGCTGTCGCCCGTCTGGGCCGTGTCCAGCCGGGGAGGTTCATCACAACGAACACAACGCTCCACGACGGACACGACGTGACCGGGGATGTGTGCCGACCCCGTGCGTTCTCGCACCTTTGTGGAAGATTGCGGCGAACGCCGCCTTCCAGACTACCGAGCAGGTGGGACTGGTTCCTGGCTCAGAACCCGTCGTGTCCCCGTTGTGCCCGTTGTGATGAAACAGCGCTCGTCGGGCGCGCTACTCCACTTCGGTCCAACCCCCGGCCGACGCATTCCGGGCCGCGTCATTGGCGGGTCGCGCCACCAGTCCGGACTGGGTAATCCAGACCTCGTACTTCGCGCCATCGGCCATCGGCATATAGGCCCCGCCGCCGTACAGGGTGTCGACCGCGTCGAAGTATTTCCGGTATTTCCGCGCCGTATCCCAGGCACTGATCCGCCAGGGCAACCACTCCGGCCCGGCGTCTCCGCCGGCGAGGGGATGCACGCTGCGGGTCGCATTGATCTCCTGCTCGACCGACTGATAGCGGCCGGACAGGCGGTCCAGACGGTACTGGGTGTCCAGCCCCAGCACATTGGCCCACGGCTTCCATTTCAGCACCTGCGCCTCGATGCGCCATTCGTCGCCGTGCAGCGGATACAGGTTGCTGACTCCGGGCGCGTTTTCGCCCATGCCGGGCTGCATCACCGTGGCCTCGAAATACTGCGGTCCCAGCTGGCGGGTCTGGATCGTGGCCACCGGCCGCTCATAGGTCAGACGGCCGTAGGTCTGGACGTCCATCGCCAGCAGGGCGGCGATTGCGCCCGCGGCCATGAAGCCGGCACCGCCGGCACCGACCAGCAGACCGCTGAACACCCGACCCCGGAACAGGGCCATCAGGCCGCGGATCAGCAGTCCGGCCCCGATCAGGCCAACAACCGCCGGAGCGATCCACCACCACCAAACCATTGCAATACTCCCACCGAAACCGACGGAACCTATTCATTACCGTAATTCCTCGGAACTGCGATGGTTTCTCCCCCTGCGCGACTGGACAGGTCAAAACGCCCCGCTAATGCTCGCATACGATGAACGCCCTTACCCGCCCCCTGTCGGCTGTTGCCCGCCCTGTGGCCCACCCTGACCGCCTCCAGTTCGGTACGGCGGAGCCCGGCCTGGACTACCGCCTGCGCGCCACGGCCTTCGGGCTGGTGATCCGGGACAGCAAACTGGCCTGTGTCCGCGTCGATCGAGGTGCGGGCAGCTATTTCGACCTGCCCGGCGGGGCCGTGGACGGCGAGGAAACGGAAGATCAGGCGGTCGTCCGCGAGTTTCTTGAGGAGACCGGCATGACGGTGCGGCCGCTGACCCGGATCGCCGAAGCCTCCCAGTTTTTCCGCAAGACGGACGGCGAACCGATCAACAATACCGGCGGCTTCTGGGTCGCCGAACCGCTGTCACTTGACCCTGCCGCCAAGGTCGAGGCCGATCATGATCTGGTCTGGCTCGAACCGCATCAGGCCCTGGCCAGCCTCCGCCACGACGCCCACGCCTGGGCCGTTACGGTCTGGCTGCGACGCCAGGTCTAGCTGAACCATATGGAACGACCGCCGGGATGGTTCGCTGTTCCGGCACGGCCGTCGTCAGTCCGGCGATGTCTGCATCAGGAGAGTTCCATGTCCCACAATGATCGCATCGAAGGCGCCGCCAGGAATCTGGGCGGCAACATCAAGGAAGCCGCCGGAAAGATCACCGGTGACGAAAAGCTCAAGGCCGAAGGCCGCGTCGATCAGGTCGAGGGCAAGATCCAGAATGCCGTTGGCGGCCTGAAGGACACCCTGCACGCAAACAAGCGCAACTAGGCCCTTCGGCCGATCAACACGGCGTCGTGCCCGCAGCCCGGGCACGGCGTTGTGCGCTCTTGCGGTGGCGGCTCCGGCGCGGTCCGGATCGCGATGCCCTGCATCCGGGCAAGGATCACTGCGGCGGCCTGAGGCCTTCAAATGCGCCCGCAGCGGCGGCGGCCGACCGGTCATCGCCGCAGACAATCGTGCCGGACGAGGAAGACCCGTCCGCGTTCCTCTGGACGTCCTGCCGGGTCGTGCAGCGGCCGCCGAAAGCGGTGCCGGTACTCGCGGGCGGGGGATCGTCCGAGGCCGAGGCCACGGTCGTCGCGGCCGGCCGCGGCAGGAAACCCGGCAGTCGCGTCCGTAACGCGGCCCCGACCCGGTCTTCGCACGCCTCCAGCGACTCGCTGGAACGCCGCACCAGCGGACTGCAATGCGACAGGACGAAACCGTAGGGATCGCGCAGGGCCGAATCCGGCACCGCGATCTGCGGCTCTCCGGCCGGCGCTGCCAGCTGGATCGTCATGGTCAGGATCATCGTCAGCATCGCCCGTCCTCCCGTCGGGTCAGGGTGCATGCGGGGGCACAGCGGTCACCCGTCGAGACCTGACGCGATCCGGAAAGCCCGGTGTCTAGTCCCGACCGCCGAGCCGGATTCTCAGGCCGTCCTCGTCTTCGCGACGACCACTCGCGGGCCGGCATTCCTCGGTCCAGGCCACGCCGCCGGCGGCCTGGGCGCGCGGGCGGGTCTCGCAGGATCGCTCCTCCAGCACCGTCGCCGGCCGCTGCGGCCGGGAAGGCGCGCCGCATTGCAGGGCATAGCGGTCGCCTGCCGCCTCCTGTCGGCAATCATTCGCCGCACCCGCCGGTGCCAGTCCGGCCGGCAGGGCGGAGCCCAGATGGGCGGCCAGTGTCACACGGACCCGTGCCTGACAGGCCTCGAGGGTTTCCTGAGCGGAGCGGATCAGCGGGCTGCATTCGGCCCGCTCATAGCCCCAGGGATCGGCGCGGGCAGAGTCGGGAATGGGCGGGAGATCGACGGCGGCAGGTTGGGCGGCCTCGACGGGCATCGGGGTCTCCCAGACCACCTGACCGGTTGCGGCGGGGAGGGGCGCGGCCTGTTGCAGCATCACGGCGAAGGCGACGGCGAGCATGGGGGAACTCCTCGGACGACCCCTGAACCCTAACCTATTTGGCCAGGGCCCGCATCGCCTTCTCCAGCCCGTCCAGCGTCAGCGGATACATCCGCTCATCGACCAGTTCGCGGACCATGCCGACCGAGGCGGAATAGCCCCAGTAGCGCTCGGCCGTCGGGTTCAGCCAGGCCACCTTGTCCCACTGCTGCGTCGCCCGCTTCATCCAGACGGCACCCGCCTCCTCGTTCCAGTGCTCGACCGAGCCGCCCGGCATGGTGACCTCATAGGGGCTCATGGTGGCGTCGCCGACGAAGATGGCGCGCCAGTCGGCGGGGTATTTGTTCAGCACGTCCCAGGTCGGGATCTTCTCGCTGTGCCGACGCCGGTTGTCCTTCCAGACACCCTCGTAGAGGCAGTTGTGGAAGTAGAAGAATTCGAGGTGTTTGAACTCGGTCCTGGCGGCCGAGAACAGCTCCTCGCACATCTTCACATGGGCATCCATCGAGCCGCCGATGTCGAGGAACAGCAGCACCTTGATCGTATTGCGCCGCTCGGGCCGCATATGGATGTCCAGCCAGCCCTGACGCGCCGTGCCGTCGATGGTGGCGTCCATGTCCAGCTCGTCCAGGGCCCCCTGCCGGGCGAACCGGCGCAGGCGGCGCAGGGCCACCTTGATGTTGCGGGTGCCCAGTTCGACCTGGTCGTCGAGGTTCCGGTACTCGCGCTTCTCCCAGACCTTGACCGCTCGGCCGTGCTTGCCGGGCCCGCCGATGCGCACACCCTCGGGATTATAGCCGCCGTGGCCGAACGGGCTGGTGCCGCCGGTGCCGACCCATTTGTTGCCGCCCTCGTGCCGGCCCTTCTGCTCTTCCAGACGCTGTTTCAGCGTCTCCATCAGCTTGTCGAACCCGCCCAGGGCCTCGATCTCGGCCTTCTCCTCATCTGTGAGGAATTTCTCATTGAGCAGTTTCAGCCAGTCCTCAGGCACGTCCAGCGACGGCTCCTCTCCCGCGCCAACCGTCTCGATCCCGGCAAATACCTTGCCGAACACCTGGTCGAACCGGTCGTAGTGTTTCTCGTCCTTGACCAGCACCGCCCGCGACAGGTGGTAGAAGTCATCCACCTTCCGACCGGCCACGTCCTTGTCCATGGCCTCCATCAGATGGAGCCATTCCTTCATCGACACGGGAACCTTGGCGTCGCGCAGGGCGGTGAAGAAGGGGAGGAGCATGAAGACAGACTAGCAGGCCCGGCTCCGTCGCCCAATCGCTTCGTCAGTCAGAGGTTTGCATCAGGGCGGCTTCGAACAGGACGGCAGCGTAGAGGTTGACACCCAGGGCGTCTTCATACGGCCCCGTCGCACGGGCCTTGAAGCTCCATTCGTCGTGGTGGGACACCAGCACCATCGTGAGCTTCTGCTGGCCCTGTATCAGCACCTTGAAACCGGCGAAGAGCGGCGGTGACTGTCCTTCGCCCGACAGGGAGACGGTCTCTCCGGTGAACGGTGTGGCGTCGCTGAACCTGCGGGTAATGGCCCGCGAGGCGTCGGCGAGCACCACCGCCTCCTCCGGAAGGGGCCGGTAGCGCGTGGCGTAGAAGCTCAGGTCTATGCGCAAGGTTTCGTCGTAGAAGGTGCAGCCGACATCGTCGCCCCGCGGCAATCCTCCGACGGACGGAAAGACGGCGATTCGATCATTGGGACTGCCGCTGAAGGAACATCGCAGGCCGCTGGCCAGGTGTTCGACCTCCGCCGACGCACCGGTCGACTTGTCGACGAAGATGCCCTCCGCGCCCGCGTCGCGAATGAGTCTGGCCGCTATGTCGTGGGCGGCTGCGATTTGTTCAGCGGTCGCCGCCGGCGCTTCCTGCGCCTGCGCCTGCGCCTGCGCCAGCGGCGCGGCGGCCAGCGTCAGCATGAAGGTCAGACGTGCAAGCATGGGATCCCCCTGAACAGGTCACGACCAAGCCACGGTTGCGCCGCCCTGCCTACCCCCGCCGCAGGATGAACTCGTCATCCATCCAGGCCCCGACCGGATACTGGTACTCGCCCGCGATCTCGAACCCGTAGGCCGCATACAGCTTCTGTGCCTTCAGGTTCCCGCTCCAGACCCCTATCCAGAGTGGTCCGTCGGTGTGGGCCTCCATCCAGTCGAGCGCGACCGTCAGCAGCTTCGTTCCCAGCCCCAGCCCCTGCGCCGCCCTGGACACATAGAGCCGCCGCAGCTCCGCATGGCTGGGTCGGCCCTCGGGATGGGGCAGGGTGTTGGGACCGGTATTGGCGAAGGCCAGCAGGTCTCCGTCCCGCTCCGCCACCCACCAGGCCGCGCCGGGCTCCTGCAGCTTCGCCCGGATCGCCTCGGGGCTGAAACTGGCGTCGAGGAAACGGGCCAGATCCCCGGCCGGATAGGGGATGCCGAACCCCTCGACAAAGGTGTCGAGAAAGGTCTGCCGCCCCAGCACGCCCAGGGCGGCGGCGTCAGCGTCTACGGCGGGGCGGATCAGGGGCTCGGTCATTCTGCGCGCTTAGGACCTTGATCAGGACGCGACAAGCCCGCCGCCCACTTCTATTCTCCGCCCGATGAGCGTCGCCCTCTTCACCCACCCCGACATGCTGGCCCACTGCCCCGGTGTCGGCCATCCCGAAAGCCCCGAGCGGCTTCAGGCCGTGCTGGACGCGCTCGACGCCGCCGCCCTCGGCCTTGACCGCCATGCCGCGACCGAGGCCGCCGTCGCCGATCTCGAGCGTCTGCACCCCGCTGACCATGTCGCCCGCATTCTCGCCGCCTCGCCCGACAGCGGCCTGCGCCAGCTGGACGCCGACACCGTCCTGTCGCCGGGCAGTGTCCGCGCGGCCCGTCTCGCCGCCGGGGCCGTCGTCGACGCCGTCCGCGC
>VYLE01000163.1_pt1 | contig 122173 bp, 108 predicted proteins | sample 5114391 | NCBI WGS metagenome assembly VYLE01 (sample SAMN12291771, study PRJNA351875) | freshwater metagenome | isolation source: freshwater lake | place: USA: Michigan, Kent Lake | collected 2013-08-15
CATCGTGATCGCTGCCGTCAGCGTCGTCTTGCCATGGTCAACGTGGCCAATCGTGCCAATGTTCACGTGCGGCTTCGTACGCTCAAACTTTGCCTTGCCCATTGGGCCTCTCCTTTGTTCTGAACTTGAGGACCGGGTTTACGAGCCCGAGACTTCCTGGATGATTTTCTGCGCTTCGGCGCGCGGGACTTCGTCATAGTGATCGAACAGCATGGTGAACTGTGCGCGGCCCTGCGACATGCCCCGAAGGTTGGACACATAGCCGAACATGTTGACCAGCGGCACCATCGCCGTGATGGCGGTGGCGATGCCGCGGGACTCCGAGCCCTGGATCTGACCACGGCGGGAGTTCAGGTCGCCGATGACGTCGCCCATGTAGTCTTCGGGGGTGACGACTTCAACTTTCATGATCGGCTCCATCAGGCGCGGATCACCCTTCCCTTTCAGTTCGCGGAATGCGCCGCGGGCTGCGATTTCGAAGGCGAGCACGCTCGAGTCGACATCGTGGAACGCACCGTCAACGAGGCGGGCACGGAAATCCGTCACCGGATAGCCAGCGAGCAGGCCGTTTTCCTTGGCCATTTCGAGACCTTTGGAGACGCCCGGCACATATTCCTTCGGAACGGCGCCGCCGACGATCGCGCTTTCGAACACGAAGCCCGAACCCGGCTCAAGCGGCTCGAATTCGACCTTGATGCGGGCGAACTGGCCGGTACCGCCGGACTGTTTCTTGTGCGTGAAGTCGATCGTCGCAGCACGGCCGAGCTTCTCGCGGTAAGCCACCTGCGGCTGACCGATATTGGCCTCAACCTTGAACTCGCGCTTCAGGCGGTCGATCAGGATGTCGAGGTGAAGCTCGCCCATGCCTTTCATGATTGTCTGGCCGGACTCGAAATCCGTCTCGACACGGAAGGAAGGGTCTTCGGCAGCGAGGCGCTGCAGACCGACGGACATTTTTTCCTGGTCAGCCTTGGTTTTCGGCTCGACGGCGATCTCGATCACCGGCTGCGGGAAAGTCATCGTTTCGAGAACAACGGGCTGCGACGGATCGCAAACCGTGTCACCGGTCGTGGTTTCCTTGAGGCCAGCCAGAGCCACGATGTCGCCTGCGAAGGCTTCCGTGATCTCGTCCTGCTTGTTGGCGTGCATCATGACCATGCGGCCGACGCGCTCTTTCTTGCCTTTGGTCGCGTTCAGGAACGCATCGCCCTTGGCCAGCTTGCCCGAGTAGATACGGGTGAAGGTGAGCGTGCCCATGTAGGGGTCGTTCATGATCTTGAATGCCAGACCGGCAAACGGCTGGTCGTCATCGGCCGAGCGCGCGATGTCGCGGGTCTCGGTCTCGTCACCAGGCTTGAAGCCCATGTAAGGCGGCACATCGAGCGGGCTCGGCAGGTAATCGACGACGCCGTTCAGCATCGGCTGAACGCCCTTGTTCTTGAATGCCGAGCCGCAGAGGATCGGCACGAACTTCAGCTCGAGCGTTGCCTTGCGGATCAGCTTGCGGAGAGTTTCGACGTCCGGCTCGGTGCCTTCCACAAGGAAGGCTTCCATGGCGGCATCGTCCATCTCGACGGCGAGTTCGATCAGTTTCGCGCGCCACTCTTCGGCTTGCGCCTTCAGGCTTTCGCGGATCGGACGCACTTCCCAGGAAGCGCCGAGGTCTTCACCGGCCCACACCCACTCTTTCATGGTGATCAGGTCGATGTGGCCTTCGAGCAGGTTCTCGGCACCAATCGGCAGCTGGATCGGCGCCGGCTGCGCACCGGTCCGGTCCTTGATCATCGCGACGCAGTTGAAGAAGTCGGCGCCGGTCTTGTCCATCTTGTTGACGAACACGATGCGCGGAACCTTGTAGCGGTCAGCCTGGCGCCAGACGGTTTCCGTCTGCGGCTCAACGCCGGCGTTGCCGTCCAGCAGCACGACTGCGCCATCGAGCACGGCGAGCGAGCGTTCGACTTCGATGGTGAAGTCCACGTGGCCGGGGGTGTCGATGATGTTGAAACGGTATTTCGGGGTCTGGGCGGTCGTGCCGTCCTCGGTGCGCTGCCAGAACGTGGTTGTTGCAGCCGAAGTGATGGTGATGCCGCGTTCCTGCTCCTGGACCATCCAGTCCATGGTGGCGGCGCCGTCATGCACTTCACCGATCTTGTGCGACTTGCCCGTGTAATACAGGACGCGCTCAGTCGTGGTGGTCTTGCCGGCATCGATGTGCGCAATGATGCCGAAGTTCCGGTATCGCTCCAGCGGGTATTCGCGGGCCATGGGATCAAACCTTCGTGTTCAGTGTTCGGGGAAGAGGAGGGCTGCTCGCCCGGGCGAGTTTCCTCTTCCGCCCGGACTATTGGTGCTGGTTACCAGCGATAGTGTGCGAACGCCTTGTTGGCGTCTGCCATGCGGTGGGTGTCTTCACGCTTCTTGACCGCGTTGCCGCGGCCCTGGCTTGCGTCCATCAGCTCACCGGCAAGACGCTCACGCATCGTGTTCTCGTTGCGAGCGGCGGCGGCCGTGGCGAGCCAGCGGATGGCGAGGGCCTGACGGCGCTCGGAACGGACTTCGACCGGCACCTGGTAGGTTGCACCACCGACGCGGCGCGAACGCACTTCGACGGACGGCGCAACAGACTCGAGCGCATTGTGGAAGACTTCCACCGGATTCTTCTTGGAGCGGGTCTCGACCAGCTCGAACGCACCATAGACGATGCGCTCGGCGACAGACTTTTTGCCGTCGCGCATGATCTGGTTCATGAACTTGGTGACCACGAGATCCTTGTATTTCGGATCCGGCAGGACTTGGCGCTTCTCGGCTTGGTGACGGCGGGACATGGGCCTCTGGACCTCTTACTTCGGTTTCTTGGCGCCGTAGTGCGAGCGGCGCTGCTTACGGTTCTTGACGGGCTGGGTATCGAGGGCGCCGCGCACGATGTGGTAGCGCACGCCCGGAAGGTCTTTCACGCGGCCGCCGCGGATGAGCACGACCGAGTGCTCCTGCAGGTTGTGGCCTTCGCCGGGGATGTAGCACAGCGATTCAAATCCGGAGGTCATCCGCACCTTCGCCACTTTCCGGAGCGCCGAGTTCGGCTTCTTCGGGGTCGTGGTGTAGACGCGCGTGCAGACGCCGCGGCGCTGCGGGCAGGCCTTGAGGGCCGGCGTCTTGGTACGGGAGCGCTTTGGTTCGCGCGGGTGGCGGATCAGCTGCTGGATAGTCGGCATCGGGCCTGATGTCTCTTCATACGTTGTGGCCCGGGGGCCGATAATGACAACTGCCCCGAAGGCCTGATCTGGCATCCGGGACGGCGGGAATTTGGGGGTCAGATTGTCCGGTGCATTGCTGCGCCCGGTGCGGCTGGCAGGCGAAACGCCCGTTTACCTCTCTGACGATTGGGCGGCGTGTAGACTCGCGCGAACGGCGCGTCAAGGGTTCCTGGCCGCTGGAAGACTGCAATACCGGGGGCCTTTTCCCGGATCAGAAGGGCAAAACGCCGCCCCAGCTGCGGAAACACATCCAGGCGATCAGCGCGACGGCAGCCGCCGCGCACCCTGCCCCGGCAAGATCGGCTTTCGAGAAGTTCATGGCCAGCCTCGTCCCGAAATGAAAAAGCCTGCCAGAACTGGCAGGCTTTTCCGTTGGTTTCAAGCGTCCGGGCCTCAGGCGCCGGTCTTGTCCGGGGCCGGCAGGCCGGTGAGGACCAGGCCTTCCTCGGCCTTGGCCATCGCAGCAGCCCGCTTGGCTTTCAGCTTCGCATCGCGCTCGGCCGCCACGCGGCGGAACTGGCGGATGCCGCCGCCGGTACCAGCCGGGATCAGGCGTCCGACGATGACGTTTTCCTTCAGGCCTTCGAGCGTATCGACCTTGCCCTGGACGGCTGCTTCGGTCAGCACGCGCGTCGTTTCCTGGAACGAGGCGGCGGAGATGAAGCTCTTCGTCTGCAGCGAGGCCTTCGTGATGCCGAGGAGCAGCGGGGTAGCAGTTGCCTCGCGCTGGTCCTTCTTGCGCGAACGGCGGATCTGCTCGTTGGCTTCCTCGAACTCGCTGACATCGATGTGCTCGCCGACGATGAACGGCGTGTCGCCGCCATCGACGATCTCGACCTTCTGCAGCATCTGGCGAACAATCACCTCGATGTGCTTGTCGTTGATCGGCACGCCCTGCAGACGGTAAACCTTCTGCACTTCGTCGATCAGGTAGTTCGCAAGGGCTTCAACGCCGAGCGTCGACAGGATGTCCTGCGGCGCCGGGTTGCCATCCATCAGGAACTCACCGCGCTTGATGAAGTCGCCGTCCTGGACCGCGAGGTGCTTGCCCTTCGGAACCAGATAGTCGATGGGCGGACGCCCCTCTTCCATCGGCACGATGGTGACCTTGCGCTTGTTCTTGTAGTCGCGGCCGTATTCGACGCGGCCATCGACGTCTGCGATGATCGCGTGATCCTTCGGACGGCGGGCTTCAAAGAGCTCGGCCACGCGCGGCAGACCGCCCGTGATGTCCTTGGTTTTCGCGCCGCCGGTGGTGACACGGGCCAGCGTATCGCCGGGCTCGATCTTGTCGCCATCCGACACCGAGAGGATTGCACCGACCGACAGGACGTAGGTCGCGGTGGAGCCGTTCGGCAGCTTCACCGGCTTGCCATCCTTGCCGACGATCTGGATCGACGGCTTGAGGTCGTTCGACTTGGAGGTCGAGCGCGGGTCAATGACGACGCGGGCCGAGATACCAGTTGCTTCGTCGGTTTCCTCGCGGACGGTCTGGCCTTCGACGAGGTCGATGAAGCGCGCTTCACCGGCAACTTCGGAGACGATCGGCTGGGCGAAGGGATCCCAGTCTGCGAGCAGCAGGCCGGGGGCAACCTTGGCGCCTTCCTTGACCATGAGGCGCGTGCCGTAGGCCGGGCGGAACGATTGGCGCGTGCGGCCCTCGGCGTCCACGATCTCGACCTGCATGCGGCGACCGACGACGACGATCGTCTTGTCCTTGCGAGTGACGAACTCGCCATCCACGAACCGGACCGTGCCTTCGAAGCTGGCTTCGAGCGACGACTGGTCGGCCACCTGGGCAGCGCCGCCGATGTGGAACGTACGCATCGTGAGCTGCGTGCCGGGTTCACCGATCGACTGGGCGGCGATGACGCCGACCGCTTCACCGCGGTTGACCGGCGTGCCGCGGGCAAGGTCGCGGCCATAGCAGGCCACGCAGATGCCGTTCTTGGCTTCGCAGGTCAGCGGCGAACGGGCTTTGACCCGGTCGATGCCGGCGGCATCAATGGCCGACGCCACATCTTCGTCGATGTAGGTATTGGCAGGAACGACCAGCTTGCCGTCTGCGCCCTTGAGGTCCTCTGCCGTGACGCGGCCGAGGATGCGCTCGTTGAGCGAAACCACGACATCGGCGCCTTCCATGACGGCCGAAATCTCGATGCCTTTGCTGGTGCCGCAATCATCTTCGTTGATGATGCAGTCCTGCGCGACGTCTACGAGACGGCGGGTGAGGTAGCCGGAGTTGGCGGTTTTGAGAGCCGTATCGGCGAGGCCTTTACGGGCACCGTGGGTCGAGTTGAAGTACTCGAGAACCGTGAGGCCTTCCTTGAAGTTCGAGATGATCGGCGTCTCGATGATCTCGCCCGACGGCTTGGCCATGAGGCCGCGCATACCGGCGAGCTGCTTCATCTGGTTCTTCGAACCGCGGGCGCCCGAGTCGGCCATCATGTAGATCGAGTTGACCTGCGCCTTGCGGTCGCCCTTGGCGGCCTGGGCTTTCGAGGCCGACTCCATCATCGCGTCTGCAACCTTGTCGGTGCAGGTCGACCAGGCATCAACGACCTTGTTGTACTTCTCGCCGCGCGTGATGAGACCATCCGCATACTGACGTTCGTATTCGGCGACCTGCTCCTTCGTGGCGTCGACAAGCTTCTTCTTCGCTTCCGGAATGACCATGTCATCCTTGCCGAACGAGATGCCGGCCTTGCAGGCCTCACGGAAGCCGAGCTCCATGACCTTGTCGCAGAAGATGACCGTGGCCTTCTGGCCGCACAGGCGGTAGACCTCGTCGATGATCTTGCCGATCGCCTTCTTGGTGAGGACGGTGTTGACGAGATCCGGACCGATGCCCTTGGCACGCGGCAGGAGGTTCGCCACCATGAAGCGGCCGGGCGTCGTGTCGATGACATAGCGCTTCGGTTTGCCGGCTTCGTCGATGCCGTCATACATCGCCTTGATCTTCGAGTGCAGCGAGATGAGGCCCGCATCGAGCGCGTGCTCGATCTCGGCGAGGTCCGCCAGCTTCATGCCCTCCCCCGGCTCGCCCTTGCGGTCGAGCGAGAGGTAATAGAGGCCTAGGATGATGTCCTGCGACGGAACGATGATCGGCTTGCCGTTGGCGGGCGAGAGGATGTTGTTGGTCGACATCATCAGCACGCGGCATTCCAGCTGGGCCTCAAGGCTCAGCGGAACGTGGACAGCCATCTGGTCGCCGTCGAAGTCCGCGTTGAACGCGGCGCAGACGAGCGGGTGCAGCTGGATGGCCTTGCCTTCGATCAGCTTCGGCTCGAAGGCCTGGATGCCGAGACGGTGCAGCGTCGGCGCGCGGTTCAGCAGAACCGGGTGCTCACGGATGACTTCGTCGAGGATGTCCCAGACTTCCGGCTTCTCTTTCTCGACGAGCTTCTTGGCCGCCTTGACGGTGCCGGCGAGGCCCTTCGCGTCGAGACGCGCGTAGATGAACGGCTTGAACAGCTCGAGCGCCATCTTCTTCGGCAGGCCGCACTCGTGCAGCTTGAGGTTCGGGCCGACCACGATGACCGAACGGCCGGAATAGTCGACGCGCTTGCCGAGAAGGTTCTGGCGGAAGCGGCCCTGCTTGCCCTTCAGCATGTCCGAGATCGACTTCAGCGGGCGCTTGTTGGTGCCCGTGATCGTGCGGCCGCGGCGGCCGTTGTCGAACAGGGCGTCAACTGACTCCTGAAGCATGCGCTTCTCGTTGCGGATAATGATGTCCGGCGCGCGAAGCTCCATCAGGCGCTTCAGGCGGTTGTTCCGGTTGATCACGCGGCGATAGAGGTCGTTGAGGTCCGACGTCGCGAAGCGGCCGCCATCGAGCGGCACCAGCGGACGCAGGTCCGGCGGGATCACCGGCACCACCGTGAGGATCATCCATTCCGGCTTGGCGCCGGACTGCAGGAAGGACTCGACCACCTTGAGGCGCTTGGAGGCCTTCTTGGTTTTCAGTTCCGAGGTCGATTCCCGCAGCTCGTCGCGCAGCTGTTCGGCCAGCGTCGTCAGGTCGAGCGATTTCAGGATTTCGCGGATGGCTTCGGCGCCGATCAGGGCGGTGAACGCGTCTTCCCCGAGACGGTCCTGCGCATCCATGTATTCTTCTTCGGTGAGCAGCTGCTTCGGCTCAAGCTCGGTCAGGCCCGGCTCGATCACGACATAGCTTTCGAAGTAGAGCACGCGCTCCACATCTTTGAGCGGCATGTCGACCAGTGTCGCGATCCGGGACGGAAGCGACTTCAGGAACCAGATGTGCGCAACCGGAGCGGCGAGATCGATATGGCCCATGCGCTCGCGGCGGACGCGCGCCAGGGTGACTTCAACGCCGCACTTCTCGCAGACAATGCCGCGATACTTGATGCGCTTGTACTTGCCGCAAAGGCACTCGTAATCCTTCGTGGGTCCGAAGATCCGTGCACAGAACAGGCCGTCACGCTCCGGCTTGAAGGTACGGTAGTTGATGGTTTCGGGTTTCTTGATCTCACCAGACGACCACGAGCGGATCTTCTCCGGGCTCGCAATCGAAATACGGATCGCCTCGAAAGTCGGGGCGGGCGTATTCTGGTTGAACATGTTGGCGACGTCCTGGCGCATCGGGGTCTGCTCCTTCGGGTGGGCGTTTGGGGGCCTGCTGCCCCCTGCCCTTGAAAAGTCCGGTATCAGGCTTGGCCCCGCCGGCAGATCCGGATTGCCAGCGGGGCTCTAACTCTAACTCGAGGCGTTTATTCGGCGGCCACCGGCGTCTCTTCGGTGCTTTCGCCGCCGCCTTCTTCGATCAGCTCGACGTTGAGACCCAGCGAGCGCATTTCCTTGACGAGCACGTTGAAGCTCTCCGGAATGCCGGCCTCGAAAGTATCGTCGCCACGCACGATCGCCTCGTAGACTTTCGCACGGCCTGCCGTGTCGTCCGACTTCACGGTCAGCATTTCCTGCAGCGTGTAGGCGGCGCCGTAAGCCTCGAGGGCCCAGACCTCCATCTCGCCGAAGCGCTGGCCACCGAACTGGGCCTTGCCGCCCAGCGGCTGTTGCGTGACAAGCGAGTACGGACCGGTCGAACGGGCGTGGATCTTCTCGTCCACCAGGTGGTGGAGCTTGAGGAGATACTTGTAGCCCACGGTGACAGGACGCGTGAACGCGACGCCTGTGCGGCCGTCGAACAGTTTCACCTGGCCCGACGTATCGAGACCGGCGCGCGTCAGCATGTCGTTGATGTCGTCTTCGCGGGCACCGTCGAACACCGGCGTTGCCATCGGCACGCCGTTGCGCAGGTTACCGGCCAGCTCAACGATCTCTTCGTCCGTCTCCGGAAGATCCTGATCCTTGCCGTAAGCCGTCACGAGCGCCTTCTTGAGGCCCTTCATGTCCTGCTTCTGGTGGAACTCGTCGAGCGCCTTGTCGATGATCCGGCCGAGACCGCGGCAGGCCCAGCCCGTATGCGTCTCGAGGATCTGGCCGACGTTCATCCGCGACGGCACGCCGAGCGGGTTGAGCACGATGTCGACCGGGGTGCCATCCTCGAGGAAGGGCATGTCTTCGCTCGGGTTGATCTTCGAGATCACACCCTTGTTGCCGTGACGGCCGGCCATCTTGTCGCCCGGCTGGAGCTTGCGCTTCACAGCCAGGAAGACCTTGACGACTTTCATCACGCCCGGAGGCAGGTCATCGCCGCGCTGGACTTTCTCGACCTTGTCGTTGAAGCGGGCTTCGAGTTCGCGGATCGAGGCGTCGAACTGTTCGCGCAGGGCTTTCAGTTCGGCTTGCGCCTTCTCCGATTTCAGCTCGATGTCCCACATCTGCTTTTCCGAAAGCTCGTCGAGCGCGGAGGCAGAGATGCGGCCCGGCTTGAAGCCTTTCGGGCCCGCAGCCGCTTCCTTGCCGGTCAGCAGCTCACGCAGACGCGCATAGGTGTTGCGCTCGAGGATCGACTGTTCGTCTTCCTTGTCTTCCTGCAGCTGCTCGATTTGCTCACGCTCGATCTGCAGGGCGCGCTGATCCTTGTCGATGCCGTGGCGGTTGAAGATGCGGACATCAACGACCGTGCCGGAATCGCCCGGCGGCACGCGCAGGGAGGTGTCGCGCACGTCGGAAGCCTTTTCGCCGAAGATGGCGCGCAGGAGTTTTTCCTCCGGCGTCATCGGGCTTTCGCCCTTCGGCGTGACCTTGCCGACAAGGATGTCGCCAGCCTTCACTTCGGCGCCGACGGCAACGATGCCGGCTTCGTCGAGGTTGCGGAGGGCTTCTTCACCGACGTTCGGAATGTCGCGGGTGATCTCTTCCGGGCCGAGCTTCGTGTCGCGGGCGGCGACTTCGAATTCCTCGATGTGGATCGAGGTGAAGACGTCATCCTTCACGATGCGCTCGGAGATGAGGATCGAGTCCTCGAAGTTGTAGCCGTTCCAGGGCATGAACGCGACGAGCACGTTGCGGCCGAGCGCCAGTTCGCCGAGATCCGTGGACGGACCATCTGCGATGATGTCGTTCTTGGAAACGATGTCGCCGACCTTCACGATCGGGCGCTGGTTGATGCACGAGTTCTGGTTCGAGCGGCGGAACTTCGCGAGGCGGTAGATGTCGACGCCCGACTTCGAGCCGTCGAGCTCTTCGGTGGCGCGCACAACGATACGCATCGCATCGACCTGCTCGACCACCCCTGCCCGACGGGCAACGATGGCGGCGCGGCTGTCGCGGGCCACAACCGATTCCATACCAGTACCAACGAACGGCGCTTCCGACTGGATTAGCGGCACGGCCTGACGCTGCATGTTCGAGCCCATGAGCGCACGGTTGGCGTCATCGTTCTCGAGGAAGGGGATCAGCGAGGCAGCAACCGAGACGACCTGCTTCGGCGAGACGTCCATGTACTGGATCTCTTCCTTGGCAACCATCGTCGCTTCACCGGCGACACGTGCGTTGACGAACTCGTTCACGAGCTCGCCCTTCGCGGTCACAGCGGCGTTGGCCTGGGCGATCTTGTAGATCGATTCTTCCATGGCCGAGAGGTAGACCACTTCGCTGGTCAGCTTGCCTTTCACGACCTTGCGGTACGGGCTTTCGATGAAGCCGTACTTGTTCACGCGGGCATGGGTGGCGAGCGAGTTGATCAGGCCGATGTTCGGGCCTTCCGGCGTCTCGATCGGGCAGATGCGGCCGTAGTGCGTCGGGTGCACATCGCGCACTTCGAAGCCGGCACGCTCACGCGTCAGACCGCCCGGGCCAAGCGCCGAAAGGCGGCGCTTGTGGGTGATCTCGGAGAGCGGGTTGGTCTGGTCCATGAACTGCGACAGCTGCGAGGAGCCAAAGAATTCACGCACGGCGGCGACGACCGGTTTGGCGTTGATCAGATCGTGCGGCATGACCGTGTCGATATCGACAGCGCCCATACGCTCCTTGATCGCACGCTCCATGCGCACCAGACCGATGCGGTAGTTGTTCTCCATCAGCTCGCCGACGGAGCGGACGCGGCGGTTGCCGAGGTTGTCGATGTCATCGACTTCGCCCTTGCCGTCCTTCAGGTCGAGGATGACCTTCATGACGCCGATGATGTCTTCGTTGCGCAGGACGCGCATGGAATCGTCAGCCGACTCGTACTCGCGCACGGCCACCGACAGGCGCATGTTCATCTTCACGCGGCCGACGGCCGAGAGATCGTAGCGCTCGGCATCGAAGAAGAGCTGGCCGAACAGGGCTTCGGCCGCTTCCTGCGTCGGCGGCTCGCCGGGACGCATGACACGGTAGATGTCCGAAAGGGCCTCGAAACGGGTCTCGTTCTTGTCGGCTTTCAGCGTGTTGCGCAGCCAGGGGCCGCGGCCGGCGGCGTCGATATCGAGAACCTCGATCATCTTCAGGCCGTAATCGCGCATTTCGGCGATCGAGGCTTCCTCGAGCGCGTCACCAGCCTCACCGAAGATTTCGCCGGTTTCCATGTTCACGACGTCGCGGGCGAGGAACTTTCCGATCAGGGCCTCGGACGGAACGAGGATTTCGTCCGTGCCGCCTTCGGCAATCCGCTTGGCCTTCAGGGCCGTGATCTTCTTGCCGGCTTCGGCGACAACCTTTTTAGATTTCGCATCGACGAGGTCATATTCCGGCTTCACGCCGCGCCAGGCATCGGCACGGAAGCTCGTGATCCAGCCCTTCTTGTCGAGGCGATAGATCGAGTGGGTATAGAACTGGTCGAGGATTTGCTCGGTCGTGTAGCCGAGGGCATAGAGGATCGTCGTCGCCGGCAGCTTGCGCTTGCGGTCGATACGGATGTTCAGGATGTCTTTGGCGTCGAACTCGAAGTCGAGCCAGGAACCGCGATACGGAATAATGCGGGCGGCAAACAGCAGCTTGCCCGAAGCGTGGGTCTTGCCCTTGTCATGGTCGAAGAAAACGCCCGGCGAGCGGTGCATCTGCGAGACGATCACACGCTCGGTGCCGTTGACGACGAACGTGCCCTTCTCGGTCATCAGCGGGATGTCGCCGAGATAGCATTCCTGCTCCTTCACTTCCTTGACGGAGCGGGCGCCGGTCTCTTCATCGACATCGAACACGACGAGCTGGAGGCGCACTTTAAGCGGCGCCTGATAGGTCAGGTCGCGCTGCATGCACTCTTCAACGTCGAACTTCGGTTGTTCGAATTCGTAGGAAACGTATTCGAGGGTCGCGCGCTCGGAGAAGTCGGTAATCGGGAAAACCGATTTGAAGACACCGCCCAGGCCATCGTCCGTGCGCTTGTCGCGCGGCGTGTTCATCTGAAGGAAGGCTTCGTAGGACTCGCGCTGGACCTCGATCAGGTTTGGCATTTCGATGGCTTCGGGAATTCGGCCGAAGTTTTTGCGGATACGTTTCTTTTCCGTGAAGGAGAGTGCCATCCCAAGTTCCCATTTTTTCGGCGCCGCCCGGAGGGGCATGCCGGAGTTTGAAACGCGAGCACGCGGCGGCCTGAAGGTCAGACCGCCGCGCTAATCCACAACAGGACGGCGCCTCGCGCGAACACCGTCCGGGTACACGCCATCAGGCGCTTACTTCAGTTCGACTTTCGCACCAGCGTCTTCGAACTTCTTCTTCAGTGCTTCGCCGTCTGCTTTCGAGACGCCTTCTTTCACGGTCTTCGGAGCGCCTTCGACGAGGTCTTTGGCTTCTTTCAGGCCGAGCGAAGGAACAACTTCGCGGACGAGCTTGATGACTTCGATTTTCTTCGCACCGGCATCGGTGAGAACAACGTCGAACTCGGTTTGTGCTTCAGCAGCAGCTGCCGGGGCAGCACCGCCGGCAACGGCAGCAACAGCCACCGGAGCAGCAGCCGAAACGCCCCACTTTTCTTCGAGAAGTTTCGCGAGTTCAGCCGCTTCGAGAACGGTCAGAGCCGAGAGATCTTCGACAATCTTTTCAAGATTTGCCATGGTTTTGATTCCTGTTTGGTTCGGTTGTTGAGGTCTTTATGTTGCGAAAACGGGTGTCTTATGCCGCGTCTTTCGACGCGTAAGCGGACACCACGCGGGCCAGTTGCGACGCCGGAGCCTGGATGACGCCTGCGACTTTCGTCGCCGGAGCCTGCAGGAGGCCGATGAGCTTGCCACGCAGTTGGTCGAGCGAGGGCAGCTTTGCGAGCGCTTCGACGCCTTTGGCGTCCAGCACCTGCTCACCCATCACCGCGCCGATGATGACGAGTTTCGAATTTTCCTTCGCAAACTCGTCAGCTGCTTTCGCAGCCGCCACCGGATCCGGCGAATAGGCGATGGCGACAGGACCCTGGAAGAGTTCTGCAGCCTTGTCGCCGCCCACACCGCCGAGGGCGATTTTCGCCAGGCGGTTCTTGACCACTTTGAAGTGCGCGCCGTCCTTGCGGAGCATGCCACGCAGCTTCGTCATTTCCGCGACGGTCAGACCGGTATAGTGGGTCACGATGACCGCGCCCGACTGTTCGAACACCCCTTTCAGGGTGTCGAGAGCCGCGCTTTTTCCAGCTTTATCCATTGCGGGTCTCCATTGAGGCGTCCGGACCATCCGGCCGCCCTAGGTGTTCGCCTTCAGCCTTGCGGCCTCCAGCGCCTGCCCAGGGATTGGCCTGTCCGGCCCGCCTTTCCCGGAAAAAATCCAGAAAATTCCGAACCGTATCGATGCCTCACCCCGTCTGCATAGGTGGCCTTGCGGCCCTTGGCATCCCAATGAAGGGATGGCCTATGGTCTGTGACAGGAAACGGGAGCCCTCCGAATGCACATCGGCGAACTCCCGTCAAGCGGCGGGCATTAACGGTTTTTCCACGGAGCCGCAACCCCCTGCCCGCCTTTTTTCTGCGGTCCAATAAAAACCCGGCACCCACGATTTGCAGGTGCCGGGTTATGGGTTTGCCAGGCGGGCTTTATCAGCCCTTGGCTTCGGCTAGGTCGATCGACACGCCGCCGCCCATTGTGGACGACAGGGTGACCTTGCGGACGAACGTGCCCTTGGCGCCCGACGGACGCGCCTTCACGAGCGCGGCGAGGAAGGCCTGGACGTTCTTCTCGATGTCAGCTTCCGAGAAGGAAGCCTTGCCGATACCTGCATGGACGATACCGGCCTTTTCGACCTTGAACTCGATCGAGCCGCCTTTGGCATCCTTGACGGCCTGGGCGATGTTCGGGGTAACCGTGCCGACTTTCGGGTTCGGCATCAGGCCGCGCGGGCCGAGCACCTTACCGAGACGGCCGACGAGGCCCATCATGTCGGGGGTCGCGATGACGCGGTCGAAGTCCATGAAGCCGCCATTGACCTTCTCGAACAGGTCATCGGCGCCGACGATGTCTGCGCCGGCGGCGCGGGCTTCATCGGCCTTCTTGTCCTTGGCAAACACGGCGACGCGCACGTCCTTGCCGGTGCCGGCCGGGAGGCTGACAACCGAGCGGACCTGCTGGTCGGCATATTTCGGGTCGACGCCGAGATTGACAGCAATCTCGATGGTTTCGTCGAACTTCGCCTTGGCGTTCGATTTGACGAGCTTGACGGCGTCGCTGATCGAGTAGGCCTTCGTGACGTCGATCGTCTTTTCGATGGCGCGGGTGCGTTTTCCTTTGGCCATGTCGATTACTCCTCAACCCGGAGGCCCATCGCGCGGGCAGAGCCGGCGATGATCTTGGCGGCAGCGTCGAGGTCATTGGCGTTCAGGTCGGCCATCTTGACCTGCGCGATCTCGCGGACCTGGGCCATGGTGACCTTGCCGGTCGACTCGTGGCCGGGCTTCTTGGCGCCCGAGGCCGGTTTCTTGCCGAGTTTCAGGCCCGCGGCCTTCTTCAGCAGCACCGAGGCCGGCGGCGTCTTGGTGACGAAGGTAAACGACTTGTCCTGATAGTATTCGATCACGACCGGAATCGGCAGACCCTGCTCGAGGTTCTGGGTGCGGGCGTTGAACGCCTTGCAGAATTCCATAATGTTGATACCGCGCTGGCCCAGTGCGGGGCCGACCGGCGGTGCGGGAGCGGCCTTGCCGGCCGGGATCTGGAGCTTGATCTGCCCCAGCAGTTTCTTAGCCATTTTGTCCTCACAACGTTGGCGAAGGGGCGGTGGTCTTTCGATCCGCCCGGTTGATATCGAGGCTCCGCGGTGCGGCTGGCAGCCTCCCGTGGAAGCGGCGCGTATGGCCGAAAGCCCCTGCCGGGTCAAGCGCGCCCATGAAAAAGCCCGGACAGCGGGGCCGTCCGGGCTTGGCTCCGGGAGGTTTTGCCCACCCTACATCAGGGCATAACCCTTGGCATTGATATAGGTACGCAGTTCGTCGGCGCGGCGCAGCGGATCGGGGTGGGTCGACATGAATTCCGGCGGGCGCTGGCCCTTCGACTGGGCGTCCATCAGTTCCCACAGGCGGACCGACTGTTTCACGTCGTATCCGGCCTGGTGCATGTAATCGACGCCAAGCTTGTCGGCCTGCAGCTCATGCTTGCGGCTATAGGGCAGGATGATGCCGAACTGGACCGCTGCGCCGCCGAGGGCGCCGATGGTGCTGCCATACTTGGAGAGCTCGTCCGACGAGGCAACGGCGATCTGTCCCGCCATCAAGCCGACCTGCGCGGCGGTCGAAACCGACATACGCTCTGCTGCGTGCTTGCCCACGACATGGCCAGTCTCGTGTCCAAGGACCGAGGAAATCTGGTCATCATTTTCAGTCAGCTCCGTGATGCCGCGGTACACGCCCACACGGTTGCCTGGCATGACGAAGGCGTTGACATCATCGGTGTCGAAGACGGCCACATCCCATTGCGAGTTCGGATCGATATGGCCCTGCTTCACTGCACCCTGGATCGTGCGGTCCCAGATGTTGAGGACGCGGCCCTTGAGGCGTGTGTTGGAGGTTTGCGGAGTCTGGGCCTTCATGTCGGTCCACGCCGCTGCCGCCATGCTGGCAATCTGATCGTCACCGAACAGCAGCAGCTGGCTTTCGCCGGTGGCCGCGTTCGTTGCGCAGGCAGAGACGAACGGGAACACGCTGCCCGCCGCTAGCCCCATGATGATGCCGCGCCGGGAAAGGCGCACGCGGGGCGCGTTGGCGAGCAAGGCGCCGTCGAAAGTTTCACCTAGTTCGAAATCTCGCGACATGGGGTCAATCTCCTGTGCACGGCTGAGGTGCAAAGCCTACTGCCAGCCTGCCGAAAAGCAAACAGTCCGGTTTCATGTCGGAGGGTTTAGCCTGCGCGCCGTGAACGCGTGCTGAATGCGCGCGCGCCTCAGGCCTCAGCGGCTTCGCCAACCAGCACAGCCGCCTGTTCCACCCAGCCTTCGCGCACGATGCGGCCCGAAAAGCTGAGATACTCATCGACCCAGGCAACATTCTCCGGCTTCCATTCGGCAATCTGGTCAAAGTGCCAGATGCCGAGCGAGTTCAGCACGTCCTGGATTTTTGGGCCGATGCCGCCGATCAGCGTCAGGTCGTCGGGCTTGCCTTCCACAGGCTTGTCCATGGCGAGCGGCCGGATGCGGGGAATCTGCTTCTGCGCTTCTGCATCCGCGCGTTCGTCGGCGGCTTGCAGCTGGCCGAGGATCGCTTCAGCCGCACGCGGCTGTTTTGCGGGCTCGGGCGCAGCGGCCGGAGCGTCTTTCGCAGCGCCCTCCCCGTCGCCTTCGAAATAGGCCAGCCGGCCTTCGAGGAAACGCACCCGCCAGCGCAGGCGCGCGATCTCTTCTTCAACCGGCGCCGGTGTTTCAGCAGCCACGGCGGGCTCAGGCGCGGTGACGACGACCGGTGCTGGCGCAGCAGGCGCCGCAACGGGTACAGCCGCGAGTTCGGTCTGCAATGCCTCGACGCGGGTGCGCAGGTAAGCGAGTTCCCAATCCCGCTTGGCCGTATCGACCGGCGGCTCGGCAGGCGGAGCCGGCGGCGCAGCAGCTGGTGCGGCAGGCGCCTTTGCAAGCTCTGCCTCGAGATGCGCTACGCGGCTTTCAAGATGACGGTTGCGCCAGACGAGCGATTCCTCGGCCGGCGCCGCCGTGGCCGGTGCAGCTGCAGGCGCTGCGGGCACTGCGGCAACCGCCGCTGCAGCAGCCGCGGCTTTCAGCGCATCAATCTCCGCCGACTTGCGCGCGAGTTCCGCGGTCAGGGATTCCACCTTGCGCGTGAGGATCGGATCGACCTGCGGCACCGCGGCCTGCGTGTCGCCGTTCTGAAGCTTGCGGATCTGCGCGAACAGTTTCTCGACTTCTTCCTTCGAATTGCTGAGTTCGACCTTGACCATGTCGCGTTCGACAACGGCCTGCCGCATCTTGCCCGACAGCATCATCCCGCGAATCGACCAGCCAAGCAGGATCGCGACGAGGCCAGTTGCCGCGACTACAATCCACATGTGAGTCATCAGCCAGGCCATTGTGCGCTCTGCTCCCGTACAGTGAATTCACGCGGCCGGTCTGAAGGAGAGGCCGCGCCTGTGTCCATACCCCGGCCCCCCTCGGCTGGGCCATAGCCGATTACAGCTATGCGTGGCCGCGGCAGGCCGGCCCGTTCGAGGAATCCGGCCATTGCATCCGCGCGCGCACGGGCAAGCACATCCTCTTCCACAGCGAGTTCCAGCGCGTTTCCGGTGGCGCAACTGCGCGCTGCCGACGCCAAGGCATCGAGCGCCGCAGCATCGGCGCGGCGGAAAATCGCACTGCCGGGCTCGAAGCCGATCGCGCTTCTATCCAGTGCCGCATTGATCACTCCGGCGCAGTCTGCAGGGGCTTGCGCTTCAGGCTCGATCACCGCTGCAACCTCAACCGCAGCAGCCTGGTTCGACGCGGCCATGACCACGCGCCAGCGGCCTGCGGCGCCTGCCATGTCGTCGCTCAGGAATTGCAGCGTGCTCGCGGGCGCTTCGCCTTCGAACGTGAAGGCCCCGATTGCCGGATCAAACGCCATTATGCCAGACGTGAATTTTGCGAAATGCGCGAGACCTGCCCTTGCCCCGTCCATCCAGCCATCGGCTGCAGACTCAGCGGCAATCATCTCATCCCGCACCTCGACGCCGGAGGTGCGCCGCGCCAGCGTCACCAAGGCACGGCGATCCGCATCTGAAGGCACAGCTCCGGACAAGACCAGCTCGCCATTGCTCCAGGCCGCCGACCAGAGCGGCGTGCCGCGCACAAGTGCCACACCCCGGAACGGCGCCGCGACGCCGGTCACCGCGTTCGTAAGCTGGCTGCGCAGCGCATCATCCGAGGAGGCACCCTGCACGGTCAGGACATGATCCGAGAGCTCTGCGCGGCCGGTGTCGAGCTTCGCCACCTGCGCAATCGCGAGACGCGCGATGCCCTGCCAGTTGCCCGCCGGCGCGCCCGACGCGAGCACCATCCTGTCTTCGACCGGACCTTTGGCGACCGCTTCGGCCTCCAGCAGCAGGAGTGACCGCACGGCCTTTGACGGCACATGCCCGCTGATCACCATGCCGCCACCGGAGGTCTTCTCGGCGCTCCAGGCATAGGGCCGGACCGGCGGCGCCTGCCCCGCTTCGGTGCGCACCTGCGAGATTCCGCCGAACAACACCCCGCCGGGACCATTGCTGCGCAGAACGATCTGTGCGGCTTCAACAATCGCATCCTCGGAGGGGGCGGCCCCGGTCAGGATGGCCGTCTGGCCGTCCATCTCGACACCCGCCCAGTCCATTCCGGACGCCTGCAGCGCGGCCAGCGCCTTCGCCTGCAGGCGGGCTTCCAGCATTTGGGCACTCTGGGGGGATTGGTTCACGCCCCACCACGCGATAAAGGGCAAGGCAATCAGGGCTATGATACCCGTCAGGTAGTCAAGCAGGCGCACCACGTCGCTGACCTCCCGAAACCATTGTCCCTGCCTTTGGGGATGCCCTATCCGTTAATCTATCGCAAGACCGAGGCCACAGGCACCCCGCCCCATGAAAAGCCCGCCAGAAACCCTGACCAGCCCGTCAAACCCGCTGATCAAGACCCTCAAGAGCCTCGAACGGAAGAAGGAGCGTGCCGAAACCGGCCTGTTCCTCGCCGAGGGCGCCCGCATTGTCGGCGAAGGCCTCGCCCGCGGCTGGCAGGCTGAAACTGTCGTGATTGCTGCAGGCATGGCCGACCGGCCGCAGATCGCCGCACTCGCCCTGGACGCCGCAAGGGGCGGTGCACGTGTGGTGCTGGCGCCCGAGCGGCTGATGTCGAAGATCACCCAGAAGGACAACGCCCAGAGCGTGGTCGCCGCCTTTCGCCAGCGTCACCTCTCCCCCGAAGCCCTGCCCGCACCGAAAGCCGGACCGCCGCTCTATGTGGCACTCTACGAAGTGCGCGACCCCGGCAACCTTGGCACAATCCTGCGCACTGCCGACTGCGCCGGGGCGAGCGGGGTGATCCTGATTGGCACATGTTGTGACCCCTACAGCTTTGAAGCCGTACGCGCCTCGATGGGCTCGCTGTTCGACATGCCATTCGCAAATGCGAGCTTTGCCGCCTTCGACACCTGGCGGCACAGCAAGGGCCTCACCCTGACCGCGGCCAGCGTCAACGGCATGATGCGCCACGACGCGGCCCCCTTTGACAAGCCCTCCGTGATCCTGATGGGCAACGAGCAGGCCGGCCTTCCGAACGAGGTCGAAGCCGCTTGCGACCACCTTTCCCTCATCCCGATGCGCGGCGGCGCGGACAGCCTCAACCTCGCGCAGGCGACCGCGATCATGATCTATGAAGCCTGGCGCCAGCGGGGCTATGCCGCATGAAGACCGAGACCCGCCTGCTCGTCGCCGATGACTGGGAGGACTACGCGCTTCTCGACAGCGGCCATCTCCAGAAGCTCGAACGCTTTGGCAGCCAGACCGTCATCCGCCCGGACCCGCAGGCATTCTGGAACCCTGCGAAACCGGTACAGAGCTGGAAAGCCGATGCGCGCTTTGCCGCCAAGGGGCCGGACGAAGACGGCGCCGGCCAATGGGAAATCCTCTCGCCGCGCGCCGCAGAAACCTGGCCGATGCGATGGAACGGGCTGACCTTCACCGCCCGCCGCACCGCCTTCCGGCACATGGGCCTGTTCCAGGAACACTCCGTACACTGGGGATTTGCGCAGGCGCAGATCCGCGCCGCCGGCCGGCCTGTGAAAGTGCTGAACCTGTTCGGCTATACCGGCATGATGTCGCTCGCCTGCGCGGCCGCGGGCGCCGAAGTCGTCCACCTCGACGCGAGCCCGAAATCGAACGGCTATGGCAAGGAGAACCAGGCGCTCTCTGGCCTCGAGGGGCAGACCATCCGCTGGATTGCCGACGATGCCATGAAGTTCGTTGCGCGCGAACAGCGGCGCGGCAGCAAGTATGATGCGATCGTGCTTGACCCGCCGAAGTTCGGGCGGGGAACCAACAACGAGACCTGGCGCTTCGAGGAACACCTGCCCGCGCTTCTGGACGGGGTGCAGGCACTGCTGAGCGACCGTCCGCTCTTCGTCATCGCCACGGCCTATGCCGTGCGCCTTTCCTATCTCGCCCTCGCCCAAACGCTTGCCGACCGGCTTTCGCCCTTCGGCGGCGTCATGGAACAAGGCGAGATGGCACTGCCCCAGGCCGGAACGGACCGCCTGCTGCCGACCGCGCTCTACGCCCGCTGGCGCTCGAGCTGACCTCAGCTGGCCTGATCACTAACATCTCAGAACCAGCACGCTGACGGGCAGCCTTCGGCTCCGCGCGCCCGCCTCCTGCCTGAGCCCCGCACAAAGAAAAACGGCGGCCCCGTTTCCGGGACCGCCGCCTTTGTTTGGTATTCCGCGAGACTTAGAAGTCGAGCGTCACGCCGGCGAAGACGTAGCGGCCGAGTGCGTCGTAGGTCTGCGGGTAGGTGTTGCCGTTACCAGTCGTACCGACCGATGCCGACAGTGGCGGATCATCATCCAGCGCGTTGTTGATGCCGAAGCGGAACACGGCCCAATCGTTCATCGCGTAAGTACCAGCGAAGTCGAAGTAGTTCTGAGCTTCGAGCACCGAGTCGACGCGGTTGGTGACGCCGGTGTCAAGGGCAACCTCGCCGATGTGGCGCCAGGTGGCGTTCAGCGACAGGCCCTCATATGGCGTATCCCAGCCGAGGCGAGCACGGTGGCGGTATTCCGGGGTCGGCGTGCCGCAATCGTTGCCATAGGCGCCAACGCAGTCGTACTTGGCAAACGCCTGGTTGATCGGGTCAACCTCGAAGCTGTCGAGATACGTACCGTTGTAGGTGAGATTGACCCCGCCCAGAGAGCCGACATCGAACGAATAAGCGCCAGCGATGTCATAGCCCGACGTGGAGATACCACCGATGTTCAGGTTGAGATCCTGAACCAGGCCAGTACCAGTCCAGAGAGCACCATTACCCGGGTTACGCGTGATGCGGCTACAGGCATCTGCGTCGGCCTGGAAGTAACACAGGTCGACAGTGACCGACGAACCGACCGACGAAATCGCTTCCGTGATTTGGATGTCGTAGTAGTCGACCGAGAGGCTGAGGCCCGGAAGAGCTGACGGCGTGGCTACAAAGCCAACCGTGAAGGTTTCGGCTTCTTCCGGGTTCAAGGCCGGGTTACCGCCCGTCAGCTGGTTGTATTGACCAGCCGGAGAGGTGACGAAACCACCATTGGCCTGAGTCAGTGTGAGCTGGTGCGGTGCGCTGCCAATGCAAGCCGCTGCAGTTGCAGTGCCATCTCCATTCGGGTCGGTGAAGTCGCACGGATCATCGTCGATGTCGAACAGCCCAAGTCCCTGCGAAGTGAACAGGTCGATAACGTTTGGTGCACGAACGGCTTGCTGGTAGCTGCCGCGGAAACGCACATCAGAGGTGGGCGAGTATTCGGCACCGAGCTTCCACGATTCGGCGCTGATGCCGGTCGAGTAATCGGATACGCGAGCTGCACCGTCGAGCGAGAGCAGTTCGATGCCCGGCTTGCCACTGACCAGCGGAAGCTGGAATTCGGCGAACACGTCGTACACGTCGATCTCACCCGACAGCGGAAGCGTCGGACCGCCCTGGCCGGCGCCGTCACCGGTACGGAAGCTGTTATCGACGATCTGGCTGATCGCATCGCGGCGATATTCGAGACCGCCAGCCACTTTCAAGCCTTCATCGGCCATCGGGGACTTGAAGCCGTACTGGCCAAGATCGCCGGTGATCGAAGCGATGACAACGGCTTGCTCAGTCGTGCCGTTCTGCAGCAACGGAACTTGGAGGTAATCAAGTGCCGCCGCGGTGATGCCACCGGCAACATAGGGGTTGTAAGGCACGCAGTTCGGGTCCGTCCCGTTGACGAAGCTGCGGCAAGCCGGCAGGCCCGTGTTCGGGTCGGTGATGACATCGACGGCGCGGGTCAGGCGCTGGATCGAGAAGTCATTCTGATAGGAGCGAGCGAGAGTCACCTGGCTGAACTGGGCCGACAGGTCGTACTCAAACGCCGGAGCATTGAAGAGCGGACCGGTGATACCGATCACACCGCGATAGGTCTGGTAACCGAGATTGTCCTGACGACCGCCACCTTCCGTGTTACGGCGCCCGATATACATCGGAACAATAGTGCCATTCGCGATATCGGTCGGTGTGCAACCAATGCCCGACGAAAGCGCTGCCGGAAGAAGCGGGTTGTCGCAGTTGATCGTGCTGGTGGAGAAGAAGTTGCCCGAAGGCGCAATTTGCGCGGTCGATTGATAATCCATGAACATGAAATTCGCATAAGCGTTCACGTTCGGATTAATCTCGTAGTCGGCGAAGAAGCCAGCCGAATAACGCTCGTCGGGGCGCTGGAAGTAGTTCAGCGGGCCGAAGTTGTACTGGTCGGTGGCGTTGCTAAAGTTTCGCACCAGACCTGTCACGCGGTCAATCGTAAGGTTGTAGGTTGCAAAGTCCGTGAAGCGGGCAGGCGATGCCGTGCCCGAACCACCGCAGGTGAAGCCGGTGGCCGTTGCGCCGCCGATCGAGCAAGCCGAATAATCGTAGAACGCCTGCAGGACGTCGTCGTTGTTGCGGTAGGAGACATAACCCGTCACGCCACCGCGATCATCGTCGGTCCGAACGCCCACGACGCCAGTGATCTCTTTGGAGTAGCCGAGCGAAACGTTATCTTCCGGAATGCGGAACTGTGTCGGGTTGGTGAGAGCGCGGCCTTCGATTACATCGCGAAGGTTGCCGTTCGTGTCGTAATCGTTCTCATGGTTGAAGAACCCGTATTGGGCATCAACTTGAACGCCTTCAAAGTCCTTCTTCATGATAAAGTTGACGACGCCAGAAATAGCGTCGGAGCCGTAAACGGCCGATGCACCGCCGGTCAGCACGTCAACGCGCTCAACCATCTGGCCGGGGATCAGGTTGAGGTCAGCTGCCGGGTCATTCGGCGAGCCGTAGGGCATACGCTTGCCGTCGATGAGGACCAGCGTGCGGGTGGAGCCAAGGTTACGGAGCGAAACCGTTGCAGTGCCCGATGCGCCGTTTGAAACGGTCGAGTTCTGGGCGGCGAATGCCTGCGGCAGCTGAACGACGAGGTCTTCAACGCGCGTCACGCCCTGAAGCTTGATGTCTTCCGACGAGACCGAGGAAACCGGGCTGGTCGTGGTCAGGTTCGGTTGAAGGATGCGCGAACCGGTGACGGTAATGCGCTCCTGGCGGGATTCCGTGTCTTCCGTTGCGGTCGTGGTCGCAACTTCTTCGTCTTCCTGCGCGACGGCGGGCGCCGCAGCGGAGACGACGAACATCGCACCCGCGATCATCGAAGACATCAGAAGACGTGTCTTCAGGTTCACTTCACTCATTAGATAGCCTCTCCCAAAAAAATTCCCGAACGACGCCGGGCGCCTGCTTGACCCTCGAAGCAGACCATTGCGGTAGGTTAAGGTGGGCGAAAGTGCCCAAGTCAATCACAACCGTGAGAAAAACGTCATAAAATGGGACAACTGTGGCAACGCCGCCTCACTTCTCCTTCGCAGGCGCAAAAAATGCCCTCAGGTCAGGAAAAAGCTCAACACCACCAGCCCGACCGCCAGCAGCGTCAGCACGATGACGGCCGCTGTCAGGAGGAAACCGGTGCGCAGGAAGGCCATGATGTAGCCGGTGTCATAGGTAACCCGCAGCATGCGCCAGAGATAGAAAAACACGAGGATGAAGCCTGCCGCCGCTGAAAACGGGGCAAATGACGGGATTCCGGTCGAAACAAGGATCAGCACCGTGCAGAGCACATAGACCAGCGTCTGGAAATGCAGGCCGGTGATGATGTGGTCATAGATGAACCGCTTGCGCTGCCAGGCGTATGACAAGGCCAGCAGCAGCGAAAAAATGGGCAGGAAAAGAAGCGTGAAACGCGGCGCCCATTCCTTCATCCGCTCGCCGAACCGCTCCTGGTTCTCGTAGAAATTGGCCATGCGCTCGACTGCCGATTGAGCGGTGGCCAACTCGGCGGGCGTCAGGTCCGGATTCGATGCGATCACCGATTCGCGCAGCGCTTCCCTGTCAATTGAGCCGTCCGGCAAAAGGAAGTCGGCAATCGTGCCCGTCCCGCCGAGCGCCGCGATCTCCGATTCGATCCGGGCGCGCGCCTCCGGCGCGAGCTCCGTATCCGCAAGCCTAGCGCGCAGCGCCTCGATCTCGGGATTGTCCCGCGTGCCGAGATTGAACTGGGCGTCGCCGGCAATCACAAAGCTTCCGGACGCATTGTCATCCGGCGAGATCCGGAACTCCTTGAGCCAAGGCTGATGCTCGAGCACCGTGAACACGGTCAGGAAGAAGATCACCGAGGTCAGCAGGAACAGCCTAAACGGCGGCACAAACCGTGCCCGCTTTCCGTCGATATACTCCCGAGTCATCCTGCCGGGCCGCAGCAGCAGCATCGGCAGCGTCCGCCACAGCCGGCCATCCAGCGAAAACATGTCGCCGATGCTAGAGGCCGTCAGGTCCCAGACCGGACGATGGAAGTCTGCACCGAGCTGGCCACACGCCGTGCAGAACCGGTCTTCGATCCGCGTACCGCAATTGCGGCAGGCGGATCCCTTCACGACCGGATGATGCGTACCGCTCGCAAGACCGTCAGCGGAGGCAAGGCCTGCCGCTTCGGCGTCATGTTCCATGTCCGCTCTCCCCCGAGAAACAGGCTCAGGGGGTCTTCATACCTTCCCGGCAGAGGAAACGCGAGCGGTGGTTGTCCTTGGCATTGTCCACCCAGCCGGTCAGCGTCGGATCCACGAGGTTCTGGGTCACCTGTACCCACATCGGCGTGATCGGGAACTCTTCCAGCATGATCTTTTCTGCTTGCGCGAAGATCTCGGCGCGTTTGGCAAGGTCCTGCTCCATGTTCGACTGCGCGAGCAGCGCGTCATACTCAGGATTGGAATACTTGCCGTAGTTCTGCTGACCGGTGGTCGATTGCAGCAGGTAGAGATAGTTCAACGGATCGTCATAGTCGGCGAGCCATGCGCCATCAGAGACTTCGAAGTCCGTCTGGCGCAGGCGCGCATAAAGCACCTTGGTGTCCTGCTTTACGATCACAGGCTCAACCCAAGGCGCAATCTCGGCCCAGTTCTGCTGCGCCACCGGGGCGACCTTCGGATTATCGCCGGTCGAGCGGTGGATGAACTCGAACTTGAGCGGCTTGTTCGGGCCATAACCTGCCTCCTCGAGCAGGCGCTTGGCTTCCGCAAGGCGCTCAGGGCGCGGCATGTCCTTCCAGCTGACCTGCGGACGCGGCACGTCATAGTTCGAAATGCCCGGCGGCACGAAGGCATAGGCCGGCTCGAAGCCAGGGGTCAGCACGTTGCGCACCATGAACTCGCGGTCGAGCGCGAGGGCGAGCGCCTCACGCACGCGCATGTCGTTGAATGGCGGTTTGGTCTGGTTGAATGACCAATAGGTCGTCAGCAGGCCCGGATAGGTGCGCACCCAACCGGGGAACTTCGCCTCGAGTTCCGCCTTGCGCGGGCCCGAGAAGACGTTGTTGATGTCCATCTCGCCGGCCGCGATCTTGTTCTCGTAGGCGGCTTCATTCTCTATCTCGAAATAGGCGACACGGTCGAAACAGGCCTCGGCAGCACCAAACCCGGTCGGGTTCTTCTCGGCCACGAGCTGGTCACCGGTGCGCCAGTAGACGAGCTTGTACGGCCCGTTGACGACGATGTTCTCCGGCTGGATCCAAGCGTCCCCGAACTGTTCAACGACATGCTGCGGCACTGGGAATGTCGTGTAGTGCGTGAGCAGGCCCGGCAGGTAGGGCGCGGGATATTCGAGCGTCAGCTCAAGCGTCTTGTCATCGATCGCACGCGCGCCGAGTTCCTCGGGCGGCAACGCGCCGGAGTTCACTTCCTCGGCATTCTTGATGAGCCAGAGCATCGAGGCGTATTGCGAGGCGATCTCGGGCTTCTGGATGCGGCGCAGCGCATAGACGAAATCATTCGCGGTGACCGGCGTGCCGTCTGACCAGACATAGTCACCCAGCTTGAAGGTCCAGACCGTCCCCGTAGCATCGGTTTCCCAGCTCTCTGCCATTCCCGGCACCGGCTTTCCGTCCGGGCCATCGGTGGTCAGGCCGATCAGCATGTCGCCGATCACGATGTTTTCCCATTGGGCCGAGGACTTGTGCGGGTCGAGCGTATCAACCTTGGCCGAGATGCCGCGCCGCAGCGTCGGCACATCGCCGGGCTTCTCTTTCGCGCCGCCACCGCCGCAGGCCGCGAGCGCAAGGATGAGCGCAGCACTGGCCGTGGCGACCAGCAGGGACTTGATTTTCATCGTGATCTATCTCCTCAATCTGCCTGTCGGCTATCGGTTTTGCGAAAGACTGGTGCCAGATAGGCGCCGAAAAGCAAAGCCTTGCCGCCCTGTTCGTGAACGAGAGATGAGCCATGCCTACAAAACTGCTTGCCGCGTCATTCCTTGCCGCCGCCTTTGCTGGGCCTGCAGCAGCCGAAACGGCCAGCCTCGAGAATGTCCTCGCTTGCAAGGCTATCGAGGCGCCGCTGGAGCGGGTCGCCTGTTATGACGAAGCCGTCGGCCGGCTGGAAGCTGCTGAAGCGGCCGGCGAAGTGGCCGTGGTCACGCGCGCCGATGTCGAGAAGGTTCAGCGCGAGTCCTTCGGTTTCAGCATCCCGTCCCTGCCCGCACTGGCCGGCTTTGGCGGCGGCGACAAGAAAGCCGAAATCGAGCGGATTACCGCGGCGGTGGAGTCAGTGTCCGGCGGTTCGGGCAGCCGGCTGCGGATCAAGCTGGCGAACGGCCAGGTCTGGGTACAGGCCGATGACAAGCGCATCCGGGCGAAGTCGCCGAAATCGGCTGAAGTGTTCGAAGCCGCCCTCGGCAGCTACAAGATGAAGCTGGATGACGGGCTCGCGTTCCGGGTCAAGCGCGAGCAATAGATCCGCCTGCGGATCAGGCGCTCGCTTTCACCAGTTCGAATGTCGAGCGCGGCGTCGGCGCTGCATCTGGCGTGGCCACCACGCCCCGTTCAATCAGGTCGAGCATGTGCCCAAGCACGCTCATCGCGGCCGCTGCGTGCAGGCGCTGATCGACATCGGCATACATCCGCTTCACCATCGACGGGATCGAGGTTTCGCCGCTGCGCAGCTCAGCCATGATTGCCGCTTCGCGTGCTTTGCGGTGATTGGCGTATTCCGTGATGAAGGTATTGACGAAGTCCTTGCCGCGGATCGCCTCGCCATGCGTGGGCCAGAGCGTTTCGAAACCAGCTGCGCGGATCTTCTCGAGGCTTCGCATGTAGGCGCCCATGTTGCCATCCGGCGGTGCAACGACCGTCGTCGACCAGCCCATGATGTGGTCGCCCGAGAAGCAGGCATTTTCTTCGCGCAGACCGAAGCAGAGATGGTTGGCCGTGTGGCCCGGCGTCTCGATCGAGTCGATGGTCCAACCGGGACCGTAGACAGTGTCGCCGTCCCCGATACGGACGTCTGGGGTGAACTGCAGATCGTCCGGGCTGCCGAGTTCGTCCTTCGCGGTATGGATGCCGCAATCCTTCGCATAGGTCTTGCAGCCCGCCCATTCGGCAAGCGGCTGCGCAAGGGGCGAGTGGTCAGAATGGCCATGCGTGACCAGTACATGGGTGACGCGCTCGCCTTTCAGCGCATCCTTCAGCGCCTCGAAATGTTGCGGAAGCGCCGGACCCGGATCAATCACGGCCACGTCGCCGCGACCGACAATATACACGCCGGTGCCCATGTACGTGAACGGACCAGGATTGTTGGCGATCACGCGGCGGATCAGCGGAGACACCTGGTCCACGCGGCCATACTCGAATTCGATGCCGCGGACGTAAGGAATGGCCATGGATTAGGCGACTTTCTATCAGCTACCCGGGCCGTTCAACGCTTCTTCGGTGCAAAGGTCTCCGCGAAGGCCCGTGCCATCCGCCGCGTAGCCCGCAGCTTGGCGCCGAGTTTCAGGGCGACCGGCGGACCCATGTCCGTCTTGTTCGCATCGACGATGAAGATTCGTCCCGTCGCCCGATCGCGTAGGACATCAACCCCGCCCCAGTCGAGCCCGATCTCTGCTGCAAAGCGCTCGATCACGCGGATTTCATCAGCCGAGTAGCAATTCCGGGGCTCGTCGAGCAAAACTTCAACATTCTCGTTGAGAAAGCGGCGCTCCAGCGGACGGCGCTTGCGGAAAACGACAATCGGTGTTCCGCCGACAAGGCAGCAGCGCAGGTCTTCGACCAGTCCGCCCGGAATCTCGTTGTCGATCAGGCGCTGGTAGGCCTTGCCGAGAATGGCGCCCGGCAGCGGGCCTTCGATCACGCGCCCGTCATGAGCAGCGTTCGCTTCCGATTTCTCGACCATCCGGCCCTTGAAGGTCAACGGATCGACTGACAAGGAATCGCCGCTGGCTTTTTCAAACGCAGCGGCGACGCGGGATTTGGAAATGTCATTGCAGTTGAAGTTGATCAGGCGCGCTCCGGCCTTGATCTTCGGCATGCCGTTCACGGTCTCGGTCGAATCGTCGAATTGCATTACGATGTCAGCGGTCGAGACATCTTCGACGAGCTTCGCGCCGGAGACGTGCATGACCGACCAGATGAAATACCAGGGCCGCGGCTTGTCCGGATAGAACGCCATGGTCGGACGCTTGTGGCCCGTGAGACGGCGCCAGGTGCGCCAAGTCTGGACGAAGAAATAAAAGCAGAACCAGGTGAACACGCTGTGCAGCAGCGACATGTCCGGCACGATGCGTGCGCCGGTCTTCTTGACCAGGATAACGCCCTGGTCGAGCTTGAAATCGTCGGTCCACATCCGGCCTGACATACGCTCTGCTCCCGGTTTGCCGCTTGCGCCGGCCGGTTTATCTACAGGGGCTGACGCCTCGCACGACTTGTGTCCGGCTTCAACACCTCCTTTGTGGCGCGACTGTGTCAGACGCCCGGTCTCACAACAGTTCCCGCAGGCCGGAGAGGTCATAGCCTGCCCCGGCAGCCGCATCGATGATGTCGTCGCCGGCGCCCTGGCCAGCATGCACGAGCGCCCAGGCCGTGATCGAACGTGTGCCGGTCCGGCAATAGGCCAACACCGGCTGCGGCGCTTCGTTGAGGATGTGGCTCATGCGCTCAACCACTTCCGGCGTCGGCGCACCGGAAAACGGCAGGGCGGCGAATGTCAGGCCCAGGGATTCAGCTTTCGCGCGAATCTGGCCCATGCGCGGCTGGTCGACCCCGCCTTCCCCATCCGGGCGATTCGCAATCAGAGTCTTAAAGCCGGCCTTGGCGACCGCTTCGATATCCGCCTCGGTCAGCTGCGGCGCCACGGCGAAATCTGGCGTCACACGGCGGATATCGGCCATGGGGGTGGTCTCCTTGGATTGCAGCACATCGCTTGATCACTGCGCCTCACAAGCTAAGGAATGTCATGGCTCCTGCCAAGCGGGCGGTGCTGTTAGAACCCATCAACCTGCTGTGACCAGAGGCCTTTCGCACCCGTGTCGATGCTTCAACGTGCCATCCGCCGGATTCCCTGGGGCTACACGGCCCGCCGTCTGCTGATCGCGATACCGACCATGCTGGCGATCATCTCGGTCGCATTCCTGATGATGCGAGCAGCACCGGGTGGTCCGTTCGACGGTGAACGAAAGCTTCCCCCCGCCACCGAACGCGCCATCGCCGAGAAGTTCGGCCTCGATAAGCCCCTGCATGAGCAGTATCTCGACTATGTCGGCGGCGTCCTGCAGGGCGATTTCGGCCCCTCGTACAAGACACTCGGCAAGAGCGTGAACGACCTGATCGCCGACGGCCTGCCGGTCTCGCTGACCATCGGCTTCCTGACCATGGCAATCTCGCTGGTGATCGGCACCGCGCTCGGAATCTATGCAGGCCTCAGGCAGAACACGGCGGCGGACTATGGAGTGATGGGCATCGCGATGATCGGCATCTCGGTGCCGAGCTTTGTCATCGGCCCGATACTCATCCTCCTTCTGGCCCTCGGCGCCGGCATCTTCGCCGTCGGCGGCCTCGGCACCTATCCAAACATCGGCATGAGCTGGCACAACATGACCCTGCCCGTGCTGACGCTGTCGCTCGCGCAAGTGGCGATCATCTCGCGCCTGATGCGGGCGTCGATCATCGAGACGATGCGCGCCAACCATATCCGCACCGCGCGCGCCAAGGGTCTCAGCGAGTGGGACGTGATCACCCGCCACGCGCTGCCCTCTGCGCTCCTGCCGCTCGTCTCCTATGCGGGTCCCGCGATGGCACGCGTGATGACCGGCTCCGTTGTTATCGAGAAAATCTTCGGCCTGCCCGGTCTCGGCAGCTACTTCGTCGACGGCGCCCTGAACCGCGACTACACGCTCGTGATGGGCGCCATCATCGTCTATGCCGGGCTCATCATCCTTCTCAATCTCGTGGCTGACATCCTCTACGCCATGCTTGATCCCAAGGTGAAATACGACTGATGGCCGGCATCGCTCCGATCCTTGATCCGACCGGCCGCGCCGAAGCGGTCAACCAGGCCATCCAGGGTGGCCGCTCGCTTTGGGATGATGCCCGCGCGCGACTCCTGCGCAACAAGGCCGCCGTCTTCTCGATGATCCTGTTCGGCATCATCGTGCTGATCGCTGTGTTCGGTCCGATGGTCTGGGTCCACGATCACCGCACCATCTCGGACCTGCGCACCATCCCGCCGACACTCGAGAACATGCACATCCTCGGCACCGACCTGCAGGGCCGCGACCTGTTTGCCCGCCTGCTGATCGGCCTGCGCATCTCGCTGATGGTCGGTGTGGTCGCAACCGTCGTCAGCCTGGTCATCGGCGTCACCTGGGGCGCAGTTGCAGGGTATCTTGGCGGGCGCATCGACAATTTCATGATGCGCATCGTCGACGTGCTCTACGCCCTGCCCTTTATCTTCTTCGTCATCCTGCTGCTCACCGTGTTCGAGCGCAACATTGTGCTTATCTTTGCCGCCATCGGCGCGATCGAATGGCTGACCATGAGCCGGATCGTCCGGGGACAGACGCTCTCGATCAAGAACAAGGAGTTCATAGAAGCCGCGCGCGCTGCCGGTGTCTCACAGGCCGGTATCATCGTGCGCCACATCCTGCCGAACGTCATCGGTCCGGTCGCGGTCTATGTGACACTGACCATCCCGGTCGTGATCCTGGCAGAGAGCTTCCTCTCCTTCCTCGGCCTCGGCGTAAACGAACCGCTGACTTCGCTCGGCGTGCTGATCTCGGACGGCGCCAAATTGATGGAAGAAAAACCCTGGATGCTGATCGCCCCGGCGGTCACCATGTCGGTCACCCTGCTCTGCCTGAACTTCATTGGCGACGGCCTTCGCGACGCCCTCGACCCGAAAGAGCGCTGAACCTCGTTCAGCACGTGTTCAGCCGCCCGCCAGCATATCGCGCGTCCGCTCAGGAGGCCCAGATGGCAAACTTCAAACGCAAGGGTCCGAAATCGACCCGCTCGGGCTGCCTTCTTTGCAAGCCTCACAAACGTCAGGGCGCTAAGTGCACCCATGCGCCCCGCGAGGCGGCCAGGCGCAAAGTTGCCGCCGAGGACATCCGCACCGGCGGCATCTGAGCCGAGGCAACGCGAAACAGGTTGCACAAGAAACGCCTTGCGCAACGAATCCGGCCTCCGAACCCCCACTGTCTGCTGGGCAGACAAACTATTTCAGCCTTCCCAATCCGACCGGGTCCGCAACGGGGCTATTCTCTCCCTCAAGCGTGAGGCCAAGGAGGTGAGAGCCATTCCTCACGCGGGTCCGGCGGTGCGGGAAGGTTTCCGTATCGTTGGAAGCGGATGGGTAGACGTGCTCCGGTGGCCACCGGGAACACGGATTATCCTGCCAGTAGAGTAAAACAATTTTGTTCCCGCACCGGGCATCGCCCATCCGCAGGACCCGAATGACACGCGAAACCGGAAGGGGAAGTCCTGTCCGGCTTCAGGCGCTCGCGCCGTCGACCCGCCAGGGCGGAAACCGGCGGTTCTTTCCAGCGGTGTAGAGGCAGACACGATTGCCCGCCGGATCGCGGAACCACGCCTCTGTCCAGCGCCACTCCTGCCGCTCGGGCTCGCCCAGCGGATGGATGCGGTTCATGCAACGGCCGCCCACTTCGATGAAGACGTCCTTGACCTCGAAATAGACCGCAGGCCAGTCCACCGTCAGCGGCGCGTCCACCTGATGGATCGACAAGGTCGCGGGCTCCTCCCCCTCCTCGGCCGGACACTCGAACCGCGCATAGCGCGGCGGCGAGTCGACAATCAGCTTCAGCCCGAACCTCTGCCACCAGCTCACACTGGCCGCATAATCCGTACAAGGAAGGGTAACCTGGTTGAGGCGCATGGTGTCAGATATCTCCCTGCCAGTCTTCGTGGCCGTGGCGAATGCGGAGGATAAGCGCAATGCCATCATTTAATTCATAGAGGATCACGTGCGAACCGAACGGCCTAACCCGGACGGGACGGTTCAGTCCTTCCCGGACCGGGCTCGACAGCGGATATTCCCCGATCAACCGGAACGCCTCAGCCATTTCCAATGCATACTTGTTTGCTTGCTGGCGGCCAAAGAGCCTGATTCCTTCCCGGTTTATGGCAGCGATGTCCGCTTCGGCCTGCCACGAGAAGTCGATCTTCACGACGTTGCGGCTTTCCACGCGTCCTTCATGACCTGATCGATCGACTTTCCTGAGAAGCCGCTTTGGTAAGCCTCTTCGATCCTTTGATTCATTGCCGCGATCTTCTCCTGTTTGATCTGCTCACGGCGGATGAGGTCGCGGATGAGGTCGGAGGAGTTGGCGTATTTGCCACCCTCGGTTTGCGCCTCGACCCAGGCTTTCATCTGGTCCGGCAGGGAGATGTTCATCGTGGCCATGGAAGCGCTCCTTGCTTTTTTTGAAAAGGTGGCGGCTATGGCAAAGTTTGTCAAGAATGGGTGCTTGCGACGTTAAGATACAAACTCACCAAGATCGTAAAAATTGGCAACGCCAGTGCTTCCGAAGGCATAAAAATGCAACTCGCCGGGCTGAAAATTGAGATCCCGCTCGAGCTTGTATTCACCAAAACTCGCACTGAGATGAGAGCCATCTGTGCTTAAAGTAAAAGTGAGCCGCTCTCCCCGCCGGCCAACGATTTCGCCTTTGAACTCTTCCAACGTGACCCAATCCTCATCAGTCGATCCAGCGCGAGCGTGACGGAAAGTAAAACTGATCAGCCCCGATTCCGGATCACAACGAAATCCTATGTTGTAGGTTTCGTTTTCGTTCGGCGAGTTTATCGCGACCCGCAGACCAGATCCAAATTCTTCAGTGATTTCACAACGAACGAGTAGTGCCTCGCCATAAATCGATCTGCCGCCGAGCACTCGTTCGCCGACAACCGCACTATCCTCCAGATAGTATCCTGCCTCGACGTCGAAATGGAACCTGTGGAATGGTGCCGTTTGGGCACCTGCCGAACCGGTCGTCACGACCAATCCGACAAATGCTAAAAGAAACGGCAGTCCACGCACCAATCAGGTATCCAAGAAGCTTCGCAGCTTCCGGCTTCGGCTCGGGTGCTTCAGCTTGCGCAGCGCTTTCGCTTCGATCTGGCGGATGCGTTCGCGGGTGACCGAGAATTGCTGGCCGACTTCTTCCAACGTGTGGTCAGTGTTCATGCCGATGCCGAAGCGCATGCGGAGCACACGTTCCTCACGCGGCGTGAGCGAGGCGAGGACGCGAGTGGTCGTCTCGCGCAGGTTCGACTGGATCGCCGCGTCCACCGGAAGCAGCGCCATCTTGTCCTCGATGAAGTCGCCGAGGTTTGAATCCTCGTCGTCGCCAATCGGGGTTTCCAGCGAGATGGGTTCCTTCGCGATCTTCAGAACCTTGCGGATCTTCTCGAGCGGCAGGCCCAGTTTCTCGGCCAGTTCTTCCGGGGTCGGCTCGCGGCCGATCTCGTGCAGCATCTGGCGCTGTGTACGGATGATCTTGTTGATCGTCTCGATCATGTGCACCGGGATACGGATCGTACGGGCCTGGTCCGCGATCGATCGCGTAATGGCCTGACGGATCCACCAGGTGGCATAGGTCGAGAACTTGTAACCGCGGCGGTACTCGAACTTGTCGACCGCTTTCATGAGGCCGATATTTCCCTCCTGGATGAGATCCAGGAATTGCAGGCCGCGGTTGGTATATTTCTTCGCAATCGAGATCACGAGACGAAGGTTGGCTTCCACCATCTCCTTCTTCGCGATGCGGGCTTCGCGCTCGCCCTTCTGCACGGTCTGGACGATCCGGCGGAAGTCGTCGATCGGGATACCGATCTCGGTCGCGATCTCGGTGATCTCGGCACGGACGGTTTCGATTTCCTCGCCCTTGCCGTCGATCAGGCGTTTCCACTTGGTGGAGATCGCCCGCACACGCTCGGCCCAGTTCGGTTCAAGCTCGCAGCCGATATAGTTCTCGAGGAATTCCTTGCGCGGCACGCCGTGCGCATCAGCAAGACGCATCAGCTTGCCCTCAAGGCCCATCAGTTTCTTGTTGATGGCGTAGAGCTGCTCGACCAGCGCCTCGATACGGGCGTTGTTGATGTGGATCGTCTTGAGGTTCTCGACGATCAGCAGCGACAGCTCGTCATACTCGGTCTGCGCTTTCGGCGTCAGGTCCTTGCCTTCGAGACGGCGGCCGACCAGGCGGTCCTGCAGCTTGCGGAAACGGCCGAAGCTTTCGGCAATCTCGTCAAGCTTGGCAAGCACGCCTTCGCGCAGTTCGCCTTCCATCGCCGACATCGACATGGCAGCCGCGTCGTCTTCCTCTTCTTCTTCCTGCTGCTGCTGGCGCAGGCGCTCGGCTTCGACCTCGTCGATCTCTTCCTGGCTCTGGCGCTTCTTGCCTTTGACCGGGGGAGCCGGCTCCGGCGCCTTCTCCTCGATCACCTTCGGTTCCGGCGGCGGGTTTTCAGCGCCATAGGTGGCTTCAAGGTCGATGAGATCGCGCAGGAGGATGCGCTCGTTCATCAACTCGTCGCGCCACACCATCATGGCTTCGAAGGTCAGCGGGCTTTCGCAGAGGCCGCGGATCATTGCATCGCGGCCGGCCTCGATGCGCTTGGCAATCGCGATCTCGCCCTCGCGGGAGAGAAGCTCCACTGCGCCCATCTCGCGCAGGTACATACGCACGGGGTCGTCGGTGCGGTCCGAGCCGCGCGCGTTGCCTTTCTTGGCGAGGACCTTCTTGTCCTCGAGCTTGGTCAGGGCCTTGCCCTGCTCCTCAGCTTCTTCTTCCGTTTCGACGACGGCGATGCCCATCTCGGAGATCTGGGACATCACGTCCTCGATCTGGTCCGAGCTCATGTCCGCGTCCGGAAGCAGCTGGTTGATTTCATCATGGGTGATGAAGCCGCGCTTCTGGGCGCGCTTCAGGACCTTTTTGACGTCTGTCGCATTGAAATCGACAAGACCGCCTTCGGTTTCCTTGTCGTCTTCGCCCTCACCGTCACCCGCGGTGTTTTTCTTCTTCTTGGTGGCTGTCGCCATATTCCAGTCTCTCCCTGACGTTGGGGGCTGCCTGATGCCACCCGACGCCCGTTGCCAATCGCCCTGCCGTCAGCTGTCGCTGCGCTTGCCTGCTGCCTCATTCATGCGGGCCTTGAGGGCCCGCCGCTCCGCGACCATTTGATGCCTGCGCCGCCAACCTGAAGGCGACGTCGAGGCTCCCCCGCTCGCATCATCCATGCCAGAGCCGAGGTTTTCCTGGCCGGGACGCCCGGCTGCCACATACTGCTCGAGGGCGATCAGCCATTCCCGAGCCTCGGGCCCATCGGCCGCTATCTGAGGCGTTGCGGGATATTCTTTGAGCAAACTGGCAGCACGCATGAACCCAGTTTGCGTTAAATGGGCGGTCAATACGGTGCGGTCAATAGGCTTTCCGGCATTTGCCATGTCGAGAAGCAGGTCGCGTATCTTGTCGACATCGGGGTCCGGGAGGGAACAAGCCGCGAGCGTTTCAGCACCGATGGCGAGTAGGTAGGGGCTGTCGATAGCCCGGGCCAGCGCGCCGAGCCCCCGGAGCTTCGCGGGCGCCCCTTTCTTGAGTTCGGCCTGGGCAGGCTCGCCTTCGAGGGGAGTCTGTCCCGTTCCGGGCCGGCCTTTCCTGTAGCTGGTGCTACGCTTTGCGTCGCGCAGCTGCCAGAGATGGTCGCGCATCCGGGACTTGAGATCACGCTCATAGGCGGCTTTCACGCCGCCATGCCGGATCTGGCCGCAGGCCGCCATCAGCCGGGCTTCAAGGCCGGCCTGGCGTTCGGGCGTGTCCAGCGGTTCAGCGTCGCGTTCCCGGCGCCAGAGCAGTTCCGACAGCGGCAGGCGGCGCTCGATTTCCTCACGCATGGCCAGCGCCCCGCGGGCGCGGATCAAGTCGTCGGGGTCCATGCCGTCTGGCAACAAGACGAAAAAGATCGACCGGCCCGGCTCGACGAAAGGCAGCGCCCGGTCGAGCGCGCGGTAGGCGGCGCCCAGGCCCGCGCGGTCGCCGTCGAAGCACATCACCGGCTCTGGCCCGGCTTTCCAGATCAGCTGCAGCTGTTCCTCGGTCAGCGCCGTGCCAAGCGGGGCGACGGCATGGCCAAACCCTGCCTCGGTCAACGCGATGGCATCCATGTAGCCTTCGCAGACGATCAGCCCGCCGCCCTCGCCTGCCCCGAGCGCCTCGCGGGCGGCTTTGTAGCGGTAGAGAACGGTGGACTTGTGGAACAGTTCCGTATCGCCCGAGTTCAGGTATTTGGGCTTGGCATCCGGTGTCAGGCCGCGTCCGCCGAAGGCGATGACGGCGCCGCGCACATCGGTGATCGGGAACATCAGGCGGCCGCGGAAAAAGTCGAACGGTTCGCCGCCCTTGTCGCTTTCCTTGATGAGGCCTGTTGCAACCAGTTCCTCATCGGTGAAGCCTTCGGCGCGCAAATGCGCCCGGGTGCGGCGCCAATCATCCGGCGCATAGCCAAGCCGGTGGCGGGCCCAGGCGCCGGAATTGAGGCCGCGGCCTTCGAGATAAGCGCGCGCGGCGGCCCCCTCGCCCGAACGCAAACGGTCCTCGAACCAGCTGGCGGCGGCTTCGCAGGCCGCGACGAGACGCTTGCGGTGGTCGTAAGCTTCAGCTGCCTCGGGGCTTGCCTTGGGGAGTTGCATGCCGGCCTCTTCGGCCAGCTTCTCGACCGCCTCCATGAAGGAGAGGCGCTCTGTTTCCATGATGAAATTGATGACGTCCCCGCCGGTGCCGGAGGAGAAGCATTTGAAGATGCGCTTCTGGTCGTTGACGTAGAAGCTCGGCGTTTTTTCGTTGGTGAAGGGCGAAAGGCCCACCCATTCCTTGCCCTTCTTGGTCAGCTTCACCTTGCGGCCAATCACATCCGAAGGCCGGATGCGGGCCTTCAGCTCCTCCACGAAGCCGTCAGGAATGCGTACGCCCTGGGTCATGGGTTAACCATAGCGCGGCGAAGCCCCGCGCGGAACGGCTGAAATGGGATGCGGCTGCTTAGCGCGGCCGGGTGAGCATCGTGCGGACAGCCTTGCCCGCTTCCGCAGCTTCGATCAGGCCCGGGTAGCGCTCCTTGAGCGCAGTCACACAGCGGCCGAGATCGGTCAGTTTCGAGGCGCCGAGATCGTCCACGACCTGCTTGACGGCAATATCGAGCGCCTTGCCCGACAGCTGGCGCGGCAGGAAGCTGCGGATGATGTCGATTTCCTCGCGCTCGCGGATCGCGTCCTCGATGCGGCCTTCATCATCATGCTCGCGCGCCGATTCCTCGCGCTGGGTGACCAGCGTTTCGAGCACGCGGCGAACGTCTTCGTCCGGGCAGCCGGCGCCCTGGCCGCGGCCGCGCGCGCACACATCCCGGTCACGGATTGCGCACTCGATCAGACGCAGCGTTGCCCGCTTCGTCTCGTCGCCTGCCGAATCCGATTCATCCTTCAGTGCCTGCAAAATCCGGGCTCTGAGGCCCATGCACGCTGACACGTCTTCGCGGCCCATGCCGTCCTACGCCTTTCCACGCCTGCATCTTGAGCACGTTGCTTGACGATGCAGAGACTCAGCCTCAATAAGCGGCCAAGTTTTAGCCAGACTGGTTAACACCAAGTCAACCGTAATCCGGGGCGGAGAGGTAGTCGGTCCATGAGCAAGAATCAAGATATGGACTCAGCCACGGGCGCCCTGGCGCTTGCAGATGGCACCATTTTCGCCGGCTACGGCGCCGGTGCAACGGGCATCAAGACGGGCGAGCTCTGCTTCAACACCGCCATGACAGGCTATCAGGAGATCCTGACAGACCCCTCGTATGCCCAGCAGCTGGTGCTGTTCACCTTCCCTCATATCGGCAATGTAGGCGCCAACCCGGAAGACCATGAGGACTCGACCCCGCCTGCCGCCAATGCCGCCCGAGGCGCGATTTTCCGGGAACCGATCACGGCGCCTTCAAACTGGCGCTCAGCAGAGCCTTTCGGCGCCTGGCTGGCGCGCAAGGGCATCATCGGCCTGTCCGGCATCGACACGCGGGCGCTGACCCGCCGTATCCGGGAACTCGGAATGCCGAAGGCGGCTATCTGCCACCAGCCGGGCGGCAGAATCGATTTTGCCAAGCTTGTCGCGGCGGCGCGCGCCTGGCCCGGACTCGATGAGGCTGACCTTGCCGCTGATGTGGTGCAGGAAGCCGCGTTTGAGCATACCGAAGGCCTGTGGAAGCCGGGCCTCGGCCATCAGGCGGTGGGCAATGCCGAATTCCACGTTGTCGTGGTCGATTTCGGCGTGAAGAAAAACATCCTGCGCAACCTCGCCAATGCCGGTGCACGCGCAACGGTATTGAACGGAGACGCGAGCGCCGCCGAAATCCTGGCGCTGAAGCCGGACGGTGTCGTTCTCTCCAACGGCCCCGGCGATCCGGCAGCAACCTATGTGCGCTCCGGCGCGATGATCCGTGAACTGATTGCCTCGGGCATCCCGATCCTCGGCATCTGCCTCGGCCACCAGATGCTCGCCCTCGCCCTCGGCGCGAAGACGATGAAGATGGCGCAAGGCCATCATGGCGCGAACCACCCGGTGAAAGATCTGGCGACCGGCAAGGTCGAGATCGTCTCGATGAACCATGGTTTCACCGTGGACGTCGCGACGCTTCCCGAGGGCGTGGCAGAGAGCCACCGCTCGCTGTTCGACGGTACGAATTCCGGCCTCGCCGTGGCGGGCAAGCCGATCATCTCCGTGCAGCACCACCCGGAAGCCTCCCCCGGCCCGCAGGACAGCTTCTACCTGTTCGAGCGGTTTGCGGGCCTGATGCGGGATCATCGCACTAAGTAGTTTGCGCAGGGAGGCACGCGCAAAATGTGCGGCCGTTTCTTCCGTGAAGGCGTCAGCTGGGCCGAGTATTATGCGGCGCTCAACCTGCTTGGTGATCCACCGGAAGACGTCGATCCTCCGGAAGCGAGCTGGAATGCCGCGCCGACGCAGATACATCCCGTCGTGCGCCTGAACGAGGTGACAAGGGCGCGCGAAATGGCGCCCATGCAATGGGGCCTGGTACCGTCCTGGTGGACGAAGCCGCTATCGGAAAAGAAGTTCACCACGATCAACGCGCAGTCCGAAACCGCGCACGAGAAGCCGGTCTTCCGCGGCGCCTTCCGGCACAAGCGCTGCCTCGTGCCAATCTCGGGCTATTACGAATGGTCCGTGAGCGGAAAGACCAAGACACCTTTTGCCTTCAAGCTGAGGAACCGGCGCTGGTTCTGCGTGGCCGGCCTCTGGGACGCGGCGCTGATCGATGGCTCAGAAATCCAGACCTTCACCATCCTGACGACGAAGCCGAATGATTTCACTGCCGGCATCCATGACCGCATGCCGGTGATCCTGTCGCCGGAAAACTATGGCTGGTGGCTGGACCCTTCAGCGGGTGATCCCACGCCTCTTTTCGAGCCCTTTCCGAACGAGGACATGATGGCCTGGCCGATCGGCAATGCGGTCGGCAATGTGCGCAACAATTATCCGGGTCTACTGGACGAAGTTTAGCGCAGGCCGCGCAGCAGGCGCTCGAAAGTGTCGAGGTATTGCTCCCGCGTGATCCCGAGTTTTCCGAGCGACAGAGCATAGGCCGCTGCATTGAGCGAGGCTTGCAGCATCAGCGCGGCCGGCTCCGCCAGCGCCGCCGGGAAGTGCCCTTTGGACGCGATGAACGTGGTTCCTGCCACCAGGCTCGCGCGGCCGAGATCAAACTCCATTTCATGCCAGCGGGCGGGACCGAGGACGGAAGGACCATCGACCAGCACGATGCGCTGGTAGTCCGGCCGGGATGCCCAATCGAGATAGACCCGGCTGCCGGCCAGGAAGGCGGCGAAAACGTCGGACCTGTCGATGGCAGCGAAGGCGGCAGCACGTGCTTCGGCATCCATGTCGAGCTGCAACTGGCGCCAGATTTCGATGAAGAGTTCGTCTTTCGATTTGAAATAGTGGAACAGGGCGCCCTTGGTGACGTCTGCTGCGGCAACGATGTCGGCGACGGTCGTCTGGGCATAGCCGCGTTCCGCGAAGAGTGTCCGCGCAGCCGCCACGATCGCGCTGCGTGTTTCGGCGGCCTGGGAACTGGGGCTTTTGGCCATGCAGTACACCTCTTGAGAGCACAGCATACCAGTGGTATGTAAAATTCGTAACTGCTTCTTTTTGCAGTAACTCTATCTATTTGCTCTCTTCGGATCGCAGGCTGGGTGGGACCCGTTTACGGGGCCGGACTGTGACTTTTCAGGCCGCGCAGACAGCCTTCAGAAGGCGTCCTGCGCGGCTTTCTTTTTGGTCAGACGGGCAAGCCGCAGCGCCTTCAGTTCGGCGCCGAGCCGCTCCTCGAAATACCGGTCGCAGCCGAGGCACACATTGGCGACCTGCCGGCCTTTGCCGTCCGTTGCGACCGATCGGGCCTTGAAGTCCTCGCGGCTCCAGCCAGCCTCAACTCCCATGCCTTCAGGATCACCGGCGTTGAGCGCCTGGATCGCGGGCAATGCGGCAACGCTTTCGAGAATGTCCTCAAGCCGCTCTTCCGCCAGCGAGCCAAGTGGCGCCTTTGTCTTCAGGCAGCAGGGGTAGATGGACCCGTCGGGCTCAATGGCGATCTCGCTGCCGGCCTCGTGCATCTTCAGGAAGTTCTTGCCGCCGGACCAGCGGGCACAGAAATTCGTCTCGTAGCCGGCGTTCGACAGGCCGTTGGCCCAGGCCCGTCCGCGCGGCCACAGCTCGCCGATCCAGAGATCTTCCTGCGCGCCGAAGAACAGGAAGGTCGGTTCACCGGTCCGCGGCCGGGCGGCCGGGTCGGGTGACTTGAGCTTTTCGCTCTTGCCGCCGCCGAGCGAAACTTCCCGAACGCCCTTTTCGGCCATCATCGCGCGGATCTTGTCCATGAAGCGGAACTTGCGCTCGCCCTTCATGCCCACATGGTAGTCATCGATCGAGGCAATCGCGATGGTGGTGACACCGCGGGCGATCATCTCGTCGATGTGATGGGGTTCGAGGATGTCCCCTGTCGTCTGCACCGAGAGGCGCGGCGGCGCGTCCGGCCAACGGCGCCGGATGGCTTCGAGCGTGGGATAGAACAGCTCCTCGCGCACGCCGTCGATCAGCAGTTCCCCGCCCGCGAGCACGATCAGGGTCGGCTGCTGCGCGCCTTTGGCGTCGGCCCAGGTCATGTCGTCCGGCAGGTTGGCGAGGATGCGCTCATAGGCGCGCTGCCCCTCGGCGACGACGTCGGTCAGTGCGCCGCGCACATAGGGGCGGAAGCGGTCGTCATAACAATGCGCGCACTTGCGGTGGCATGCCCACGTGAGGACCCAATAAAGTGACTGCATTGGCTCCTGCCCCGGCTTCGGAGTACCAGGCTAGGGCTCTGCCGGAACCGCGTCCAGCGGCTTCACGCGAGCGTGAGCACCCCTCAGCGCCAATCTGTTGCGGAGCGTTCAGGTACAGAAAGTTAGATGCAGGCTTGAAGGGTGGGGGATGCAAGCGTCTCCCGATTCAAGGGGAATGGCCCTCAGGCGGCCTCTGCGGAAACGCAGGGGCCGTTTCCCGTTCCGGGGCTCAGCGCAGCGGGCCGCAGCGGGCCTCATACTCTGCGATAGCGTCCGGCATCCACTGGCGGAAATTCTCGGCGCGGGTCTCGGAGGCGGGGTGCGTGCTCATCCATTCGGGCGGGCGCTGGCCGCTGCTGATCTCGCCCATCCGCTCCCAGAGTTCCGGGGCTTCGCGCGGGTCGTAACAGGCGCGCACGAGCAAATCGAGGCCGATCTTGTCGGCCTGGGTTTCATGTTCACGGGAGAAGGCGAGGAAGCCGCCCTGCGCCGCCACCCCGAAGGCCTGCATCACCATCTGCTGCTGGCCCGCGCTCATGTCGCCAAGACCGACGGCAACCGCCATCTGGCCAATCTGTAGCATCTGCTGCGTGCTCATCCGCGCTGCGCCGTGATGCGCCAGCGCGTGGCCGATCTCGTGGCCCATGACGACCGCGAGCTTGTCCGCATCGTCGATGTCATCCAGCGACACGCGGCCATCATAATTGCCGGTGATGTCGAGGATGCCGGTATAGACGGCAACATAGCCTCCCGGCAGGCAGAAGGCGTTCGGCGTGTCGGAATTGACGACATAGTAGGTCCAGTCGAACTTCTCGACGACGCCCGGCATGTCATAGCCTTGCGCGCGGTATTCGTTCTCGAGTTCGAGGGCGGCTTTTTCCAGGCGCGCGCCAATCTCCCGGACCGTCTCAGTGAGTTCCCGGGCATCACCGGTGCAGCTGGCTGCGTCGGCGCACAGCACGGCGTTGCCCTGCTGCTGCTCGCTCTGCAGGATCTGCATGTAGGACTGCGCGCCGAGTTCGATCTCCTGCTCGATCGAAATCGTGTTGAGCTGCTTTTTGCCCGGCGCAAAGGGCACTTCCTTCTGGTTGGTCTGCCAATAGAGGAACAGGCCAACCAGCGCGATGAGGATGATGCTGAACCGGCCGCCGATGATGTCGCCGAGACCATTGGCGCGGATGCGGGGTCCTTCGCGGTTCATGGCGGCGCTCCTCGGAAACGGGTGATCCGCCTGTGTTAACCGAGCGGTGGCGCAAGGGAAAGCCGCGCAGAGCGGGTTTGCGAAGCCGGGCGGTGATCGCTATGTGAAAGGCATGAGCGAACAGACCCCCACGCCGAAACTTCAGATCCGGATCGTTCCGGTGACACCGCTGCAGCAGAACACGTCGATGATCTGGTCGACGGAAACGATGGAAGGCGTGTTCATTGATCCGGGCGGCGATATCGACCGGCTGATGGGCGCGGCCGAGCATTTCGGCGTGAAGATCGTCGCCGTCTGGCTGACGCATGGCCACCTCGACCATGCCGGCGCCGCGATGGCGGTGAAGGAGCGGACAGGTTGTCCGATCATCGGGCCGCACAAGGACGACCAGTGGCTGCTCGACGAGATCGAGGCGCAGGGCGCGCGCTATGGCATCACCGACGGCAAGAACGTGACGCCGGACCGCTACCTGGAAGATGGCGACGAGCTGGACCTCGCGGGCAACAAGTTCGGCGTGGCCCATTGCCCCGGCCATACGCCCGGCCATGTGGTGATCTACAATCAGGAAGGCGCCCTCGCCTTTGTCGGCGACGTGCTGTTCCGCGGTTCGGTCGGACGGACAGATTTTCCGCGCGGCAACCATCAGCAGCTGATCGACTCGATCACCGGCAAGCTCTGGCCGCTGGGCGACGGGATGCGTTTCGTGCCGGGGCATGGGCCGATGAGCACGTTCGGGCAGGAACGAATTGACAATCCCTTCGTGGCCGATGCCGTGACCGGCTATGCGGGCGCCGAGAAAGGCGACGTGGATCTGATCAGCCAGCGGCTGTCGAAGCGCTGGACCTGAACCTCACCAAAAGTCCCCCGCAATTGGTGGGCTGAAAGCGGGCGCCTTGGACCGCTTGTCCAAAGCGTACCCTCGGCCCCCTGTCGAGCCGGGCCTTTGCGCTGGGAGATGCCCTATTGGGGCGCGGCTGGCGGCTTCGGCGTCAGCAGGGAGATCATGATGTTGTAGAGCCAGTCCGGCAATTCCTTGCCCGCTTCCATCCCGGGTGAGATGATCGTGCGCTTGTAGAAGGCTGTGACGGCCTCTCGCAGCATGGCGCTGGCCTCTTCCTGCACGCCGGCTGCGCCGCCTTCCTTGTTCAGCTCCAGGATGTAGCCCGTCATCCTGTTGCGCGCCCTGGCGACCTCCTCAACAGATGCGCTTGTTTCACCGGCCGCCAGCGGCGTCCAGTAATCGTCCAGAGAGAAAACGATAGAACGGATGGCCTCTTCACTGCCCAGATATTCCGGCTTGAACCACAGCGAACGATCGATCAGCCCCTCACCGGGCGCAGCGTGCACGCCATACTTCCGCACAAGGCTTTTGAGCCTGTTGACGTCCGTCTCATCGAAATAGAACGCATGATACTCATCCCCGCCCAGATAGTCGGCCGCGTTCTTTTCGGCGGCCAGCAGCATCCTGCGCACTTCGGGGGGATCTGTGACAACGGCTGTGTCCACGAGTCGGAGATATGCCTTGGCGAGCTGCGCCAACGGGAGCTTATCGACCCGGACCGGAGCGCTCCGGCAGGCTTCGGCCGCCGCTTCGAGGAAGGGCAGCAGAACCTTGCTGCCGGCGTCCTTGATCTTGTACGATACATCCTGGCTGTCACTTGACACCCACCCTTTGCACTCGATCGGCGCCATGCCGGACAGATACGGGTGGACGGTGCCCGAGAGTGCCAGCGTCACCAACTCATCGATGATGGCGCCGCGGCTGTCGGAGGCGAAGGAGAAGGTCAGGTTGTTATAAAAGTTGTAGCTGGTGGCGACGTTGTAGCGTTCCTTGCGGGTGTCGTCGGGCCCCGCGTAAAACACGTTTGAGCGATCGAACGCCCGCGCCAGATAGTTGACTGCGTCCTGCGTGGGCACACCATTATTGGCGTTGCGCAGTCCCCTGTAGGTCATCAGGTCCATCTCGCCGCCCAGCGCATTGATCCACGCGCTGTTGGGGCAGTCTTTGACATAGCTGTCCATCTGCGGGACGTAGGCGGCCAGGGTGGAGGGGTTATTGATGACTCCCTGAACTGACTCCAGGGCAGCGGCCAGCTTTTCCGTTTCGCATTTGGCGTCATCGGCATGCGCCGGCAGGGCCGCGCCAGCCAGCAAGGCGGCGGCGAACAGGGTGAATTTCAAAACATGTCGCATCGGCGTTTCTCCGGAACCGGGAGGTAGCGGTGCTGGATTTCGAAATCCGCCGCAACCACCCGATCAGGTCAGGAGACTATTTGACTTCCGACACGACGATGAACTGCGGGGCCTCCACCAGGCCCATGAAGCCGCTCATGACGGTCTGGACCGTCTCGCCGCCCATGTCCTCGGCGACGAAGCCGTCGAGGTCGGGAATGGCAAAAGCCTCGATATAGGCGACGCCGGGCTTGCCATCGCCCATCAGCAGCCGTTCGGCGCGGTAGGTGCGGAAATCCTGCACCCGGGCCAGAGAGCGCATCGCCGGCTGATCGGTGGTGCGCACCCAGGTTTCGAACTGCTCGGGCGTGACACCTTCCTTCAGCGTGTAAAGGATGAAGAGGTTCGGTGTGGTTGTGACGCGCACCTCTTTCACGATCTCAATCGTGGCGACTTCCGCCGCGGCAGGCGCGGCGGGCAGCTCCGTATCTCCGCCAATCGAGATGCACGCAGGCAGGATCAGCGCGCAGGCAGCGGCAGCGGAAGCGGTGACAAGACGGCGCATCAATAGATTCCTTGTGTTAGTGAAAAACTGGCGCCGCCACTCGCAACAGGATTCGCGGGCGCATTCCATGCGTTTCAAAACACCGCAGTGCTTGCCCGCCGACCCGACTCCCCGCTATACGCCAGCCGTTTGCCCGCCCACCCTGAGGAGATCCCCCCATGCCGAAGCGCACAGATATCTCCTCGATCCTTGTTATTGGCGCCGGCCCGATCATCATCGGCCAGGCCTGCGAGTTCGACTATTCGGGCGTTCAGGCCGTGAAGGCGCTGAAATCCGAGGGCTACCGGGTGATCCTCGTCAACTCCAACCCGGCGACGATCATGACCGATCCGGAGCTGGCAGACGCGACCTACATCGAGCCGATCCTTGCGGAGATCGTCGAAAAGATCATCGCCATCGAGAAGCCGGACGCGCTCTTGCCCACCATGGGCGGCCAGACAGCGCTCAACTGCGCGCTGGACCTGCACCATGCGGGCATTCTCAAGAAATACGGCGTCGAGCTGATCGGTGCCAAGGCGGAAGCCATCGAGATGGCCGAGGACCGCAAGCTGTTCCGCGAAGCGATGGAACGTATCGGGCTCGAGAACCCGCGCGCCGCAATCATCGCCTCGCCAGAGCTGCCGTCCGAGCCGGGCAAGCCGAAACGCTATGACCGCATCTCAGGTCTCAAGGCCGCGATGGACGCCATCGACGTGGTCGGCCTGCCCGCTGTCATCCGCCCGGCCTTCACGCTCGGCGGCACGGGCGGCGGCGTTGCCTACAACGTGCAGGAATACGAAGACATCTGCCGCTCCGGCCTCGCCGCCTCGCCGACAGCGCAGATCCTCGTCGACGAGAGCCTGCTGGGCTGGAAGGAATACGAGATGGAAGTGGTCCGCGACAAGGCGGACAATTGCATCATCATCTGCTCGATCGAGAACATCGACCCGATGGGCGTGCATACCGGCGACTCGATCACCGTGGCGCCTGCCCTGACGCTGACCGACAAGGAATACCAGGTCATGCGCAACGCCTCGATTGCGGTGCTGCGCGAGATCGGCGTGGAGACCGGCGGATCGAACGTACAGTTCGCGGTGAACCCGAAGGATGGCCGCCTCGTCGTTATCGAGATGAACCCGCGCGTGTCGCGGTCATCGGCGCTTGCGTCCAAGGCGACCGGCTTCCCGATTGCCAAGGTCGCCGCAAAGCTCGCCGTCGGCTACACGCTCGACGAACTCGACAATGACATCACCGGCGTGACGCCCGCCTCGTTCGAGCCGACGATCGACTATGTCGTCACCAAGATCCCGCGCTTCGCCTTCGAGAAGTACAAGGGCGCGGACCCCGTTCTCACGACGGCGATGAAATCGGTCGGCGAGGCGATGGCCATCGGCCGCAGCTTCCAGGAGAGCCTGCAGAAAGCGCTCTGTTCGCTTGAGACCGGTCTGTCGGGCCTCAACGAGATGCCGTTCGAGAACGAGAACGCCTTGCGCCAGGCTCTGGGTATTCAGTCCCCGGACCGTATCCGCGTGATTGCGGAAGCCTTCCGCATGGGCCTCAGCGTCGAAGATGTGCAAGCGGTGACTTCGTTTGACCCCTGGTTCCTTCGCCAGATCGAGGACATTGTCCGAACCGAAAGCGAGATCAAGGCGCGCGGCCTGCCGGGCACGGCGCATGAACTGATCGAGCTGAAAGCCAAGGGATTTTCGGACAAGCGCCTCGGCGAGCTGGTCGGGCACGCTGAAGGCTGGGTGCGGGGCCTGCGCCATTCGCTTGGCGTGCGGCCGGTGTACAAGCGGATTGATACGTGTGCGGCGGAATTTACTGCAAAGACGCCCTATCTCTACTCGACCTATGAGCATGCGAGCTTTGGCCAGTCGGCGCCGGACTGCGAAGCGCTGCCCTCGACACGCCGCAAGGCGATGATCCTCGGCGGCGGTCCGAACCGTATCGGCCAGGGGATCGAGTTCGACTATTGCTGCTGCCACGCGGCCTTCGCGATGGAAGACCTCGGCATCGAGTCCATCATGGTCAACTGCAACCCGGAAACGGTGTCTACGGACTATGACACGTCGGACCGTCTCTATTTCGAGCCGCTGACCATCGAGCACGTGATGGAGATCGTGCACAAGGAACAATCCAGCGGCGAGCTGATGGGGCTGATCGTGCAATTCGGCGGACAGACACCGCTGAAGCTCGCGGCTGCGCTCCACAAGGAAAAGGTTCCGATCCTCGGCACGACACCGGAATCGATCGACCTTGCTGAGGACCGCGAACAGTTTGCTGCGCTTCTCGACCAGCTTGGCATCCAGCAGGCACCCTCGCGCACAGCGCGCAGCATCGAGGAAGCGGAAGTGAAGGCGCGCGAGATTGGCTATCCGGTCATGCTGCGTCCCTCTTTCGTGCTGGGCGGGCGGGCGATGGAGATTGCCCGCAATGACGAGGACCTGCGCAAGTTTGCGGCCGAGGCGTTGCTGGTCTCCGGCGACCAGTCGCTGTTCATCGACCGGTATCTCTCGGACGCGATTGAAGTCGACGTCGACGCGATCTGCGACGGGCATGATGTGCACGTGGCCGGCATCATGGAACACATTGAGGAAGCCGGCGTGCACTCCGGCGATTCAGCTTGTGCCCTACCACCGTTTACGTTGTCGCCCGCCATGCAGGGACGGCTCGCCAAGCAGACGATGGCGCTTGCCCGGGCGCTGAACGTCAAAGGCCTGATCAACATCCAGTTCGCCGTGAAGGGCGAGGAGATCTACGTTCTGGAAGCCAACCCGCGCGCCAGCCGGACCGTGCCTTTTGTAGCCAAGGCCGTGGGCGCGCCGATTGCCGCGATTGCCGCGAAGGTCATGACAGGCCGTCCGCTCACGGACTTTGACCTGCGCCATGCCAACCCACGCCGCATCGCGATCAAGGAGGCCGTGTTCCCCTTCGCGCGTTTCCCCGGTGTCGATCCGCAGCTCGGCCCGGAGATGCGCTCGACCGGCGAGGTTATGGGATGGGATGATGATTTCGGCATGGCCTTCCTGAAGAGCCAGCTCGGCGGCGGAATCCGCCTGCCCTCCGAAGGCACGGTGTTCATCTCGGTGCGCGACAGCGACAAGCCCGGCGCCGTGGAAGCCGCCCGGAACCTTGACCGGATGGGATTTACCATTCTCGCGACCAGCGGCACTGCCGGCCACCTTGAGGCGAGCGGCATCCCGGTGAAGCGCGTAAACAAGGTGCTGGAAGGCCAGCCGCACATTGTCGATGCGATGATCAATGGCGACGTGCAGCTTGTTTTCAACACGACCGAAGGGGCAGCCTCCCTCGCCGATTCCGCCTCGATCCGGCGCACGGCCGTGGCGCGCAAAATCCCTTATTTCACAACACTTGCCGCCTCGATTGCCTCTGTTCAGGCGATTGCCAGCATGAAAACACAGGAAATCTCCGTACGCGCCTTGCAATCCACCTGACCTCGCCCCACTTGACGCGATTGCTTTTTGAAACCACGCTTTTTAGCCGCGCAAGATGAGGGAAACTCACGATGGAACGCATTCCGATGACCGCCGAAGGCCACGCTGCCCTTCAGGCTGAACTCAAGGTGCTGAAATCCGTAGAGCGGCCGAACATCATTGCGGCCATTTCCGAGGCGCGCTCGCATGGCGACCTATCGGAAAACGCCGAATATCACGCCGCCAAGGAAAAGCAGAGCTTCATCGAGGGTCGCATCAGCGAGCTCGATGACAAGCTGGCGCGCGCTGACATCATCGATGTCAGCAAACTAGGCGGCAAGAAAATCCGTTTCGGCGCGACGGTGACAATTGTCGACGTCGATTCTGAAGAGAAGTTCACCTACAAGATTGTTGGTGAAGACGAGGCGAACGTCAAAGAGGGCAAGATTTCTGTGACCTCGCCGCTGGCCCGCGCCATGATCGGTAAGGAAGAAGGCGATGAGGCGGAAGTCTCTGCGCCGTCGGGCGCACGTGCCTACGAGATTGCCAAGGTCGTCTACAAGTAAGGAATACGCGTGATGGGTGCGCCCACGGGTTCATTGGGGCCTTCCATCTGGGCGGCCTCCGATGGCCGCGCCGGCAATGCGTCCCAGGTGCGCGCGCTGGTGCAGGCTCTCGGCGAGCCGGGCCGCTGGTTGCGGATCGCGCATATCAAAGGCGAAGCGCACCGGCGGGAACCGGTCGTCCTGTCGCCGCGCGCGCCCTGGACCTGGCTTCCTGCCAACAAGTGGCCGATGCCGCTGCAGGCGTTGCCGCCTGCGCAGCGCGGCCAGTATTCGCCGCCCTGGCCGACGCTCTGGATTGCGGCTGGACGGCGCTCGGCGGCTTTCACCCGGCTCGTCCGTGAACGGTCGAATGGCACGACGTTCACCGTGCATATCCTTGATCCCTATATCGACGCGTCGAACTTCGATTTGCTGGTCGTGCCCGATCATGACAGTCTAACGGGTCCGAACGTCGTGTCCATCACGGGCTCACCCGCCTTCTTCGGATCGGACGCGCTGGAAGAGGCGGGGCAGGCCTTTGCGCCACTTGCGGATGAGACCCGGCCCAGCGCCGTCGTCATTCTGGGCGGAGACTCGAAGGTGCACCGCTTCACGGCAAACGCCGCGGCGCGGCTTGAGGGGCAGCTCAGGCAGCTGACGGCTGAGGGCTGGCGTCTGCGCCTGACGGCCTCGCGGCGCACGCCGGTCGCGATCACTGCGCAGTTCCGCCAGATGGCGGCAGAGACGGGAAACCAGTTCTGGGCCGGCGCTCAGGATGGACCGAACCCCTACCTCGCCTGGCTGATGTTCTCGAAAGCGGCGATCGTTACCGAGGACAGCTCCAACATGCTATCCGAAGCGGCCTGGCATGGCCTACCGGTTCATATCGCGCCGCTGGAAGGCCATTCCCTGAAGTTCACACAGCTGCATGACAGCCTGATCGCCCGGGGCGCCGCGCGTCGCTTTACCGGCAAACTTGATCTGTGGACGTACGAACCCTTGCGCGAAGCAGACCGGGTGGCCGATCTCATCGTCGAAAAACTGCTAGAGCGTCATCCTGCCCCGGCTTTTGCCGCGGCCAAGATCGCGCCGGACTGGTTGAGCTGAGCCTCAGCCCGCCCGCAGGTCGCTGCGGATCTGGTTGAGCAGATTGGCCTCGCGGCTGTGGATCTCGCCGTCGGCCAACATCACTTCCGTGCACGCAGTCACGATGTCGAGCTGGGACTTCGGCGAACGATCGCCGATCTCGTCGAGTGCGGCACGAATCTGGTCTTGCGTGGGGCGCAGACGCCGCAGGAAGCCGAGAACCTTGCGGGCGCGCTCCTTATCAAGGTCGATCCCGAAGAGATCAGCCCGGTGCCGGACGTATTGAAGGATGGCGTCGGCCTCGGTTTCGGAAATCTGGCCATCCGATTCAGCCATGGCCGCCATCAGGGTCAGGTCATGCCCGAGCTGCTGGCGCAGCAAGCCGAACACGGTGTCTTTCGGCGGCCAGTTCTCCGGCTTCGCGAATTCCTCGGCTGCCAGCAGGTCGGCATCGTGGGGATCGAGACTGAATATCTCGGCAAGGAACGCCGCCGGTGGCTCGTAAAGCGCGCCGTTGATGTCCATGCAATACTTGATGCGGTCGGCCCGGAAATGCATTTCCTTGCGTGTCTCGGCGCAGCGCGCGAGCAGCAAGATACGGGCTTCGGACGTGCGCTTGAGCGCGCGGACCGTGATGCGCCGGGTGCTCTTCGCGCCCTGGCCATTGATGTAGCAAATGACGAAGGTCTGGCCCTCGGCAATGGGGCTTTCCGGCAAGGCTTCGCCTTCCGGATGCGGCTCGTCAGCATCGAGAATCCGCGACGGCAATGCAGGCTCGAAACCCACGTCCAGAACGGGCGGCACCTGATTTTCCAGTTTCTGGAACAGGAAGTCAGACAATTGCGATTTCAGGCCCATACATTTCTCCAATTGCCCGGGGGGACGCTACTCAGCCGCTGCGGGGCGTCAACTACATTCCGCGGCCGGGCGAAGGCCCGTGCCGAATTCAGATTTCCGCCACTCTCTCGTCCGCCGGCAAGGCGCGGGCGATGAAACCGCCGCCAAGGATTCGCGAGCCGCCTTCGGGATCGTAAAGCACGGCTGCCTGGCCCCGCGCGACGCCCTCTTCCGGCACCTCAAAGAAGACCGCAGGCTGACCATCTTCGAAGCCGAGCCTGCCCGGCACCGGCGGGCGCGTCGACCGTACGCGGACCAGCACGCGCGCGCCGGCATGGGCTGCCGCTTCAAGGCTGCCCTGCCCGAGCCAGTTCAATTCTTCCAGCAGCAGGCCGCGCGTCATCAGCGCCTCGCGCGGGCCAACCAGCACCCGGCGTTTCGGCGCATCGATCTTGACCACGAACAAGGGTTCGCCCGTCGCGACGCCAAGGCCGCGGCGCTGACCGATCGTATAGTTGATCACGCCCTCATGCTCGCCGAGCACGCGGCCATCGATATGCTGAATTTCGCCGGCGCGTCCGGAACCCGGGCGCAGCTTCTCGACGACCTTGGCGTAGGAGCCTTCCGGAACGAAGCAGATGTCCTGACTGTCCGGCTTCGCAGCGACCGGCAGAGCAAACTTTTCGGCGAGTTCGCGAACCTCCGTCTTCGGAAGATCGCCCAGCGGGAAGCGGATATAGTCCAGCTGCTCCCGCGTCGTCGCGAAGAGGAAATAGGACTGGTCACGGCTCGCATCGCGGGCCCGGTGAAGCTCAGGTCCGTGTTCACCCATCGTGCGGCGGATGTAATGGCCGGTTGCGAGGCAATCGGCGCCGAGCTCCTTCGCGGTACGCAGAAGGTCCGAGAACTTGACCGTCTGGTTGCAGCGAATGCAGGGGATCGGTGTCGAGCCCGCGAGATAGGTGTCGGCGAAGTCTTCCATCACCTGCTCGCGGAAGCGCGACTCATAGTCCAGCACATAGTGCGGGATGCCGATCCGGTCGGCGACGTTGCGCGCGTCATGGATGTCTTGCCCAGCGCAGCAGGCGCCCTTTTTCTCGATGGCGGCGCCGTGGTCGTAAAGCTGCAGCGTGATGCCGATCACGTCATAGCCTTCGGCCTTAAGCATTGCGGCGACCACGGAGGAGTCCACGCCGCCGGACATGGCGGCCACAACCCGTGTTGCGTGGGGAGGCTTGGCAAATCCAAGCGAATTCAGGCGGCCTTCCGGCCACGTCGTTTCAGGCGTCGTCATCTCTCACTCCCACCGGGGTCAAGGCCCGGAGCAGCTGTTGTAAGCGGCGGATATACGCGGAAAGCCCCGCAAAAGCGAGAGGAGGCCTCAGGCCGCGCTGGCCTTGGCGTTGGCAGTGCCGGCGGCGACCCAGCCGCCGCGCAGGTCTCCGGCAGGCTCTAGGCGGTCGGTCAGGCCCTGCAGGGTTTCGCCGTCCGCGAGGAGGATGAGACCGCCCGGCGCGAGCTGGTTGGCGAGGCTGTCGGCGGTCCGCGTGCGGGCCGAACGGGTCATGCCGGACAGCACATTGCGGCAGAGAATGATGTCAAACTTGCCAAGGCCGCCGGCGGGCTCAAGCAGGTTGTGCACGCGGAAGCTGATCCTGTTGCGCAGTGTTTCAGACGCCTGCCAGTCGCCGGACTCAAGGCGCGTGAAATGCTTCAGCAAGCGGTGGACCGACAGGCCGCGCTGCACGTCATAGTGGCCGAAGGTGCCGGTGCGGGCCTTGTCGGTCGATTGCTTGCAGAGATCGGTCGCATGGATCTCGATCTTGGCGCCGGCCGCCTGCGCTTCGTCTTCGAGCAGGATCGCCAGAGAGTAGGCCTCCTGCCCGGTGCTGCCGCCCGCGCACCAGATGCGGATGCGGCCCGCCTGCGAAGCGGCGAGGCGTTCAGGGAGTTTGGTGCGGACGAGGGTTTCCAGCGAGCCGGGCTCGCGGAAGAACCAGGTATCGCGCGACAGCAGCGCGGCTGCGATCTCGGCGCGCAGGACGGGGTTCTGGCGGGACTCGAGGCAATGGACGAGGTTTGACAGCTCGCCGAAACCTTCGCGGCGCAGGATGGGGGCGAGGCGGGCCTCGATCAGGTAGGCCTTGGATGGCGGGATCGACTGGCCCGAAGCGTTCAGGGCAAGGTCTGCGAGCGCGTTGAAAACTGTGTCCTGCATCCGGTACTCCGCCGCGAGGCGCCGGGCCTCTCAATCGTTACCGATACGCGGCTCAATCTTAAGAAAGGCTTCAGATCAGGCCGACTTCCGCGAATTTGCTCTCGAGAATATCGGCATCGAAAGGCTTCATGATGAACTCATCGGCGCCCGAGTTCAGCGCTTCGCGGATGTGTTCGGCGTCGTTTTCGATGGAACAGAACACCACCCGGGGTGCCTTCCCGTTTTCCTCCCGTCGCAGCGCCTTGACGAAATCGATGCCGTTCATCGTCGGCATGTTCCAGTCCAGGATCACGGCGTCCGGCATAGATTCCCGGCACATGCGCAGCGCTTCGGCGCCTTCGGCGGCTTCGGTCACGCTGAAACCGAGGTCGCGCACGATGCGCGACGCCACTTTCCGGACTACCCGGGAGTCGTCCACGATGAGGCACGTCTTCATGAGGCGCAATTCCGCTGGAACGAGCAATCTGACCTCTGAGGGGTGCCTCAGAGGTGTTAACAAATCCTCACCGGAGCTTTACGTTTTGCCTCAGGTCTGCGCGCGCAGCCCGGTTGCCAAGAAGACAACACCGTCGGCCGTGGCCTTCGCGTGCAGCGTGCCGCCAAGACTGTCGCAGGTCATCTTGGCAAACAGGGGCTGGATGTTTTCCGGCCGCCAGCCGATTTCGGGCTCGTCGCCGGCCAGCGCCTTTGCAACATCTTCCTTGAGCACCACGCGGTCGCCCTTGCAGGTCACGACGACGTTCTTGACGCCCCCTTCCTCCCGCACCCGGATATGGATCACGCCGCCGCGGACCGTGGCGGTAAGGGCAACAAGCACGAGGTTCATGATCAGGCGGGCATGGCCGAAGCCGAGTTCGGTGGTCGCGAGGTCCCATTCGACGCTGGGCTTCTGGAACCGGACATAATCGTCCGTCAGCTTCTTGAACTGCTGGGCATCCGCCGTGCCCGGCTGCAGGCCCATTGATCCGAAGGCGTAGCGCATGAATTGCAACGTCGCGGCGACGCCCTGAGCGCCTTCCCTCAGCGTACGCTCGCAATGGGCCTTTTCTTCGGCGCTGCCCGGACTGTCGAGCATCTCCAGCGAAAGCGACATGGTAGCCGCCGGCGAGACGATATCGTGACACAGGCGTGCAGCAAGAAACGCGGCGAAGCGCGTGTGATCGAGGTTCATCGGTTTCAGCCCGTCTTTTGATCCAGCCATGCTGCAGAATCGGGTGCTCCGCCCGGCCTGTCAATCAAGGCCGTGTGACAGGATGGTAAGGCTGGGCTCAGGCGCCGGCTGGCGGATCGATGTCGTCGTGACCATGCCGGGCGCTATAGAAGCTCAGCGCGAAGAGGCCCGCGGAGAGGCCGAGAGTCAGCACGCCCCCGAGAATGTAGGCAAACCAGCCGTGCCCCGTCATGCCGGCGCCGAGGCCTTCCCAGAAATAGGTTGCGCCCCAGAGCATGAGTCCCAGGGCGGCAAAGGCGGCGATGATCCAGAAGATGAGAGTGCGTGACATGCGTCCGCCAAGCTAAAGCCCGGCGGACGCGTTACAAGCCTATTTGCGCTGCCAGGTGCCGGATTCGTCCATGTAGTATTCTCCGGGCTGCAGCTTGGCGATCTGCTTCTCGCCGGCGATGCGGGCGACCTGGTCAACCGTGGTGCCGGTATTGGCCGCCGTTTCGGCATAGACGGCCGCGCGGCGGTTGTTGATGTCCTGGACCTTGCGGACCAGCGAGGCTTCCGCGGTGCCGACCACGCCGAGGCGGCCATCGATGCGCTCACCCACAATGCCGGCCGCGATGGCAGCATCGATCTGGGGGTCGCCTGCAGAGGCAGACGGGGCGAAGGCGAAGGCCGCGAAGGCGATACCAAGCGCTACGAGAAGGGTACGAAGGGCAAACATGGAAAGTCTCCTTGGATTCGCCGCTAGAACAGGTCGGGGTTGGAAGCGATCAGGTCCTCGACTTCGCGGTCGAGCTTGATGCGGACTTCCTGGTCGATCTTCACGTTAAGATCGATCTTGATGGGCTTGTCGGACGGCTCGATCCGGATGGTCGGCGTACAGGCCGACAGTGCGGCGGCGCTCGCGGCGACAAGCAGGATTCGCTTATAGGCCATGGGGAAGGCTCCTGATCTTACGTGGCGGACAATGACACGGCCCGGCTTAACGTCAATCGACCGGCGCGTTGTCCGTCATTCAGGCGGCGGACCGGGTTCCGGCGTTATCGGGCTGTCCGTGTCCAGGAGTTCAACCGTGGCGTCGATCACGTCCTGCTGGCTGAGCAGGCCGAGATTGTTCTCCAGAAGCTTGCCCAGCGGCACATCGAAGCCGATGGCAAACTCGAAAGCCTGACCGGCGGGCAGCGTCAGGTTGTTGCCCATGGCCAGCGGATTGACGTTCTCGCCCGCGAGCAGCAGGTCGGCGCGCATCTGTCCGGCGAGGTCGCCATTGATGCCGATCTCGAGCACCTTGAACTTCAGGTCCCTCAGCGCATCGAAGGCCAGGCCGGCATTCGAATCCTGGCTTGAGGCGGCCCCCACGGCGCCCCCGGTATAGGACAACCTTCCGCCCGGCTCATCGGCCTTCAGGCGTGCGTCCATGATCTCGACCCTGTTCCCGATGAACACGATGGGGAAGGTTCCGCTGACCGTGCCGGTCGCCTTGGTGTCCGGAAGCTTCAGGATTTCGACCAGACGGGCGAGATCGATCCCGTCGGCGGTCACGGCGACCGACTGTTCCTGCAGGCCGCCTTCCAGTGCCCAGTCAAACGGCGCAACCGCAAGCGTGCCACCGCCGAACGGGAAGGTTACGGAATCAAGGTGCAGAACGTCCCCGTCAAGATCGAACGTGATGCGGCCGGAGGAGAGCGGGATGCCGGGGTTCAGGCTCGCAAGGGTGAAGAACTGATCGGGCGCCGTGCGCAGGCGCATCAAATCAGCAAAGGCAATATCGCCATTGATGCCGGAGACCCGGCCAAGGCGGGTGGTCTGGAAGCCGAAGTTCTGCACACGGACGTCTGCCGAACCTTCAATCGCGCCACCATCAATCGTGAAACGCGCATCGCCCGACATGCTGCCCGAGGCATCGGTGAAGAGACCGGTCAGGCGGTCGGAAATCATGTCCGGCTGCAGTCCGCCAGCGCGGAAAGTCAGAGGCCGGGAGATAACCGACGCCGTGCCGTCGAGCGAGACGATATCAAGATCCACCGATGCATCCGCAATTGCGGTTCCGGTTTCCTTCAGCAGAAGCGGCGCGGCGAGCAGCAGGCGGTTGTTGCCGACCGTGCCGGTGAAATCCGCCGAGATCGGCTCATAGAGCGGATCAGCGAGAATGTCGGTGACCATCACGCCCTTGCCCGAAACCGTGCCTTCGACGCCGGTGACGGCACTGATACCGTCGAACGTGAAGGCGCGGGCCGAGACATTCGCGGGGATCATTGTACCGCCGAATACGGTCGCCCCAAGCCGGGCAGCAATCTGCGCAGGCCCCTTGCCCGTCTTGAGATCAATCTGAGGATCGGCGCCCGCAATCGTCAGTGTACGTTCGCCGATGGTCAGCGGCAGATCAATGTTATCTGCGCCAAGGGTCAGCGACAGAGCCTTGCCGGCGGTCCAGTCGATTCCGGCGCCCTCGAGGATCAACTCGCCGGAGCCCGATTCCATCGTGAACGGAAGATTGAGCTTGCCGAGATCCGCCGCGCCCCCCGGCACCGGCCCCTGTCGCATGAACCGGCCGTTGACCGGGCAGACATCGACATGCACCGCGTCGATATTGATTGCGCCGATGGCCATGCCGGCCGTATCCACGGCGAGACAGGGCGCGCCGGTTGACTGGACGCGCCAGCCTGCCTCGTCGCGGACCGCATCGAGGCCGCCCTTGATGGTCGTGCGGGCGAGTTGAACGCCTGCCGCGTCCCCGGTGAAGGACAGAAGGCCGGACCCGGCGAGTGTCAGTTTCTCGGGCCTGCTATCAAGACGAAGGCCCTGGAGATCAGCCGCGAGGCTGCGCCCGCCCACAGCCCAGGGATCGAGCCGGAACGTGGCCGCATCAAGCCTCATCTCGTCCTGGCCGAGCGCGAAGGCGTTTACGTCCAATGCGGCCGAAGGCGCGCCGCCGCCGGACAGCGCGATATTGCCAGCGACCGACAGTATGCCTGCACCGGCGCGCAGCCAGGGCGTGCCTTCATCGGGTGTCATCCGCAGCGACAGGCCGGAGGCCGACGAAAGCGCAGCTAGCCCGGTGCCTTCGAGTATGACGGCCTTCCCGTCAGTCTGGGCCTTTACTTCGGTGTCCGCACCAAACGCCTTCAGCGCCTGGTCCAACGCGACACGCAGGCCTTCGACATGCCCTTCGAGTACGCCCGGCAGGCTGAAGGCTGCGCCGATCTCGCGGCGAAGGTCCGGTTTCAGAGATGCTCCGTTGACAGATATCTTTCCATCAAAGACCGCAGGTGAAGACTTGCGCCGCTGCAATTCGCCGGCGACGGACATTTCCGCGACCGTGCCTTCTTTCCCGCTGGCATTTCCCGTGGTGAGGATCAGCGGGCCGGAGACATCGCCATCACTTCCCGAGAGTTCACCTTCGACCCGGGCAATCTCGACGGAATAGCCGTTCCAGCTGACATTCTCTGCCTCGGCCTCAAACACGGCGCCTGCCAGCGCGTTGAGTGCCGCTTCAAGGCTGGCTTCGGGACGCTTGCCGAATTCGGCCCGCCCGGATGTGCGGATATCGACAACCCGGACTTCCGGCGCTGCAATCCGCGACGCGCGCAGCGACCATTCGATTGCGGCAGGCCCGCCTTCATCAAGCTGGAATTCCGCGCGGCTCAGCAGCTCGAAGTCTTCAAGGCCATAGCCGAGAAAGGCCGCCTGGTTGAGGCCAAGACCAAGCTCGGCGTCGAGCTTGCCATCCACTGCGTGCACATCAAGGCGGGCATCGCGCAGATCGGCGCGGTCCGCGAGAATACCAAGCTCGCCGGGATCGAGCCGCAGCGATATTGTCCCATTTCGGGGCAAGGTGCCCGAGGCGTTCAGCGTTGCACCGGCTGGGCCGGCGGGCGTTTCCAGCAGTACACGCGCATCGCGGATATCGACCGGCGGCGCAGGGCCGCCACCGCCTCCTGCCTGGACCAGGCGTTCGAGACCGCCGAAGCGCAGCCCTTCACCATCAAGCGTGCCGCGGAGTGAAAGCCCGTTAACCGTAACGCCCGTCACCTCGGGCGTGAACAGGCCAGTCCAGCGGATCGTGGCCTTCACTTCGGAGGCCTCGGCCGGAACGGCCGTACCGGCTGAAACCTTCACCGCCGAAACGGTGATGCCAGAGGTCTCGAGCTCGGTGAATTTTGCGTCACACGACAGGTCGCGGTCAGCACACCAGGCCGCCAGCGCCTGCTCCGCCACAGGCTTGCGGAGCAACCAGAGCAGCAGCGATCCGCCCAGAAAAACAACGACAAATCCGGCCACGATATGCCAGGCGCGCCCACCGCGGGGGCGCTGAAGATTCGCCTCTGGGGCGATCTGGTCAGGGGCCTCGTAACGCGTCACTGGATCGACCGGCTTGCTTCTTGCTTTTCCTACGACATAAAGTCCTAACTTGGCAGCTAACTCTTACGCCGCGAATTTCTTGAATCCTTAAGCGGGAAGCGAGAACATCTCCGGCGTGCAGTCAGTGTGCCAGCCCGGGGGCCGGGGGGCGTCTGAACGACAGGGAACCGATCCGTGACTCCGTACGAAACCGCTGATCCTGCCGAAACGACTGCCCGCCCGAAGTCCGGCCTGTCTCAAGGCGTGAAGAGCCTCATCGTGCTTGGCATTCTGGGCAGCGCATCTGCCATCGCCGGTATTGTCATGGCAGGCCGCACGCCGGGTCCGCTTTCGGAAACGGCTGAAGCCGCCATTCCGGTTCCGCTCGCTGCACGCCTCGTGACCGCTTGGGACGCCGTGGACGCACCAGCGCTGGAGCACGCCGCCGGCAAGCTCGAGCGCAATGAAACCCTCACCGGCCTGCTCACCCGTCTCGGTGCGTCGTCCACAGATGCGAGCGCCGCGCTGCAGACGCTTGTGGGCACCGACGTGATCGACAGCCGCCGTCTTCTACCCGGCAAAACTCAGGCGGAGGCCTGGTTCGAGAACGGACAATTGTCTGCCGTTTCTGTGCGCGCCGGAAGTGACAGCAGCCTGCTGATCACGCGCGGCAAGGACAATGCCTGGGGCGCAACGCCGCTCTACGCAAAGCTGACGCCCGGCTACAAACGCATCGAGGCCGAGATCGAAACCTCGATCTATTCCTCGGCGCTGCAACTCGGCGCCGAAGACCAGCAGGTAGTCGATTTCGCGAGCGCCTTTGCCTACGACATCGACTTCCAGCGGGAGATTCATCCGGGCGACCGGTTCGAGATCCTGTTTGAAACCTATTATGACGAGCGTGGCAACGCAGTCCGCAATGGCGAGGTTCTTTATGCCGCGCTGAACGGAAAAGCGCTGCAGCGGGGCTTCTACCGCTTCACGCCGTCGGACGATGGCGTCGCCGACTATTTCGACCAGAACGGCGAGAGCGCGACCAAGTTCCTGATGAAGACGCCCATCAACGGCGCGCGCATCTCTTCGAATTTCGGCAAGCGCAAGCATCCGATTTCCGGCTACACCCGCCTGCACAAGGGTACTGACTTCGCCGCGCCAACTGGCACACCGGTCTACGCCGCTGGCAACGGCACCGTGCAGCGCGCGAGCCGCAATGGCGGCTATGGCAACTATATCAAGATCAAGCACACGCGCGGCTACGAGACCGCCTATGCCCACCTGTCGAAATACGCCAAGGGCATCAAGGCCGGCAAGAAAGTGAAGCAAGGCGACGTGATCGGCTATGTCGGATCAACCGGCGCCTCGACTGGCCCGCACCTGCACTACGAGGTCTATGTCGACGGCAAGCCGGTCAACGTGATGTCGCTGAAGCTGCCGAATGGCCGCAAACTGCAGGACGAACCGGCCATGCTTGAAGAGTTCAAGGCCCATCAGGCGATGGTTGACGCCCTGCGCGCCGCCCAGGGCGGCGCAATCGCCACCGCTTCCCTGACCGGCACAGCGCCGCCTCAGACTGCCGCTCCGCAAACGCCCTGAAGAGCCGTCAGAGGCGAAGAATCCCGACGGAATCGCCGAAAAGGGGAATCTGGCCCCGATCTTGCTCCGCCCGTGCTTGAAGGCCCCTTCTTCAGCGCATGAGGTTAACGCATGTCGATCCAGAAGCCTCCGGCACCCGCCTCGGTGCAGCGGTTCGAGTCGCGTTACCGCTGGCTTGAGCGGGCCGCCGCAATCGCCGTGATTGCCTTCATCGCCGGCCTCTTCCTGATGGTGCGCGCCCAACCCGCGCCTTCTGCAGCGGAACTGTTCGGCAGCATCGATTTCCAGGATCACAGCCAATGTCGCAACGGCCGATGCACTTGAAGTGCTCGGCGCTTCCAGCATGGACGCTGCTGCTGCGGCTGCGGCGCTGCGCGAGGCGGCCCCGGCACGCGGCGCACGCCTGCGCCCGGGCTCGCCCTTCATCGCCTATTTCGACACCACCGGCGAGGATGACATCCTCACGCTTACAGGTGTCAGTATACGGATCGATCCGAGAACAACACTGGCCGCAACGCGCCGCGAGGACGGCACCTATTTCGCGAATGTACTGACAGCCAAGACAACCATAGCCCTTCGCCGCATCTCCGGCGAGATCGAGACAACCCTTGCCGATGCGATCCACGCCGATGGCGGCACGCGGGCGCACGCCGATACGTTCGCCAGCCTCTTCCCGGAAGACCCAGCGCTGGCCAGCGGCGGGCGCAAGGGCGAGCGCTTTGATGTCGTGATCGAAGTGATTGCAGACGAGCGCGGAAACTTCCTCGAGGCCGGCGATCTCGTCTTTGCGGCCTTCAACGGCACCAAGGCCGCCGGAAGCTGGTACCGGTTCACACCGGACGACACCGGCGTTCCCGAATTCTTCAACCGCAACGGCACCGCCGGCGACGAGTTCCTGATCCGCGATCCGGTTCGCGGCAGCGAGATAAGCTCCGGCTTCGGCAACCGCATCCACCCGATCACCGGCGACATGCTGCTGCATGCCGGCGTCGATTTCCGCGCCCCGACCGGTACACCGATCCGGGCAGCTGGTTCAGGCCTTGTCACCGACATGCGCTATGGTGACGGCTATGGCTGGTTCGTCCGCATACAGCATGACCGCGGATTCGAGACCGTCTACGCCCACATGTCTTCCTTTGCCGAGGGCCTGACGCCGGGCAAAAGCGTGATGCGCGGCGACACGATCGGCTATGTCGGCTCGACCGGCTCCAGCACCGGCGCCCACCTGCATTATGAAATCCTCCGCAACGGCGCCTATGTGAACCCGGAGACGCTGGAGCTTCCTTCGGGCCGCGACCTCTCGCGTGATCCGAAAACATTCGCGCAGTTCAGATCCCAGCGCGACGCCATTGACGCCCTCCGCGGCGCGGATAGCACTGACATGGTTATGGCAGGGAAAAGCACGGGCCTGACCGCCCGCGCTTCTGCACAACGCCCCTGACCGCCCTGATTTAGTTCAGCGCAGTCTTGCCCTTGGCGAAGTTGTTGGGCACGCCGTTGATCGACAAGGCGTCGCCTTCGACATCGACCAGGATCGTCTCACCGTCGAGAATGCGCCCCTCAAGCAGCAGGCGCGCCAGCGGGTCCTGCAGCTCCTTCTGGATCACCCGCTTCAGCGGCCGGGCGCCATAGACCGGATCATAGCCACGCGCGGCCATCCAGTTGCGGGCGGCGAGGCTCAGCTCCAGCTTCATCTTCCGCTCACGGAGCAAGCCTTCGAGGCGGCCCATCTGTATATCGACGATATGGTCGATCTCGCCGCGGCCCAGCCGCTTGAAGAAGACGATCTCGTCGATCCGGTTGATGAACTCCGGCCGGAAATGCCGGCGGATGGCGCCCATCACCTGATCGCGCACCTGATCCGACACCTCGCCCTCCTCGCCGCTCGCCAGCGCGTCAGCGCCGAGGTTCGAGGTCATGATGATGATCGTGTTCTTGAAGTCCACGGTGCGGCCCTGACCATCGGTCAGGCGACCATCATCAAGCACCTGCAACAGCGTGTTGAAAAGGTCCGGGTGCGCCTTCTCGACTTCGTCGAACAGCACGACCTGATAGGGCCGCCTACGGACGGCTTCCGTCAGCGCGCCGCCTTCGTCATAGCCGACATAGCCCGGAGGCGCGCCGATCAGGCGGGCCACCGAGTGCTTCTCCGAATATTCCGACATGTCGAGCCGCAGCACAGCGGTCTCGTCATCGAACATGAAGCCCGCGAGCGTCTTGGTCAGTTCCGTCTTGCCAACGCCGGTCGGGCCCACAAACAGGAATGAACCGATCGGACGGTTCGGATCCTGCAGGCCCGCCCGCGCGCGGCGGACCGCGTTGGACACCGCCTGCAATGCATCTTCCTGCCCGACCACGCGGCCGCGCAGCGTCTCTTCCATGCGCAGCAGTTTCTCGCGCTCGCCCTCCATCATCTTGTCGACCGGAATGCCGGTCCACTTGGAGACGACGCCCGCAATATGCTCGGGACGGACGACTTCCGAGACGAGCCCGCCATCGGCGTCGCCCTTGCCTTCCACTTCGGCAATCATCTTTTCCAGCGCAGGAATGATCGAGAACTTCAGCTCGGATGCCTTTGCCAGGTCGCCCTGGCGCTGCGCTTCGGCCATGTCGGAATAGGCCCGGTCGAGCTTCTCCTTGGCAGACGCGGCGCCTTTCAGCTTGTCCTTCTCGGCGCTCCAGGCGGTCGTCAATTCACGCGAACGGGTATCGAGGCCCGCAATCTCGCCCTCAATCGTTTTCAGCCGGTCCTGCGAGGCCGCATCCTTTTCCTTCTTCAAGGCTTCCGCCTCGATACGCAGCTGCATCAGGCGGCGGTCGATCTCGTCGAGTTCCTCAGGCTTCGAGTCCACCTGCATGCGCAGGCGCGCCGCCGCTTCGTCCATCAGGTCGATGGCCTTGTCGGGCAGGAAACGGTCCGTGATGTAGCGGTTCGACAGCGTTGCGGACGAGACAATCGCGGCGTCAGAGATACGCACGCCGTGATGCGCCTCATAGCGGCCCTTCAGACCACGGAGGATCGAGATCGTGTCCTCGACCGTCGGCTCATCCACATAGACCGCCATGAAGCGGCGGGCGAGCGCCGGGTCGCCTTCCACATGTTTGCGATACTCATCCAGCGTGGTCGCGCCGATACAGTGCAGCTCGCCGCGCGCCAAAGCGGGTTTCAGCAAGTTTGACGCATCCATCGCGCCTTCGGATTTGCCGGCGCCTACAAGCGTGTGCATCTCGTCGATGAACAGGATCACGCCGCCTTCAGCCTGTGTCACTTCGGTGAGCACGGCTTTCAGGCGCTCTTCGAACTCACCGCGGAATTTCGCGCCGGCGATCAGCGCGCCCATGTCGAGCGCGAGCAGACGCTTGCCTTTCAGGCTTTCCGGAACGTCGCCATTGACGATGCGCAGCGCGAGGCCCTCGGCAATCGCGGTCTTGCCGACGCCGGGTTCACCGATCAGCACGGGGTTGTTCTTCGAACGGCGCGACAGCACCTGGATCGCGCGGCGGATTTCCTCGTCGCGCCCGATCACGGGGTCAAGCTTGCCTTCGCGGGCGTCCTTCGTCAGGTCACGGGCATACTTCTTAAGCGCTTCGTAGCCTTCCTCGGCATTCTGGCTGTCGGCCGTCCGGCCCTGGCGCAGCTGCGCAATTGCGCCTTCGAGGGACTTTGGCGTTGCGCCGGCGGCCTTCAGGGCTTCCGCGGCCGGGTCACCCGCGAGACCGGCGATTGCCAGCAACAGGCGCTCGGCGGTGACGAAAGCGTCGCCCGCTTTCTTGGCGCCGGCTTCAGCGTCCTGGAACAGCTTGGCGCCCGATTGTTCAAGGCGAAGGCCGCCCGCCCCGGCGCCGGAAACCTTGGGCTGTTTCGCGAGCGCGGCATCAACCGCCTTCACGGCCAGCTCTGGCCGCCCGCCGCTCGCGCGGATGAGGTTCACGGCCAGCTGGTCACGGTCGTCAAACAGGGCCTTGAGGATATGCGACGGCGTCAGCACCTGATGGCCGCTCGCAAGGGCCTGTGTCTGGGCGCTCTGGATCAGGCTGCGCGCACGTTCTGTATACTGTTCGATATTCATGGTGTTCCCCTTTTCAAAGGCAGAGTGGTAGCGACGGGTCCGGCCCCGCTCAGCGGCAGCCGGTGTGTTGAACGGGATTTGGGAAGCCGCCCGCAGCTGCGCAAGCATGCAGACGCAAATGAAACGCCCCGCCGGTGAAGGCGGGGCGCGGTCATTCTGTCTCAGGAAAAACCCTTACTCGGTAGGCTCCACCGGGGAACCTTCCTCAGGCGCCGGCCTGCGGCGGCCGCGCGACAGGGTCTTCATCACGCCGTCCGTTTCGGAGACAGCCATCGATTCAGCGGGCTCACGCGGAGGGCGCGCCTCACGGGGCGCGCGCTCTTCACGGGCGGCGCCTTCCTCGCGCGGACGATAAGGCTTGCGGCCGCGGCGGCCCCGGTCTCCGGAGGCGCGGTCACCCCGGTTTTCCGGCTGGCCCGGATCGGCACTGTCGGTGACATCGCGGTCATCATCGGCGTCGATCACGCGCAGCGAATCATTGCTCTCATGATCGTCGTTGCGGCGTGCGGCCCCGGCGGGAACCACTTCGGCCTCACCGGCATCATCATCGGCCTGCAAGGCTTCGTCGCCCGCGCCGCCGCGAGGATCGCGGTCCTGATGGCCGCGCGGATCGCGGTCGTCGCGCGGACCATTCCCGTTCCCGTTGCCGTTGCCATTTCCGTTGCGGTTCTGGTTCTGGCCCTGGTTCTGGCCGCCCTGCTGCATTCGCGCTTCATTCTGCTTCGCCACGATGCGCTGGTAGTGCTCCGCATACTGGAAATAGGCTTCGGACAGGATCCGGTCGCCACTGGTGTGGGCGTCGCGTGCGTATTGCTGGTACTTCTCGAGCACTTGCTGGGCCGAACCGCGGATCTTCACATCCGGGCCGACACTCTCGAAGTGGCGGTTCGGATTGTTGAAGGCGTTCTGTTGATTTCCGCCTGGGCGCCTGTTGCGACCGCGTGAGCGTTTCATGAAGGGTCTTGTCCTGTGTTCGTAAACCAGCGGTCACCGGCAAGCCAAGTTTTCGAATGGTCATCTTGCTTGCAGGCGGGATAGCGGATTGGACTTGGCCGTTTCCACCGAACCCGAACGAAGGCAGCGTTAATTATCTGCCTCTCCGGCAGACTGCCCCTCGCCCAAATGTTCTACTGTGTAACGGGCCCGGCGCCAAGCGGAAAATCAGTTGGCCCGGCCCGGCGCATGCCCCCAGACGCAGCGATCATTTCCACCAAGATCAAGGCGGTGTCCGATTCCGGTAAACCCGGAAGTTGACAGCAGGGACTGCACAGCGCTGCGCTGGTCGTGACCGATTTCCAGCACGAGTGGCACGCCCCGTTTCATATAGGTCTGGCCCAGCCGGATGATCTCGCGGTAGGCGTCCAGCCCGTCTTCCCCGCCATCCAGCGCGGCCGCAGGGTCATGATCCCTTACCTCGGGCTCGAGCGACCCGATCACCCGGGTTGGGATATAGGGCGGGTTGGAGATGATCAGGTCCGCCGTGGTCCAGCCGGGCCAGTCCGCCCAGCTACCCTCGAAGACAGATGCGCGGTCTCCCAGACCGCAGATCGCGATGTTTTCACGGGCCAGCGATGCCGCCTTGGGATCTGCCTCGACGCCCGTCCCCTGCGCTTCCGGCAAGTTTGACAGCAGGGCAAGCAGCAAGCACCCCGAGCCGGTCCCGAGGTCGGCGACCTGCAGCCGGTCTTCCGGGGAGACAAGCGCCAGCGCCACTTCGACCGCACACTCGCTGTCCGGCCGGGGAATGAGCGCTCGCGCATCGGTCCTCAATTCCAGCCCGAAGAAGCCGGTCCAGCCGATGATGTGCTGCAAAGGCTCGCGCCGCGCGCGCCGTTCGACCGCCGCCTCGAACCGGGACCGGATTTCGGCCGGGATCGCGTCCTGAGGCGCCGTCGTCAGAACGGCCCGGGAGTCCCCGAAGGCTTCGATCATCAGCAGGCGGACATCATGACGCGGGTTGTCAACGCCGGCATTTCGCAGGCGCTCTGCCGCTATGCGCATCAGCTCGTCGAAGTTGAGGACGCTCAGTTGCCTGCCTCCAGCGCCGCCAGCCGCCGCGCCTGATCTTCCGTGATCAGAGCATCGACCACATCGCTCAGCTTGTCGCCCGCCACGATCCGGTCGAGCGAATAGAGCGTCAGGCCGATCCGGTGATCGGTCACGCGGTTCTCGGGATAATTGTAGGTGCGGACCTTCTGGCTGCGGTCACCCGAACCCACCATGCTGGCGCGGGCCTCGGCACGGGCCGTATCCCGCTCATGCCGCAGTTTTTCGTAGAGCCGGATCTTCAGCTGCTCCATCGCCTTCTCGCGGTTGACGTGCTGGGACTTCTCCGAACTCGTCACCACGATACCGGACGGAAAGTGCGTGATCCGCACGGCCGAGTCGGTCTTGTTGACGTGCTGACCGCCGGCGCCCGAGGCGCGCATCGTATCGATCCGGATATCTTCTGGCCGGATATCGATCTCGATATTCTCCGGCGCCGGGAGGACAGCAACCGTTGCGGCCGATGTATGGATGCGGCCCTGCGTTTCCGTCGCCGGCACGCGTTGGACACGGTGCACGCCGCTCTCCCATTTCATCCGGCCGAACACGCCGTCCCCGGCGACATTCGCGATGATTTCCTTGTAACCGCCAGCCTCGCCTTCCGACGCATCGACGATCTCGACCTTCCAGCCCATCAGCTGCGCGAAACGCATGTACATCCGGAACAGGTCGCCCGCGAACAGCGCCGCCTCGTCGCCGCCCGTACCGGCGCGCACCTCGAGCACTACGTTGGCCTTGTCGTCGACATCCTTCGGCAAGAGCAGGATCTGCATGTCCTGCTCCAGCGCCGGCAGCCGTTCCTTGAGGTCCTCGACCTCCATCTGCGCCAGGGCAGCCATCTCGGCGTCCCCCGAACCGGCCAGCGCCAGCGCCTCTTCCAGCCCGCGCCGCGCCGCCATCAGCTCGCGCGCCTTCTCCACCACGGGGCGAAGCTCGGCATGCTCCTTGGACAGGGTGATGATCTCTTTGGAGTCCGAAGTCGCGCCCATGCGGGCCTCGACCTCTTCGAACCGGTCGATCACCTGCTGGAGGCGTGTCAGGGAAAGGGAAGGCATGGGCCGCCCTTTAATCCGGTTTCACGCCGCTTGGAAGCCTTAGCCCGCAAACACCCTTAGCGCTTCGTTGCCCGCCAGCACGAACAGGCAGATGGAGCTCAAGAGGAATGTCAGGAAGCGCAGCGGAATGATCCCGAGCAGGACCTGCACGAAGGAATGCACCACGCGCAGCCCCACATACGCCCAGGCGACCGTCAGCGACAGCGGATCTGCCCCGCCCGTCAGCGCAATGAAGAACATCAGCGCGTAGAAGATCACCGGCTGCTCGTGCAGGTGATTGTAATTGTCCGCCGCCGCGCGCACCGGCCCGGGCAGCACCGACAGGTCGAGGTCCGGGTGCGCGCCCTTCATCTCGATCTTGGCCTTCTGCATGGCCGGTATCCGGGTCGCGTACATCCAGAACCACATCACGCAGGTCCAGATCACCAGCGCGAGCACCGGTTTGAGAAATTCGGTCATCTCCATGCAACTGCCTCCCAACAGCTTGTCCGGCAGCAGTTCTAGTGGGCGCCGTCCACAGTTGGCAACTCTGCCTGCGAGGGCTGCGCCGTCGCCGGCCGCGCCTTCAGGAACTCGATGAACGCCGCAATGTCATCATCCACGATGCTGTGCCCGCCTGCCCTCAGCCACCAGACGATGCCGTCATGTGGATCGAACGCGCGCATGCCGCCGCTGTTCAGCCCGTGCACGCCGTAAGCCTCCCACATCGCGCTCGCTGCCCGGGCCGCCCGGTAACTCGAATTCGGATCGGACCAGACATCCCGGCGCGCATTGCCGAGGAACAGCCGGCGCGGCGCAATCAGGGCCAGCACGAGATGCTGGTCGAAGGGCAATAGCTGCGGATTCTTTGCATACTTCTGCGCCCCCGGGGCGAGCCAATGCGGATAGGTTTCCGCCATCCGCTCGAGCGTCTCGCCAGTGCCGGAACGCGACAGCGACGCGCCCGCAAAGCCCGACTGGTGCGCGATCACAGCTTCGATCCGCGGATCCCAGATCGCCGCCAGCAAGGCCGCCTTGCCATGGCGCGAATGGCCCATGATCGAGGTATGCCGCGTATCGACCCGCGGGTCGTCTTCGAGCACATCGATGGCCGCCGAAAAGGCGAACGCCCAGGCCATCAGCGTGCTGGTCGGATTGACATCGCCGCCAAGCCCGGCAAGCGCAGGCGGCGCCTGCTGCGTGCTGTCGGGAATGAAATCCCCCGCATGGAAGCTCGCATAGACAAAGCCTGAATCGAAATAGAGCCCAACCGGCGCTTCGGCGATGTATTCACCAAACAATGTAGTGACGATGGCGGTGGCTATCGGACCGAAGTCGCGCGCCGTGCAGGGGTCACCGTCTTCGCTCATGACAGCTTCGCCGGGGAAGGTCGCGCAATTGGAGCTGAAGGTCTGGCTCAGCACCAGCGGATTGGCGAGCGCATTTGCCGGGAAAGCTGCCACCAGCTGGAAGGTGCGCGCGCCCTCGCCCTTGCCGATCGTGATGTCGAGCTCTTCGAGCGTGCCGCGCCCGTCAAGGTAATCCGGATTGATGATCCTCCAGTCGCTGATCGCCACCGGCAGGCCCTGGGGCCAGGGGCCATACAGCGTGTCCTCGAGCATCTTCATGGCGTCCGCCCGGCCTTCCGGCGTCATAAGGCGCGGAATGTCGAGCGCCGGCGCCGGTGCCGCCTTGTTGCCGGTGTCGAGGCTCGCATAGTTGAGCCCCAGCATCGTGCAGCTCGAGGCGACAAGCAGGGTGATGCCTGCCAGCACGGTCAGGCCGATCCACTTCAAAACCCGGAAAAACATCTTGCCCGTCCAGCTCCTCGTTCCTCGCGCAGTGCTAGCGGATTGTGTGCCTGGGGCACAGCCTTCGCAGTTGCAGCTTGCAACGCCGTACGGTCACGATAGCGTGTTCGCATGAAGATTGTCAGCGTCCTTGTGGGATTGATCCTCGGCGGTGTCGGCGGCCTCGGCGCCGCGCTTGCGGCGGCCGGGATCTTGGGGCCGGGCGTCAGCCTTGGCGGCCAGATCAATGCTTCCGGCTGGACGAGCGACTGGACCATCGGGTCCGAGGCGGCAAATCCCTGGACCCGCGCCCGCGTCGCGCGCCACGGCCTGCTGGCGCTGACGAAAGAGGAAGCCGTCTACTTCACCCGCACGACAGATGATGCCGGCGAACGCCTGACCGAGGCCTGCACCTACCGGGTCAGCGGCGGCGCCATGCCGGCGCAGTGGTGGTCTGTGACGCTTTACAATTCGGAGAGCTTCCTGCCGGACAATACTGACAATGCGCTCTCCTATGACCTTACGGATGCCGCCGGCGCGAGCGACTGGTCGTTCACGATCTCGCCGGAGCCCGCCGCCGAAGGCGGATGGGTATCGAGCCGCGCCGCCGGAACCTTTGATCTGACGCTCCGGCTCTACAAACCATCGCCGGAGCTGATCGCCGATCCGGAAACGGTGCTTGCGCCGCCGCGTGTTGAAAAACTTGATTGTGGGGAGGCCAGCTGATGCGCCTGCCTGTTGCCGGACTGATCGCCTTTGCCCTGGGTTTTGCCGCCGTTCATATGGCCGTGCTGAACGCCGTTCCCGGTTACATCATGTCTAAGGCCCGCGAACGGATGACGGGCTCCGGCATCGCGGTGCACACATGGCAGATGAGCCCCCGCGTGACGCCGCAGACCCAGACCATCGTCCGGCCCTCGCCAGACCTCGCCTACGCCATCTGCGTGATCGACGTCTCCGGCGGCCCGGTGTCGCTTTCGGTTCCGACCTGGCCTGAATACGGCTCTCTCTCGATCTTCGATGCGTCCACGGACAATGTGTATGCCGGATCGCTCGACGCAAGGCTTGCCAATGCGCCCGGGGCCCGCCGGATCATTGTGGCGCTGCCGGATCAGGATGTGACCGCGGAAGACGGCATTGATGTCGTGCGCGTGAAGAAGCCGGAAGCGCTCGCCCTGATCCGCCGGCTTGCGCCGTCACAGGGGCTCTATGATGCAGCGGCCGCGCTGGTACCCGTCAGCACCTGCGGACCCGCCTGAGGTCTATTCCGCCGGAACCTGCTCTGCCTCGCGCTGGGCTTTCATCTTCGCGGCCTTCTCTTCGACCAGCTTGACGATGTGTTCGACCATGTCGGCATTGGAGACATTGTGGTCGGCCCGTCCGTTCACGAACATCTTGCCGCTATCCTTGCCGCCGCCAGTGAAACCAAGGTCTGTCATGGCGGCCTCGCCGGGTCCGTTCACGACGCAGCCGATGATCGACAGCGAGATTGGCTCGGAGATATGCGAAAGGCGCTTCTCAAGCGTCTCCACCGTGCGGATCACGTCAAAGCCCTGCCGCGCGCAGCTCGGGCAGGCGACAATGTTGACGCCCCGCGTGCGAAGGCCGAGCGACTTCAGCATCTCGAAGCCGACCTTCACTTCTTCTTCCGGTTCCGCCGAGAGCGAGACACGGATCGTATCGCCGATCCCGGCCCAGAGCAGCGATCCCATGCCGATGGACGACTTGACCGTGCCGGTGCGAAGTCCGCCGGCCTCCGTGATGCCAAGGTGCAGCGGTGCGTCCGTGGCATCGGCGAGCTGCTGGTAAGCGGCCACGGTCAGGAACATGTCCGAGGCCTTCACCGAGATCTTGTATTCGTGGAAGCCGAGATCATCGAGGATGCGGGCATGATCGAGCGCGCTCTCCACCATCGCGTCCGGGCAAGGCTCGCCATACTTTTCGAGCAGGTGGCGCTCGAGGCTGCCGCCGTTCACGCCAATGCGGATCGAGCAGCCATTGGCGCGGGCCGCCGCGACAACTTCCTTCACCCGTGCTTCAGACCCGATATTGCCCGGGTTGATCCGGAGACAGGCCGCGCCGGCATCCGCCGCCTCGATGCCACGTTTGTAGTGGAAATGGATATCCGCCACGAGCGGCACCGGGCTCGCCTTGACGATCTCGTACATCGCCTTCGTCGACTCTTCGGTCGGGCAGGACACGCGCACGATATCGGCGCCCGCTTCGGCGCATCGCTGGATTTGCGCAATCGTGGCGGCCGCATCTTCGGTCGGCGTGTTGGTCATCGACTGGACGGCAATCGGTGCATCCCCGCCGATCAGCACATTGCCGACCCGGATCTGGCGGGACTTGCGGCGTGCGATGTTTCGCCAGGGGCGGATCGGATTATGGCTCATGGGGCTATCCAGCGCCTTTCGGGCTTCCTGTCAGCTCCACATCTGGCGCCGGGCGAGGCGGACGTAAAGGCCTAAGGCGTTGCCCGGACGGCCGTTTCGGCAGGCGGTGCCTCTGCCACGGTCGGCGCCGTCGCCTGAGCGGCCAATACGAGCTGGTCATCCACGCTCACTGAAAAGACCTGTGCGCCCTCCGGTCCAAGCGGGCTGACCGTTATGTCGCCGACGCGCCATTCAAAGGCGCCGCCATTGCGGGCCGATACGGTCCAGCCGGCTTTCAGGCGCGGGAAATAGCTTTCCCCTTCCGCCATCGTGCGGCTGAGGAAGATGGTGCCATCGGCGCCGCGAACCTCGAGCCAGCCCTGGCGGACGGCCACGATTTCAAGCGGCAGGTCAGCCGGGGCGGCCTGGTTGGCTGCTGTGTCGGAAAACAGGCTGTCACGCGCGCCGCTGACGGAAACAACGCTGGGCGAGACAACTTCTTCGGGGCCCTGGTTCATCAGCACCACAGCCGTGATGCCGCCCGCGACGAGCAGGACGAGCGCGCCGGCTGCAGCCGCGATGATGGGCAGATTGTTCTGGTTTTTCCGGATCTGGCCGATTTTCGGCACCGGCGCCGAGGTCTTCACCTCTTCCACCGCGCCGCATTCGCGCGTGTAACGCTGAACGACGTCCTGCTCCGGCAGGCCGAGATACTTCGAATAAGCGATCAGGTAGGGCACGAGATAGCCCTTCGCGATCGTCTGGAGTTCCATCCGCTCGATCGCCATCAGGAAGTTCTCGCGGATACGCGAATGCTGGGCAATCTGCGAAAGCTCGAGGCCGAGCGCTTCACGAACACGGCGCAGCACCTGGCCCATGCGCAGTTCTTCACCGTCATACTGGCCGGATGCAAAAATCTGGTCGGCACGCTCCCGGCGCGCGTAAGCATCCAGCTTGCGCGCAGCTTCCTGCGGAAACGGCATTACATTCGAACGGTTCGTTCCGTTTTCGTCCACCCGCCCATTTTCCTCGGGTTTGTCGTTTGCCGGCTCAGGCGATACGTTCTGTGCCATAGTCTACCAGTCTCACTGACCTAAGCTGCTGCCTAATGAAATCGGGGCAAGAACCGGTCCAAGCCTGATGTAAGCCCCAGCCGCCGCCGCCGCAACACGGATTAACCGTCAACCGTGTCGATCCCATGTTCGGCCGCGAGTGCTAACACTTGGTTACGGAACGATCCGTTCGGTTTGTCCATGCATGCGAATAGGCCAGCGCGAAAAGCGGCAAGGTCGACCCGGCGCAGCGCCTGCTTGACCGGGCCGATCGCCGAGGCCGCCATCGACAGGCTCGTATAACCGAGCGCCGCGAAACAAAGTGCAACAGGTGGCAACGCCGTCGCTTCTCCGCAGACAGAGAGGCGGACATTTCCGGCCCTGCATGTATCGGAAACCATCCGGAGGAAACGCAGTGCAGCAGGATCCACGAGGTCGTAGCGCTCGCTGACCGTCGGTGTCATGCGGTCGGCGGCAAAGAAGAACTGCAACAGGTCATTGGTGCCAACCGAGAGAAAATCCACTTCTCCGGCAAGGTCTTGCATCGAAAACCCAAGCGCCGGGGTTTCCAGCATCACGCCCACTTCCAGTTTCGAAGGCTTCTCGCCCGTCTGCTTCTCGCTCCAGCGGATCTCTTCCAGCAAAAGCGCCTTGGCCTCCCGGTACTCAGCCGGAACCGTGACCATCGGGAACATCACTGTCAGCGGCCGGCTTCCGGCTGCGCGGACCAGGGCGCGGAGCTGACGGCGGAAAAGACCTTTGTGATCAAGGGCGAAGCGGATCGAACGCCAGCCGAGCGCCGGGTTTTCCTCGCGCTGCAAGTTGAGGGCGGGCAGCACCTTGTCCCCGCCAAGGTCGAGCGTGCGGAACACGACGGGGCGCCCGGCAGCCTTGTCGAGCACGCGCCGGTAGAGTGCGATCTGGTCATCAAGGCGCGGCAGGGTCTCGGAAACGAGGAACTGGAACTCGGTCCGGAACAGGCCCACCCCATCGGCGCCCGCCTGGTCGAGCATGTCGAGGTCAAGGTCGAGACCGGCATTGAGCATCAGCGAGACACGCGTGCCATCAAGCGTCTCGGCCGGAAGGCCCTTCAACGCGGCATAGCGTGCCTGGCGCTCCGACCGAAGGCTCAGCCGCGCCTTGTAGGCATCGTACACAACATCATCCGGGCGCACATGCACGGTGCCTTCTTCGGCATCGATGATGATGTAGTCGCCCTGCTCGATCCGCGTTGTCAGGCCTTCGATGCCGCCAATGGCCGGGATACCCAGCGCGCGGGCCACAATCGCGGCATGGGATGAGGCCGCCGCCTCCTCCATCAGGATGCCCTTGAGACCGGCTTGAGCGTATTCCAGCAATTCTGCCGGGCCGAGGCGCCGGGCAACCAGGACGTTCTTCTCGCCAGCAATCTTCGGCTTGCTTTCTTCCCCGCCCAGAACTCGCAAGAGCCGGTTGTCGAGGTCTTCAAGGTCATGCAGGCGTTCGCGCAGGTAGGGATCGCGCGCACTCTGCATCCGAGCCCGGTGTTCGCGCCGCGCCCGGTCGACCGAAGCCTCAGCCGAAAGACCGGACTTGATGCCCTCATGCAGCTTCTCCGCCCAGGACGGATCGTAGGCGAGCAGCCGGTAGGCCTCCATCACGTCGCGCGGATCTTCCCCGAGGGCCGCGCCGTCGATCAGCATCATCCGGTCGATCGATGCCCGGAGTTCCTCGAGGCCCTGGTCGAGCCGGGCGGCCTCGGCAGGCTGATCTGTTGCAAAGAACTTCGCTGCCGGGACCACCGGGTCATGCAACACGGCGCGGCCGAAACCGAGACCTTCGCAGAAGATGCGGCCCTTCAGATTGCCGCCGCCGGGGCCCCGCGCGCGCTTGTCGGGCGCCGCCTGCGGGTCGGCCGTAATCTTGAGGGTGTGGACGATCTCAGCCAGCACCATGGAAATTGTCTGCAGCGTGTCGATTTCTTCCTCGCGGTAGGTCCGCTCGGTCCGGTTCTGAACGACAAGGACGCCGGTCACGCCGCCGGTACGCAGGATCGGCACGCCGAGGAAGGCGTGGAAGGGATCTTCGCCTGTTTCCGGCCGGTAGGAGAAGGACGGGTGGCGCGGTGCATCCTCGATGGCAATCGGCTCCGCAGTGCGGGCGACGAAGCCCACGAGGCCCTCATGCACTGCTAGCCGCGTCTTACCGACGGCTTCGGGCTTCAACCCTTCCGTTGCAATCAGCAGCAGAGCGCCGTCCGGCTCACGCAGATAGATCGAGCAGACATCCGCCACCATCGTCGATGCAACAAGGCGCACCACATGGTCGAGCCGGGATCGCGTGTCGCCATCCTCCGCCATCACCTGGCGAAGGTTGTTCATGAGCACGCGGGTGGCCGGCATATTGTAAGGCATGCTCTCCCTTTCGGGATGCGGGTTACTCTGCGTCGAGACCGAACGCGGTATGGAGGGCGCGAACGGCCAGTTCTGTATAGGGGGCTGCGATCAGGACGGAAATCTTGATCTCCGACGTCGAGATCACGTCGATGTTGATGCCCTTTTCCGAGAGCGCCGTGAACATCTTTTCGGCAACCCCGGTATGGCTCTTCATCCCGACGCCGATGATCGAGATCTTGGAGACATCGCGGGCAACTTCGAGCCGCTCGAACCCGATTTCGCCCTGCAGCTTCTCCAGCGTATCCTTGGCGAAAGGGCTGTCGCGCTCGGTACACGTGAACACAAGGTTTGCCTTCGAGGCATCGCGCGAACTCGCCTGCACGATCATGTCGACGTTCACGCCGGCCTTGGCCAAGGCCGAGAAAATCTTCGCCGAGGAACCCGGCCGGTCAGGAACGCCATAGAGCGTGACCTTGGCTTCATCCCGCGAATAGGCGACGCCGCTGACAACCTGCTTTTCCACGATCTCTTCCTCTGCACAGACAAGCGTTCCGGGGGATTCCTCGCCGGGCTTCACAAAGCTCGACAATACCCGCACGGGCACATTGTGGTTCATTGCCAGCTCGACCGAGCGCGTCTGCAGCACCTTGGCGCCGAGCGAGGCCATTTCGAGCATCTCTTCATACGAAATCTTGTCGATCCGGCGGGCCTTCGGCACGATCCTCGGATCGGTCGTGTAGACGCCGTCCACATCCGTATAGATGTCGCAGACCCGCGCGCCGAGCGCTGCCGCGACCGCGACGGCGCTCGTGTCCGAGCCGCCCCGGCCGAGCGTCGTTACCCGGAAATCGTCGGTTACGCCCTGAAAGCCCGCGACGACAGCGATCTCGCCGCTGTCGACAGAGTCCGGCAGCGACGAATCGTCGAAGCCGAGGATGCGGGCGCGGCCATGGCTGTTGTCAGTCTTGAGGCGCAGCTGCCAACCGAGCCAGGACCGGGCACGCAGCCCGCGGCGGCGGAGCGCCAGCGCGAGAAGGCCGGATGTCACCTGTTCGCCCGAGGCGACCACTACGTCATACTCATCATCATAAAGGTGACGCGGCAGGTCCTTGCCGGCTGCGCCGTCCGCCAGGGCCACGAGCTTGTTGGTCTCGCCCGACATGGCCGAGACGATCACGGCCATCTTCTCACCCTTCGCGGCCCGTGCGGCCACGATTTCAGCCACGTTGGCAATCCGGTCCAGATCGCCGACCGAGGTGCCGCCGAATTTCAGAACTGTGCGCGCCATTTCGCCCCAACCGGCTATGTGCCCCGCCCGGGGCGTCCTATATCGGCCCCTCTAGGGTAAAGTTCGGCCCGGATCAAACAGGATTGCTAAACAATGGCGAGAACAATTGACGCGTCTCTCGAGCCGCCCGTGACGCCGAGCATCGATCCGGCGGAAGTCGCCAAGTTCTCGGCTATGGCGGCTGACTGGTGGAACCCCAACGGCAAGTTCAAGCCCCTGCACCGGTTCAACCCGGTACGCCTGAAGTTCATCAGGGAGACGGCCGAAACCCATTTCAGCCTGAAGCGCGGCGCCCTGAAGCCGCTCGAAGGCCTGCGCCTGCTCGACATCGGCTGCGGCGGCGGCCTTGTCTGCGAACCGATGGCCCGGCTCGGCGCTTCGGTGACCGGCGTCGATGCGTCGGAAGCCAACATCAAGACGGCGCTGACCCATGCGGGCGAACAGGGCCTGAAAATCGACTACCGGGCCGGCACGGCCGAAGGCCTGCTCGCGGCCGGCGAACCCCAGTTCGACATCGTGCTCAATCTTGAAGTCGTCGAACACGTCGCAGACCCCGCGCAGTTCCTGGCCGATACCGCCCGCCTCGTCCGCCCTGGCGGACTGATGATCGTGGCGACGCTCAACCGCACGGCCAAGGCACTCGCCACCGCGGTGATCGGCGCCGAGTATGTCCTTGGCTGGCTGCCACGCGGAACACACGACTGGTCAAAGTTCGTGACGCCCGAGGAAGTCGAATCCGCGCTCACCGGCGCAGGCATGAAGCCCGAAGCGCCTATCGGCGTCAGCTTCTACCCGCTCTCCGGCCAATGGAAACTGACCGGCGATGCCTCGGTCAATTACATGATCGTCGCGCGCCGGCCCGCGCCGTGACCGCGCTGCCCGGCCCCCGCGATATCCTCGATTACTGGATCGCGGATGCAGGCCAATCACCGGACGGGCTGAAGCGGCAGCAGAAGATCTGGTTCCGCGGCGGCGAAGCGGTGGATCGCGAAATCCGGGAGCGTTTCCAGCCGATCCTCGAAACCCTCTCGGCTGGTCCGCTCGCCGAAGACTGGGCAAGGCGCGGACCGGCCGGGCGGCTTGCGGCGATCATCGTGCTCGACCAGTTCAGCCGCAACATCTTCCGCAAGTCACCGCGCGCCTTCGCGCAGGACCGTCTCGCGCTTCATCTGTGCAAGGACGGCCTTGAGGCGCGCGAGGACCTTGGCCTTTCGGAAGCTGAGCGCGTCTTCTTCTACCTTCCGCTCGAACATTCCGAAGCCGGTGCAGACCAGGCCCGCGCCGTCACCCTCTTCACGGCCTTGCATGCCAGCGCGCGGCCCGGCTTTGATGAGTTCACAAAATCGACCCTCGACTATGCCCGCCAGCACCAGGAAGCGATCCGCCAGTTCGGGCGCTTCCCGCACCGCAACGCGGTAGTGGGACGCGAGAGCACGCCGGAAGAAATCGAGTGGCTTGCCGAAGGCGGCGGGTTCTAGGCGTCTGCCTTCACCACATCCAGCGGGTCTGCCGTCTGCTCGAGGTTTCGCGCTTCCAGGCGCGCTACCGTCTCGGCCTGCATCTTCCGGTCGAGCGGATAGTGCCGGATCACGAAATAGGTTGCGAGGTAAAGCACCGCGGGGAGTAGGCAGAAGATCAGCAGGAGGCCCTGCACGGCGCCGGGTGAATTGTCGGCGCCCGCTTCATAGCCTGCAACGAGGCCGACCAGCAGGTATCCGACGCCGGTGGCAAGGCTTGCCCCGATCTTGTAGGCCCCGGCATTGAGACCGAAATAGAGGCCGGCCCGGTTGACGCCGGAACGCGCGAGTTCCCACTCCACGACATCTGCCGTCATCGACCGTCCGATGACCAGAGGCGCCGTGAAGGCAAATCCGTTGATCACGGCAGCAAACGCGAACCACCAGAACCCGCCGATCTGGCCGACGACGAAATAGAGCCCATAGCTGGCGGCTGACATGAGGACCGCCGCGCACACCGCCTTGTGTTTTTCAGTCCGCGCGGCGAGCCGCATCCAGAGCGGCAGGCCAAACACAGATGAGAGGAAAAAGACGACGAGCAGCAGACTCGCCTGCGCATCCGAGAGGCCAAACACGGATTCGGCGACAAACAGGTAAAGCGACGCCGTGACGGTGATGCCCATGCCGATCAGGATTTCGAGGAGAAGCACCGTCACGAGGTGGCGATTGGAGAAGGCGTCGCGCACAACCTGCAGGCTCATGCCCGTCGCGGAGGGGTCTGGCGCCCGCGGCTTGTCGGGAACGAAGACACAGGCGATCAGCGCAGTCAGCGGGAGCGAGACGATCAGACACCAGCCCATCGCGCCGATCTGCTCGTAGCGGTCGCCGCCGCTGCTGGCGATCAGGAAGGGCAAGATAAGGAGGAACAGCATGCTCAGTATGCTGGTCATTTCGGCAACCACGAAATGCCGCGACCGGTCATCATAGCCGGCGGCAATGTCGGCGATCCAGGCATTTCGGGCGATAAGCAGCATCGTCGAGCCGACATAGAGGACCACCATCCAGACGGCGAAGTAAGCCGCGCTGACTCCGTCTCGCGAGGGCATGTAGACGAAGAAGGCGGCCAGCATGAGGAACGGCACGCTGGCGACGATCCAGGGCCGGGCGCGGCCCCAGCGGGATGTGAACTGGTCCACGAAATGGCCGACGATGGGATCGAGCACCATGTCGAACAGGCGCAGCGCCATGAAGATCGCGCCCGTGAGGGCAACACCGAGCCCGACTTCATCCGCATAAAAGGGTGACAGGTAGACCGCGAGTGGGAGGCCAATCCCCGACAACGGAAAGGCGAGCGTTGAAAAGGCGAGGACGCGCGGAAGGCTGAGGCGCTTGGAATTCGGTTCGGTCATGCGCGTACACTGACGTGCATCAAGTTGACGGCCAAGTCATTTTTTTGCGCCGCCTCGCTTGACGCAGCGAACACACGAGGCAATCGCTCTCAAGCAAGAAACCCGGGAGGCGCGCCGCACATGATCCGCAACATAATCATCGGACTTCTGTTAGCAGTTGCAGCACTTGCCGGTGTGCTTGTCTTCAACACGTTGAACTACGGCGCCGAGCCGGTCGGCGGGCGCGTGACGCTGCCGGAGCCGCCGGAGATTTCCGCAGAGCGCGGCGCGCAGAACCTGTCGCGCGCGATCCAGTTCAAGACGGTCACGCTGGCCAATGGCGACCCGCGCCCGGGTCAGGATGGCGAATGGCTGGCGATGCATGCCTGGCTGCAGGAAGCCTATCCGGCAGCGCACACCGCGATGACCCGCGAGATCGTGCCCGGCACTCTGACGCTGCTCTACACCTGGCAGGGATCGGACCCGTCGCTGAAGCCGCTGCTGCTGATGGCGCATCAGGATGTCGTGCCCGTCAACATGGGCACGGAAGATGACTGGGAGGGCGAGCCGTTCGCCGGAGAGATCATCGACGGCTACATCTATGGCCGGGGCGCCATTGACGACAAGGGTTCGCTGATCGGCTTGATGGAGGCCGCCGAGGCGCTCGCCATCTCTGGGTTCAAACCTCAGCGTACGGTGCTTTTCATGTTCGGCCATGATGAGGAAGTTTCAGGCTCGGGCGCGGAGGCCGGCGTCGCCCTTCTGAAGTCGCGCGGCATCGAGCCGGAAATGGCGCTCGATGAAGGCTTCATGGTGCTGAACCCTTCACCGCTGACCGGCAAGCCCACAGGTTTCATCGGCATCGCCGAGAAGGGCTATGTCACACTGGACATCGTCGCCAATGCTGCGGGTGGGCATTCCTCGACGCCGCCCCGCAATTCCGCGACCGTGAACCTGTCGCGCGCCGTGATCGCGCTAGACGAGAACCAGATGCCGTCTGACCTTTCGAAACCTCCGGCGTCGGAGATGTTCAAGGCGGCCGGCAAGGACATGCCCTTCGTGCAGCGCCTCGCCTTCGCCAACCTGTGGCTCTTCAAGGGTGTGATCGACAGCCAGATGGCCGAGATTCCCGCAGGCAACGCCATGATCCGCACGACCACTGCGCCGACGATGCTCGAAGGTTCGGCCAAGCAGAACGTCCTCGCGCAGCGCGCAACGGCGACGGTGAACTTCCGCGTCCACCCGAACGACACCGTCGATAGCGTGATCGCGCACGTGAAGGACGTCACGAAAGATATCGAAGGCATAGAAGTCATCGCGGACAAGGATGGCATCGCGGGCACCGGCGCCTCAAACGTCTCGCCGACGGACAACCGGGCCTATGCAGTGCTCGCCAGTGTTGCAGAAGCGACCTTCCCCGGCGCACCGGTCGCCCCCGGCCTTGTGCTTGGCGCGACGGACGCGCGCTATGCCGAAGCAATCACTGGCAGTGTCTACCGGTTCGCGCCGTCTGTGCTGACACCGGACGAACTCACCGGCTTCCACGGCACCAACGAGCGCACCAGCGTCGAGAACATGGGCCGCCTCGCGCGAGGCTATGCCCAGATCATCCTCGCGATGGACTCGCCTGAGTAAGCGTCAGTTCACCGGTCCGGTGACGCGCGAGATGTCCACATTGTAGTGGCGTCCGCAGAACTGGCAGTCGATGGAGAGGTTTCCGTCCTCTTCGACCAGTTCACGCAGCGACTCGTCCGGCATCTGGCTCAGAGTCGTCACGAGACGTTCCTCGCTGCAGGTGCACCTGTCGGCGACAGGCATCGCGCCTTCCAGCGTCACGCCCTGTTCGTGGAAGAGCCGGTAGAGAAGCTCCGTCACCGGAAGGCCTGTGTCGATCAGCTCGCCATGGCTCAGCGTGGCGAACAGGGCCTCCGCCTCGCGCCAGCCTTCATCGGTTTCGCCGCGCGCATCATCACCGGCGATCCGCTGTACCAGCATGCCGCCAGCCGTCCAGCTGCCATCCGCCGCAGACCGCTCCACGGCCAAACGGATACGCGATGGCACCTGCTCGGACATGGCAAAGTAATCCTCAGCACACTGAGCGAGGCTTGCCTTCGTTAGCGGTACGATGCCCTGATAGGGCTGGATGGAAGGATTGTCCTGGACAAGGATCAGGCCGAGCCGCCCGGTCCGGCCAAACAGCTGCGGCATGTGCGGCTCACCGCCCTTGTTGACGCGCTCGAGGTTTGCCCAGCCATCGGCATCATACCGGGCATAGCCGCGCACATGGCCATTGGTGCTGTATTCTCCGACGAGCAGGCGCACCGGACCATCCCCTTCCGCCTGGACGAGGATCTTTCCTTCAAACTTCAGTGACGCGCCGACCAGCGCGGCCAAAAGCACCGCCTCACCCAGGATTTGCGCAAGGTGGTAGGGATAGTCGTGGCGATCGAGGATGGGCGAAATGCTGGCCGATCCCATGCGAACGGTACGCCCGCGGATCGGGCGGCCAGCAATCTGGAATGTGGCGGCAAAATCGCCGGTATCGTGAATGGCAAGGGTCATGGGAGGCGCCTGAATGGAGGGCTTTCAAGCCGCCCCATGTGGCAGCGAGGGGGCTGATCGGCAAGGGGCAGGCTTCAGGCCGAACAGCTGGCCCCGCCCAGAACGCAGAAACTGGCGCACCAGGGATGGTTCAGCTGCACCGGCGCGGCCGTCGCCTCGGCAAGCGTGGCCCCAAGGTCAAAGGCCGGATCGTCCACCAGCAGCGTGCAGGCAAGCACGCGCGGGGCAGCGGCGCCCTTGCGGCGCACGACCATGCGCTGGCTTGCGCACATGATGCTTTCCGGTGCCTTGTTGAGAATGCCCCAGCAAGCCGTGGTAATCTCGGGCGGGTCTGCGCGGGCGATCATTTCCGGGAACAGCACCAGCTCTTTCGGGTCTGAAGCCTCCAGCTTGAGGCCGAGGGCGGTGATCAGGCCGCGATAACCCGCGCGGGCTGTCGCCTCATCTTCGTGAAGCGCCTTGCGGCCGGCCAGCGCCAACGGAATGGAAGCCGACGCCAGCCAGCGCAGCCCCTCGCATGCCTCCGCAAACGCCCCGGCCCCGCGTTCGGCATCATGCGCGGCGGCATCATGGGAATCGAGGGACACGCGCAAGGTCATCCGTCCGGGGTATCGCGCAGCAAGATCGGCCAAGCCTGCCTGCACGCGCGGGCGCATCATCGGGCGCATCGCATTCGTCAGCACAAGGAGCGTATGCCCCCGCGACAGCGCGGCGTCGAGGATCGCGATGATCTCCGGCGCCATGAACGGCTCGCCGCCGGTGATGCCGATCTCGGCTGTCTGGTTGAGCTCGTCGAGATAAGGCTCGACATCCGCCCGGGTCAGGTAGACCAGCCGGTCATTGGTGGGGCTGCTTTCGATATAACAGTTGGCGCAGGTGATGTTGCACAGCGTGCCGGTGTTGAACCACAGCGTCTTGAGGCCTGCCCAGGCCACACTGGCGCGAGTCTCGCCCTTCGCCGTAATCAGGGGATCGGAGAATTTTGCGTTCGGGATCAATGCATCGGCCATGCACGAAGCCTAGAATGCTCGCGCCGGTCCGCCAAGGGGCCACGCGGGAACGTGATCTACTTGCCGAGGCACCAGCGAAGGATCGCCTTCTGAGCGTGTAGCCGGTTTTCCGCTTCGTCCCAGACAAGGCTCTGCGGCCCGTCGATCACTTCGGCGTCGACTTCCTCGCCCCTGTGCGCCGGCAGACAGTGCAGGAACTTCGCCCCGCCGTTGGCCAGTTCCATCAACTCGTCGGTGACGGCAAACGGCTCGAGCACTTCAAGGCGGCGCTCGGCGTCAAGGTCGCCCATCGAGACAAACGTATCGGCGATGACGACATCGGCTCCGGCGACTGCGTCTTCCGCCGAGTCGAAGAGTTCGATGCGGCCTTGCAACTCGGCAGCAATCTCGAGATCGTCCTCATCCGGCGCATAGCGGTGCGGCGTGCCGATCGCCAGCGAGAAGCCGAATTTCGGCGCCGCGTGGATGAAGCTCGCGCAGACATTGTTGCCGTCACCGACCCAGGCGAGGCGCGCACCGCGCAGCGTCAGGCCATGCTCCTCCAGCGTCATCAGGTCAGCCATGATCTGGCAGGGGTGCGAGCGGTCCGACAGGCCGTTGATCACCGGCACGCTGGCTGCTTCGGCGAAGGTTTCGATATCGGTATGGTCGTTCGCGCGGATCATCACGGCGTCGACATAGCGCGAAAGCACCCGCGCCGTGTCTTCGATCGTTTCGCCCCGGCCGAGCTGCATGTCCCCAGCAGAAGTCGTGATCGACGAGCCGCCGAGCTGGCGCATGGCCATGTCGAAGGAAAAGCGCGTGCGCGTTGAGGCTTTCTCGAAGATCATCGCGAGGGTGTGGCCCTCCAGCGGAGCACCCGGATCAATCCGGCCCTTCGGCCAGCCCGCGCGCGCCTTCTTCATCCGGTGGGCCTCATCGAGCATGGCGCGCAACTCTGCCTGCTCCAGGGGCCAGATATCAAGGAAGTGGCGGATCGTCATGGGCGCGGCCCCCGCAAAAATAAGCGCGCCGCATAGCGTGTTCTGGGAGGAATGTCATTATGAACCTGCGATCCCGGCCATTTGCCAAGGGGCAGCCACCTGTTCGGGGAAGGCTTTGAGGCTCAGCCGAGGAAAAGTCCCGCCTTCAGGCGATCGTTCGTTTGGCGCTTCCTTGGGCTAACTCCGGGCATTGTCGAGCGTCTCGGCCACAGGCAGTTCATCGACCTTGGGATCGTAGAGCACACCTTCCCATTTCGCGACGACGGCGCTCGCGATTGAGTTGCCGATCACGTTGGTGGCAGTGCGGCCCATGTCCATGAACGCATCAACGGCGAGGACGAGACCGATGGCCTCGGCCGGCATGTTGAAGGTGGGCAGCGTGGCTGCGATGACGACCAGCGAAGCGCGAGGCACCCCGGCGATGCCTTTGGATGTGACCATCAACATCAGCAGCAGGATGATCTGCTGCGCAAACGTCATCTCGACGCCCAGCGCCTGCGCGATGAACAGCACCGCGAAAGTGCAGTACATCATCGAGCCATCGAGGTTGAACGAATAGCCGAGCGGGACGACGAAGCTAGCGACGCGGTTGGCGACGCCAAAACGCTCGAGGCGTTCCAGCAGCTTCGGCAGCGCCGCTTCGGAGCTGGCAGTCGAGAAGGCGATCAGCAAGGGCTCGCGAACCGAGGCGATCAGCGGGAAGACCCGGCCCTTGAGCACGACAAAACCGGCGGCGATCAGCACCGCCCAGAGCACGCCGACGCCGAGATAGAAACTGCCCACCAGCCGCGCATAGTCGGTCAGCACGCCGAGGCCCTTCAGGGCCACGACGTTGGCGATGGCCGCAAACACGGCCACGGGCGCGAGCACCATCACATAGCCGGTGATCTTCAGCATGACGAAGGCGCCCTGCTCAAGCAGGTCAGTGACTTTCTGCGTTTGCGGCCCGAGGGCCTGAAGCGCGGCGCCGAGGAAGATGGCGAAGACGACAATCTGCAGCACTTCGTTGCGCGCCATGGCGTCAATGATCGAGGTCGGAACGACGTGGGTGATGAACTCTCTGAATGTCAGGCTGCTGGTGGCGAGCTCGGGCTTGGCCGAATCAAGGCCGGTCGTGTCGAAGCCGATGCCGGGGTGAAGGAGGTTGGCCATGACGAGGCCGATGGAGAGCGAGACAATCGAGGCAGTGATGAACCAGGCCATCGTGCGTGCGCCGATGCGGCCAAGCGCGCCGCCGCCGCCGATGTGCGCGATTCCGACTGCCAGCGTGGTCAGGATCAGCGGCGCAACGATCATCTTGATGAGGCGCAGGAAGATGTCGGAGAGGATTTTCACCCCGTCTGCGAAGGCCTTGGCCTGCTCCGGCGTTGCGACGGCGTATACAATGGCGCCGACGACGATGCCGAGAACGAGTGCCCCGATCAGCGCCCAAAACATCCAACGGCTCATGCCTGCCCCATTCGTTTACCAACCAGTGCCCTCTCCTAGCACGCACCGTGGCGGCGTCCACTGGCCTGTGGCTATGGGCCTAGCGCAGGGGCAGGGAATGCCCTACATGGCGCGCTTCACGACTGGCTTTTTCCCCATCTGCGGAGGCTCCTTCCCCCATGGACAACGTTCTTATCATCGGCGCCGGCGCGGCTGGTTCGGTTGTCGCCAAGAAATGCGCGATGGACCGCGCCACTTTCAAGCACATCACCCTCGCCTCCCGCCGCATCGAGAGCTGCCAGAAGGTGGCCATGGATTGCGTGACGCCCATCGAGATTGCCCAGGTCGATGCCGATGATGTGGCCGCGACCGTGGCCCTCATCCGGAAGGTCAAGCCGGACCTCGTGATCAACATGGCGCTGCCTTACCAAGACCTGCCGATCATGGACGCCTGCCTCGAGGCCGGCGTGAACTACATGGACACCGCGAACTACGAGCCGCGCGATGTCGCGAAGTTCGAATACTCGTGGCAGTGGGCCTATCAGGAGCGGTTCAAGAAGGCTGGCCTCACCGCCATCCTCGGCTGCGGCTTCGACCCCGGCGTCTCCAACGTCTGGTGCGCCTATGCGCAGGAATACCTGTTCGACGAGATCGACTATATCGACATCGTGGACTGCAATGCCGGCGATCATGGCAAGACCTTCGCCACGAACTTCAACCCGGAGATCAACCTGCGGGAAGTGACCCAGGACGGCAAATACTGGAAGAATGGCGAGTGGATCGAGATCCCGGCCCTGAGCATCAAGACGATGGTGGACTATCCGGAAGTCGGCCCGCGCAAATCCTACCTCATCTACCATGAGGAAGAGGAAAGCCTTGTCAAAAACATCAAGGGCCTAAAGCAGATCCGCTTCTGGATGACGTTTGGTGATGCGTACATCAAGCACCTCGAAGTGTTCAAATCCATTGGCCTGATCAGCCTCGAGCCGATCAAGCACAAGGGCATGGACATCGTGCCGATGGAATTCCTGCGCGACCTGCTGCCCCCGCCCTCGTCCCTCGCGGAAGGCTATACCGGCAAGACCTCGATCGGCGTGATCGTCCGTGGCCGGAAGGGCGGCAAGGAAATCGCCAAGATGCTGTATAACGTGTGCGACCATGCCGAGACCAACAAGGAAGTCGGCGCGCAGGCTGTCAGCTACACGACCGGCGTGCCCCCAGTCTCCGGCGCGGCGATGTTCTTCCGCGGCATCTGGAAAGGCCCGGGCGTCTTCAACGTGGAACAGTTCCCGTCGAAACCTTTCCTCGACGATGTGGCGGAGCGCGGCCTGCCGACGACGATCATCGACATCGGCCCGGGCGATCAGGATGAGTTGTTTGAGGTGGTGACCTGAGCCCATGCAAATCCGCGTATCCCCGCGAAGGCGGGGATCGCGCTTGGATAAATTTGCGTCACCAGATCCCCGCCTTCGCGGGGATAAGCGGAATCAGAAGATGACCCAAATCCCCACCCCCTGCTTCGTCCTCGACACCGCCCGTCTCCGGAAAAACCTGGAGACCGCGAAGCGCGTGCGCGAGGAGGCCGGCTGCAAGATCCTGCTCGCCACCAAAGCCTTCGCCATGCCGGCGGCTTTCCCGCTGATGCGGGACTATCTCGACGGCACGACCGCCTCCGGCGAACATGAAGCCATCATGGGCCACGAGGAATTTGGCAAGGAAGTCCACGTCTACTCGCCGGCCTATACGGAAGATGAAGTCCGCAGACTGACGAAAGTTGCCCAGCATATCTATTTCAACTCCGCCGAACAGCTCGCCCGCTTCGGCGACATTGCCCGCAACGCCGGCTGCCATGTCGGCGTGCGCGTGAACCCCGGCTATTCCAATGCCACCCTCGGCGGCGATCTTTACAATCCCACCGCCCCCACCAGCCGCTTCGGCGAAGTACCGGAAAAGCTCGCGCAGATCGATTGGTCCGGCGTGGACATCTTCCACGTCCATGCCCTGTGCGAGAGCCTGCACGAAGGCTCGGTCGGCCTGATCGAACATGTGGCAGAGCATTTCGCGCCCTACATCGCGCAGGTGAAGGCCGTGAACTTCGGCGGCGGGCATTTCCTCAACAAGCCCGGCTATAACGTCGACAAGCTGATTGCGGCGATCAAGGCCTTCCGCGCGCGCTTCGGGGTCGAAGTAATCCTCGAGCCCGGCGCGGGCCTTGTCGTCAACACCGGCGAGCTGCACGCCACCGTCCTCGCCCTCCACTGGAACGCGATGGACCTCGTCATCCTCGACGCATCCGCCTCAACCCACATGCCGGATGTGCTCGAAGTGCCCTACCGTCCCGACGTGATCGGCGCGGGCCAGCCTGGCGAACATCCGCATACCTACCGTTTCGGCGGCAAGACCTGCATGACCGGCGACATCATCGGCGACTATTCCTTTGAGAAACCACTCAAGCCCGGCGACGAGATTATCTTCACCGACCAGATGCACTACGCCTTCGTGAAGACCAACACCTTCAACGGCACGCCGCTGGCAAACCTCGCCATCCGCTGGGAAGATGGCCGCGTCGAGATGATCTCCGATTTCGGCTACAACGAGTTCCGGCGACGCCTCGGGCGCTGAAGGGTCAAGCCTCCCGAAGCGGAGGCGCCTTGTCATTCATCAGCGACGGAATCCGCCCGCGCGCCTTTGCCACCTCCGCAAGATCAATCCGCGCAAGGATGATCCCCGGCTCGGCGTCTTCCGCCTCGGCGAGCACGTCGCCCCAGGGCGAGACGATCAGCGAATGCCCGAACGTCTCCCGCCCGTCTTCATGCTTGCCGCCTTGAGCAGGCGCCATGACGAAACATCCGGTCTCGATCGCGCGCGCCCGCACGAGCACATGCCAGTGCGCCTCCCCGGTCACCCGAGTGAACGCTGCCGGAATGGCCAGAATTTCCGCCCCCGCCTGCGCCAGCAGGCGGTAAAGATGCGGGAAGCGCACATCATAACAGACCGACAGCCCCAACCGCCCGAACGGCGCGGCCGCCAGCACAGCCTCCGTGCCCGGACGATAGGCGCGGGACTCCCGGTAAGTCTGCCCGTCGCCGACCTCGACATCAAACATGTGGATCTTGTCATAGCGCGCAATGATGCCGCCATCCGGCCCGATCAGGAAAGAGCGGTTGGCAAACCGATCGTCCTCCTCAAGCGCAATCGCCAACGAGCCGATCAACAGCGTCACGCCGAGTTCGGCGGCCAGCGCCCGGAACACGGGTAGGCTTTCATCCTCCGCCTCGCGGCGCACCTTGGCGCGCGCCATGCCCGGGCGGATATCGAGCAGATTGGTCATCTCCGGCGTTGCGATGAACTGCGCGCCTTGTACCGCTGCCTGCCGGATCAGCGCACTCGCCGCCGCAATGTTGGGCTGAACTTCCGTTCCCGCCCGGATCTGCACACAGGCTACCCGTAATTTCGTCATGGCAATCTAGGCCCCGTCCATGCGCCCCGCGCGCCATCCGCCTTCACGGTCATCCCCTTGCCTTCCGCGGCGCGCACGGCAAGGCCCGAGGCATCAAACCCTTCAAGGCAATGAACATTCACGCCGTAATGATCCGGCATCGTCCGCTTGCGATGGAAAGGATAGATCCCGCATACGGAGCAGAAGAAATGCCGCGCCACGCGCGTGTTCCAGTTATACTCGCTGAGCACATCCGCGCCCGCCAACAGGGTGAAGGCATCTTCATGCACGCTGGTCATCAGCGCGCCTTTCATACGGCACAGCGAACAGTCACACCGGTAGATATCGCAGATCTCCGCCGCGATGCGGAACCGGACCGCGCCGCAATGGCAGGTGCCTTCATACTCGGTCACGCTTTCCTCGCTTGTGTCAGTCAGGCGCACATAACACGCTGCTCACGCTTCTAGGGCTTCAGCGGGGCTTCAAGCAAATCCTTTGCAAGCGCGTTCAGGCGTGCGGAGGTTGGCTTGTCGACAAACACAAGGATCACGGACTGGCCGTTGTCGGAACTCCAGAAGGTCTTCCCGTCCCCAGCAAGGCCTTGCATGTCAGACAAGATCATTTGGACGGCCTTTGGGTCAGCCCAGTCATTGTCGATCCGGAAGGGTATGCTGCGCGGCTCGCCTCTGGCTTTGTAGGAGAGCGTGCCTCTAGTTCTTGCCAGATCGGCGTCATCGTGGATTTCGGAAATCAGTGCGCGCACACCGGCAAGCTGTGCGAACGTTTCTACAATCCGGGCGTAGCTTCCCTCGCCCTCGATGCATTCATAATCGAAATTGAACACGGCATCGCAAATCCGCCGGCCCCAAGGCTCGCGTTCGACCTCGCTTCCGTACACGAACAACAGAAGGCGATACGGATCGCCCGCATAGTCCGAGGCCGGATACGAATACAGGAGATCGTCGATCGTTATTCCGGGATTCATCTGCAGGCCGGCGGCCTCAAAGTGAGTGACCTGATGTTTCAGCGCATCGCTCGATTCCGGCGGCCCGTCTGGACGGGCTGCAGCCCGCGATGCGGGCGGCACCTTGGGACGGCCGAGGAACATGAACGCAGCGACCATGCCAAGCGCGGTCGCAACGGCAATGATCCACTCGGCCATTCCGTCAGCCGGGTGTCCAGGCGCTCAGCGCCCCATCGAGGATGCCGACGGCCTCGCGCACATGCGCTTCCTCGATCACCAGCGGCGGCGCAAGGCGCAGCACATTGTTGCCCGCAACGCCCGTCAGCAGCCCGTTCTCGCGCGCGATGCCCTGAAGCGATTTCGGGTCCGCTTTCAGCCGGATGCCCGTCAACAGGCCCTTGCCGGTCACGGCTTCGATCTTGTCCGGGTGCGTATCGGCGAGGCTCTTCAGCCCCTGCTGCAGGGCGCCGGAAACACGGCGCACATTGGCAAGGAAGGCCTCGTCGGAGATGATGTCCCAGACTACATTGCCGACCGCCATGGCCAGCGGGTTGCCGCCATAGGTCGAGCCGTGGCTACCCGGCTGCATTGGTGCGCCGACCGCTTCGGTCATCAGGCACGCGCCGAACGGGAAACCGCCGCCGATGCCTTTCGCGGCGCAGACGATATCCGGCTCGACACCGTCCGCCCACTGATAACCCCAGAGCTTGCCGGTACGGCCCATGCCGCACTGCACTTCGTCGAACATCAGCAGGATGCCATGCTGGTCGCAAAGCTCGCGAAGACCCTTGATGCAGCCTTCAGGCATCGCGCGCACGCCGCCCTCGCCCTGCACCACCTCGACGAAGATCGCCGCTGCCGTCGGCGCTGCTGCGGCCTTCTTCAGCGCGTCATGGTCACCCCATTCGAGGTGCACGAAGTTCGGCAGCTTCGGCCCGAAACCTTCGAGGTATTTCGGATTGCCGCCCGCATTGATCGCCCCGATCGAGCGGCCATGGAAGGCGCCGGTGAAGGTGATGATGTCCAGCCGTTCCGGCCTGCCGTTCGCCCAGTGATACTTCCGCGCCGCCTTGATGCCGCACTCGACCGCTTCTGTGCCGGAATTGGTGAAGAACACCCGGTCCGCAAACGTGTCCCGGCAGATTTTGTCGGCCAGTTCCTCCTGTCCCTTCACGCGGAACATGTTCGAGGTGTGCCAGAGCTTGCCGGCCTGGTCGCGCAGCGCATCCACCATAGCGGGGTGCGCATGGCCGAGCGCGTTCACCGCAATCCCGGCAATGAAATCAAGATAGCGCCGGCCATCCTCGGTGAAGAGATGGACGCCCTGGCCCTCGACGAATACTTCCCCCGGCGGACGATACACCGGCAGGATGTGCTGGCGGGGATCGGATTGGAAATTGTCCTCTGGCATCGCGGGGCTCCGGCGGGTCTGGGGAATGGCGGGGTTGGGGCCACGCTTGAGACGCCCCGGACGCTAAGTCAACTCAGGGGGCCGGATTACCGCGAATTAATCCAAATCGTGATCGAATAACAATAAAAACAATTGACGTTATTCGATATGACCTTATTGTTAATCGTGAAGCCGGGCTCCGGATGGCAAGACCCTCCAACGCCCCTCGACTCCCCTGAAGTCTTGTCACCTCGGAGCCCGGCCTTCCCTCGCAAGGGCAGCCGGGCGAAGCGTTTCACGGTAAACGGAAGCCGGTATGAAAAAGAGGCGCAGCGCCGTGCCCGGCTAGCTGCGCCCCTCCACCGTTTGCAGCGTTTCCTCCCAGAAACTTGCCTACCCATACGGCAACGAATCCTGAGTTGTGTCAAGAATGTGTCGAAATATTTTTTCAGGATTTGTGATCTGATCTCGAAAGGGCGCCAACCAGCGTATCTGCTGCAGTTTGCGCCCCGCCCCCGAGCTGCGCTCGCACAGATTGCGTGAACGCCGCCTCGCTTTGAAGGATCACCCCGTCGCGCAACACCTTCAATCCGTTCGCCTTCAGCGTGGCGCCCGTGGTTGTGATGTCGACGATCACGTCGGCCGTGCCGGTTGCCGGTGCCGCCTCGGTCGCCCCGGCGCTTTCAACCAGGCGGTACTCTCCGACCGATTTCTGGGCAAAGTACCGCCGCGTCAGACGCAGGTATTTTGTGGCCACGCGCAGCCGCCGGCCATGCGCTTTGCGGAAAGCCGCGCCCGCCGCTTCCAGATCTGCCATCGAATCCACGTCCAGCCAGGCCTGCGGCACGGCAACCACGACATCCGCCCCGCCAAAGCCCAGCCGCTTCAGCACGCGGAAATCCTCCGGCCCCTGAGGCGCAAGGTCATGCAGCAGGTCCTCCCCCGTCACGCCAAAATGCAGGCTGCCGTCGATCAGGCCCTGCGCAATCTCGCGCGCAGACAGGAGTCGCACCTCGGCGTCCAGCCCGTCGATCTCGGCCGTATAGCCCCGCTCGCCGCCGATCTGGCGCAGCGGATGGCCAAGGCTCGCCAGCCAGTCTTCCGTCTGTTCCTTGAGGCGGCCCTTGGAGGGGATTGCAATCGTCAGCCGGCTCATGCGCCCACCCTCCGTACACGCACCATCCGGTCGGGGCGCACAACACCGCCGATGCCGGTGGCAGAGACGCGGGCACCGGAGAGCCCCGAGATCAGCCCGTCATAGCGACCGCCCGCCGCCACCGGCTGTGCCGGCGACAGGCCCTCGGCCAGCACTTCGAACACGAACCCATCATAATAGGTGAACCGCCGCCCGAACCCGGCGCGGAACGCCGCCGTCCGCCGTGCGCCTGGCACCAGCGCCAGGATTTTCTCGACCCGCGAGGCGAAGACGTCCAGCGCCGCAACGCGGCCGACGCCGTGCGCCTTCGCCAACGCCAGCAGCGCGTCCGGCGCCTCGGCCAGCGGGCAATCCACTTCGCGCAGGGCCAGCAGCGCGGCACGCGCGCCGTCCGGCAAACCGCCCGCCTCGATCGCTGCGCGCCTTGCCTTCAGGCCCTCGGCAATCTCCGCGAGGCTGCGCGCACCGACCAGCGGCACATCCCGCGCCGCCAGCACAGCACCGAGCGCCGCTTCAGGATCGGCCGCGTCCAGCGCAGCCAGAACGTCCGGATCCAGAGGACGCGAGGCGGCATCCAGCACAGCCCGCACGCCGCCCTCCTGCCGGAAGGCACGTTTTAAGAGATCGGTCGTTACGCCCGGCAGGCCCAGCGCGTCGATGAAAGCCGGGAAAATCGCAAGGTCCCCGGTCACTATGGCCTTAGGCTGCACGCCGCAGGCCTCCACCGCCCGGTGCACCAGCGCGAAGAGTTCGGCGTCTGCCGAAGCATCCGCCGCATAGCCAAATCGCTCGAGGCCAACCTGCGTGAATTCGAAAGGATCATCCGCAGCCGCAGGCAGCCGGAACGCCCGCGCCGCATAGGTATAGGTCTTCGGCGACGCCCCGGCCTCCAGCCGCGCCGCCTCGCGCTGCGCCACTGGCAGCGTCAGGTCCGGCCGCATCGCCATTTCGGCGCCGCGATTGTCCGTGAACACGCAAAGCCGCGCCCGCACGGCCTCGCCGGACAGCTCGAGCGGAATGTCCGCTGGCAGAACATAATCGGGATCAACCGGCGTGCCGCCTGCGGCTTCGAACACCGCCCGCGCAACCGCCACCAGCGCGTCGTGGGTCATGCCCTTACCCTTCTTGATCAAAAAGCGTTGGAAGGAATTTGGCTGTGAGAAGCGGAACAAGTAAATCAAGTGCAACGAAGAAAGCACCCAGTCTTACAGCACTCGAAGTATCTACAGACAGACTGAAAACACTGTTCGCGACGATGCCAAAGAGCCAAGTCAACGTAAGGATTGCAACCAGAACGCCGAAGAACTTGGACCAGACAATCAAATGGGCAGTATAGACAAGCCAAAAATTTCTCACCTCAACACCACATCGCATCTGCTCTTATTCACTTTTGGGATTGAAAGTTTTTTCGCCGAGTCGGCCAGCTGGACTGGTTGCTTTCGCTTTCGCGGCTTCAACCACCTGTCTGCGCCTCGACAATCGCCCGCACCGCTGCCACCATCTGGCCGCGTGGCACTTCGATCTGGCCCGGGCGGGCCTCGCGGTATGCCTCGTTCGACGAGATCGCCTTGGCCTTCAGCGCGCCCATCTCGAGATCCTTGATGGTCACCGTGCCCTTGGCGACTTCATCGCCGCCGACGATCACGACGGCCGGCGAGGCGCGCCGGTCGGCATACTTCATCTGCGCCTTCATCGAGGCGCCGCCCATATAGGCTTCCGCACGCAGGCCCGCCCGGCGAAGCTCTGCCGCGAGGCCGAGCGCGAGTCCCGGATTGTCCTTGTCCAGATTGAGCACGACCACCGGTCCGTCCAGCTTCGCACCCTCACCAAGGATCGCCAGCGCCGCAGCCAGCCGCGAGATGCCGATGGAAAAGCCCGTCGCCGGAACGGTCTCGCCGGTGAAGCGCGCCACAAGATCATCATACCGCCCGCCGCCGCCGATAGAGCCGATGCGGTAGGTCTTGCCATCCTCGCCGGTCACTTCGCGCAGTAGCTCGGCCTCGAACACCGGGCCGGTATAATACTCAAGTCCTCTGACTACGGACGGATCGATCTTAACGTCATCCTCCGGCGCGCCCAGTGCTTCGAGGGCCAATGCAATCGCCTCAAGTTCCGCAAGCCCCGCCTTGCCTTCCTCGGTAAAGCCCGCCGCCCTCGCAAGATTGGCAAGCGTGACGGCCCGTGTCGCGGCGCCCGCTTCTGCAAAGGCAAGCACGCGCTTCACTTCCTCCGCACCCAGACCGGCGCCTTTTGTGAAGTCCCCGCTCTCGTCCTTACGCCCCGCGCCGAGCAGGTCCGCGACGCCCGAGGCGCCCAGCCGGTCCAGCTTGTCGAGCGCCCGCAGGATCGCAAGGCGTGTTCCGGCATCCTGCGCGCCAACCGAGTCGAGCACGCCGTTCAAGAGCCGCCGCGTGTTGACCCGGATAACGAACTCGCCGGGCTTCATGCCGATGGCGCGCAGGGCCTCGGCGCCCATGGCGATCATCTCGGCATCGGCATGGAAACCGGGCGCGCCCACCGTGTCGGCGTCGCACTGCCAGAATTCGCGGAAGCGCCCCGGCCCCGGCTTCTCGTTGCGCCAGACCGGCCCGGCCGCATAGCGCCGGAACGGCCGGCCGAGCCCCTGGCCCTGCTCCGCCACGAAGCGGGCAAGCGGCGCCGTCAGGTCATAGCGCAGCGCCATCCACTGCTCGTCATCGTCCTGGATGGCAAACACGCCAGCATTCGGCCGGTCGGCATCGGGCAGGAACTTACCGAGCGCATCAGCATATTCGAACGCACCGGTATCCAGCGCTTCGAAGCCCCACTGGCGATAGACGCCGGTCACCGTTTCCACGAGCCGCGCCTGAGCATGGATCAGGCCTTCCCGCTTGTCAGGAAAGCCGCGCGGCTTGCGGGCGAGATCTTTGGCCGATGCGGGCGGGTTTGCCTTGTCGCTCATGGTCACTTCAGGTCCTGTGTCGGGCTGAGCCCGCTTAAACGGCGCGGGCGGGAATGGGAAGGCGGCGCGTCGAACGGGCGCGGGAGCCGTTTTCGGCCTGCGTCATCTGGATCGGTTCTGGAAGGTGAACACTCTCAGAGGCGCAGCCGGACCGGTTCGCGCCTCGCCGGCGCGTCATGCGTGATGATCGTGGTGGTGCAGGCGCGTGTTCATTGCCGGGCCGGATACTGAGGCAGCCCCGGAAAGTCAACTGCTGCAGGGTTAAACGGGCTTTGAGGTGGGGGTGCTTGCAGGCCGCCGCAAATCCGCTAGTCATCCAGCCAACCGGGCTTCGTGGGCACCCGGAAAGGCGTTCGCGCCCAAGCCCTACCCGATGGCCTATGGCCGGCGTGTGGAGACTTGATGATGACGACCGCGACCCCTTCCTTGAGTGATCTGACCGCCGCGAGCTTCCGCATCGGCTGCCTCGGCTTCGGCGGACCTGCCGGGCAGATCGCGCTGATGCACCGCATCTTCGTCGACGAGAAGAAATGGCTCGGCGAGGAGGAATACCTGCACGCCCTCAACTACTGCATGCTTCTGCCTGGTCCCGAGGCGCAGCAGCTGGCCACCTATGCCGGCTGGCGTCTGCACGGAATTACCGGCGGCATCATCGCAGGCGGGCTTTTCGTGCTGCCGGGCGCGCTGATCGTGTTCGGCCTGACCTGGCTCTATGCAACACTGGGCACCACGCCGGTCGTCGCCGCCCTCTTCTATGGCATCAAGGCCGCCGTCATCGGCTTTATCCTTGAAGCGCTCTGGAAAGTCGGCAAGCGGGCGCTGAAGACCCGGGCCGATCTGGTCATTGCTGCCCTCGCCTTCCTCGCCCTCTTCCTGTTTGCGCTGCCTTTCCCGCTGGTGATCGCCGCCGCTGCGGCCCTGGGCCTCGCCCGCAGCTTCGCCGCGCCCACCGCCGCACCAGCCGCATCGCCATCGGCAAGCAGGCCCAAGGCGGGCAGTGCCTTTGCCACTGCCTTGACCTGGACCGCCCTCTGGCTTGCCCCGCTCGGCGCCGCGTTCGCCTTGCTCGGGCCAGACCATGTGCTGACCCGCGTTGCCCTGCTCTTCTCCAAACTCGCCATTGTCACCTTCGGCGGCGCCTACACCGTGCTCGCCTACCTGCAGCAGCAGGCGGTCGAGGCCGAAGGCTGGCTGACCGCACCGCAAATGATCGACGGGCTAGGCCTTGCCGAAACGACCCCCGGCCCGCTCGTGCTGGTCAACCAGTTCGTCGGCTTCATGGCTGGCTGGCAAGCAGAAGGCGGCGGCCTTGTGCTGGCCGCGCTTGCTGCAGCGATGGCCAGCTGGTGCACCTTCGCTCCCTCCTTCGTCTGGATCTTCGCGGGCGCGCCTTTCTCGGAAGGCCTGCGCCAGAATCGTTTTGCTGCAGGCATGCTCCGGTCAATCACGGCGGCCGTCTTCGGGATCATCGCCAAGATTGCGCTGGTCTTCGGCTTTGCAGTGCTGTTCCGGGAAAGCTTCCGTTTCGAGCTTCCCCTCGGTACGGCCCTGAACTTGCCGGAGTTTCTGTCTCTCGACCCCTTCGCCCTCGTGATTGCCGCAGCTGCCGCAATCGCCCTGATCCGCTTCAAGGGCAATATTGTCCTGGTCGTGATCGCCTGCGCGCTGGCGGGCCTGGCCCGCCTAGTCATGCCCGGGGGCGCTTGACGACAAGGGGCGAGTCATTATGTCTCCGCCAGTACTTGGAACCGGGCCCCTCTGGTGATTGCGGCGGCAATCACGATGTCGGATCCCTCACGGATATTGCGCTGACGCGGCGCGCCTTTCCGGACCTCTGAAACCCCATGCCTGAATTTCTGACCGTCGTTTACGCGGGCCAACCCATCTGGTTGTGGTTTGCCTTCCTGTCCTTCATTGCCCTGCTGCTCTGGGTGGACCTCGGCCTTCTCAACAAGAAGGATGAAGTCGTCTCTCCCAAGAAGAGCGCCATCATGTGGGCCTGCTTCTCTTCGCTGGCGGTCGCCTTCGGCTTCTACATCTACTTCGGCTACCAGCCTGACCCGCAGTATTACAACGAACCGGAAAACCTGAACACGCAGGCAACCATCCAGTTCGCCACCGGATACCTGCTCGAAACGGCGCTAGCCTTCGACAACATCTTCGTCATCGGCATGGTGTTCACCTTCTTTGCCGTGCCGCGCGAGTACCAGCACCGCGTACTGTTTTGGGGCATCATCGGAGCGATCGTCTTCCGAGGCATCTTCATCTCGCTTGGCGCCGCAGTCGTGAACGAGTTTACCTGGGTCCTCTACATCTTCGCCGCCTTCCTGGTGTTCACAGGCATCAAGATGCTGACGTCCGGCGGCGGGGACGACCATATGGACCTCAACGAGAATCCGGTCCTGAAATTCCTCAAGAAGCGGATGCGCGTCACCGACACGATCGAGAACCACAATTTCGTCGTGCGCAAACCGCACCCCGTGACTGGCAAGATGGTGCTCTGGGGCACGCCGCTGCTGCTCTGCGTGATCATGGTCGAGGCTGTCGATATCGTGTTCGCCGTCGACTCCGTGCCGGCGATCTTCGCCGTCACGCGGGACCCGTTCATCGTCTACACGTCGAACATCTTTGCCATCCTCGGCCTGCGCTCGATGTACTTCATGCTGGCCGCCGCCATCGAGCGGTTCAAGTATCTGAAGTACGGGCTGTCGCTCGTGCTCGTGCTTATCGGGCTGAAGATCTTCTGGAACTTCCTGCTCTACAAGGAGCTGCACCTCGTGCCCTATCTCGAGCCGCAATGGTCACTGATGCTGACCATCGCCTTCCTCGGCGGCGCGATCCTGTTCTCGCTGTGGAAGACTGGCGGCGCCGAGAAAAAGCCTGCGGGTTAAAACTCAAAGTCCCCTCTCCCTCGGGAGAGGGGTTCAGAGGTCAGGCCTTAGCCTTCGCCGCGGCCGCTTCCCGCATCGGGGCGCCGTCACGGCGAGGGATGATCTTGAAGATGCCCGTGCCGCGCATGATGATCTTGTCGCCAGTCCAGATGCGGCCCTCCACCGTGATCACATCGTCCTGCTGGCCGACCACCGTTCCGTCGCCTTCGACAAAGCTGCCGAGCGGCGCCCCGGCAAGGAAGTCGCAGAGCAGCCGGACGGTAACCCACCAGGTGTCCTCGTCATTCTCGACCGCCCCGCCCCAGGCCATGTCGGCGAAGGTCATCAGCATGCCACCATGCGCATTGAGCATGCCGTTGGTGTGATACTCCTCGACCCGGAAAGCCCGGGTCAGGCGGCCATTCTCGCGTTTCTCGAAAAGCGGGCCGATCTGGCGGCCGAAGCCGCGGTGCCAGGCAAGCTGGGTATAGCCGGGAGGAAGCTCGGTGGTCTGGTAGCGATTGAAATCGTCGGTCATGGCAGGCGGGATAAACCTGCTCGCAGGGCGACTGCAAGGGATGCCTTGAATTTGCCACCAGAGATCAGGAAGCATTCCGCCATGCTTCGTTCGCTGATTGCCGCCGCTTTCACCGCCAGCCTGATGGCGCCCCCCGCCCTCGCTGACATGCGAGCCCGTGACAATGCCATGGTCTCTGCCTCGGTTCTCAGTGCCCGGGAACCGCTGGATGCCTGCGGCGGGCGGGACCTGCTGGACGCGGTCGTCCCCGATGGTCCCTTCCTCGAAGCCTGCAAGTTCCATGATGCCTGCTACCGCTCGGGCCAGCTGGACCAGGGCGTCTGCGATAGCGATTTCCTTCAAGACATGCGGCAGGCCTGCGATACGAAATGGCCGAAAGCCACCGCCGCCGGCAAGCACGCCGCCTGTGAAGTGGCCGCCTATACCTATTACCGGGCGGTCAATTCCCGCTTCGGATCGATGCTCTACCCGCGCGGCGTGACCGAGGGCCAGTTCGGCGAAGTCACCCAATCCGTCAGCAAGGGCCTGAACGGAACGCGCCACCTCGAAGCCTGCGCCGAAGCGCGCAATGCCTCGAACCGGAAGCTGCGCTTTTTCCTGACACTGCATGATGCCAAGGGCGAATGGGTCGCGACCGCGCCGGGCGTCTCGTCCCTGTCGCTGCAACCGGGTGAGACGAAAACGCTGTGCGCCGGCACCGGTCTCTCCTGGTTCCGCAGCGCCGAGAATATCGGCAAGGCCTATGCTCTGACGCTGAAGGTAGATGATCCGTCCACGCTCAATCCGTTCGGCGACCTGATCGATGTTGACCGGCTGGATTGCGAGACATCGAGCGGCAAGTGCGCGCGGGTCGCACGCTAGAGTTCAACCATGTCGAAGTCTGATTTCGGCGTGCCGCAGAGCGGGCAGATCCAACTGTGGGGAATATCGGCCCAGCGCGTGCCCGGCGGCAAGCCTTCATTCGCGTCGCCCTCCGCCTCGTCATAGATATACCCGCAGGTGCGGCACTGCCAGGTCTTGTATTCGGCGCTCATTTTCCGTCCTTCCCGAGCTTGACCGAAAGATGGGTCATCAGCGTCGCAATCAACGCATCGCGGACTGGCGCTGGATCGAAAGCGGGATCGATCAGGCACTGCATTCGCAGGCCGAGTAGACTGCATCCCGCCAGTAGTGCTTCGGCATCAGCATCGATGTTCGCCCGGATATGTCCGCTCACCTGGCCACGTTCGATGAAGGCCCTGATAAGTATGCGCTCGACCTGATGTGACTCCGCAAAGGCGGCCCGCGTTTCGAGGCGGTCTGCTACCGCTGCGGCGAGCAGCATGAAATAGGCATCACCTTCCCGTGCAGACCGGAGCGAGTCACAGTGCAAACGAATGAATGCAATTAGCGCCGAGAGCCCGTCCATTTCTGCGACGTGCACCTCTTCGAGCACATCGCCCTGCCATTCATGCAGGAACGCGATCACCGCCCGGATCAGGCCCTCCTTCGACCCGAACCTCTGGGTGACGAGGCCGCGCGAAAAGCCTGCCTCGCGACCGATCGCGTCGAAGGTTGCACTGGCCACCCCCTGCTCGGCGACGATCTTGATCGCAGCCGACAGCAATTCCCGCTCCGATCGGTCTCGGCGCTCAGCCTGTGTCAGGCGCCGGGCCGGGCTGTCGAAATCTCGAACACTGTCCTTCATGTCGCACCACTAACATAATTGTTGGCTGTATAGCAAGTTTATAGTATTCCCTACTCGACGGCCGGAAAGACCGGCTGACGTGTTCAGGGAGGACACATTGGCCATACCCACAGAAATCGCAAAAGAAGTTGTCGATCCAAAAGCCTATGGCGACTGGAAGAGATCCCATGATGCCTTCGCCTGGCTGCGCAAGAATGCGCCGCTCGACGTCGCCGAAGTCGAGGGCTTCGATCCGTTCTGGGTCGTCACCCGGCACGCCGACATTCTCAACATCGAGCGCCAGAACGACCTATTCCATAATGAGGACCGCTCCGCGACGCTTACCACGATCGAAGCTGACCGGCGCGTACGGGAGATGATGGGCGGCTCGCCGAACCTGCTGCGTTCTTTGGTGCAGATGGATAACCCCGATCACATGCAATACCGGCGGCTGACCCAGTCTTGGTTCATGCCGCAGAACCTTCGTAAGCTGGAGGACCGCATCCGCGAAATCGCGCGCGGCTTCATCGACAAGATGGCTGCACATGGCAACGAATGTGACTTCGCACGAGATGTCGCTTTCCTTTATCCGCTGCATGTCATCATGGAAGTGCTCGGCGTCCCAGCCGCCGACGAACCGCGCATGCTCAAACTCACGCAGGAACTCTTTGGCACTCAGGACCCGGAAGTGAACCGCGCTGGCCGGGAAATGGAAGACGCCGGCGAAGCGTTAAACATGATCAACGCGACCGTGATCGACTTCATGACCTACTTCAATGCGATGACGGAGGACCGCCGAAAGAGCCCGCGCGACGATCTTGCCAGCGTGATCGCGAACGGTGCCGTGTACGGACAACCGCTCGGCCATCTTGAAGCAATGAGCTATTACATCATTGCGGCGACCGCTGGTCATGACACGACTTCGAACACCACAGCCGGAACGCTCTGGGCCCTGGCGGAGAACCAAGACCAGTTCCGGAAAGTGAAAGATGACCTCTCGCTGATCCCATCGATGGTCGAGGAGTCGATCCGCTGGGAGACCCCGGTGAAACACTTCATGCGCACAGCCACAGCCGATACAGAAATTGCGGGCCGGGTGATCCGCAAGAATGACTGGCTGTTCCTCTCTTATCCTTCCGGCAACCGTGATGAAGCGGTGTTCGATGATCCCTATGTGTTCAAGGCTGATCGCTCGCCGAACAAGCATGTCGCATTCGGCTACGGAGCACATGTCTGCCTTGGCCAGCACCTCGGCCGGATGGAAATGCGCGTGCTTTGGGAAGAACTACTGCCACGTCTGAAATCGGTCGAGCTGAACGGTATTCCAACCCGGACGCAGGCGAACTTCGTGTGCGGCCCGAAATCAGTGCCGATCCGCTTTACTCTGAACTGAGGCTTGCCGGGGCGCGCCCGGTCAGCTCAGCCCTGCGGCCTTGAGGGCGGCGGCTTGCCTTGCGGCGACCGTGTCGATGGAGAATCCTTCGAGGCTTTGTTCGAAGAGGCGGTGGAAGTTCAGTTCCGCGCCGAGGCGGAGGTAGGCAGCGCCGAGGCCGATGGCGGCGCGGTCCATGAAGACGAATTCGCGCGGGATCTTCACGGGCCCCTTCTCCTTCAACAGCTGGCGGACGCGGAAGGCTTCCTTGCGGCCATACTCGCCGGGCTTGATGCCGTCGGCGACGGAGCGGACGCGGTCGTCGATGATCGGGCCATAGATGAAGCGGGCCCAGACGTTGAGCACTTCGACCAGTTCGCGCGACAGGTTTTCGAAGCCCCAGGTTTCGTAGGCGGCGTAGGCGGCGTCGAAATCATCGTGCAGCATGGCGCGGTAGAGATCGACGACGCCGCCGACGAACTTTGCCGGGAAGATCCGCACACAGCCGAAGTCGAGCAGGTTGATGCCCGTACCGCCACCGGTGACCTGGTAATTGCCGAGGTGGGGATCGCCGTGGATGACGGCGTAGGAATTCATCGGCGCCCACCAGGTCCAGAACAACATTTCGGCGATGTGGTTGCGGACCTCCTGCGGCGCGGATTCGAAACTCGAGAGCTTGTCGCCGCTGAGCCAGGTCATCGTCAGCAGGCGGTCGGCGGAAAGATCCGGCACAAGCTGCGGGACGGTGACGAAGGATTTGTCGGCGAGCATCGCGCCATAGAGGGCCATGTGTTTGGCCTCTCGGGCATAGTCGAGTTCCTCGCGCAGGCGGTCGGTGATTTCCTCGACCATGGCGTCGGCATCAATCGAGCCGTCCATGCGTTTGAAAATGCCAAGCAGGGTACGCAGCTGGCCAACATCGGATTCGACCGCGCTCGCCATGTCCGGGTATTGCAGCTTGCAGGCGACCTCGCGGCCATCGTGCAGGGTCGCGCGGTGGACCTGGCCGAGGGAGGCGGCGTGGGCGGCCTCATGCGTGAAGCTGGCGAACTTTGCCTCCCAGCCAGGGCCGAGTTCGGCGCGCATGCGGCGCTTGACGAAGGGCCAACCCATGGCGGGCGCCTCGGCCTGCAGCTGGCTGAGTTCGGCGGCATACTCGGGGGGCAGGAAATCCGGGATCGTGGAGACGAGCTGCGCGATCTTCATCAGCGGGCCCTTCGACTTGCCGAGAGCGGCGGCGAGCGCCTTGGCGATGCGCTGGTCGCCCTCATCGCCGCCGAACAGGGACTGGGCGGCGAAGGCGAGGCCCGCGCCCGAGAGGTTTGCGCCGACTTTCGCCGTACGCGCGAGGCGGCCGGTGAGGCGGTTGCGTTCGGGATCGTCGATGCGGGAGGGGGTGTCGCTCATGCAGCGGATATAGAGGGGCGCCGGCAGCTTGGACAGGACGCAAGGTCGCACGGCGTGACTCTGCTGCCGCCTTGGCGTATAGCGCGCGCCTTCGCGCCAGTGCCGCCCGGAAAGCTACCATGTCGTACAAGACCCTGATCACCGAGATCGATGCCGAAGACGGATATGCGGTCATCCAGATGAACCGACCGGAGAGCCTCAACGCGCTCAGCGAAGAGATGATGACGGAGCTGACGGCGGCGCTCGACAGGTTCGAGGCGGACGACAAGGTGCATTGCATCATCCTGACCGGCTCGAAGAAGGCCTTCTCGGGCGGGGCGGATGTCAAGGAAATCCAGGCGAAGACCTTCCCGCAGTCCTATTATGAGGACTTCATCACCCGGAACTGGGAGCGTGCGGCGCGCACGCGCAAGCCGCTGATAGCGGCTGTGGCGGGCTACGCGATCGGCGGGGGCTGCGAGTTGGCGATGATGTGCGACATCATCCTGGCCGGCGACAATGCCCGGTTCGGGCAGCCGGAGATCCGCCTCGGCGTGATGCCGGGCGCCGGCGGGACACAGCGGCTCGCCCGGGCGATGGGCAAGTCAAAGGCGATGGAACTCTGCCTCACCGGGCGGATGATGGAGGCCGTTGAGGCCGAGCGCTGCGGCCTTGTGAGCCGGATCGTGCCGGCCGACGACCTAATGGACGAGGCCCGGGAGCTGGCGCGGACGATTGCGCTGATGCCGCGCGCCGCCGCGATGATGACAAAAGAGGCAATCAACGCCGCCTACGAGACCCCGCTGGCACAGGGAATCCAGTTCGAACGCCGCCTGTTCCACTCGCTTTTTGCCACCGATGACCAGAAAGAAGGCATGAAAGCCTATCTCGAGAAGCGCACGGCCCACTTCAAGGACCGCTAACTAGGCCTGCCAAGGCGCTGCTTTTCCGGTCTGAGTCTGGTTGACGCGCACCCGGCCTTTATGTATCTCCGCGCCTTCGGCCTGACGGGGGACTTTCCCGGGGCTCCAGGAGTTAACGATGGCGAATACCAAATCAGCCAAGAAAATGGTGCGCAAGATTGCAGCGCGCACCGAGGTCAACAAAGCCCGCCGCTCGCGCGTGCGTACCTATGTCCGCAAAGTCGAAGAAGCGATCGCTTCCGGCGACAAGGCAGCAGCTGCCGAAGCGCTGAAAGCGGCCCAGCCCGAGATTATGCGCGCTGTGACCAAGGGCGTTGCCCACAAGAACACCGCCTCGCGCAAGGTTTCGCGCCTGTCGGCCCGCGTCAAGGCGATGGCCTGATAGCCACCTCTTCGCGGCTTGACCGCACCGGATCAAAAGCCCGTCAGGCCCGCCTGGCGGGCTTTGGTTTTTGCGCCGGGACGTGGCAATCGCGCGGGTGTGGAACCATCTCTCGAACTACTCCGGAGAGTGTCAAATAAGGCGTTTTGGGGGCGGCCGGAGAGACCCTGTTGCAGGCATGCATAAGGGCCGGAGAATCCGGATTTTTCCACAGCCGATTATGGAACTTTCCGATTGACAGAACTTCTGTGAACAAAAGTGATCCGATGCTCACAATAAAAAAGATTCGCCCCACAAGCTTATGAATCTGAACCGGATTTTAGACACCTCAAGCAAGTCAACTCGCTAATTGCGGCGTTCAAAAAAAAGAGGGACTTGTAATGAATTTCTGTGCCGAATAACTTCGCCTCTGCCAGCTAAAAATCGTCCCGGTAAAGAGTATTTTGTGTATCAGGCGGGGGCCTGCCGGGGCGCGTCGAGTGCGAGTTGGAATGAGCGATCAAAATTAGAAACGGGGTCGGTGATGGACCGAAAAAGATTGTTTGACTCTCGCGTAACCAAACAAGGTCAGGAAGAGCAAAGCAGCGAAGCCACTGGTCAGCGCGTTTGGGAAGAAGTGCAATCCGTACTTCAGACCCGTATCGCGCCGGAAGACTTCGACCGCTGGGTTGCGAACCTGCGCCTTGTCGCCGAGGTCGAGAACGAGCTGCTGCTTGCAGCCGAAGACCGCGTTGCGTTGGACCGCGTTGAAACGCGCTTCAAGCGCGAGATCGAGCGCCTGTGGGCGAGCCTTGATCCGCAAGGCCGCACGATCAAGCTGATCTGCTGGCGCAATGCGCCGGATGATCTGCGTGAGCTGATCGGCGATCCGTGGGCGGATGCCGGTGACGCAGATGCGGAGCAGGATGAGCCGGTCGCCGCCGCTTCCGGCAGCGGGCCCGCAATGACATTTGCAAACCTTGTCGTTGGTCCGTCGAACCAGATTGCGGCAGAGATTGCCAAGCGGATCGCGGCAGGCCTTCCGGCCGGCACGCCGATCACGCTGATCTATGGTCCGCAAGGCACCGGCAAGACGCATATCGCGATGGCGCTGAAGGATGAGGCGGCGCGCCGTGATGCGAACCGCAAGGTTGTGTATCTGACGGCCGAGGAATTCATGTCGGCCTATCTCGACGGCGTGAAGGCGCGCGACACGAGCGGATTGAAGCGGCGCCTGCGGGCGGCGGCGATCCTGATCGTGGATGATCTGCACCGGATCGCCGGGCGTCCCGGCACCGAGACGGAGCTCTATCAGAACATCCGCGAAGTGACCGGCAATGGAGGTCAGGTCGTACTGGTCGGCGATGCACCTCCCGGCGAGACGGTTGGCTTCGGCCCGCGCCTGCGCGGCGAGATCAAGGGCGCAACGGCAGTTGAAGTCGGCCTGCCTGACGCAGGCATGCGCCGCGAGATCTTGAGCCGCCTCGCTGCGCACATTGCAGCGACGCATCCTGAATTCCTGCTCGAGGACGAGATGATCCAGAAACTCAACGCCGGAATCCGCGGCCCGGGCCGCGAACTGACCGGCGCCGTCTGGAGCCTTTATACCGAGGCCAATTTCGGCACCGAGACGCCGACGATGGACATGCTGGAGCGGGTCATCCGCCGGCACTCCGGCGACGTGCGCGAGCCGACGATCGACGTGATCAAGAAGGCGACGCTGAAGGCGTTCCCGATTGCCCGCGCCGATCTCGAAGGCCCGAGCAAGATGCAGACCTACGTCTATCCGCGCCAGATTGCGATGTACCTGTGCCGGACGATGACGCGGAAATCCTTCCCCCAGATCGGGCGGGCTTTTGGCAAGAGAGACCACACGACCGTGCTCTACGCCTTCCGCCGCATCACCAAGGCCCTGCCGGAAGATCAACGCCTCGCGGATGACATCGCGCGGGTTGAAGCCACGATCCAGGACCTTCTGGACGCCGGTCAAACCTGAGGCACCAACGCGCCGCTGGCGCGGGGACCGCTTGGCTTTTGCCCGAACTCGTTTAAGGCTCTCCAGCCCGCTTCCGACCGGAGGCGGGCTGATTCCCAACAGCAGCGGGCATCAGGGCAGACGAAGAGACAAACAAGAAGAATGGGGCGCTGCCAGCCGGCGCCCGTGATGGACGGACCCGAAGATGAAACTGACGATTGAACGCGGCGACCTGCTCAACGCCCTGAGCCATGTGCAGAACATTGTCGAGCGCCGCACAACGATCCCGATCCTCTCCAACGTCCTCTTGCAGGCGAAGAAAGGCGAGCTTCGCCTGACCGCCACCGACCTCGACATCGAGGCGGTCGACTCCGCAGACGCAAAAGTCGCCAAGGAAGGCGCGGTGACTGCGCCGGCCGGCACGCTGTTCGATGTGGTGCGCAAGCTGCCTTCCGGCGCTGACGTCCTCATCGAACTCAATCCGGAAACCCAGCGCCTCGTGCTGACCGCCGGGCGTTCGCAGTTCGAGCTGCCGACCCTGCCCGCCAGCGATTTCCAGACCATGGCGACCGATGATGCCGTGACCGGCTTCAGCCTTGGCGCGGCCGACCTTGCCCGCCTGATCGACAAGACGCGGTTTGCGATTTCGACTGAAGAGACGCGCTATTACCTGAACGGCGTCTACCTGCACGTCGCCAAGACGGATGCCGGAAAGGCCGTGCTGCGTTCGGTCGCGACCGATGGCCACCGCCTTGCACTGGCCGAGCTGAAGGCGCCGAAAGGCAGCGAGAAGCTGGCCGGCGTGATCGTGCCGCGCAAGACCGTCAACGAGATCCGCCGCCTGATCGACGGGCGCAATGATGATGTGACGCTTGAAATCTCCGACACGAAAATCGTGGTGCGGGCGGGCCGCGCGGTGCTGACCTCGAAACTGATCGATGGTTCGTTCCCGGATTATGCGCGCGTCATCCCCAAGGGCAATGACAAGAAACTGACGGTCGACAACAAGGCCTTCGAAGCGGCTGTGGACCGCGTCTCGACCGTTTCGGCCGAGCGCTCGCGCTCGGTGAAGATGAGCCTCAGCGATGGCCGCCTGACGCTGGCCGTGAACCATGCCGAGACTGGTGCGGGCAATGAGGAAATCGAGGCGGGCTATTCGTCTTCTCCGATGGAGATCGGCTTCAACGCCAAATACCTGCTGGACATCGCCGGCCAGATCGAGTCGCCCGAGGCCGAGTTCATGTTCAATGATCCGGCATCGCCTGCCCTCGTGCTCGACCCGGCAGACGAGTCGGCGCGCTATGTGCTGATGCCGCTGCGGGTCTAGGCGTATGCAGCCAAGCCGGCGCAGTTTTGTCGCGGGCTCGGCAGCTTTGACGATTTTCGCAGGAGGCTGCGCCTCCAGCACCGGAGGGCAGACGGCCATGTATGGACTGATCGGCAAGTTCACAGCCGCGGACGGCAAACGCGACGAACTGATCGGATACCTGCTCGAAGGCCTGCGGGATATGCCGGGATGCCTGAGCTATATCGTAGCCGCGGACCCGGCTGACGCGAATGCAATCTGGGTGACCGAGGCCTGGATAGATGCTGAGAGCCACAAGGCGAGCCTCGGCCTCGCCTCCGTACAGGAGGCCATCCGCAAGGCGCGCCCCATCATCGCGGGCATGGAAAGCATCGCGGAGACGCGGCCGGTCGGCGGGCACGGTCTGATGCGGTCTGCATAGGCGGCGTCGGCCGGAAAACCGCAATGACCGCCCTGACCCGACTTTCCCTCACGAATTTCCGCAGTTTCGAGAGCCTTGTGCTGAAGCTCGATGGGCGGCCGGTGTGCCTCTATGGGGCGAACGGGGCGGGCAAGACGAACCTGCTTGAAGCGGTCAGCCAGCTCGGGCCCGGGCGAGGCCTTCGCGGCGCGCAGCTCGGCGAGATGACGCGGCACGGCGCGGCCGGGGGATGGACCATCGCCGCGACGCTTGACGACGAGCAGAAGATCGGCGTTGCGCTGGAGGGCAACGGCCCGTCGAAACGCGGTGTACGGATCGATGGCGCACCAGCATCGCCGGGCGACCTGGCCGAGCGCGTGCGGCTGATCTGGCTGACCCCGGCGATGGACGGCGTGTTCCGCGGCGGGGCATCTGACCGGCGGCGCTTCTTTGACCGGCTGGTGATGGCGCACCAGCCGTCACACGGGACAGCCTCAAGCCGCTACGAGAAGGCTTTGGCAGAACGCAATGCGCTGATCGAGCGCGGGCACGTTGACCCGGCCTGGGCGGACGCCATCGAGGCGCGCCTGGCCGAGGCGGGCGCGGAATTGGCGGTCAACCGCGCATTGGTGATGGCCGAACTGCAGGCAGCGATCAATGCGCGGCCCGAGGGGCATTTCCCGAAGGCGGACCTCTCCCTCGAAGGCGAGGCCGAAGTGGCCGCCGCGAAGGGAGAAGACTTCCGTACACTGTTTGACATGCTGGTTGAAGCCTACCGTTCCGGCCGGCGGCGGGACATCGCAGCGGGGCGCACGCTCAGCGGGCCGCACCGGTCTGATCTCGCAGTCATCCACCGCCCGACCGGCGCACCGGCGAGCGAGGCCTCCACGGGCCAGCAGAAGGCGTTGCTGATCGGGCTGGTGCTTGCTTCCGCCGAAGCGCTGTGTGCGAGCGGCGCCGGCCCTGCCCCTCTGTTGCTGCTCGACGAGGCGGCAGCCCACCTCGACCCGGACCGGCGCAAGGCGCTGTATGACGAGCTTGCTGCGATGCGTGGTCAGGCCTGGCTTACGGGCACCGACGCGTACCTATTCGAGAAATTCGGCACGGCGGCCCAGAGGGTCCACGTGGGGCAAGCGACTGCGGTTGTGCTTCCGTAGAGGCTGCGGCGCCCGGGACCGGATCCGGGCCAAGGAGTTCGTCTTCGGGAAGGGTCTCGGCATTTTCCTCCCCGGCGGCGGCTGTGTCTTCCGAACCGTCCGTGAAGGCAGGTCCGCCAAGATCAAACCAGCTGAGCAGTTCACCGGCGACCTCTTCATGGCGCTTGTAGTTCAACCCGTGATCGCCGCCGGGGATGACGCGGATCCTTGCGTCAGGAATGAGGCTTGCGAGCTTGTCAGCACTGGAGACGAGCACGGTGGGATCATCGCTTCCGAACACGGCCTTTACTGGTATGCCGGTTGCGGCCAGTGCGGCGTAGGTGTCCTCGCGGCCGGTCATCGGGAAATGGCGGAAAGTGGAGAGCAGCGCGCGTCCGAAGCCGCGATAGGCCATCTGCTCCCGGAAATCGCCTTGCAGGCGGCTGCCGGGGTCCAGGCCTTCCTCGTCATATTGCGGATCATTGGCGATGCTGTTGATGCCGACCATGCGCCAGAGCCAGTCTCCCAGGACCGGGGTGCGCAGCAGCGAGGCCTGGAAACCGTCCGTACCCGCCACATCAAGACCGGCCGGCACGAACAGGAAGACGCGGGCGACGCGTTCCGGATGGCGCACGGCAAACTCGGCAACAATCGGCCCGCCCATCGACAGGCCGACGAATCCGGACGGTTCGGTGATGTCCAGAGCGTCGAGAAGGCCCTTCAGCTCCCAGTCGTAAAAATCGACATCATAGCGGGTGGCCGGGCGATCCGACCAGCCGCGGCCAAGATGGTCGAACTGCAGGACGCGGAAGCCTTCCTTGCGCAGGGCTTCGGCATTCTGGTCGAAGATGAAGCTGGGGGTCGAGAAGCCATGCACCATGACTATCAGCGGACCGCCTTCCGGCCCGGTCAGGCGGTAGTGGATCTTCGCACCGTCGACTTCCACGAAACGGCCCGGCGCCCGCGCGCGCTCGATCTCGTCCAGCGGTTTCAGATCGCGCACGGCCCAGACCCAGCTGGCCCACATCAGGAAGACAACGGCGCCAACGCCCCACAGGATCCACTTCATGCCACACTCCCTCGCCCACCGATGATGGAAGGTTCAGCGATGCGTGTCGAGCCAGATCCGCAGGCGTTCTAGCATCGGGAGAATTTCAGCGGCGAGCGCCGGCGGAAAACCTTCTGGCAGTTGAGCGAGCTCCGGCGCGAGGGCCTTGAGCGAGGCCTCGCGCGCCTGCTTTCCGGCAGGTGTAAGGAAGACGCGCTTTGAGCGCGCATCGTCCGGATCAGGGTCGATCCGGATGAAGCCCTTGGCCTCCAGCTTCTGCAGGGTGCTGGTCATCGTTCCGCGCGTGACCTGGAAGGCGGCAGCAAGGCGCGCGGGCGTCCAGCCATCACCCAGGCGCACGCAATGGTTAAGCAGGCTGAACTGCGCGATCGTCATCCCGTGCGGCAGCACACGCTCGAACCGGCTGGCGGAGAGCTGGGCGATGATGCCGATCTCGTTGAACAGCTGGAAGTAAAGCGGGCCGGGCTCGGCAGTCTTGATCGGCTTCGGTGGCATCCGGGGGTCAACTCATCAGGTGGGCATCAAGACCGCGGCGGGGCGCGGGCACTACCGGCTTGGCATATCCGGCGCGCGCAAGCATCTGAACACGCCCGCCCGCGCCAATCAAATCGTGCACCTCGCGGTAAAGTGCCGCCATCTCGGGGTATTCCTGAAGTGTCTGGCTCCAGGGATGGATGGCGAGACCTTCCGCGGCGGCTTCCAGCGTCAGGCGCATGTAGGCGCGGCCAGCAGCGATCTGTCCGTCGCGGATGGCGCCGTCATTGACCAGCCAGACAAAGGCGCGCGCAGAGGCGGCGAGCGGGCGGTACATGTCGAGCCCCTGCTTGAAAGCGTCTGATTTCGGATCGGCCAGCGCTTCGCGCGACACCGCGCCCACGAGCTTGCCAAGCCCGATGAAAGGACCTTCGAGCGAGATACCATCGCGGTGGCGCGCGACTTCGGCGGGCCCGATGCGCATCAGGTCGATGCTTTCCTGCATCGTGTAGTCCGTCAGGGATTCCATCTCGTGGCCTCGCCACGTGATGTCGCGCAGGCGCTCCGCCGTCTGATCATTGCCGCAGCTGACCGCCTGAAGCCCGTAGGCCGTGCCAGCAGAGACAAGGGCGGCAAGTTTGGCAGGCTCAACATCACGCGCTTCGTAGACTTCGCGGTTGGTGTGGCGGGCGAGGATATGCGCGAACAGCGGGTCAGGAGAGGCTGCGCCGGAGACGAACGTCACGCGGGCGACAGGGCGCGCATCGAGGCGGCTGGACACCTCCGGCATGCCTTCCGGGAAGGCCGTGATCTGCGCAGCATAGCCCTCTTCCGCCGCCGCAAGCCGCAGGAGCTCGAGGAAGGCGCCGCATCCGATCGTGATCTGCCGGTCAAACGGGTCGGTCGCCGGAAGGCGCCGCTCCAGATCGACATAGAGGGTCAGCGCATCATCGCCCTCAAGCTGCACCAGCCAAGGCTGACGGTTGTGGGGGTTTGGCGCGAGCAGCGCGTAGGAGAGGAAGCGGCGGCGATGCTCGGTCTCCTGCCCCGCGACGCGCCAGGCCTCGCGTGCGGCGCGGGACGGCTGGTTCATCGCCACGAAGCCGCCCGCGCTGGCCGCCGCAAGAACCACCCCGCCGCCGATAAGTTTCAACACGCCGCGCCGGGAAGTCATCGTCCGTCTCCTATGGTTCGATATCAAACTATTTAGTTTGATATCGAACATTTGTCAAGTGAGCCCGGCTCGTTCGAGGTGGATTCTGCCTGCGCATCGCTCTAGGTAGGTGCCGAAACGAGGAGTCTCCCCATGAAAACCCGCGCCGCTGTCGCCTTCGAGGCCAAGAAACCGCTCGAGATTGTCGAGCTTGACCTGGAAGGCCCCAAGGCAGGCGAAGTGCTTGTGGAAATCATGGCGACGGGCATCTGCCATACCGATGCCTATACGCTGGACGGGCTGGACTCCGAGGGCATCTTCCCGAGCGTGCTGGGCCACGAGGGCGCCGGCATCGTGCGAGAGGTCGGCGCGGGCGTGACCAGCGTGAAGCCGGGCGACCATGTGATCCCGCTCTATACGCCGGAATGCCGCCAGTGCAAAAGCTGCCTCTCCGGCAAGACGAACCTCTGCACCGCCATCCGCGCGACGCAGGGCAAGGGCCTGATGCCGGACGGCACGAGCCGCTTCAGCTACAAGGGCCAGACGGTCTTCCACTATATGGGCTGCTCGACCTTCTCGAACTTCACCGTGCTGCCGGAGATCGCGGTGGCGAAGATCCGCACTGACGCGCCGTTCGAAAAGGCCTGCTATGTCGGCTGCGGCGTCACGACCGGCGTGGGCGCCGTGGTCAACACCGCGAAGGTTCAGGTGGGCGAGAATGTCGTCGTGTTCGGCCTTGGCGGCATCGGCCTAAACGTGATCCAGGGCGCGCGGATGGCCGGGGCTGACCTGATCGTCGGCGTCGACATCAATCCGTCCAAGGAAGAATGGGGCCGGCGTTTCGGCATGACGCATTTCGTCAATCCGAAGGAGGTGAAAGATGTTGTCGCGCACATCGTCGAGCTGACCGGCGGCGGCGCGGACTATTCGTTCGACTGCACGGGCAACACGGCCGTGATGCGTCAGGCGCTGGAATGCTGCCATCGCGGCTGGGGCACGTCGGTCATCATCGGTGTGGCAGAGGCCGGCAAGGAAATCTCGACGCGGCCCTTCCAACTCGTCACCGGGCGCAACTGGCGCGGCACGGCTTTCGGCGGCGCCAAGGGGCGCACGGATGTGCCGAAGATTGTCGACTGGTACATGAACGGCAAGATCGAGATCGACCCGATGATCACGCATGTGATGACGCTCGACAAGATCAACGACGCGTTTGACCTGATGCACGAAGGCAAGAGCATTCGCAGCGTTGTTGTTTACTCATAACTGAACTCAAAAGGAGGAACTGAAAATGTACAGTCACATGATGGTCGGCTCGAACGACATCGACAAATCGAAGGCATTCTATGACGCGCTGTTTTCGTCCGTGGGCGGAAAAGCGGGCATCAAGGACCCGAAGGGCCGCCTCGTCTACATGCACAATGGCGGCATCTTCCTCGTCACCCCGCCGATTGACGGCAAACCGGCGACCAGCGGCAATGGCATGACCATTGGATTTGCGATGGCCTCGACCGAGCAAGCCGACGCCTGGCACAAGGCCGGCGTCGCCGCAGGCGGCAAAGCCATCGAAGACCCGCCGGGCTGGCGCGGCGAGGGCGCAGGCGCGCTCTACCTCGCCTACCTGCGCGACCCTGATGGCAATAAGCTCTGCGCGCTGCACCGCCGCTAAGGCAAGCGCATGGGCTGGCAGGACCCGGACGCTCCGGCAGACCTCACGCCGATCAGGTCAGCGGCCATCCGCTGGGTGATCGAGCGTGCGGTCGTGCGGGGCAACCGGGTGCTGTCACTCGCCCAATGGTCGAAGGCGCTGGTCGCCCACATGGAAGGTGGGCTGACGCCTGACTTCAAGGCCGAGATCGAAGCGCGCTGGCCGCAGCTGGCCTATCACGCTGAAGCCGGAACGCCGCACACAGAGCCGGACGATGGCTATTCGGAGGACGGTTTTGCCGTCTCCTTTCCCCGCCTGCGCCCACCTACGGCGTCAGGCTAGCGCCAGACGATAATTCCTCCGTACAAGGCGCTTTGAGGGGCGCAAGGTTTTCAGCGCCTCTCCGCCGACGCGCGCCAGAAGGTTGTCCGCCCGCGCCTTTGAAGCGGCATCCATCGCGTCATAAGCGTCGAGCGCGGCCTGCAACCGGAAAAGCGGGAATGTGCGCGCCTGCGCCGGGCCGCGCCGCCCTTCGATCTCGACTTCGATCTCGCCAAGCCCGCGCGGCAGGAAGGCATCGGGCGCTGCCTGCCCGGCCCAAGCATCGAACAGGATGAGCGTCCGGGCAAGCGCGGGTACCTGCTCGCGCATCTGCCGCGCAAGGATCGGCTCAAGCGTCGCCGGAATGCCGTCGCCGGCCACAAGCCCGCCCTCGCCCGTCTGCCCGGCATTGGTGCGCTCCACCCAATCGGCAACACGCGGGGCAAGCCGCTTCATCAGCTCACCCGATGAGGGATCGCGGTACAAATGCGCATAGAGCGGACCGATAAAGGCAAAATCGGCAAGGCAGGGACGCGCGCCCAGCAGGAACGGATGCGCCTCCAGATGCGCCGAAAACTCGGCCAGGAAGGCCTCATAGGATTGCTCGATCCCGGGAATGGTATCGGGGTGCACGCCGAGAACGGGCAGCGCGCCCTTGAACCGCTGGCCATTCTTGCGGCCGATCTCGTACTGCTCGGCCGTTGCGGCCTCCGGCGCCGACAGCGCGCCGAACGCACCATAGGCCCAGTCCTCATTGAAGCTCCAGCGGTAGTGCATGGCCGGCAGCGTCAGCCACTCATCCGCATAAAGATGAAGCAGCTCGGCAACGAAATGCTGAAGCGGCGTATCAGGCAAGACTGGAGGGCTGCGCCCTTCCCTTGCCTCGACTTCAGCGATGATGTCTGCCGAATCCTGAACCACCGTGCCATCTGGCACAACCATTACCGGGATGACGGGCCAGCCGACGTTCGGCAGGATAATGTCGCGGTAAACGGCCTGCGTGGCCAATGCTTCACTGAACGGCGCGCCCCGCCAACGCAGATAGGCCCGCGCCTTGCCGGTAAAATAGCTTACCTCAGCCCCATACAGCACATACGCGCTCATAGCCTCTCCCGCTTTTCTGAAAAATCGTCATCTCAAATGCCAATAGCCGGGGCAAGCCCCCCGGATGCGCCTTCCTTGACTTGATGGGCGGCAAAAGGCCAGAACGCCCGGGCGCCAGCAGACCTGCGCCGCCAGCCCGAGAGTAAACCATGACCCAGCTCACCCCCGTCTCTTCCTGGAAGTCCTTCGGCGGCACATTGTCCGTGCACGATCATGAGAGCGCGCTGCTTGGCTGCACGATGCGCTTTGCCGTCTATACGCCGCCGCAGGCCGCGCACGGGCAGGTGCCGGTGCTGTGGTACCTTTCGGGGCTCACCTGCACCTGGGCAAACATGATGGAGAAATCCGGCGTTCAGGAACACGCGGCGCGCCACGGAGTGATGATCATCGCGCCGGATACGAGCCCGCGCGGGCTGGATGTGCCGAACGATGACGCCTATGACCTGGGACAGGGTGCGGGCTTTTACCTCACGGCCACAGAGGCGCCGTGGAACAAGCACTACAAGATGGACCAGTACATCACCGATGAACTGCCCGGCCTGATTGCAGCGAACTTCCCGGCCGACATCGCGCGGCAGGGCATATTCGGCCATTCGATGGGTGGACACGGCGCCATCACGCTTCACCTCAAACATCCGGATACATACAAATCCTGCTCGGCTTTCTCGCCGATCACCTCACCGGCCCGCGTGCCCTGGGGCGAGAAAGCCTTCACCGCCTATCTCGGCCCGCCCTCGATTGCCTGGGAACAGTATGACGCGACCGAGCTGGTCAAGGAGCGCCCGTCGAAAGCGTTGATCCTCGTGGATACCGGAACGGCGGACACCTTCCTCGAGACGCAGCTGAAGCCGCAGATCTTCATCGACGCCTGCGCCAAGGATGGCCAGCGCCTGGATTATCGCCTGCGCGAGGGTTACGGCCACGATTACTATTTCATCGCCACCTTCATGGACGAGCACATTGCTCACCATGCAAAGGCGCTGAAAGCCTAAACCGCTTTCGCATGCCGCTGCTGCGGCGCAGCCGGCGTGCGCGCGTCGAAACACTGGGCCACCGTACGCAGGAAGAGCCGCGCAGCCTCGGGCACTTCGATGTGCGTTCCGTTCACGGTGCAGAGGCCCGCAGACTGCAGCGCCCGCGCCCGGTCCAGCGCATCGTCGAGGCTGCCCGCCGGCGCGCCGAGTTCGCGGCAGACGTCGCCGGTATCGACGCAGAGTTCGCACATCACCCGCTCGATGGCCCGGGCGCGCAGCCGGTCATCTGCCGTGAGCGCAACACCCCGCTCCACCGGAAGGCGCCCGGCGGCAATCGCTTCGCCCCAGCGCTTGCGGTCCTTGAGGTTCTGCACGAAGCCTTCGCGGAATTGCGAAATGGACGTGGCGCCCATACCGATCAGCGTCGCGCAAGGGTCGTCCGTGTACCCCTGAAAATTCCGGCGCAGGCGCCCTTCCCGTACGGCGGCGGCGAGCGAATCATCGGCGCGTGCGTAGTGGTCGAGGCCGATCGGGAGATAGCCCGTTGAGGCGAGTGTTTCCGCCGCTGCTGCGGCTTGTTCCAGCCGCTCGGTCAACCCCGGCAGGGACGCCTCATCAATTGCCTTCTGGTGCTTGGCAAACCAGGGCAGGTGCGCATAGCCGAATACGGAGATCCGCGCCGCGCCCTGTTCCGCCGCGAACTGCGCCGCCGTGATGACATCCGCCGTCGTCTGGTAAGGCAGGCCGTACATCAGGTCCATGTTGATGGCGCCGATCCCCGCCGCCTTGAGCGAGGTCACGAGGCCGGCCACCATGTCCGGCGGCTGTATCCGGTTCACCGCCGTTTGCACTTCGGGCGCCAGCGTCTGGACGCCAAGGCTTGCCCGCGTAACACCGGCCGCGGCAAATGCCTCGACCTGGCCGTCATGCAGTGTGCGCGGATCCAGTTCGACCGCGATTTCAGCGTCCTTGCGGATGCCGATCCGCTCCCGCAGCGCACCCACGAGTGCGGCAAAATCGTCCGCCTGCAGCGCGTTGGGCGAGCCGCCGCCAAAGTGCAGGTGGCCGATGCCGCCATGCGGGCCGAGAGCCTTCGCCCAGAGATCAATCTCCGCCTTCAGCCGCGCAACATAGGCGCCGACCCGCGCATAGCCGTTCGGCACGCTGGTGGCGCAGCCGCAATACCAGCAAAGCGTCTCGCAAAAGGGGATGTGAAGGTAAACGGAGACCGGGGCTTCGGGCTGGACGGACGCAGCCCAGGCCGCAGCTTCGGGCGCGCTGACAGCGCCGGTAAAGTCTGCCGCCGTGGGATAACTCGTATAGCGCGGCACGGCGCGCATCGCGAAGGGGATCCAGTCAGGGTTCATGGGCCGAGGCTTACACGCCCTGAAAAGCGCAATAACTAGGGACTTTTCCCTATCCCGGGTCCGACGCAACGGCAGGTTGGGCATAGCCGCACGGCGCCAAACGTGCCATTAGGCGCCCTTAACGCCCGAAAGCCTTGCAATGAACCTCCCCGATACGCTCCCCGCCGCGCTCGCCGGCGCACTTTCCGCACGCGGATATACTGATCTCACCCAGGTACAGGCCGCCGTCCTCGTGCCGCATCTCGCCGACAAGGACCTCCTCGTCTCCGCGCAGACCGGCTCCGGCAAGACCGTCGCCTTCGGCCTTGCCATGGCAGACGCGCTCCTGTCCGGCGAAGACACGCTCGCCCCGGCCGCCTCGCCGCTTGCGCTGATCGTTGCGCCGACGCGCGAACTGGCCATACAGGTCGCCCGCGAACTCGGCTGGCTCTACGGCATTGCCGGCGCCCGCCTCGCCACCTGCGTGGGCGGCATGGACATGCGCGACGAGCGCCGCGCCCTCGAACGCGGTGCGCACATCGTCATCGGCACACCGGGCCGCTTGGCAGATCACATAAAGCGCGGCTCCCTCGTCACTGGCGGCGTGCGCGTCGTGGTGCTCGACGAGGCCGATGAAATGCTCGACATGGGCTTTCGCGAGGAACTCGAGCTGATACTCGAAGGCACGCCGGAAGAGCGCCGTACACTGATGTTCTCGGCCACCGTGCCGAAAGGTATTGCCGCGCTGGCTGCGCGCTACCAGAAGAATGCCGTGCGCGTCACCACCGAAGCCGAAAAGAGCCAGCACCTCGACATCGAATACAAGGCCCTGCTGGTCGCCCCCGGCGATGAGGAAAACGCCATCGTCAACATCGTGCGCCATTCGGATTCCGAAAGCGCGCTGGTCTTCTGTTCCACTCGCGCCGCCGTGAACAAGCTCATGAGCCGGATGGGTAATCGCGGCTTCCCGGTCGTCGCCCTCTCGGGCGAGCTCAGCCAGAAGGAACGCTCAAACGCCCTGCAGGCCCTTCGCGATGGCCGCGCCCGCGTCTGTATCGCCACCGACGTCGCCGCCCGCGGGCTTGACCTCAAGAACCTCGACCTGGTGATCCATGCAGACCTGCCGCGCGATCCCGCCACCCTGCTCCACCGCTCGGGCCGCACGGGCCGGGCCGGCCGGAAGGGCGTCAGCGCCCTGCTGGTCCAGCCGAAGGCCCGCCGCCGCGTCGAGCGTCTCTTGGGCGATGCGAAGATTTCCGCAACCTGGGGCAAGCCGCCCTCGGCGGACGAAATTGCCCGGCAGGACGACGCCCGCCTCCTCTCTGACGCGGCCCTCGGCGAACCCGCGACTGAGCACGAAAAACTGCTGGTCGAGCAGCTCCTTGCGCAGCATGGCGCCGCCGCTGTCGCCGCCGCCTTCGTACGCACCAAGCGCGAAGGCCGCTCGGCGCCGGAAGACCTGCGCGAAGTAGACGACCGCGCCAGCGACCGCCGCGTGAAGCCCGATTGGGAGCGCCCCGAGCGCAATCTGCGCGACCGGCCCGAGCGCATCCGCTCCGAACGTCCGGACCGGGTTCCGCGCGAAGAATGGATGACCGGGTCGGACCGCCCGGCCCGCGAGGACCGCCCGGTACGTGAAAAGCGTCCGCGTACGGAGCGCGCCGATATCCCCGGCGCGATCTGGATTGCCATCAATGTGGGCCGCAAGAAGAACGCTGACCCCAAGTGGCTGCTGCCCATGCTGTGCAAGGCCGGCGGCCTGGAGCGTGACGATATCGGCCAGATCCGCATCAATTCCGGCAACACGCATGTCGAGCTGACGCCGCAAGGAGCCATGCGCCTGTTCGAGAAAACCGGCGATTCCGGACGCCTTGAGGGCAGCCTGCAGGCTTTCCCGCTGGAAGGCGTGCCGGAGCCCGAGGCCTACGTGCCGGCCGAGCCGCGCCGTGAGCGCAGCCGGGACGATGCCCCGCGCCCGGCTTACCGGAAGGACCGCCCTCCGCAGCGCGCCGAACGCGCTGAACGGACCGAGCGCGCGCCCCGCGAACGCTTCAAGGACGACGCGCCGGTCAAACGCGACTTCGCGCCCTCCGAATATGTCCAGGACGACCGCTCGAAAGGCCCCAAGCCCTACAAGGGCCGCCCGAAACCCGCCGCCGGCGCCCCGCGCGCCAAGGGCAGTTTCAAGGGAAAACCGAGCACCGCGAAAGGCCCGAAAACCGGCTTCAAACCCGGCGCAAAACCGGCCCGGCGCGGCCCTTCCGGCGGGCGCGACTGAGGCGCCCGGAAACTGATTGAGATCAGCGTCAGAACACCTTGTTCCGATTAGCTTTTTCGAAGCCAACGCTGCACTGCAAAATACGCCCCCGGGACGTTCCCTTGGGGGCGTAAATCCCGTATATTTCAGGGTAGTTTCCAGAATCACCCGAGAAAGAACTTCCCATGGCGGATGAAACAGTCCCCGAGGCCCCCGAACAGGGCGGCGAAGGCGAATATGGCGCAGGCTCGATCAAGGTCCTGAAGGGCCTCGATGCCGTGCGCAAGCGCCCCGGCATGTATATCGGCGACACCGATGACGGCTCGGGCCTGCATCACATGATCTACGAGGTCGTGGACAACGCCATCGACGAGACATTGGCCGGGCATGCCGACCACGTCACCGTCACTCTGTACCCGGATGGTTCGGCCGAAATCACGGACAATGGACGCGGCATCCCGGTCGGCATGCACCCGACCGAGGGCGTCTCGGCCGCGGAAGTGATCATGACCCAGCTGCACGCTGGCGGGAAATTTGACCAGAACTCCTACAAGGTCTCGGGCGGCCTGCACGGCGTCGGCGTCTCGGTCGTCAACGCGCTGTCGGACTGGCTGGACCTGACCATCCACCGGGAAGGCTTCGAGCATTTCGTGCGCTTCGTGGATGGCGGACATGTCGAGGCGCCGCTCGTCAAGCGCGGCCCCTCGCCGAAGCGCCCCGATGGCAAACCCTATACCGGCACGGCCGTACGCTTCCTCGCCTCGCCGGCCACGTTCACGATGACGGATTACGACCGCAAGACGCTTGAGCATCGCCTGCGCGAACTCGCCTTCCTGAACAGCGGCGTAAAGATCATCTTCCGCGACGAGCGCGGTGCCGAACCTTACGAAGTGACCCTCGAATACGAAGGCGGCGTGAAGGCGTTCGTGCAGCATATCGACCGGCAGAAGCAATCGCTCATCGGCGAGCCGGTCTATGTGATCGGAGAGAGGGACGGCATCACGGTCGAAGCTGCCTTGGAGTGGACCGACAGCTATCACGAGTCCGTGCTCTGCTTCACCAACAACATCCCTCAGCGCGATGGCGGCACCCACCTCGCAGGCTTCCGCGGGGCGCTGACGCGCATCATCAACAAGTATGCCAACGAGACTGGCATCGCGAAGAAATCGAAAGTGGAGATTTCCGGCGATGACGCGCGCGAGGGCCTGACCTGCGTCCTCTCGGTCAAGGTGCCGGACCCGAAATTCAGCTCACAGACGAAGGACAAGCTCGTCTCCTCCGAGGTGCGCCCGGTGGTCGAGAGCCTGATCGGCGAAAAGCTCGGCGAGTGGTTCGAAGAGAACCCGAAGAAAGCCCAGGCGATCATGGAAAAGATCGTTGAGGCCGCCGCCGCCCGCGAGGCCGCCCGCAAGGCGCGGGAACTGACGCGCCGCAAGTCCGCGCTCGACATCACGTCCCTGCCCGGCAAGCTGGCCGACTGCCAGGAGAAAGACCCGGCAAAATCCGAACTTTTCATCGTCGAAGGCGACTCGGCGGGCGGCTCCGCCAAGCAAGGCCGCAGCCGCGACAATCAGGCGATCCTCCCGCTGCGCGGCAAGATCCTCAACGTCGAGCGCGCGCGCTTCGACAAGATGCTCTCGTCCGATCAGGTCGGTACACTGATCATGGCGCTCGGCGCCGGCATCGGGCGCGACGAGTTCGACATCAACAAGCTGCGCTATCACAAGATCATCATCATGACCGATGCTGACGTGGACGGCGCCCACATCCGCACGCTGCTGCTGACCTTCTTCTATCGCCAGATGCCGGAGATCATCGAGCGCGGTTATCTCTACATCGCCCAGCCGCCGCTCTACAAAGTCACGCGCGGCAAATCCGAGCGCTATGTGAAGGACGATGCCGAGCTTGAGGCCTACCTGATCGGCGAAGGCACCAGCGGCGAGACGCTGATCCTCGCCGATGGCACCCAGATCGCCGCCGAGGACCTGCGCGACCGCGTGCGCCAGGCGGCGAACTTCCGCGCGAGCCTGCG
>VYLE01000071.1_pt1 | contig 120583 bp, 101 predicted proteins | sample 5114391 | NCBI WGS metagenome assembly VYLE01 (sample SAMN12291771, study PRJNA351875) | freshwater metagenome | isolation source: freshwater lake | place: USA: Michigan, Kent Lake | collected 2013-08-15
CCTCGGCGGGGGCGATGCAGGAGGCGAGCACGCCGCGCAGGGCGATGGCCTTGGCGGCGCCGTTGCGGTCGAGCAGCAAGTCCTGCGCGAAGAGGATGAGCTGGGCGACCTGGCGCAGCGCTTCGGCAATCAGGCGTTCAGGGGGCGGCATGCTGCGGTCCATGCCGGGATTATAGGCATGGGTTTGGAGGTGTTGCGTAAGTATTTTTAGGAGAAGGCCAAGCGCTTGTTTTTATTGGAAATGGGCGCTGGCAAGCGGTTGCATAAGTGGTTTGTGTACGGATGGGTTCAGGGCTTCGGGAAACGATCCCAAAATCAAAGCGGGCTCCAGCCTTCCCCGGTTTCCGATCCATCCGAGGGCGGAGCGGCTTCTTCCCTGTCGGCGTTCAAGCCGAGTTTTTCCGCAATGGCATAAAGGGCGGGCTTCACGCCTTCGCCGGAGACGCCCGAGAGAAGGAGCGGCTTGCCCTTGTAGGCCTTCTTAAGCGCCTTGACCTGTTCCTTGACGAGTTCCGGCGTCAGGGCATCGATCTTGTTCAGGGCGACGATTTCCGGACGGGCGGCAAGCTCGGGATCATAGGCGCGCAGTTCATTGCGGATGGTCTTGTAGGCGCCGGCGGGATCGTCCTGTGTGCAGTCGATCAGGTGGAGCAGCACCTTGCAGCGCTCGACATGGCCGAGGAAGCGGTGGCCAAGGCCTGCGCCTTCGGCGGCGCCTTCGATGAGGCCGGGGATGTCGGCAAGGACGAAGCGCGTCGAGGTGCCGAGGTCAACCACGCCAAGGCCGGGGTGAAGCGTCGTGAACGGATAATCCGCGATCTTCGGATGGGCAGCGGTGGCGGCGGCGAGGAAGGTGGACTTGCCGGCATTCGGCAGGCCGACGAGGCCGGCATCGGCGATGAGCTTCAGGCGCAGCCAGATCCAGCGCTCCTCACCCGGCGCGCCGGGGTTGGAGCGGGCCGGGGCCTGGTTGGTGGAGGTCTTGAAGCGCAGGTTGCCCCAGCCGCCATTGCCGCCGGCCGCGAGCAGGAACTTCTGGCCGGGCTCGACAAGGTCTGCGATCAGGGTCTCCTGATCTTCCTCGTAGATCTGCGTGCCGACCGGCACCATCAGGATCGCGTCATCACCCTTGGCGCCGAAACGGTTGCGGCCCATGCCGTGCCCGCCTTTCTTGGCCTTGAAGTGCTGCTGGTAGCGGAAGTCGATCAGCGTGTTCAGGCCTTCGACCGCGAGTGCCCAGACATCGCCGCCGCGCCCGCCATCGCCGCCGTCCGGGCCGCCATACTCGATGAACTTCTCGCGCCGGAACGAGACGGCGCCGGCGCCGCCGTCACCGGAGCGGATGTAGACTTTGGCCTGGTCGAGGAACTTCATTCGGTGCTCATGGCCCAGAGTGGGGCGTTGGGGAAGGGGGCGGGTGCTTTGGTGGGTGGGCAGAGGGGCTTCAAGAGATGCGCGCCAGAAGGACATGTTCCGCAACTTCGCCGCGGCCGGCGCAGAACATCTTGTCCCGCCCGCTTGGCAGGAAGCCGAGCTTGGCGAGGACGCGGCCGGAGGCGGGATTGTCCGCGAAATGGCCCGAGACCAGCGCGCGGGCGCCTTTGCGGGTTTCCAGCCAGCGGATCAGGGCGGCGCTGGCCTCGGTGACAAAGCCCTGGCCCCAGGCCTCCGGCGCGAGCCAGTAGCCGATTTCGAAAGGCAGGTCTGTCGACGCGCGGTGGGCGCCGGTCACGCCGATCAGGACGCCGTCCTTGGTGATGGCGTAGACATGGTCGATATCCTCGGCGCGGCCGCGGTCATGCGTCATGATCCAGGCGAGGGTCTGCGCCTTGGTCTGGCCGGGCGGCACGCGGGCGAGCATGCGGTGGACGCGCGGGTCTGCCACCACCTCGGTGATGCGCCCACTGTCCTGCGGGGTGACGGGCCGCAAGTGCAGCCGCTCGGTTGAGATTTCAGCGGTCATGGACTGCCTCCGTCATCAAGTGTTGCTTCCCAAGTCATGCTGATGCCCGGAACCATCGCATCACGGCCGAGGCAATAGTGTTCGCCGCGCCCTGTCTCAACGAAACCCAGCTTTCGAAGCACGCGGCCCGAAGCAGGATTGTCGGCGAGATAGTCTGCGGTGAGCCGGCGCGCGCCAAACCGGTCGACAAGATGCTGCTTGAACGCGGCGGCGGCTTCGGTCGCGTATCCCTGGCTCCATACCGTGGGTGTGAGCCAGTAGCCGATTTCAAAGATGCCTGTTTCGCTGTTGCGCCCGCCGCCGACCAGGCCGACCAGCTCCCCGCCGAGCGTGATGACACGGCCTGCGCTTTCGCCGCGCGCATTCTTTTCGGCGCGTTCGGCCTGGATGCGGCGCGTCTCTTCGAGCGTCTGGCCCGCGCGGATCCGGCCTACATTGCGATAGACCCGCGGATCGTTGACGAGCAGCGTATACCGCTCGGCATCGTCGTCGCGATAAACGCGCAGAAGCAGGCGAGGGGTCGATATATCCTCAAACATCGTTGCCTCCTTGTCGGCAGGCTGGCGAGGGGAAGCAAATGAAAAGGGGGAGACAGTGGCCTGCCTCCCCCCGGAAACTGGTCGTCTTCAACAGCGACCCGGCCACTCGTCTTTACGAGGCCGGGATGCTGTCTCCGGCCGTTACTCTGCGGCGTCTGCCGCCGGCACAACGTTCACGTACACTCGGCCGCCCGACTTGTGCGCAAACTGCACCTTGCCGCCCTTAAGAGCGAAAAGGGTGTGGTCCTTGCCCATGCCGACGCCTTTGCCCGGCCATTTCTGGGTGCCGCGCTGGCGCACGATGATCATGCCGGGGACGACTTCCTCGCCGCCGTATTTCTTCACGCCGAGATATTTGGGGTTCGAGTCGCGGCCGTTGCGCGATGAGCCGCCTGATTTCTTGTGAGCCATGGTCCGCTCCTCTTGGTGTCCGTTTGGCGGGGATGATGCCCCGGAATGGGTTAAGCTTCGGTGGTGCCTTCGGCGGCGTCAGCCTTCGGAGCGGCTTTCTTGCGGGCCGCCTTCTTGGCCGGGGTGGCGCCGTCTGCGCTGATCGACTTGATCGTCACTTCCATCAGGTCCTGACGGTGGCCGATGGTGCGGCGGTAGGTCTGGCGCTGGCGCTTCTTGCGGGTGATCAGCTTGGGGCCGCGCACTTCGCCGGCCACTTCGGCCGTGACCACGGCGCCAGCCACGACGGGCGCGCCAACCGTGACGCCGGCGCCTTCGCCGATCATCAGGACCTGGTCAAAGGTGACCGTATCGCCGGCGGCGGCGCTGAGTTTTTCGATAACAAGCGTGTCGCCTTCGGACACTTTGTACTGCTTGCCACCTGTCTTGATGACCGCGAACATGGGCGGAACCTTCCGGATTGTAACGTCTAGAAACGGGAAAGCCGCTGCGCCTTGCGGGCGCCGCGACAGAAGCGGGGGGTAAACACCAAAGCAGCGGCGATGTCAAATCAGGTGTTCAGGCGGCCCGACCGGCCGGAATCGCCCGTGATTACAAGGAATCCGGGCCGGTTTGGCAGGCCTTCCCCAGAGGGCTCAGGCAAGAAAATCGGCAGTTATTGACCAAACAGTCCAAAACATCTATCCCACCGCCATGGCAAGACCCAGGGAATTTGACATTGAGGCCGCCCTCGACGCGGCGGCCGGCGTGTTCCGCGAGCAGGGCTTTGCGGGCACTTCGACCGGCGCCCTGACGGCGGCCATGGGGATCGGGCGGCAAAGTCTGTACGATACGTTTGGCGACAAGGCGCAGCTCTACGAGGCCGCGCTTGCTCGCTCTCTCGCGCTTGATAACGAGGCTCACCGGGGCGCGCTGAGCACCGGGCCGCGGGCAATCGACGGGATTGAAATCTTCCTTGCGCGGGTCCGGGCCAAGGCGGGCGAGGGGTGTCTCGGCCTCGGCGCGGCAAGCGAGTTCGGGCGGCGCAGGCCTGAGCTGACGGCCATCATTGCAGCGGCCGAGCGGGCGCTCGTGACGGCACTGGCGGCGCGGGTGCGCGAGGCGCAGGAGGAGGGCGATGTGGGCCCGGACGTGGACGCGCGGGAGGCGGCGGCATTCCTTGCGGCCAGCGTTTCGGGCATCCGGGTTGCCGCGCGCAGCGGGGCGGGCGCGGCGCAGCTGCAGGCGGTGGCGGAACTGGCGCTGCGGGCGCTGCGATAGAGGCGGACAGGACGGTCGCGGATTTTCCCGCGGGGCGCTTGCGCTCCGGCCCGGTCCGGGATAGTTCACCGCCCTTCAAAGACCCCGGCGCGGAGAGGTGGCGGAGTGGTCGATCGCGCCGGTCTCGAAAACCGGTATACTCGCAAGGGTATCGAGGGTTCGAATCCCTCCCTCTCCGCCATGGATTTCCAATAAGTAGCTGAAAATATTAAGAATTTAGCGTTTCGGCTGACCCGCTTCCCCACATTCGTCCCCACACTTGGAGGCGGCTTGGCGTGTCTTTGGACGGCTTTGAGCGTTCGTCAGCGAATTGAGTTGGCAACGTCCCGAGTAGGCTTTGAAGCTGAGCTACGGCGTGCCCGCTCCAGCATCCCCAGCAGCTTCTCGAACTGCCGCGTCAGCCGTTCATCGAGCTGCATCAGCCGGTCCATCCGGTTCGGGTCGAGGCTCTCGCCCCAGGCCTGAAGCCGGACTTGCGGCCGAAGGGCCATGTCGGCCTCGATGCGTTTCACTTTCGGGCGCGCATGCACGAGCAGGACACCGAGCAGGCTTTCAGCTTCCGGCTTGTAGCGCTCGTCTTCCTCCATCTCGTTTTCCCACCATTCCCGTGTGTCGTCGCGAAGTGCGGCCAAGGCCTGCGCGTAGGCGTCCGGCCCGTTTGCCTCCACCACGGCGATGGCGGCATCGGTCATCGCGGTGTCCTCGCTCGCATCCGCGAGGTCGGCTTCATCGTCTTCCGCCGGAGCCCGAAGCGCATCGCGGGATGAAATTTCCGGTCGCCCGCCATGGAGGACATTGGCGCGTTGCATGCCGTCCGTCTCCGGAGTTTTGCCCAAATCTGTTGGGAAAACACTTCCGGGCCAAACAGCCTTCCGCTGACGTTCGCCAGTAGTTGGACTGGTCAAAATCGCCGCAATGGGTGCATCATGCTATGCTATTGCTCGATCGCGCATCGACTGTTCCGGGTAGGGCCCAAGTAAGACGATCGACGTTGGCCGGCGCTATGACCGGGATTGGCCCTAAATTGCCGGTCGCAGAACCAATGAAAAGCTCCTGTAGTCGCCGTGAAGGTGTCGCTGGGTCAGCGGCTATCCCCGGTTCGAAAGTGGCGCAGCATTCCTAGAGTTCCCGGAATTGACTATTGGGACTTGCAGGCATCTTCGAGAGCGCTTGTCGTTGAACTCAGCAGTTCGACAAGTATGTCCGGCTTGTTGGCCGTTACTTGGCCAACCAGGGTTGCGTCATATTCTGGAACCGCAAAAGCGAAAGTCAGGTAGCCGAGTGTATCGCCGGTGTGTCCAACGAATTCAGTACCTGAACGGCTAACCAGGATCTCCGCGCCCGGACCTGCATACTGACGTGGTCGATCGCGCTCGATCGGGTCAGCCAGCATCTCCGTGCCAATAGACGTGAATTCACCCCCGTCTAAGAACAGGGCTATCAGAAACTTGCTCAAGTCTGAGGACGTGGCTGTGATCCCGCTGTCCGCGCCAGTGTTCTCAGCATATTTCCATGTGTCTGCGTTCGACCGCAACTCCGTTCCGTAGCCGTGAATCGTCCCGCCCGGATGTTCTGTATTGTAGCGCGTTTCGACAAGGCTCAGCGGCTCAAGCAAGCGCTCTGCGATCAAAGTGCCTAGGCTTTCGCCAGTTGCGCGTTCGGCTATGAGCCCGAGGATCTGATAGTTGGTGTTCGAGTAGGAATATGATGCACCAGGAGCGTTTGTGGAGCTCTTGCGTCTCGCGACTTCCAAGGTGCGTTCGGGAGTGATCGGTTGGGTCCAGTCGGTGAAAAGGTAGGATCGCGTGTCGTAATAGTCGGGCACACCGCTCGTATGATTCAGAAGCTGACGAACCGTGGCATCGCTGTTCGGGACGCCGTCGACCTGCCCCTCTGTGAGATATTCCGTTGCGGGCGCATCAAGGTCCAGAAGGCCGTCTCCGGCCAGCTTGTGGATCACAGCGGCAGTGTAGAGTTTTCCGATGCTGCCAATTCGCAATTGTTCATCCAAGGGCATGGGCGCTCCGGTTTTCCGGTTTGCCACCCCGCTGGCCTTACGAAAGGAAAGGCCACATCCTTCAACCTCCAAGATGGCGCCCGCTTTCGAATCCTCGGCCGCCCGCTCCACAGCTTGATACAACGCTTCCGCAGGCGAACGCGCGTCCAGGTACGATTTCTCAGGTGCGGCGCAGCTGGTTAGTAGAGAGCCGATTGCAATGACCAGACAAAAGCGCATGTGTTACTCCAGAGATCGTTTGACGTATAACGCCAAACCGGAGGCGTTGTTCGGCGTATTCGGGTGCAATTTTTGCGTTTTTCGTCAGGCTTGATAGCGATCAGGAAGGAATTCGCCAAATGAACCTGGACAGCTTTGATCTGGCAATCCTCGAGATTGTTCAAGAGAACAATCTGCGTTCGCATGCGAGCATCGGCGAGGAAGTAAATCTGTCAGCTTCGTCGGTCCGGCGACGTTTGACCGCCTTGCGCGATTCCGGCGTCATCGTCGCCGACGTTTCCATGACTGACCCGTCGAAACGGGGGCTGACTTTCATCACTTCGGTTTCGTTTGAACGCGAAGACCCCGAAATCTATGGCGCGTTCCGGAAAGCCATGCGGGATGAGGCTGCCGTTTCGCAATGCTATGCGGTGTCCGGCGACTTTGACTTCGTTCTGGTGGTCCACGCCGAAAGTCCCGAAGCCTACGAACAGTGGGGTGAACGCGCGCTCATGAGCAATCCCGCGATCCGCCGCTACTCCACATCTGTTGTCTGGTCGCGGACAAAGTTCACCACGCGCATTTCTCCAGCCGCCATCGAAGCAGGCTCAAAGAAGTAGTTGCTCCGGGTCTGCGAAGGCACCGATCGATTCCCGAATCTCGCGCCACAGCGTACTGTAGCTAATCAGCGGCGAACGAAAGTGTTGGGCGAGGCCGGCCTGGTTGCGGTGAGGCTCCCGAATGACAAGATCGGATAGCCCGTGCCGGTCAGCGACGAAAACGATCAGAACCAAAATGGCCCTAAACAGCCGGTCAGGCTCCTCCGGCAGAAGCTTGGGTCGATGACTTTTCGGAGCTGAGGAAACGAATCTGACAACAGGATTCTCAGCCAAATAGCCTCCGGGTTTTCCGGCGCGGTTCAACGTGAGCATCGCAAGAGAACTACAAGCGAGACTTTGTCATGCCGTCTTCTGTGTCGATCGACAATGCTGCGCTTTGGGTACGAGCATTGGAGCACCAAAGAAATATCCCTGCATTTGATCGCACCCCTGACGGGCAGCAAACTGGGCCGCTTGTTCGGTCTCAATACCTTCCACGCAGCAAACGAAGCCCAGAGTTTTCGCCAATTGGACGGTAGCCTGCAGAACGCCACGTTTGTTCAGAGTTGTCTGCAAGCTTTTGTCGAGCTTCACCTTGTCGAGTGGCAAGTCTTCCAGGAGTGACAATGAAGAATACCCAGCGCCAAAATCGTCCAACGCGATCTTGCAGCCCAGAAGCCGCGCTGCTTCAAGAACTTGAATGTTCTTCTCCAAGTTTCGGAAAGCCACATTCTCGGTGATTTCGATCTCCAGGCGGCTCAGATCGAACGCGTGCTTGGCGCCTATTTTTTGTAGACCCGACAAAAATCTACGGGATGAAAGCTGAGAGGGCGATACATTCACCGCAAGAAAGCCGGTGCCGAACTTGATTTCAGGAATCGCCAAATCCAGAGATTGCCAGAGGAGGTCATTTAGCAATCCCAACTTCTCTGCGATTGGAATGAATTCATTCGGGCTCGGGTCGCGCGGCAATCCACTATCGACCCAGCGCGATAATAGCTCGTACCCGATAACGTTCTTGGTCTTGGAATCCACAATTGGCTGCAACGCCGGCCGGATGTCGCCGCGCGCAAGCGCTCTGCGAAACAACTCCTCCATCGCGGCCGAAGACAAAATTATGGTGTCCAACGAAGGATCAAACCTCGCAACGCCCCCACCATGAGTTTTGCATCTCCGCATGGCTGTGTCGGCTGCATGAAGCATTTCGCCAATTGAGGCTCCGTCATGCACAGAACGTGCGTAACCGATTGAAGCCCCAACGGTGACGACGGCCTCTGACAGCTCAATATCGCGGATGATGCTGGAATAGAGGTCTTCCATAATTTCCGACAGGTCATCAGCGCGCTCGGGCATGTCCAAGAGAACCGCGAATTCATCTCCACCAAATCGTGAGCTGGTTTTGGTATATGCATAGCTGCTCAATCGGTCAGCGATCACACGAAGGACTTGATCGCCAATAGCGTGGCCGTATTCATCATTCAGTGGCTTGAATCGATCGAGATCAATGAAGCCGACAACAACGTCCTCTTTTGACAACCAAGCGCTGTTCAGCCGATCCATAAAGGCTCGGCGATTCATCAAGCCCGTCAGGGCGTCTTCTTCAGCGAGACGCCGCGTCTCATCGACGAGCTGCAATAGGCGATTATCGAGCTTCAGGCGTGAGTATGACACGAAAGCTAGCACGACGAGCGTGAGCGCTGACATGATCGAAAGCGCAGTGGCAAGTTGAGTGTATTGGAATGCGTCTGGATTTAGCCCAAAAGCTTCAGCCATGAAGAAAGCAGTATAAACGTAAACTAAGCCGCCTTGCATCACCGCGTATCCCAGAAGCACTCGGTAGCCTGAGACCACTACCAGACAGAATGGGACAAATAGCAAAACGACAAAGCTCAGCGGCAAGGCCGCATTTGTCCAAGCTTCATAGAGCGTGGTGCTCCAGAGATGGACGTATATGATCGCTATAGAAGTGTTCAAGACTGTTCTAAAATGCCAGTCGCGATGGCTCGCGGCGCAGATCGATCCGATTGCGGCCGTCTGTATAAGGAAATTGAGTGCCAAAAGCGGGGTGAAACCGCTGGTCAATCCGTAGACGGACGCAATTACGCAGTTAGCAGCAAGGCCAAGTAAAGAAATGACGAACGCAATGCGCCGCGAGCGATCCATGACTGCTTGAGCAGATGCGTGCTTCAAAACATCTTTCATTCCCATTGCCATAATCGATCATGACTAATTCTAGCCGAAGGCCCGGCGAGCAGATTTTCTCTCCGAGTTGAAACTGTATTAATCTGTGACCCGCGACGTATAGCTGCGCGTTTCGGATGACCGAGCCCGATAGATCCCGCACCTATGTGGAGTACTGCCCAATATCCGTCATGCGCCATACGCGGCCGATGACCGTCTTCGGCGATCTCCGGCCCGGCGCTGATGAAGTCGCTAGATGACCGGAGTGAGGCGACCTTGCCAGACGCCGAAATCATTTGTCGGAGCCAGCTTGGCCCAAAATTGCCCTTCGTCATTTCCAGCAGCCGATCTGCCTTGTAACCAATCATACATTTAGGGAATGACAACTAACGCACATCGTCAGGGCGTGTTCCAGACGGAGGAACTCAGCATGCCCGAGCAGGTGCTGGACCTGCTCGGGCCTTCGCTAGGCGAACCGCCAACTGCCACATTCGCGCAATTCTTGCCTCGCTAGCCCATTTCTCATCTCCAAATTCGGAGCTTAGGCTAGCTCAGAGATTGAGCAACTTTTCGGGAGGCAGATCAGTGACGATTATTGATTGATCGCAGCGTAGTTGCTCGAACCGCTCTGTGAGATGATCGACACGGCAAAGTCGGAGTTTTGAGTCACAAAGGCTTCGTTGCCAGAACCGCCCGTTTGGGTAATCTCAGCATACGTTCCCAGTCCGCTCTGATAGACATCGATAAGGCCGGTGTCGCCAGTCTGGTCGATCAGCACGATGTTTTCAGAGCCGAGTTGAACTACTTCCAGGATGTTTTCGCTGCCGGCCTGATTGATCGTTGCGTCATTGGCCGTGCCGGCCTGAGCGAGGGTCAGTACGTTGTAGTCGCCGCCCTGGGTAAGGTCTGCGTTGTTTTCTGCAAAATCTTGCGCCACGGTCATCACACCATCATCTCCGAACTGATTGATGGAAGCCATGTTGAGCTCGCCGATCTGGTCGATGTACAACATGTTGTCGTCGCCGGCTTGCGCACCGCCAACACCGTTGTCGAGGCCAATCTGGCTGATTGTTGCGACTGAGTCATCAGCCGACTGACTGAATGCGGCAGATCCGACATTGTTGCCAGAGCCGTCCTGGGTAATATCGAGGATCGAGTTTTCGCCGGTCTGGTCAGCGGAAGCGCGGTTGCCAAGACCTTCACCGATCTGGAGAACCGTAATGATTGAGTCGGCGCCGGACTGAGCAATGGTTGCGGTATTGTACTGCCCGCTCTGATCGATCGTCATAGTGTTGTTTACGCCGTCCTGCGTGACGAAGACGCTCTGAACGTCGCCGGCCTGAAGCACGGCAACTTTGCCGTCCGTACCCGATTGCTGAACGTCTGTACTGCTGTCAGTCGCCGGAGCGGTGAACCCCTGGTCGACAGTAACGAGGCCGCCGTCGCCTAGCTGATTAACGAGCGAGGAGAGACCGGTGCCTGCTTGCTTTACGTCGGTTGTGGAGCCGCGGCCCGACTGGTCGACGGTCGAAGCGTTTTCGCTGCCTTGCTGATAAACCATGACCGAGCCTTCATCGCCTGTCTGAGACACATTCGATGAATTCTCCGGGGAGCCATTTCCAGCAGCGTTGACTTGCTCGACGGTCGCCGAGTTGAGGTCGCCGTTCTGTACGATATCGCTGGAGTTGAGTGCCGATCCTGCGCCTACGCCCGCCGCGTCGGACTGCGTTACAGTTGCGGCGTTTTCTGCGCCATCCTGGGAAATGACAGAAGCGCCGGCATTACCTGCACTCTGCTGCACGAATGCCGAGTGATTGGAGTCGTTCTGGGTGACAGTCGACGAGCTTGCAAATGCAGGGCTCGCCAGAACCAGCGCGAGGGCTGCACCGGTCATTAGTTTAATACGCATGCTGATATTGCTCCTGTTCAGCGTCCCGGCCCGTTAGCTCAACGAGCCCCAGTTAAAACCGGCCCCATTTGTCCCCGAGGCGCGGGTTCTGCGAATGAATCGTGAGATCAATCTTGTTGCTTCGCCGCTTAAGAACCGGATGGCTGTGAAAGCGCAGCGCGAAAAGCAAGATGCCGATTTTAAAAGCCCATGTGCGATCGGCGCGCAAACTAATTCAACTGGCAGGCTGCTTTCAGCCCCTCGTATTCTCCGCTGCAAGGACTTCTGTTTCATTCTGAAACTCATGAAATTGTGCTTCGGATTACGACTTCTCAGGAAACCGGTGGTCGAAACTGGAAACGATGCTCTTTAGACCGACAAACCGAGGACTTCATCCGCCAGCAACTATGGATGCTCGTTGTTCGGTTTCACGCTGAAAGCGGGACGTTCCTCCATATACACACCCAAGCTCAGGAAGCCGGCTGAGGCATCGGAGCTTGCCCTACCATTCAGGAGAAGTCTTGGGGCAGGCAGCGGACGCCACGGTGCTCTTGGACCAATCGCGCATCAGCGTGAATCCTTCTTGGGTGAAAGCAGATGCTGCGTCCTTGTGGCTCATTTTGGCCAGTTTGAGGTCTGGCCGTCCATGTGCAGGGGCTGTCTGAGACGGGAGTTTGGTACGCTAAAAGTCAAAGGTTCAGACCAGGAGCATAGTGTCGCGCTGGAAGTCGACAACGAACAATTGAGCATCGTGTCAAGGGAAGCAGTTTTGCCGACTCTGAAGAGAAAGTTCTCTACAGGCTCAAGCGTGCACGCTTTGATTGGCCTTCTGCTCCGCATCTCGCTTGAGCGAAATGCGGAGCACCCTTTGCAGGCTTACTCGTCCGTTGTGCCTTCCCGCAGCCGATCAACAGGGACATTATCTATCGTCGCCCAGGCCGGACCGTTGCCGGTCAGGGGCATCCACTCCATTTTGACAGACGTGCCGCATTGCGTAACGTCAAAGTTTCCGCGAACCTTGCCGTAGGACAGAGGGATCAGGACGGCGCGCGGAGGAGGGCCATTCATGATCTCATTGGGTGAGATCACCCCGTCCCGGTTGAGGTCCATGGTCACCCGAATGAATCCGTCAGCGCCTGTGCGCGGCTGACCAGGCCCTCCGATCGGATCGCCGGCCGCATTGACCGGTGCATGTACATAGCCCCAGACGTCGAGCGTATGGTCTTCGGTGCATCTGACTTTCAGCGACGAGATTTCCGCAACGCCGGGGTTCAACAGAAGATCAGGCCGGTTTTCGCCCAGCTCCATTGCCCAGTAGACATGGGCTTGTTCGCTGGACGCGCCGACTGGGACCGCCGTCTGCGTAAAGTAGCCTTCTGCAGCAAAGCTGGTTGGCGTTGCAGGCGTACCAACCAGGTCCTTTCCAGTGAGATCAAGCTCAAAAAGCCCTGCATCTGTAATCGGCAGTGCAGGCAGTCTTTTGTCCTTGTTCGGAACAAATGCGATTCCGATCGGACCGTTTCCGCGGATGAAATCACCCGGAGCGTCGCAATGCTGATTGCTGCAGACGTTATCGGAAACGACACCGATGATCACATGCTCGGCAACATCAGAGAAAACTTCCTCCGCCGTGACCACGCCAGTTGCGGGGTCGACGGTACCGGTGACAATGACCGTTGCGCCGACCAGACCGGGCAAAGTGCGGCCATCGAACCGATCGCCGCGGATCCAGGTCGTAAGATTGTTGAACGAGGCGCCGGCTTCATTTCTCTGGCCGAACAATTCAACCCGGGTTTGGGTCGGAGTGAGGAATTGTGTCGCCTCATTGATGGCGATCTTGTTGTTCATGACCGTCATTGTACCGGACTGGCTGGTCGTAGGAACGTAAGAAGACATTGTGCCTTCGATTTCTACGAGCACCTGCGCTTCAGCTAAAGCGCAGGACATAGTCATTGCGATTGTCGCCGCGGCATTGCGATAAAAACTTCTGTCCATTTTGGAATCTTCTTCTGTCCTGTTGCACTGAAAACTAGGGAGGGTTTCGACGAACGAATCCGTTCAAATCCTGAACAATCCGGTATTCCCTATTCGGGAATGATTTAATTCAATGGGACGCTCTTTTTTTGGGGCTTATCAGTTCCTAAAGCGTTGTTACCGGCGCTCTTCTGGTTCCTGCTTGCGACACAAGCTGTTGCGCCTCAAATTCATTCTCCCATTGGGGGCAATGCGAATTCAGAACGATTGCTTTGGCGTGAATACCGTTCCGTTTACGGACCAGTTGTAGCGGTGATGCGCATAAAGCATGCCGATTCAGGGTTAACTTCACTGGCGAAGTGTGGCGCACTAGAATAGGCGCCCTATCCAAATGGATAGGACGAGGAGCGGTCGGCTGCTCCAGAGTTAAATCCTGCTTGTATATTGTTTGGCGGGGAAAAATCGAACGCCTTAAAGTGAAAGGAGCCAGCTCAATCGGGTTGAGCTGGCATCAAGTTTCGTTGGTGATGTTCAAGAAATGCCGCGCAACAAACCTCCCAGTTCGTTCGCAGCAGTTATGAGTTGGCCATCAGGCGTTTCGATCAGCAACCTATCCATGCGGATGGATAGCTTTTCGCAAGACGGCTGCTTCATCTGAAGAACGTCGATGCGGTACATGCCTTTTCGAGCCGAATTATCTTCAAGTGCAGTGCAAAGTTTTTCGGACATCGCGAGAATCAAGGGGGCCGTCATTTTGAGAGAGAAAATTATGAGACCAGTTGGCGATGCTGAGGAATCTCGCGTGAGCCTGCAGCAGGCGCAAGGATCCAAAGGCGTTGAACGCGCTCAGTTGAGGGGATTTCTTTTGATTACTGAAGAGGAAAATCGCGTGCACTTTCAGCAGACACATGAAACCAACGGCATAGACTACGCTCGGGTGGTTGGACTTCTTTTGACGGCTGCCAGCGCCTTTATCTCGCTTTACTTGATTTCGATTGTCTCAGATCTCTCCGCGCTTGTATTTCAAACGGCTTCCTTGTTGATCGCAAACTCAGTTGGCTGATGTCATTCCAGAGACTTGCCTCGGTGAGCGTAGTTTGCGCTCAGCTAATCGATACTACCGATTTTCGGGCACCGTTAGTTTTGGGCGGAAACAAAAGATCCTATGGGCCGCAGGATGTCGATCCGCTGTCGATCGCTCGTGTTGCTTAGTCTCAAATCAGTGGCTCCAGTTTCGCTTTTGCTCTCTGATCTATCCGTTCGAATAGCTGGCAATCCTTTTCGAACTGAAGGATCTCTACCCAAGAAGCACTGCGTCCCCATCAGTAAGGCTTCTGCCACGCAAAAGCGTCCTCGAGACTTTCCCCTTTTGTCTTGGCGATGCTTTTGCGTGATACAACTCAACTCAGATCAATCAGCGATGTTTGGTCGCGGCGTGAGCGGTAATCGCCGGTCGGCTGCGGGGCCGTGCGGTTTGCGCAACACAATTTACGGCAAATCGTCCTTCTACGGAAAACTAAACAAACTCAACTCCGCAAACCTCGCCGCGTTGCCATTTTAAGACGCAGCGTTTGACCGCGGGTTTGGACGAATCGCGATTTAGAATCTCGAGGTCAAATTTCGTCGGGCAGGGCCAGGGAATAAACAGCCGTACCCGGGCGCCACTGTCAGACAGGTTTTCGATCCGAACGCTGAGACTTGAGCGGCCAAGGTTGAAGAGTATCCGGGCGCCCTTCAGGGCCCGTCTTCTGGGGTGTTTTCTCAGGCAGGCGCCAACTTCGTTCTCTGAGAAAGAGCCGTCTGCCATCGTTATCGATCCTTGATTAAGGAATACTAGCGTGCCGAAGGATACCGTTCCGTATAAGGAAGAGTCTATTTACCCGAATGGATAGAAAGCGCTCTCAAATTCGAAAGGGAGCGCGGATGATTGTAAACTTCCCTGTAGGCGCGGTGCTCAATCTAGGGCGCTTTCTAAAAGCTTTCGCAGCTGGGGGCGCATTACTTCAGGGCGCGACGAGATATCCGCCCAATCCTTCTGGACAGGTATAAGAAGGCCGTGTGTTGCTTTAATCCATTTTCGGGAGGAATGGCGTGCGACAATGCCGTTTTGCTGCATTTAGCCAAGCGAAAGAACGAAAATGATCCTTGGTCGGAAAGCGGTTGGTTGGCGAAATCTTGGCCTCGTCACTCTCGCGGCAATGTTATCGGGTATTACCCTTGCGCTTATTCTCGAAGGGTTGATTGTCGCTGTCGCGCTTGTTGGAATGCATGCGACCGGGTTTCCGATCGCGCTCTTGGCTGAACTTGTTCTGCAAAAGCTTGTGGCCGGCGTCGGTTAGTATCACTGTCGCCTGAAGGAGAGGCTGGCGGGCATAAGAAGCTTTCGGATTTCGGCTGGCAAGACGCCGGCGAACGTGGCGGCAGCTTCGATACCGTGCTCTAATCTCTCGTCTGTCAATCGGTTCGCCGTGCTCTTCTGGCGACTAGCGAGAAAGATGACCAAACTAGCGAAAAGCTGTGCGCAGCCTTGCGAAACAAATGTTGCTGCGCCGGGATCGTCCATTAGAGCCTTGAGCCACAGCTCAGCTTGGGTCTCTTGGGGGGCATCATGCCCGAGCATGACTTGTTCTAATCTAGAAAGCTGCGGGAGGTGACGCTCGAGTAGGTCATACAGTGCCTCTGATGCAGGCTTGCCGCCCTTATGATCGTCAGTCATGGCGCCGAAGATCTCCGCCGAGATTGTGCTGGAGGCCAAACACAGCGAGTTCAGTTCGCGTCTGAACGCCAACCTTGCGCATCATGGACTTTATGTAGACCTTGACTGTTGCGGGCGAGATGCAGAGTTCGCTAGCAATCTGTTTGTTGGACCGGCCGCCAATGAGAAGCACCAGTGTCTGGAATTCCCGTCTGCTGAATGGCGGCGTTAGCGCTTTCGGTTCATGCTGATTCTTTGGTTCCTGCGCGTCCCGCTGCAGCGGTTTCAGCACAGCTTCGATTGCGGAGATCATATTACCGCCAGGCTGGCATTTGTGCACAAAGTCCGAAGCCCCGTCAGCAAGAGCTTGCTCTCTGTCGATTTCATGAGCATCGCCTGAGAGAAGGATGAGTTTGGCGTCGCCAGACGCCTCGACAATGTTGGCGATCTGACTTGCGCTGATCAGTTCAGGCATGCGCATATCAGCTATCACGAGGTCAAATTCGAGCTCGTGTTCAAGCACGCGAATGAGATCGTTGAAGTTTGAAACCCGCCGCAATTTGGCATCTCTCCAGCGTTCAAGCAGAAGCAGCGTGAGAGCTTCAGAGAACAGCTCATGATCATCAGCGAGTAGTATTCTAATAGGCTGTCCAGTATCCATCGCCCCAGATTCCCGCCTATTTCTGGATTGCAATAGACGAAAATCTCAACTGGTCGTAACTCACCCAATTGGATTAACCCTAAAGAATGAGTTGGGCTGCAGGAGACAATTAATTCAACACGCAGCGCGAGTCTGCAGACGGGCATTCTGTGAACGGGGGAAACTGATTGCGTATACCCATTCGAATAGGTCCACTATTCGTTTGAGTGTGTTAGTTCAGCCCCGACTGGATGGTTGAAGCCAAACAAGGACGAGCGGGACTTGCATATTATCACAGCATCTTCGGAAGCCTCTGATCCGGCTTGCGCCTTTGACGAGCTAGTTGCCTCACTGGACGTCGCTGTTAACGGGCCACCCAGAATGATTTTTCTTGTCGTGGCATCAGGCGCTGATGTTGGAAAGATTTTTTTGGAAGCGCAGCAGAGATTTCCTGAGACGTCGATTCATGGGTCGACAAGTTGCCTGGGCCTTATGACCGAGAGAGTCTTGCTTCTCGAATCTGGTCACGCGCTTGGCGCTCTGGCTATCTGGGATGCTGGGGGGTCTTACGGATCCGCAGCCCGGAGCATCGATTCAGATGCGCGGGTGGTGGCGGCTGAAATTACTCGAGCGGCTTTGAGGAGTGCCCATAGATCCGGGGAGGTTCCGGATTTGGTTTGGATGACTGCGGCGCCTGGACATGAAGAAGCGTCGCTCGCAGGCATAAAGGATGTGCTCGGTGATCGGGTTCTCATTGTGGGAGGTTCGAGCGCGGACAATGATCTGAAGGGGAACTGGGCCCAGTTCAGCCGAGAAGATCTTTGCTCGGAGGGTATCGTCATTTCAGTACTGTTCCCAGGAAGCAAAGTGTCCAGTGTGTTTCAGAGTGGATACGCCCCCCGCGGCCCCTCTGGAATTGCCACGAAGACCGCAGGCCGGCGCCTTTTCGAGATCGATGGCAGGCCCGCCGCTGAAGTTTACTTCGATTGGGTGGGCCGAGATCCGCCAACCATACCTGCGCACGAGACCAGTACGTCCATCTTGTCGGAAGCCACGCTGGTTCCTCTCGGTGTCGTACAGCACGAGCTTGTGGACGTTCCTCTGCACTTGTTGCTGCATCCGGCCGTAATGCATGATGATCGATCCCTCAGTCTGTTTTGCGACGTGAAGCAAGGCGATCTGCTGTATTTGATGGAAGGAACATCTCGAAGGTTACTTGAGAGGGCGGGGAAATTAGCGAGTCAAGCAAAGTCAGATGCCGAAGCGCGCAGGCTTGAGGTTTGCGGGGCGCTGGTGGTTTACTGTGGCGGATGCATGCTTTCGGTGAAGTCCGAGATGGAGCAGGTTCGAAGAGGGATTGTATCCGCATTACCCGGAATACCTTTCCTCGGCTTCTTTTCGTATGGTGAGCAGGGCGCAACGCTGACCGGGACGACGCAGCATGCTAATCTGATGATCTCATGCACCGTTCTCACTAGCCGCATCCCGGTGGCTTCATGAACGCCGACAGTGAAGCGCTACGAGAGGCACTGCTCGAGATTGAACTGCTGAGATCACGCGAGGAACAGGTACGCAACGAAAACGCCTTGCTTCTGTCTGTTTTGGCAACGATCCAGGGGGCAACAAGTCTGGAGAGCGCGGTACCTTCGGTACTCAAAGCGCTTGTGGCGTCGTTTGGGTGTGATGCAGCAGTTCTGGTGTCGGTTGATGCCCGGGCCGGAGAAGTCCGGTCGATGTTTGCGACGGATGTTGAGTTGCTGAAAGGTAGCTGGCACTCGCTCGTGAACGTGCTCTCAAAATCCAGGCTGTTTTTCTCGCTCGAGTCTGATGATTGCGGCGCAAACTGGCCGGAAACCGTACAACGCTATGGGACCGTGTTGACTTCACCTACCAGTCAACACGCTCCAAGCCATGAAGCGTTGGTTCTCCTTTGGCACAAAAGGGCCAATGCCACTGCGGAGCATATGCATCTGTTGCAACGGGTTGCCACGCTGATCGGTCAGGCGCTTGTCACCCTACGCTTGGAGCGCCGCAATGCAACCCTGGCGGGCGCTTTGATAGGGACCAACGTTCCGGCGGTCAGCCTTGCTGCGGATGGTCTGGATCCAGACTTTCAAGCAATCAGCATTGCTTATGGCAGGATGGCTGATGCCCAAACGCTGGTTGTTGAACTATTGGGCGATCTCCTGAATGTCTCTATCGGGCAGATCGACCTTGCTGTGCAGCAAGCGCTTGACCGCATGGGGCAGGCGCTTGACCTGGACAGAGTTTGTTTTTTTTCCGAGGAAGTGCCCGGAGTTTTTCGCTGCCGTTATCACTGGTCGCAGCCTCATTTGCCCGCACCCAGTGGGCTACCATCGGATGTACTCGATCACCACCTCGTGAGATATCGCAGTGGCTTTGATGCAGGCAATTTTGTCAGCATTGAATCTGTTGCCGAGTTGTTCGCTGACGATCCCTTGAAGTCTGTACTTGAAACAGATCATGTCCAATCGGCATTGATTATTCCGATGCGATGCGATCTGAGACTGTCGGGCTTCGTAATGTTCAAAGCTGTTGCTAGAAAGCGCCGCTTTCTCGCCGCTGAAATCGGGCTCTTTCAATCAGTGACGAGTGTTGTTGGCAGCTTGATTCAGCGTCAGGCTGCAGCAGCGCTCATCGAGCAAAGCCAAGCAGATCTTTTCCTGCAAACTTGCCGTTTAAGATCTACGTTGGATGCACTGCCCGACTTGGTTATGGAACTAGACGAAAATGGACGGATGACGGGCTTTTACTCGGATCGCATGTCCAGTTTGATAGATGAACCTGCCAGGTTCATTGGTCGCTCACCCGAGGATGTATTGCCTCCTGAGATAGCGGTATCTGTTCGAAGTTGTCTGAACCGTATCGATCGAGATGAAGATCCATCGAGCATCGTGTTCCCGCTAAGAATCAGAAAGCAGGAATACTGGTTCGAGTTTACCGCCACCAAGCACAGCACTGTTCAAGAAGAACAGGGGTCTGCGTTTATCGCTGTTATACGAGATGTATCTCGTGATCGAAGGCAGAACGAGGAAATCCAACGCCTTAGCAGCATAGCGCGCCGAACATCGAACCTTGTAATCATGACCAACGCGCAACGCGAAATTGTTTGGGTCAACGATGCCTTTGAAAGGCGCACCGGGTATTTGCTGGCCGACGTAATGGGAAAGCGTCCAGGAAGCTTTCTACAAGGTGATCAGACGGATCCGGAAACTATTCTTCGTATTCGCGAGGCTCTCGATCAGGGGCGAGGCATACAATGCGAGGTCTTGAACTACGATAGAAATGGATCACCCTACTGGGTGGAGATGGACATCCAGCCTTCCCGAGATGCTTCAGGAAACATTCTTGGCTTCATGGCCGTAAAGACGGATATCACAGAACGCAAGCGACGCCTTGCTGATCTCGAGCGTGCAGAACAACAAGCACGCGCGGACCTCAACACTGCCGCAGATGCCTCAAGGGATGGTATCGCGGTCACGGATTCATCCGGAAACTACGTCTACATGAATAAGGCTCATCAAGAGCTGTTTGCTATTCCGTCAGAGGAGTTCATCTTAGGCCACCATTGGAGCGAACTATATTCTCCAGACAACGTCAAGTTCATTGGGGAGGCGGTTTTTCCGGTCCTCACTGCACGTGGTAGTTGGAAAGGCGAAATTGCCGGCCGTAGATTCGATGGAATGACCATCGAGCAGGAAGTGTCTCTCACGCTCAAAGACGACGGAGGTATCGTCTGTATAACCCGCGACATTGGCGAGCGATTGCGCGCCGAAAGCGAACGGACAAGACTGCGTGAAGCCCTTCAGTTGGCGCAAAGAAGGCAAGCCCTTGTGCAAGTCGCAGCGGGGCTCGCCCATGATTTCAATAATCTGATCGCTTCGATTGCAGGCTCAGCCACACTCATCCAACGAGCGTCGGAATCAGCAGCATCTGAACATGCCGAGCGAATTTTGCTCGCAACAAGACGCGCTTCGGAGTTGGTGAAACGAATGCTTGCGCGCGGTGAACGCAGCCCGGAACGCCGACGAATTCTCGTGGACTCTGCTTTGAATGAAGCCGTCAGTCTACTGCGTAGCGGTCTGGACTCCAGAATTCAGCTGACCCTGAAATACCCAACGTCCCCGCTGGAGCTTTACGCGGACCCCACCGATGTTCTCCAAGTTATTCTCAATCTTGCCGTCAACGCGCGTGATGCGCTGCAGCTTGAGGATGAGCGAGCCGAGATAGTAATCTCGGCCCGTCTTGCGGAACCTAACGATCTCGAATCACGTTCCGTTGTCGGACGAACGTTTCCGGACAAAGCCTATGTACTAATTGAGATAGCCGATAACGGCGTGGGCATGGATGAGGAAACCTGTCATCAAGTATTTCAGCCCTACTTCACGACTAAGGGCGATCAGGGAAGCGGACTTGGGCTGGCCATAGTTTCAGGGATCGTTGACGCCAATCTTGGGGCGGTGCTTGTGAAATCCAGCCCAAACAATGGCACAAGCATCAAGATACTCTGGCCTCAGTATCCGATCCTTTTGTACGATTCTAGCGAGGCGCAGCCGAAGAGAGCTGATCACGGAAGGTTGGACGACAAAGTCATTCTAATCGTTGATGATAACGAGGACGTTCTGCGCGTGCTCAGCTTGTTCCTTGAGGAGGCTGGTGCTGAAGTCGCGGCGATCTGTGAGCCGAGTGTCGCGCTCGAGTCGATCAAGGAAGATCCCGGGGCGTGGGATTTGTTGATTACCGATTTCGACATGCTTGAACTCAACGGCGCTGAACTTGCCCGAGCGGCGAAAGATGCAGACCCTGAGCTGCCCGTTATTCTTTTGACGGGATTTCCAGATTGGCGCAGTCGCACAGCAGTTGGAACTCAGTCCGTGTTCGACCGGATCATTTCCAAACCGGTCGAACAACAGGATTTGGTTTCTGTCGTCGCTGCTTCACTTCGAAAGGCTCCAAAATGATTGAGACACGACAGTTGCGAGTGCTGTTTGCTGACGACCACGAGTTATTGAGGGATACCCTCGTGCTATATCTTCGACAAGAAGAAGACATGGATGTAACGTCTGTTTCGAACCTCGAAGAGGCCGCGCAATGCTGGCGGCACAATGGACCTTTTGATCTGGTTCTCCTCGACCTTCGAATGCCAGGAATGGAAGGATTGAACGGCCTAAAGCTTGCGATCGCTGAGGGGGTAAGAGTTGCGTTAATTTCTGGACTTAGTGTCCGTCAGAAGGCGGATGAAGTCTCTGAGCTCGGTGCTGCTGGTTTCCTGTCGAAGTCCATGCCAGCTCAATCTCTGGCAAATGCAATTCGTTTCATGGCGATGGGGGAGAAGTTTATTTCCGTCGATTTGCTGGGAGAGCGTACCGCGGTCGAACGTCATCCCATCATGCAGCTTCTTTCAAGACGTGAGCTACAGGTTTTGGAGCACGTGTGCATAGGTCGTTCAGACAAAGAGATAGCTCGGGAGCTGGGCATCCGCACCCCAACAGTGAAGCTCCATCTGAAGATGGTGTTCAGAAAGCTTGGAGTTCAGAATCGAACTCAAGCCGCTATGCTAGCCAAAGATGCAGACTTGTTCTGAGTCACCCGCCAAAGGTTAGCGGACCAAGCACAATGCGTCAATAACCATTCTCGGCGATCTCCAGCTGGTTGCGGTAGGGCTGCCGGACGGCACGATTGGATCGAGCCGGTCGGTCATCGGAAATGAAGGTCGGAGCCGACCTGGCCCAAAGTTGCCAGTGTGGGCGATCTTGCCCCTGCTAAGAAGGCGGATGCATGGGGAAGAATCGCAAAAGAGATTCAGTGTTACAGGCACCATTCAGCGCGCCGCACTGAAATGCGTCAAACTTCAGAATTCTATTCAAAAGTCGGAAACTCGTTCGTATCGTCCGCATCAGGAATATCGTCGGGCGACAGCGCCGGTTGACCCGTCAGGCAAAACAGATCCTGATTGCCGGAATCAAGCTCACCCTGCCAATATGATTGGATCAGGCCGAAGCGGGGAAAATGCCAGACGATGCCGGCCGGACAATCTGCGGAGAATGCGATCATCGCCTGGTGAATGGCGCGAAAGTCGATCGTCTGCTTGAACGTGAGCTTCTCGAAGACAAAGTGGAGCTTGAGGTCGTCCTCGTGTGAGAGGGTTTCCCGGATGCGGTCGGCCTTGGCCTCGTCGTCGAGGTCCGACTTGGCGGCGTCCGCTTCGGCCGCGCGGGCCGCTTCCGCGAACCTGGCGACAATTCCCGAGTTCCTGAGCCATGATGCGGGTCGCGTCAGACGGGTTTTGCCGGCCTCTGATACCTCCAAGATGCGCAGCTTGCGTGCGAAGGGCTTCAGGTGACCCAATCGCCTTAAGATCTCGGCCGCGTCAATCGAAGAAGCGGCGGCCGCATCAGGGGCCAGATTGAAGAACGGAACCTCGACCACAAACACGTCGTGCTTCAGGCGGACGCTCAGACACCACAAGCGCGATTTCAGTCTTTCGAAATCGGAATAAGGCTGAATGTATGCGTCCGAGTAATTCACGGGCCGATCGGCGCGGTCTGCAAAGAAACGCGGCAGGCTGGTAACGTCTGCCACCTTGCGGCCGGAATACGATGACCAAGTTTGCGCTGTCGTCTTCTGGGCGACGTGAAATTGCATCACGTCCGATGCATCAGGAAAAGCAAAATCCTGTCCGCGCAGATATTCCTGCGTGCGTGCGCTGAACCAGTCGTTGAGCGTTTGCAGATTTCCCGAAATATCAACGCCGAGCGGCATGCCCGACTCTTCATCGGGGAAATAGGTCTCGGCATACTCTTCGAGTAGCACGTCCAGGTCATCCGAAAAGCGATGCGTTGGATATACGAACACATGATCACCGAAGAAGCGCAGCACCGCATGGCCTGTGCGCGACTGGGCACGAACGGACTCGAGGATCGCCGCGGGCAGCGTCTTACATTTCTCGAGGGGTAGGTCGTGCGCAATCAAGGCCAAAGTTTGGCCACAGGTCGAAAGGCGGCGGGGTGGGCGTGTCTGGCGCGCAACATGGGTCTGGTCGATCCGGTGCAGGAAAAAAGCGTCCGTGACTTCACGTTTGTCTGCGCCGCGAAACAGTCGCCGGAGATCCGAAGCCAGACCGCTAGGATGGACCTTCAGGATCGCCAGCGGTCGGTCATCAATGCCGATCACGCGGTGATGATTGCGGATCAGAATGGCGCCGTTCGAGAACATGGCGGGCTGAAAAACCTCCCCGCCCAGTATGCCGTAGTCGAAATTGAACGCCACGACGGACCAGGCCGCGTCGAACGTCTCGCCGGTGACGGCGAGGCGGGCTTCGGAAAACTTCTGGATCACGGCATTCGCGAGAGGATAGAACCCCGGAATCGTAAGCTTGTAGTCGCTATCGGCCTCTTCAGCCTGAATGAGGCGCGACAGGAAGGTTGGCCCATCCAGAACGTCGAGAAACTCCAGGCTGGCATCCGAAGACTCGCACGCCGCCTGCAGTGCTTCAAAGAACTCCGAACTCATTCCCGCTCGACGCCCGCCATTTGCCCACCCTGCCGATCAAGCGCCTGAGCGAGTGCCGCCGCAGGGCTTTCAGGATTCTCGTTTAGGGCGGCGGTTGCGAAGCGGGAAGCGGCGATAGCAGTCTGACCCGGCCAAAGCAGGGCTAGTCCCGTCAAGTCGGTGAGAACGGTGATCGACGCGGATCGACGATCGGCGGGATGGTGGCAGGGTGGACTTACCACAAAGCGGATTTCGCCGCCGATCACCTGCCGCAGACAAGGTTCCCAGTCCACTACGTGCAATGCGCCGTGGGCGATGAGCAGATTCTTGGGACATATGTCGCCGTGCACAAGTTTGCTTGCATGTGCTAAATCAATTAAGGACGCCAGTAGATGTCTTTGACTTGGCAGGCATTCGCGCAATGCGGCTCCGCCCGAGAGCCGTTGCGAGATGCGCGTCAGAACACTGCCCTTCAATTGGAACCGAACCTGGGGTCCGAAGGTGTCGGTAAACCTCTCAATGCGCGCGCACCGGCGTTCCACCTCACCGCGCGAACTGAGCAGATCGTCCAATCGATACATTTTGCGGATAGCGGATTGTCCCATTATTTGAACTCAAAAGACCAAGGAATGCGATCGGAAGCAGGCTCAGAATACGCGCCGATCAATACCCAAACAAAGGTATGTCGTTCAAATGGCTCTCCCACCAGAACATGCACGTAGTCTCCTATGTTCTTGAACCGAACGTCCATTCTCGGCGATCTTCTGCCGAGTAGCTGCCTGCCATCGGAATGACCGGACTGAAGTTAGCCTGCCGTTCGGCGAGCGCGATGCTCCAGCAAGCGCCCGAGTAGGGCACTGGCGGGGCACCTCAACAAGGGCGAACGACATAAAGCATGTATCCTGTCTCCTGCGCCACGGCACGCCAGCTGGCAGCCTCGACGCGGGCCGCAGAAATCGCAGACGCCACCGTATCGCTAACGCCTGCGGTCTCCAGCTTGTCGCAGCGCGCCAGCATCGGATCATAATAGGCAGCCCATGCCTCGTCAGTGAGCGGCCGCGCTGCGAGCACCTTCCAGCCGGCGGCGGCTATCTCGGCGCGCGTTGTGCTCTCTGTACCGATGCTTCCCGGTTCGCCTTCCCAAAACGCCAGTGCAGCCTTGGAGGGTGAATCCGTAAACAGGCAGGGATGACTGAAAGCCACGGCGCCGGTCCCGGTCAAAGCACTCCGCCAGGCGTTAAGCGCCGTTGTCACACCCAGAAAATAGACCGCGCCTGCTGACCATATCAGATCGTACGGACCGGTCATGTTCTCCATGCTGCCTTGGATGATCCGAACGGACGGATCGTCCGCGAACCGAACAGTCGCGGCCTCGACGAAGTGCGCAACGGTCTCAAGCCCATCGACACGCCCTTCTGGAACAAGCTGACGCAGAACCGCAAGGTCGCCGCCAGGTCCACATCCGGCGTCGCACACATACCCATCCCTGGGAACCGCACTCAGGCGCCCGGCCCAAGCGACATCGTCGGCGAGCCCAGGACCTTCCCTCGGCAGGTCGCGATGCACCGTGAAGAAGGCGTCCCAATCCATACGCAGGACGTATCGCAATCGGTCCCACCCCGGTCAACAATCGCAGAGAATGGCGATGGTGGTTTGTGGGCAGGGCGATAGCAGGAAACTGAAGGCACGCTGCCATTCTCAGTGTAGAGAGACGTCCGATTTCGGCGAGATAGCGCCGCCTTCGTAGCGAGAATGGAACGGCAGGCAAGTTCGCTTCCTGCCGCTCCGAGTTTTCAGAGATCGATGCCTGTCGAGATCTCCAGCGCATCGTCAACGTCAACGCCCAGATACCTGACTGTGCTCTCAAGCTTTGTATGTCCGAGCAGGAGCTGGACAGCCCTCAGATTGCCAGTCTTGCGGTAAATGAGGGCAGCTTTCGTGCGCCTCAGTGAATGCGTGCCATAGGTTGCCGGGTTGAGCCCTATCGATGCTACCCATCCTTGAACGATGCGGGCTTATTGCCGGGTCGAGAGATGAGGTGACGCTTCCAGCCGGCTCTGGAACAGATAATCGTCTGCACCAGGTATGCGGCTGCCGAAAAGCGCGATGAGTGATCGTCGGGTGTTCTCCGTGATCTCGAACTGCACGGGCCTGCCGGTTTTCTTCACGCCGCGTGACTTCACATGTCCGCCGGCCGCGACATCGCCAACCTTCAGTCTGACCAGATCGCAGCCGCGAAGCTTACTGTCGATCGCAAGGTTGAAGAGGACGAGATTTCTCACATCGCCTTCAAGCTCAAGCCGGGTCCGGATCGACCAGACCTCCTTCATCTTCAGAGCTGGCTTCTGACCGGTCAGTTTGCCGGCCGTCAAACGGCGAGGCCCTGCTGTTCCTGAGCCCACGACGGCCCGCTTCACTTCGTCTTCCATGATGTTCCTCCTGTTCAAGCCAGTCAATAAAACAGGAGGGGTGCGAGTTCCTGGCCCTTTCCGGTCAGTCAGCGCGCCTGCCCCTGTACCGGAAACATCAAGTTCCGCGCGCACTGCCCGGTCTCTTGAGGCATTAACTGCAAGGCTGAGGCTTTAGACGGCGCCCAGAGACGTTAACACTCGATCGGCAGCCCTCCCTCGCGCCAGGATTTCATGCCGCCGTCGAGCGCGGCGGTCCGCTGAAATCCCAGCGATCGAAGCGTCGCCGCCGCCAAGGTCGAAATCTTTCCGAACTCGCACACGGTCACAATCCGTATCGTCGGATCGGGAAATTCTTCGTTCACTCGCAGCTCCAGCTGACCACGCGGAATGTGCTTGGCCCCCGGGATGCGGCCGGCAGAAAACTGGTCCTTCTCCCGAACGTCGAGTACGACCAGATCGTTAGCCCGTCCTGCAAGGCGTTCAGCCAATTCAGCCAGCGAAACGAACGGTACTCCTGCCGCTGCGTTGCTGAGTATCTGCGACACAGTAACGCCGCCGCTCATATTGGTGCGAAGCGCTTCGGTGAGGTGCGTCGGCGCAGAGAGGTTGAGCGTGGTCATCATCTCAACGAATGCTGCGCGGTCCTTCTTCTGCAGGCGCGGGTTGCCTGCGATCTCGGCACCAATCGTCGTGTGGGTACGCCCCTTATAATCGTGCGCCGGAAACACCAGCATCTCGGGTGCCAATTTGAGCAACCGCCCGAACAGACTCTCATAGAGCTGATCCGGATTGCCTGTCGGCAAGTCCGTGCGTCCGGTCGCGCCGATCAGCAGAGTATCGCCGGTAAAAACGCGATCGTTCAGCACAAGGCACATCGAATCCGCAGTATGCCCTGGCGTGTGCAGTGCACGCAGCCGAAAATCGCCAACGATCAGCATGTCTCCATCGTCCAGCTTTAAGTCTGCAAACGGAGCCGGCGAGGCCCTATGCATCACCATCGGTACTTGCAATGCTTCCTTGATCTGCTTGGCAGCCGAAAAATGATCGGCATGCGTATGCGTATCGACCACATATTTAATCCGTATGCCAAGCTGGTTCGCTAGTGCCATATAGCGATCGATCTGCTGCACTTCAGGATCAATCAGCGCCGCGGCTCGCGTCGTCGGGCAGCCCAGTAGATAGGATTGGCACCCGCCAGTTGCAACCTGCTCAAAAATCATCGACGCCTCCCGCTGAACGCATGATGGCGCGAGTAATCGAGGCATACAAGTGTCGGCAATCGGCGAACTGCGGCCTGGTGCAGGTGATGCAGCCGAACGGCGGGACTGAGGCGACTCTGCCGCACGCTGAACCAGATTATCGGAAACGACCTGGCCCATTCGAGACACTCGCTCTTTTCCAAAAAGGTCGGTCGTCAAACTCTCTCTGGTACGGAGTTCCCGGGTCAGGTCACGACAGCTCAATTTCGAAGGAGCGAGTTTTCGATACGAGTAAGTTGATCGCGCCGACCGACTGCGAGATACCGTGTGCTATTACTCAATCTTATCGCCGTCTTTCTGCTCCAGCCAGTCATGCTCAAGGAGACGCAACCGCGAATTGACGCCGAGAAGAAAGGTCGTCGACCAGGCAAACAATATGACGCCATTGGCAGCCTCTATCGCGCTCAACAATCGCCAGCGCGGGGAGAGGACGATGTCGCCGAAGCCGAGAGAGGCAAACGTTACAGTCGAAAAATAGAGCGCTTCCTCAAGAAGATGCGCTTCTCCGAGCACCAGATACAGAGACGCATATAGCCATATCTCGACCGTGTGCAGTCCAAAAATGCCAAACACCACCAGAAGGATCAGCATCGCCTGTCCCATCCGAGTTTCATGTGGCCGAAGCCGCTTTCCGCTCCGCTGCATAAGAAACGTCAGAAAGATGAAGCCCCAGAAATGAACGAGTACGGTTACAGCGACCATGCCGCTGGCAACGACAAGGTTCTGGATAAGGTGGACCGTTTGTGGAGACATGTTCGCAGCGTCTGCACCAATCCATGGCCCTCGAGAGAACGGGCAATCGGGTGATTTAAGTGTGATGGTTTAAGAGACTTGAGGCACAATTTCTAAGTTCATGGGAGCTTCGCGATTTCTGCGAGCCGACCTCTTCTCGAACCCGAGCATTGCGCGAATGGCGTCTGCGCTTTGAAGGGCCGAATGACGCGGCAGATTTCGCAAATGATAACTGACGTGCACCGGCTGCGGGCAGGAAAACAGACTAACGTAGGCAAGCGCGCTTCGATCGCCGGGGCGTCTATTTGAAAGCATTGCCGGATTTTACGCCTAACCCTTTGAACGCAATCGCGGCCGGACAAAAGCCGGTAAACGATGCCTGTAGAAGATTTAGTCCGGCAAAGGCCGTGAGCAGAAGCCAGTATGGTGAAACGAAGTAGCCCAGGGCTAGGCTGGTCAGGACGACAAGTCCCGCAAAGGCGAGGACGGCGCGGTCGAGGTTCATGATCATGCTCCTTATGCGATCAGTTGGCTGATGAGTTGATGTGAAAGACATTCCGGATCCAGGCTTCCAAAGCTGGTCCGGTCTGGGCGCCCGGCTGGCTGACAATCTGCCGACCCCGGTCCCAACCAATCAAGGTCGGCACACCGCGAATGTTGAACTGCGCGGCTGCCGACTGTTCCTGATCAGAATCGAGTTTGAAGAACCGCACTTGGCCCTGAAGGGAAGCCGCTGCGGCCGCATAGTGGGGCGCCATCATCCGGCAGGGGCCGCACCAAGGCGCCCAGATATTGAGGAGCCTTGCTCCGGTATCCTTGGATAGGAGGGCTGCCAGCTGGCTTCCAGTCACGTCGACGGGCTCAGGCGTTGCAAGCCGTGCCGAGCATCGGCCGCATTTCGCGTGCTCAAGGCTCTTCTCGGTCGGCACACGGTTCAAGGCACCGCAGCCGAGGCATAGGAACTTCCTATCTTCATTGGGCATTATCTTCGCGCCCCCTCAATCTGCCTTGATCTTGTGGGTCTTGATCAGTCCGAGCACTGCGTTCTCATAGAAGGTTTCGGACTTGCCGGCCTTTACCTTCCCGATGAAATACTTTTCGAAGCCTACTTTTGCGGTATGCACCCATCCACCCGATCCGGACCAGTTCACATTTCGGGGCGGGATCTGCGGCTGAGCTACGAATGCCACGCCCTTGTCTCCGAAGTCTGCAAGGCAGATCGCGTTCCAGGTTGCCTCATGAGACGGCGCCTCGCCCCGGACAATCTGGCCAAGATTTTCGGCCGTCGCGGTGACCATCGACTCAATCATGAACCCGGTCTTGGGCACGCCGACCGGAACCGGCGTCGTTCCAATGGGCGGGATGGCGATGCAGACGCCGACACCATAAATCTCAGGGTACTTGGGATTGCGCTGATGCTTGTCCGTCAGGATGAAGCCTCGCGGGTTTGTCAGGCCATCGATCCCGCGAACAGCACCCACGCCCCGGAATGCCGGGAGCATCATCGAGAACTTCATCGGCAATTCGTGAAGCTGTTTCAAATTGCCGTCGTCGCCAAGTTCTTCGACCGTCATCTTGCCCGGTTCGGCTTTGACCACGCGTGCATTGGTGATCCACTTGATGTGGCGCTCCCGCAGCTCGCCTTCGAGAAGGCTTTTCGTGTCGCCCACACCGTCAAGGCCGAGATGGCCAATATACGGCTCTGAAGTCACATAGGTCATCGGTACGCGGTCGCGGATCTTGCGGCGCCGCAGCTCGGTCTCAATGATCATAAGCGTTTCGTAGGCGGGACCGAAGCAGGACGCGCCTTGCACCGCGCCGACGATCACCGGGCCGGGTTCTTTGCAAAAGGTTTCAAAAGCTGTGTTCGCCCGAACCGCGTGGTCGATGTGACAGACCGATTGAGTATGCCCCGATGGCCCGAGGCCTTCGATCTCGTCGAAGGCGAGTTCAGGGCCGGTCGCTATCACGAGATAATCATAAGGCACTTCTCGACCGCCCGCGAGGCGGACACGCTTCTGATCGGGCTCGACGCGTTCTGCTTTTCCGACGACCAATTCGATGTGCCGCTTCTTCATCGGCTTCGCGAGATCGACCACAACGTCTTCCCGCTCGCGCCAACCGACCAGAACCCAGGGATTCGACGGCACGAACTGATAGAATGCGTTTTCATTGATGACCGTGACGTCGTCCTCCGGCCTCAAGGCCTTGCGAATTTCAAATGCGGCGATCACGCCGCCGAGGCCTGCGCCGAGAACAACTATCTTGGCCATGTCAGGATCTCCCGTTCCATGTTGCCGAGCGAAACATATTTTATCATTTTATAATATACGTAGAGATACGCATTGTTCGTAGACGCGAACCAAGTCGAATAGGGCATGTTGCGGGCAAAACCCTTTGGACTGGAGCGAGCGATGGAAAGTCAGGACAGGGTTCATCAGGGCCGCGGGAATTCAGCGCCTTCATTGCTTAAAAGCATCGGCACCGGGGTTTTAGCGGCTGGGCTGTTTCTTGGTTTTCCTGGCGGTGCCCATGCCCAGCCAATCACTGTGGAAGAGTCGGTCGTCATCGACTACCGGCCAGTGATCGCGCGGATCGAGGCGGGCGACACGGCAACGGCGCGGTCGCGCCTGCAAGGCGTGGTGACACGGCTCAATGTGGTGGAAGGACAGATCGTCAAGGCGGGCGATCTCGTCGCCGTGGTGACGGACAGTACGCTGCCGCCGCAGCTTTCGGCCCTTTCCTCCAACATCGAGGGGCTCAAGTCGCAAGTGAAACAGGCGGAAAGTGACATTGCCCGCAATGAAGGCCTGCTTGCCCAGGGTTTCTATCCGCGTGTGAGGCTCGATGAAGAAAGGACGGCGTTCGAAGTGCTGAAGCGCAGTCTTGCCTCGGCAGAGGCGGAACGCCGCGCGCTGTCGGCCCGCGAAGCGGAGGGGCGTATCCTGGCGCCGGCTGAAGCGCATGTGACCGATGTCAATGTTGTGCGCGGCTCCGTTGTTTCGCCCGGCGATGTCCTGGCGAGCTTTGCAACGGTCAACGGCGTCGTCCGTCTCGCGCTGCCCGAACGTCATGCCGCGACCATCACCGAAGGCGAGTCCATCTCCCTGAGGCTGCCTTCTCGTTCCGACGACATCCGCACGGCAACCATCATCAAGATTTATCCCGAGCTGAAGCAAGGCTCGGTGATTGCGGACGCAAAAGTGGAAGGCGGGCTCACCGCCTTGTTTGGAGAACGCGTCGACGTGCTGGCGCCCGTCGGTGAGCGACGCGCGATCCGGATTCCCAAGGACTACGTCTCGACCCGCTTTGGCGTCGACTTCGTCCGCGTACAGGTGGGCGATCGGTTCATCGACGCACCGGTGGCACTCGCAGCTCCGCTGGTGGACGCGGCCGGGCAGTTCGAGATCCTGTCCGGGCTCAAGCCCGGCGACCGCATCGAAAAGCCGGAACAAAGGTCATGAAGGCCGATCTTTCTGGCGGGATCACGCGGGCGACCATCCGCTCACCCCTGACGCCCCTTTTCCTGCTCTCAGCGCTCGCCGTCGGACTGATCGCCTTGCTGTCGATCCCGCGCGAGGAAGAGCCGCAGATTTCGGTTCCGATGGTCGACATCATGGTCTCCGCGCCGGGCCTCAGGGCGGCAGACGCCGTCGAGCAGGTGACCAAGCCGCTCGAAGGCATCCTGATGGCGATCCCGGATGTCGAGCACGTCTACTCCCAGACCCGCGATGACGGCGCGCTGGTCACGGCCCGGTTTGACGTGGGGACGGACGCCGACAATGCGATCCTCCGCGTGCACGAGAAGATCCGCGCCAACCTCGACAGCGTTCCCTACGATGTACCGATGCCGCTCGTGGTGGGGCGCGGGATCAACGATGTGCCGATCGTGACCCTGACGCTCTCGCCGGAGGCTTCCACCGGCAATGTCTGGAATGATACCGCCCTGCGGATGCTCGCCGATGAGCTGCGCAACGAACTCACCAAGGTCGAGGATGTCGGTCTCACCGATGTGATTGGCGGGCGTCCTCTCGAACTGAGGGTGGAGCCAGATGTCCAGGCCCTGTCGGCGCAAGGCGTGTCGCTGCAGACCCTCGTGCAGAGCGTGACCGCCGCCGCGTCTGCGCTGCCCTCAGGCCGCGCTCATCAGGAAGGCCAGTCACTGATCGTGCAGGCCGGCGACCGCGTGAACGCCGTGCATGAGTTAGAGCGTCTGCAGATCCGCGGCGCGGGTGGACGCGTGGTCTACCTCAGCGATGTGGCCAATGTCCGCGTGACAGGTGCCGAAACCGATTCCCGTGTCTGGACGATCCAGCCAGGCGAAGCCGGCACTTTCAGCGCAAGGCCCGCCGTCACCGTCACGATTGCAAAACGCCCCGGCGCAAACGCCGTGGTAGTCGCAAGTGCGGTGCTCGAGCGCCTCGAGTCCCTCAAAGGCCCCCTGATCCCCGAAGGCGTGGAAGTGGAAGTGACGCGTGATTATGGCGCGACCGCAGACCACAAGGCCAGCGAACTGCTGTTCCACCTTGGCCTGGCGACTGTCTCGATTGTTGTCCTGATTGCCTTCAGCATTGGATGGCGAGAGGCGCTGGTTACCCTGATCGTGATCCCGACAACGATCCTGCTGACGCTGTTTGCGTCGATGATGATGGGCTACACGATCAACCGCGTGAGCCTCTTCGCCCTGATCTTCGCGATCGGCATTCTCGTCGATGATGCCATCGTCATCATCGAGAATATTGCCCGACACTGGGCGATGAATGACGGGCGAAGCCGCGCCGAAGCGGCCATCGACGCGGTATCGGAAGTCGGCAATCCCACGATCATTGCAACGCTGACCGTGATCGGGGCGCTGCTTCCGATGATGTTCGTATCCGGACTGATGGGGCCGTATATGGCCCCAATCCCGGCCAACGCTTCTGCTGCGATGGTGTTCTCGTTCTTCGTCGCCGTCGGCATTGCGCCGTGGCTAATGATGAAAATCGTCAGCAGCGCCCCGGCGGCTACAGTCGGACATGCGCACGGGGGCGAAACACGCCTGAGCGGTTTCTACCGGCGCGTCGCTGCGCCGGTCGTAGCGTCGAAGAAGAATGCATGGATATTCCTGATCATCGTCGGCGCTGCAACGCTGCTCTCGCTGTTGTTCTTTGTCACCCGCGCCGTGCCGGTCAAACTCTTGCCCTTCGACAACAAGTCCGAAGTGCAGATAATCGTCGACCTGCCGGAAGGCACCGCGCTTGAAGATACTGAACGCGCCTTGCTGGCGCTTGCAGACGCGATTGTGCCCGTCGAGGAAGTCAAAACGATACAGGCCTATGCCGGGACAGCCGCCCCGTTCAACTTCAACGGCCTGGTGCGTCACTATTTCCTGAGGGCAAGTCCGGAGCTGGGCGATCTGCAGGTTAACCTGACCGAAAAGGAAGAGCGTAGCCGCGCGAGCCACGAGATTGCGCTGGAGCTGCGCGAGCGCGTTTCGGCTGTTCCGATGCCGGAGGGCACACGCGTCAAGGTGGTCGAAGTCCCTCCAGGTCCGCCTGTGATCTCGACATTGATGGCCGAGATCTACGGCCCGACGCCTGAAGCGCGCCGCAAGACAGCCGCGATCATCGAAAGATTCTTCGTTGAGACTGATTTCATCGTCGACGTGGACAATTCGATAGGGGAAACCGCCCCGCGCCTGACCTTTGGCATCGATGAGCCGAGCGCTGCAGATGCGGGCGTATTACAATCAGACATTCTCGACACGATCAGGCTGACCTTTCATGGCCAGACTGTTGGTGTATCGCCGCGCGGCGAAGGCCGAGATCCTCTCAACATCCGCGTCTACCTTCCGCGCTCTGAGCGCAGCTGGTCGCAGCAGACGGCAGCAACCCCCGTGCCGCGGCGCCTTGCCGGAACCGATGCACCACCGGCCGAACTTGGCGAACTTGTCGATCTGCACGAAGAAGCAGGCTCATTGACGATCTTCCGACGTGACGGCCACTTCGCTGACATGGTTCTCGGTGAACTGGCCGGCCGCTTTGAAGCGCCAATCTATGGCATGTTCGAGATCGAGGATCGCATCAAAGCCTTTGACTGGGCCAGCGAAGGGCTGGAGATGCCGTCTGTCAGCCTTTACGGGCAGCCTGCCGACGAAACCCGCACTAGCCTTCTATGGGACGGCGAATGGGAAGTCACATACGTGACATTCCGTGACATGGGGCTCGCGTTCGGCGTCGCCCTGATCGGAATTTATATCCTAGTGGTGGCGCAGTTTGGTACGTTCCGTGTACCGCTCATCATCCTCACGCCGGTCCCGCTGACACTAATCGGCATAATGATTGGGCACTGGCTGTTCGGCGCTGCATTTACGGCGACGTCCATGATCGGCTTCATTGCGCTCGCAGGCATCATTGTCCGCAACTCAATCCTTCTGGTGGACTTCATTCGGCATCGTACAGACGCGCATACGCCGTTGCGCGAGGTCTTGCTCGACGCCGGCGCGATCCGGTTCAAGCCAATCGTGCTCACCGCGCTGGCGGCAATGATCGGCGCGGCTGTAATTCTGACAGATCCTATCTTCCAGGGACTCGCTATCTCTCTCCTGTTCGGTCTCGCATCCTCTACAGCGCTGACTGTTCTGGTAATTCCTGCGATCTACATTGCGTTGCGCGGGCCAGACTGGTTGCCCGCCGAACCCGCCCCAGAAAGAACCGTACCAAACGTCGGAGAAACGCCACCAAATGGCACGCAAGTCTGAACCAAGCGGCGCCCTCGAGATCGTCTCTGGTCGTGCGACCGAAGCGGCGCATACGCTTAAGGCTATGGCGAGTGAGACTCGGCTTATAATTCTGTGTGCGCTCAGCGCTGGAGAGTTACCCGTGAATACCTTGGCTGAAATGTCTGGTCAGTCGCAGTCGACAGTTTCCCAGCACCTCGCAAAACTTCGGGCTGCTGGCCTGGTCGACAGCCGGCGAGACGGTCAGACCATCTGGTACAGATGCCGGAATGGTATCGGCCGGGACCTGATCAACACGCTCTGCCAGCACTATACAAACACACATGCCTGATCAACATTGATGGAGCCGCGAAGAGGGACCGGGAGATTGGGCTACGCCATAAGAAGGGATAAGAAGTTCGGATCGTCACCATTCACAACCGAGGCGAAAAGGGTATAGGGCGACGCGCCACTTGGTTGCCGCTGCGCGCCTGAGTTTGCGACGCGTTGACAATTTAAGCTAGCAGATCACGGACCGGATTACCAGAATTCTCAACGAAGGGGCCAGAGCCCCGATTCGTCTCATACCTGTTTAAAGAACTTACCCAATAACCCGTCATTCGGCCAAGCACAGCCGATGACCGTTATCAGCGAACTCCCGCCCGGCGCTGCAGGCGCGGCTGAACGAATGGACTGAAGAGACCCTGCCGGATGCCGGAGCCGACTATCGGAGTCAGCTTGGCCCTTTCCAGCCGACCGCTTCATTGCTCTTGATCCAGTAGGGTTAAGCGTCGGTGCCGCTTCACAGGTTGCATAAGCGCGAACCGTGCGCGAGCATGTCCTCGTTGGTGCTGGCTCTTCCGTTGCACACCGCGCCCACGTAAGAGTGGCATATGCGGGGAGTGAGATCGAATGCGCGTTAGGATGTTAGACGGCGTGCTGGCGCTGGTCATTGCCGGATTTTCAGGGTCAGCGCTGGCACAGGGCGGCTCGGGCTTGATGGCGGGCAAGTACACGCTGAACTGGTCGGCTGAACATGGTAGCGGATCGGAGCAGGTATGCCTCGCCGACATGGAGGATTTCCGCGACCCGGTGCACGTGGTGGCGGCCTACCTCAATGATTTCAACTCGGCCTGCAGCACTTCGGCGTTGGGGGGTGGCGTATACGAAGTCAGTTGTTCGGGGACGCTGGTAGAGGGGACGTTCACCGTTCTCAGCGCCGGACAGACGTCGCTAACGGTATCGGGCGGCGCTCTGTTGAACACGGACGGACTCGGTGGCCGCCAACGTGTGACCGCGAGAATATCGCTTCAACGCGACGGGGATTGCTGAAGTCCGAACCTGACTGTTATCGGCGAAGTCCCGCCTAGCGGTGGTGAGGCGGTTGAACGACTGGACTGAGGCGACCTTGCCGGATGCCGAAACCGACTAGCGGAGCCGACGTGGCCCTTCTTTGCCATTCACCGATACAGCTGTGGGCGACTTAATACGCCTTAAGCAGACACCGCTCTCGCAACGGTAAAGCTTGTGCCAGGTTGGAGTTTCCTGCACTTGAAAGCGCATGGACACGTTTCTTACGCCGAGCGAAGCTCAACTTTCTAAACTCATGTCTCTGCCGTCGGAGACACCGTTGGCCGTGCTGAATCTTTTTGAGTTTAACGTACTGGCCAACTATCAACCCGAAGACCCTGAATACGGAACCGATGCGGCAAAAATTTCTGGCGAGGCCGCCTATCGCAGATATGGCGAAATAGCACAGAAAGTTATTCAATACGTCGGGGGCCGAGTGGTCTTTAGCTCAGCTGCAGATCAGGTTTTAATTGGGCCGGAAGATGCCAACTGGCATGTGGCTGCAATCATGTATTTCCCGAGCCGCGGGGCATTCATGCAAATGATGGCAGACCCCGACTTTCAGCAAACGTCACGGCATCGAAAGGCGGCATTGAAGCGCCACCATATGATCCATCTGAACGGCGAAGCCTTTCGGGAATAGACCACTTCCGGCGAAGTCCGGCCTAGTTTCGGTGGGCCCGCCGGACGACAGGATTGGATCGATCCTGCCGTCTGCCAATAGCAGCCAACCTGGCCCACCGGAGACACCCGATCTCAGTCGGACTGAATGAACTCCGAGCGGCCATTTGCCAGTTGGTAGAACCCGTCCTGCGGCACCGGGAGCATTAGCATGTCTTGCTTTGATAGTTGCTCGTACGAACCGCGAATTAGCCTGCCTGTTAGTCCATGTGTCACCACGATAGCCGGAACGCGGGCTTCCCGCAGCCAGGCCGTCACGCGGGCGTACGCACCTTCGAACGTTTCTCCGTCGGGAGAGCGAAAATACCAATCGTGAGGTCTGCTCCCCTTCAGCGCATCTGGGAACTCCGAGTCGATTTCATACATCGACATTCCATCCCAACACCCCAGCGAAACTTCGGCAATGCGCTGTTCAATCTGGATGTCCAGTTTCACATACTCGGAAATGAGTGAGGCGGTCTCCCGTGCCCTGCCAAGCGGACTGACGTACGCGCGAACTGGCGCCGCCGAGTTAAGCATCGCGGCAAGCTTTCTCCCCGCCGATTGCGCTTGTTCGCGACCACGAGATGTCAATGGCGAGTCTTTGGCCCCCTGGAAGCGACCTGCGCTGTTCCATTCGGTTTCTCCGTGACGAACCAAAAGCAAGGCGGGCCCACTTCCTGAAAGGATCATGCGCTCAATCTCCAATCATCTCTTAATCCGCCGTCAAGCGCTGCGTGTTTCGGGCTCGCCGCTGTTCAAGTTTGATGTCGCCTTTCGGCGAACTCCGGCCTAGCGAAGTTACAACATTCGGACGGCAGCATTGGATTGACCCTGCCGGTCGAGCAACCTGACGATAAGAGCCGACCTGGCCCGTTGCTGTCACTGGCTCTGTTCGGCTATTCAGGTCTGATGGAGAGCACACGAAGAACCCTCGTTGACTTTGTTGCGCGAGGCAAATCGGACGACGAGTGGCTCTTAGTACTCGTTGAGGAGGGGCCTTGGACGTCGGCAATCGAAGACCGGCTTCGCAGCATCCAAGAAAGGTTATACGGCTGCGTAGATGCTGCCTTGGATGGGGATTTGGCGCAAAAGTTTCCAGACACGAATGGAAAGCGAATAATCGTTCGGCTCGACTGCTATGACGGACCTGCTGCAGAGGTATCCGAGTTCTTTTCGAAGTTTGCTGATGGGATTTTTCGCATACCGGACTACGCACGGGCGCTAGCCAATACCCCGCACGCTCGGGAAATCGCGTTCGAGCTCAATCTCGAAACTCTCGAATGACCGCTCTTGGCGATTAACGTCCGTCTGGCTCAGATGAGAAGATTATCTTGAACGACGCCTAGACTTCCCCTCTGAACAGTTTATGTTTCGTTTAGCGTTTTCCCGCGATCTTTCGATCCAGAAGCTGAAACTCATGCGAGCTAGCCCTTCGAACCAACGCGCCGTGCTTTCAGTTGTTGCGGCTGGCCTGATGGCCGCAATCTCGGCCTGTGGCGGCGGATCCCGGGATACGGCGCAGGCTGTCACGGTTCCTCAAGCGGCCCAGCCTGTAGTGGTTGCTGCTGATGTGGTGCCGGCCGAGCCCGATGCGTTGATCCGGGCAACGGGAACGATCGTGTATTCCGAGGAGACGACGCTATCCTTCAAGACGGGCGGCATCCTCACGGAACTGACGGTCGACGAGGGTGATCTTGTGAAGGCCAAGCAGCGGCTTGCCCGGCTGGACCTCACAGAACTCGCCGCAAGCGTGGCGCAGGCCGAAGCGGCCGTTGTGAACGCAGACCTGCAGTATGAACGCACGCGAGATCTCGTTGAGAAGGGGCATGTTGCCCAGGCCCGCCTTGACGATGCGGCGCTCGCCCGCGACCAGGCGCGTGCGGCACTCAAGGCGGTTTCTTTCAATCGCAATCTCGGTGTCATGGTGGCGGCAGGGGACGGGGTCGTGCTGCGGCGCCTGGCGGAGCCCGGGCAGACGCTGGCGCCCGGCGCGCCGGTGCTTCAGATAGGCAACACGGCTTCCGGGCTTGTCCTGCGCGTGCCTGTGCCGGCCGCTTCGGCGGCGCGGCTGAAAGTCGGCGATACAGCCGAGTTCACGATCACCGGACTGGACGGACCACCGCGGACCGGCGCCATTGTCCGGATTGGCGCGAAGAGCAATGATGCCACTGGCAATTTCTCGGTCGACATCGCCGCCGGTGACCCCGCGCAGCTTCGCAGCGGTCTGATCGGCAATGCGCGCATCACTTCTTCCGGTGCGGCTGAAGCAAAATCGGAAGCGGTCAGAATTCCGACGCTTGCGCTGATCGATGCGCGCGCGGACCGGGGCTATGTCTATGTGATTGATGACAAGAACATTGCGCATCGCCGCGCTGTGTCGACCTCCGGCATTATTGGAGGGGACGTCCTGGTCCTGAGCGGCCTTACCGCAAACGAGCGTGTAATTGCCGAAGGGGCCGCCTATGTCAGAGATGGCGAAGCCGTAATCGTCGCAGACCGGCCCTGACGGCATGCAGCAAATTGTCCGCTTCTTTGTAGACCGCTGGCAATTCTCGCTGGTGCTGTTTGGAATGCTCGTTGCGCTTGGCGTCAACGCAACCCTCTCGATCCCGAAATCCGAAGACCCGACTGTCCGGTTTCCGATTGCGGGCGTCACCGTGGTTCTTCCCGGTGCGGATGCCGAGCAGATCGAAAAGCTGATCGTCGTTCCGCTGGAACAGGCCTTCAACCGCATCGAAGATGTCAAGGAAGTGCGGTCCAGCGCATCCTCAGGTGTAGGTGGCGTCACCGTAGAATTCACATACGGATCTGATCCCGAGCGCAAGTTTGACGAGTTCGTCCGTGAGCTGAATGTCGCCCGGCCTGACTTTCCGCCCGGCGTCGTCGATGTGCGCACCTTCAAGGCCAACACCGCCAACGCCAACGTGGTTGTCCTTGCGCTCGTCAGCGAAAAGGCGCCCGCCCGGCAACTCGAGGCTGCTGCGCGCGACTTGCGGGATATGCTGGAGCGCGGCGGCGGCGTTCAACAGGCCCAGATCTGGGGCGCGCCGGAATCCGAGGTGCGTGTCTCAATTGATCTCGACCGCCTCTCGAACTTCCAGCTCTCGCCGCTGGCCGTTGCCGATGCGCTGCAGAGGGAAGGGGCAGATGTGCCGATCGGCGCGGTGGAGTCCGGCGGGAGGCGTTTCAATGTAACGGCCACGGGCCCCTATGACAGTCTGGAAGAAATCCGTGACACAGTTCTGCGTTCAGCAGGCGGCAGCACGCTGACGGTCGGCGATATCGCAACGGTCGAATGGGAAAATGACGAGCCGCGGCACTATACGCGGTACAATGGTGAACGTGCCGTCCTGGTCAGTGCCAAGGGCAAGCTTGGCGTGGACGTGTTCACGGTGCGCAACAATCTCTACAAGCAGATCGAAGCCTATCGCAGCAGCCTGCCCGAAGGCATCCGCCTGGAGATGGGGTTTGACCAGTCCAAGACAGTCGCTCACCGCCTGACAAATCTCGGGCGCGATTTCCTGATCGCTGTCCTGCTGGTCCTGCTCACCCTGTTGCCGCTCGGTTTCCGGGCGGCGCTTGTCGTGATGATGGCGATCCCGCTGTCGCTGGCCATCGGCGTGTTCTGGATCGGCCAGCTTGGCTTTACGATGAACCAGCTGTCGATTTCGGGCTTTGTCATCGCGCTCGGCCTGCTCGTCGACGACTCCATCGTTGTGACGGAAAACATCGCGAGGCATTTGCGGGATGGTTTGCCAAGGCGGGAGGCAGCGATTGCCGGTGTCTCGGAAATCAACGTCGCTGTGATCGGGTGCACCGCCACACTGATCTTCGCGTTCCTTCCGTTGATCGCCCTGCCGGAAGGTGCGGGTGATTTCACGCGGTCATTGCCGGTCGCAGTGCTGACAACCATTGTTGCGTCATTGATCGTATCGCTGACGATCATTCCGTTCCTTGCCAGCCGTCTCTTGCCGCGCGACGGGCATGGCAAGTCGAATGCCTTCCTTGACGGCGTTATGGGCGCGATCCATGCGGTCTACCGGCCCATCCTGCATGTCGCGCTTCGCTTTCCCGTCTCAACTGTGGTGTTGTCGCTGGCGCTGGCGCTGTCTTCCTTCGCTCTCGTTCCGCGGCTCGGCTTCTCCCTGTTCCCGGAGAATGACAGTCCATACTTCCTGATCGATGTGGAGATGCCCCAAGGCGTGTCAATCGAGGAAACCGACAAGGCAGTGCGGTATGTCGAAAGCGTGCTGGACAAGCGCGAAGACATCGCTTTCCGGTTTGCGAACGCTGGCTCCAGCAATCCGCAGGTCTATTACAACGTCTTCGAGACAATCGGCGTGCCGGACTATGGCCAGGTTTACGGTGCATTCGAGGAATGGCACCCTGACGAAGGGCCGGGCGTCGTTTCGGACATCCGCAAGGAACTCGCCAAGTATCCTGCCGCAAAACTCACGTTCCGCCGTTTCGAGAACGGCCCTCCGGTGGAAGCACCCATCGCTGTGCGTATCTGGGGCAAGGACAACGAGACGCTGAGCCAGATCGCCGGCGACGTCGAACTGCTGCTGCGCAACACGCCCGGCACCCGGGACGTCTCGAACCCCGCCGCCGTCCGTCAGATCGACCTTGAACTGAACGTCGATACTGCAAAGGCTGCGCTACTCGGAATAGCCCCCGGCTCGATCGACCAGACGCTGCGCATTGCAGTTGGCGGGTCAACCGTTGCGCAGATCCGCGATCCCACCGGCGAAGCCTACCCGATCCGCATACGGACCGATGCAGGATCACCGCCGGATGCCGACTCGCTGAAGAAGATGTATGTGTGGAACACGCAGGGCGGCGGCGTGCCAATGTCCGAGGTGGCCACGCTCGGCTTTGCGTCGGGTCCGACGGTTGTGAACCGTGTGCAGCAAGAGCGCGTCGTCACTGTCCTTTCTTATGTGCTTCCGGATTATCTGGCGACCGATGTGACCAACGATGTTGCGGCCAAGATCCGTGCGATCAATCTGCCACCGGGATACAGGATCACCTTCGGCGGGCAGGCGGAAGCGGCCAGTGAGAGCTTTTCGGGACTCGGAGCCGCCGTGCTTGTTGCGCTGTTTGGAGTTCTGGCGGTTCTGCTGCTGGAGTTTGGCAGCTTTGCGCAGATGGCCGTGGTGGCGTTCGTGATCCCGTTCGGAATCATGGGCGGCTTTATAGCGCTCTATATCGCCCAGTATCCCTTGTCCTTCATCGCCATGATCGGCTTCATTGCGCTGATAGGGATCGAGATCAAGAACTCGATCCTGCTGGTTGATTTTGCAAACCGCTTGAGGCGCGAAGGCGTGCCATTGCGCGAAGCGGTGGTGCAGGCCGGCGAGATCCGCTTCCTGCCTGTTCTGCTCACCAGTGCAACTGCAATCGGCGGCATGATCCCGCTCGTCTGGGAACAATCACCCCTGTATTCGCCGCTTGCCGTTGTCATCATCGGCGGCCTGATCAGCTCGACCATCCTTGCACGGATCGTCACACCGGCGATGTACCTGCTGCTGACGCCAAAGGAACTCGCTGAAAGTGCCAGTGAAGCCAGCGGCGCCGAGAGCTACTAGTTCTTCGGTGCATCATTCCTGCGCCATGTGCGGATAGACGTGGCTTACCGGCGGCACGAAGGTTTCCTTGATCGTGCGTGGGGAGCTCCAGCGTAGCAGGTTGAACAGGCTTCCGGCCTTGTCGTTTGTGCCGCTGCGCCGTCCACCGCCAAAGGGCTGGCGCCCGACGACGGCGCCGGTCGGCTTGTCGTTGATGTAGAAGTTTCCGGCGGCATCGCGCAGCGAGATCGTGAGTTGGTTTATGACCGACTGATCCTGCGCGAAGACCGCGCCTGTCAGGGCATAGGGAGTGGACTGATCTACGAGCGTAATTGTCTCGGCCAACTTGCCATCGGGATAGGCATACAGGCCAAGAACCGGCCCGAAGATCTCTTCGGTCATGATGCGGGACCTCGGATCGTCGCACGCAATCACGGTCGGCGGAATGAACCAGCCGTCAGCCGCGTCCGGTCTTCCGCCGGCGATCATCCTGTGGCCGGGAGTGCTCTCGGCATGACCGAGGAACTCAGATATCTGGGTGAAGGCGCGCTGGTCGATCACGGCTCCCATGAAGTTTCCAAAGTCAGTGACATCACCCATCGTCAGGCTGCTGACGGCCGAAGCCAAGCGTTCAGTAACGATTTTCCAAAGGCTGAGGGGGATATATGCGCGGCTGGCGGCCGAGCATTTCTGGCCTTGATAGTCGAACGCACCGCGCACAAGCGCGGTGACCAGCGCATCAACATTCGCGGATGCATGCGCAAAGACAAAGTCCTTGCCGCCAGTTTCGCCTACGAGCCGCGGATAGGAGCGGTAACGCGAGATATTGCAGCCCACGGTTTGCCAGATACGATCAAAGGCGGCGGTCGAGCCTGTGAAGTGGACGCCCGCGAGATGCGGACTCGTCAGGATGGTTTCGCCAATCTCTGCCGTTTTCTCGGCTGGCAGCATGTTGATTACGCCGGGCGGTAGACCCGCGGCTTCGAACAGGTCCATCAGGAACGCGGCGCTGTAGACAGCGCGTTCGGACGGCTTCCAGACGACAGTGTTGCCCATCAAGGCCGGGGCGATGGCGAGATTGCCTGCGATCGCCGTGAAATTGAACGGGGCTGCTGCGAACACGAAGCCGTCAAGAGGCCGGTATTCTAGCCGGTTTTGTTCGGCGGCGGATGAAATCGGCTGCACTGCTTCAATCTGTTCTGCGAATGCGACATTGAAGCGAAGGAAGTCGATTAGTTCGCAAGAGGCGTCGATTTCAGCCTGAAAGGCTGTCTTGCTTTGCTGCAGCATCGTGGCCGCCAGCAAGCGGTCGTTGAACGGTCCAGCAAGAAGTTCGGCTGCCCGCAGGAATACAGCGCGGCGTGCAGCGGGTTCCATGCGCGACCAGTCGTGGCGAGCTTCGATAGCCGCATTGATAGCCGTGTTCGCTTCTGCCTTGCTGGCAGACGCGAAGGTGCCGAGGCTATTCGCATGCGCATGGGGTTCGCGCATCTGGGTCATGGTGCCTGTATCGACGGGCTTGCCATTGATGACAGGCAGAACGCGGCGCGGATTTGCGCGCTGGCGTTTGAGTTCGGCAGTGAGGCTTGCGCGCTCCGGCGTGCCGGGAGCAAAGGTGCGTACGGGTTGATTCAGGGGAAGGTTCATTGGGGCTGCCTCTTTTGGGATGTAACTAGCAGCCGCGTCTTTGCAGAGCGCTCCGGGTAGGGACGATCTGTTGCGGGATTGGGCCAGATTGGAACCAGCCGAAAGGCAAGGTCAGCGTTTGTCCATCCAGGACTGAAGCGCATGGCCCTCCAGATGAGCATGTATCTCCGCCCGGGATTGATCTGACTCATCCTGCCCAGTCTTGAATCGAGGCTGGATACGCTCGATCTGCATACGGAACCCGATTATGCCCTTCAACAACGCCTCGAACCGTGGCCCGACCTGATCAACGGTCCAATCAGACCCGGCGCGCGATTCCATGTGGGTCACCAGTGTACTGACGGCTTCTTCCGTGAGTGCATTGTCCAGAGTGATCGTTCCGGACACTTTCACTGAGACGAAGTTCCAGGTGGGCGCCCAGCCAGCCTTGGAAATCCAGCCTGGCGGAATGTAAGAATGTGGACCGAGAAAGAGGCAGACAGCGCGGGGGTCTTGCGAAAGCTGCGTGATCGCGGGGCCAGAGCGCGGGAGGTGCCCCAGCATGGTCGCCGGCGCGCCGTCCGAATCCGTTTCGAGAAGTAGCGGCATGAGGATCGCGTCGGCGGGCGACGCTGAAGGCACGATCCAGGCGACCGGATTTTCCGCTACGAAGCGGATGATGTCCGCTGCCGGAACATTGGTGAAATGGGTGCTCATGCGCGGAGGAAGCGGACGAGCCAGTCCGCCGCATCCTGAATGGCCCTGTCGGCACAATCTGAAATGCTGACGGCTTCGAGGAAGGAATGGGTCGCGCCCTGATACACGACCGAAGAAACCTTCACCCCTGCTGCTTCGAGGCGGTCGGCAAGCTCGAGGTTGTGATCGGCAAGGATGTCACATTCGGCGATACAGAGATGCACGGGCGGCAGGCCGTGCAAGTTCGCCAATAGGGGGCAGGCATAGGGATCATCCGTAGACGGTTTGCCGAGGTAGTTGATCCAGAAATCTCGCATCTCGTCGACAAACAGCATGTAAGGCGGGCCATCATAGCGCTTGTAGGATGGCCGCGCTTCCGTATCGAGCGCCGCATAGTTCAACAGCAACGCCACCGGCAGCTCGTCGCCCCGGTCCCTCAGCCGCAGCGCAGCGGCCAGGGAAAGATTGCCGCCGGCGGAATCGCCGCCAATGGCAAGCCGGTCAACATTAAGGCCGTGGGCATGGCCATCGCGCCGAAGCCACGCGACACAGGCGTCCACATCGTCGAGCGCACGCGGATAGCGATGCTCCGGCGAAAGGGAATAATCGAGGCCAACGACAGCGCAGCCGATGCGATCCGCATATTCACGCATCAGACGGTCATGGGTATCGATGCTGAACAGCGTCCATCCGCCGCCGTGAAGATAGAGCAGGGTGCCCTCGCCTGCACCAGCCGACGGAATGTGAATACGCGCGCGGACGCCCTGCGCACCTATCTTGACCATCCGCGTTTCGGCCATGTCGGGGCCGCCCTTTGCCCACGGCGCGCGTACCTGCTCGGCAATCTCCCGCCGGCGGGCAAGCGTTGTGGGCGGAATGACGCTGGCGAGGGCCGCCCAGTCGGCGCCCGTGCGTTCGATGAAGGCGCGCACATCCGGGTCAATGTCATCTGTGCTGGTGATGGGCGAAACGTTCATGTGAAGTGGCTTTTCTGCTGAAGTACAGACCGGCCGAGCCGGAAGACGGTAGGCTTGAATGGATTAGGATTCGGCCGGAAGTGCGTTGGCAGCATTCTTCTTTGCCGCGATGCGAGGACCCCGCTTCTTCAGCCAGAGCCAGATGCCCGTAAAGCACTGCTCCGCCGTAGCAAGGCCGAGAATGAATACGACAAATACCGCGAACCAGCCACCAACTTCGCCGGAATGAAGCGGGTAAACCGCACGGATCATGACGAGACCTGCGCTGTCTGTGTAAGGATTTACTTCGTGCACCCATTCGCCGGTGGCAGCGTCGAAATAGTGGTAGATCGGGCCGAGGTATTTGTAGTTCAGGTCTCCGGTATCGCTGAAGGTCGTGCCGTAGAGATTCCAGTTCTGATAATAGAGCATCGTCGCCGGCTTCCAGTCCATGCCGGCTTCAACAGCCTTCGCCTCAGCTAGCTTCAGCGCGTCAGCATATGACAGCACTGGAACGGCTCCCTCCGGATACGGGGCATCGAGATGGAAAAGCGACTTCTCAAGCGGCGCGATCGCCGTCGCGAAGGGATCCCAGAATTCACTGAAGAAGTTGAGAGTGACCGACGTGAAGGCCAGGATGATCAGGAATGGGAACAGCCAAAGCGCACTTGCGCGGTGAATATCCAGCATTTGGCGCGGGAGGCTGCGCTTCGGGCTGTAGGTCCATGCAGGCTTCCAGTTCTTGAGGAAAGGTCCCTTGCGGGGAAGCGTGAGATAGACGCCGACACCTGCACTGATCAGCCAGCCGAGTGCGACAAATCCCATGAAAATACGGCCTGCATCGCCGATCAGCAGCGCGTAGTGCAGCTCGAGTATCAGGGGGATGATCTGGCGGCCCGACAATCCTGGCCCGGTGCTCCGTGTGCCAACGGATTCGCCGTTGGAGGGATCGACGAATACTTCCTCAAAACCGAGTGCCGCTTCCCCGGGCTTGGGCGCCACGCTGACGACGATGTTCTCGGTAGCATCGACGCTAAGCGGGAAGTTCGTGACCTGAATGGCAGGGTTCGCAGCTTCATAGCGGGCGACGGCGTCGATCGGCGCGAGCCGTTCCGAGGCAGCGCCGGTATAGGTGAACAGGTCGGCATTGACCCAGCTGTCTATTGACGAGCGAGCTGTGAGGATGCTCCCCGTGATGGCGGCAATGAACAGGAATACGGCGGTCACGATGCCGAACCAACGGTGAAGCACCAGCCATACATTCTTTGTCGCCACGGTTGGCTCCTCAGTCAGTTTTCCATTGGCAACGATAGGTGGACCCGAGGGGAAGGGCCATCACCCAGCGGGTCTAAAATTACCTCAATCGGGTCCAGAGGCGGGAATATGAACTGGGTGGTTTGGCCTAGTTTGGCCAAATAGGGACAGTTCCAGACCCGAAGCCGAAATACTTGCTTTCTGTGCGATGGTATTCAGGGCATGCGTTCGCATTGTGCGAGCCAGACGAAGCAGGGGTGCAAATTATGGTGCAAAGTCAACGCCAACCGGCACATGGAAGATTCTTCAAGGCGACGCTGCTAGGCGCGGCGGCCGGTCTTGTAGCACTGGCGCCTGCGGCGCTGGCCCAGGAGCAGGAAGAAGAAGCGGCAAGCATTCAGGAAACCGTTATTGTCATCGCGCCGGAATACGTGGCCGAAGACGGCGCAACGGCGAACAAGTCCAACATCCCCCTGATCCAGACACCGCAATCCGTGTCCGTCATCACGCGCGACCAGATCGACCTGCTCGCCTACATCGATGCTCAGCAGGCGGTGCGTTACACTGCCGGCGCATTCGGCGAAAACTATGGTCCGGATCTTCGCTTCGACTTCGTCACTGTGCGCGGCTTCACGCCGAAACAGTATATTGACGGTCTCGCGGCGCCGGTTTCCACCTCGATTCAAAGCGTCGGTGTTGATCTCTACGCCTTCGAGTCCTTTGATGTGCTCAAAGGACCCGCTTCGGCCCTGTATGGCAGCTCTCCTCCCGGCGGCCTCTACAACCAGATCTCGCGCCGCCCCAGCGACGAGTTTGGCGGAGAAGTGCAGGCGAAGATCGGCACCGACGAATACAAGCAGATTGCCGGTACGGTTCACGGCCCGCTCAGCGACACGGTCAGCTACTCCTTGACCGGCCTTTATCTTGATCGCGGCGCGGAACGTGACGATGTGTCGGCAGAGCGCTTGCTCGTCGCTCCCGCAGTTACCTGGGAGCTCACCCCGGCAACGACCCTGACCGGCCTTGGCTATTTCCAATCGGACGAAGTGCGCGGCGACACCAACGGCTTCTTGCCGGTCTACGGCACGCTACTGCCGAACCCGCTTGGGCAGGTTGATCCGTCCACAAACCTTGGCGATCCGAACAACCTCTATGAGCGCGATCAATGGGGCGCGGGCTATGAATTCTCGCATGAGTTTTCTGACGCGGTAACCTTCATCTCGAACCTGAAAGTCAGCGATTATGAGGAAGACACGCCCACCGGAATCTATGGCGGCGGCGGACTCGTCGATGCTGATTTCAACGGGATCCCGGACGATTATCGCACAGTCCAGCAGTACAATTTCTCGTACAAGGAATCCGTCGAGAGCCTGACAACCGACAACCGGTTTGACGCCTCCCTCGACACGGGCGGTGTAACGCACGAAATCATCGGCGGCGTCGATTATCGCCGCGTCGAGAACAAGGCTGATTTCGGCTTCATTTTCGCCGGCCAGATTGACCTGTTCAATCCGGTCTACCCGGTGCAGGCAACGCTGGAGCCGGGCTACCCGTTCGCCTTCAACAACCAGACCCTCAAGCAGACCGGACTCTACGTCCAGGATCACATCGGCTTCGGCAAGTTCTACCTGACCGCCAGCGCGCGTCAGGACTGGGTCACTGTTGAAAACAACACGTCTGGTGCCGAGCAGGAGCAGGACGCGCTCACCTATCGCATCGGCGGCAACTACATCTTCGATAACGGTTTCGCGCCCTATGTCAGCTACGCTACATCCTTTGAGCCGGTTCTCGGCGTCGACTCCGTTACAAATGAAGAGTTCGATCCGAGTGAAGGCGAGCAGGTTGAGGCGGGAATCAAGTGGGACGCCCGCGGCCTTCCGGATGGATACAAACTGCTGCTGACAGCAGCGGCCTACCAGATCAACCAGAAGAACGTTGTCAGCGCCTCGCCTTCGGTCACGCCTGTGTTCGGTACACAGACGGGTGAAGTTGAAGTCAGCGGCGTCGAGTTCGAACTCGTCAGCCGTATCAATGACCAGCTCTCGATCAACGGCTCGGTCAGCTTCACGGACAGCGAAGTGGTCGATAGCTCCACGCCGCAGGAAATCGGTGCTGAGCTTCCGGTAACGCCGGAACAAAAGGCGTCGCTCTTCGTCGATTACACCATGCAGGACGGCATGTTTGCCGGGTTCGGCTTCGGCGGTGGCATCCGCTATACGAGCGAGAGCCAGGGCGGCCTTCCGGGTCCCTTCGCGCCGGTAGTCTATACCGGCGAGGCATCGACCCTGTTCGACGCGATCATCCGGTATGACACGCAGAACTGGCGCTTTGCGATCAACGGCTCCAACATCTTCGATGAAGTGTATGTGGCCCGTTGCTCCGGCCCGGCTGGTTGTACCTACGGTGCTGGCCGTCAGGTGATCGCGACGGTGACGCGCAAGTTCTGATGCGCAAGCGTTTGGGTGCCGCATGGTTCAAGTGAAGCCCGAAGGATGCCGGAGCGGAAATCTGCTCCGTGTACGCCAGATGGCTGCGGCACTCGCCTTCGCTCTGTCCTCCTGCGCCACACCGGCGCGGGAGGCGGATCAGACCCTCGACGTTTCCCGTCCCGTTACGGCAGGCATCACCGGCAAGCGCGACATGCCCTTTGCCGAAACCGGCCAGTCTCTTCCGATGAAGGGCGCGCGCCGGATTTCCTTCGAAACGGACGAAGGCTCGCTTCTCTCGCTCGATGTTTCGCCCGGCGACGACACGCTGGTATTCGACATGCTGGGCGACATCTACACATTGCCCGTCACAGGCGGAAAGGCCGACCGATTGACCTCGGGTATGGCGTTCGACGGTCAGCCCGTCTGGTCGCCCGATGGCAAGACGATCCTGTTCGTCAGTGACCGGTCCGGTGCTGAAAATCTATGGCTCATGGACGCCGACGGTCGCAACCCTCGTCAGATCAGCCTCTATGATGACAATCCCATCTTCGTATCCCCGGAATGGGCGCCTGATGGGCAGTCCATTCTGGTGACGCGTTATTGGGCGGACCGGAACGCCTATGAGCTCTGGAAATTCCGTCCCGTCGCGGGCGACATGGGCGTCGTCCTGCGGTCAACCCGGGCAAAGACCTCAGATGGCGCGAGCATCAGCTCGATAGGTGCCCGCTTCTCGCCGGATGGTGACGCCATTTATCTCTCGTCCCTCAGTGAGGATGATCCGGCATTCAATGCCTTGTCGGGCTGGGGGCTCGTTCGCCTCGATCCTGCCACCGGCGAAGAAGTCGAAATCCTGCCGGCTGACAAATCCGGCGAAAGTGTCGTGCCGCGCTTTCGTCCTGCGCTCACGCCAGATGGTTCGGCCCTCGTGTTCGCAGAGCGCCGCGAAGGGCTCACCCAGCTGAAGGTAATGCAATTGCCGACGGGCGAGCAACGGGAGCTGGTTGCGGTCGATTCCGATGCCATTCTCGCAGCGCTCACGAACGATGCGATTGCCAGATACGATTTTTCGTCGGACGGACAGTCTATCTACATCAATCGGCAGGGGCGAATCGACCGGGTGAATCTGGAGGATGGCTCAGCGGAGTCCATTCCGTTCATCGCCGACGTCGAGCAGGAACTCGGCCCATTGGGCCGCCATCCTGCGGCTTTGGAAGAGGGGCCCGTCCGTGCGCGGCTTATTCAGTCTCCGGAGCTTTCGCCTGACGGAGAAGCGCTCGCCTTCACGGCTTTGGGCCGCCTTTATTTGCAGCGTCTGGATGGCGGTGTGCCTCAGCGCGTGAGTTCGGAGAACGAAACGGGCTATCATCCATCCTGGTCGCCAGACGGCACGACGCTGGCCTTCGTCAGCTGGACCAAGACAGCTGGCGGCGACGTGTGGACAGTGCCCGTCTCGGGAGGTCCAGCGCAGAAGATCAGCACTGAAGCCGCCTTCTACACGCATCCGGTTTTCACACCTGACGGCCGGGCAATCGTGACTGTGCGTTCATCCGCCGAGACGCGCCGCCGGACCTACATGGAGTATGGCCAATGGCGGGCTGCAGAGTTGGTCTTGATGCCGCTGGACGGTTCTGCGCCGCGCGTGCTGGCCACCGGCCGGATGGGCGGCACACCGCATTTCTCAGGCGATGCCAATGAAGTGCTGATCAATACAGGCGAAGGTGTGGAAGCGGTCTCGATTGCCGATGGAACGCGGCGCATCGTGACACAAGCTGTCGGCCCCGGCTGGTATTTTTCCGAAGGCCCGGCTGCATCCGATGACCTGCGTGTATCGCCCGACGGAAAATGGGCCTTGGCCCAGATCGCGCATCAACTGCACCTCTACCAGATCGAAGAGCCGGGTACGACATTTGATCTTTCCAACCCGTCCGATCCGCACGTTCAGCTCACGGATATCGGCGCAGACTATTTTGGCTGGAGCGAAGACGGACAAGAAATCTACTGGGCGCTCGGCGCCACACTGCGCAAGCTGCCACTGTCTGGCGTGTCGTTCGAGCGTGGCAAGGCCGAGGCTGTTGCTGCACGGGTAGACATGACGGTTACTGCCGCCCGCGATGAACCAAAAGGCCGCGTGCTGCTGCAGGGCGCCAACATCATAGCAATGAGTGATCGGAGCGCGCCGGGGAAGATTCTCGAGAACGCAGATATCCTGATCGAGAATGGACGCATCGCCCGCATCTCTGAAGCCGGTAAAACGCCTGACGCTGCTGGCGCCGCCGTTGTCGATGTCGCCGGCGCCTACATCATTCCAGGCCTCATTGATGCGCACTACCATGTTGCCGATGTCCGGCGCGACGTTCTCGACCTTGATGTCTGGGGACTAAAGACCAATCTCGGTTACGGGATCACAACGCTGTTCGATCCGTCGTCACTGTCGATCGATATGCTGACCTATCAGGATCTCGTTGAGTCCGGTGACGTCCTCGGTTCCCGCCTGTTCACGACTGGCCCGGCGATCTTTGATTTTCATGACTTCCGCTCGAAGGACGAAGTCGCCGCTGTCCTTCACCGCTACCGCGATTACTACCGTGTCGCCAATCTGAAGCAGTACCGGACAGGCAATCGCCGCGTCCGGCAATGGGTCGCGCAAGTTGCGGACGAACTTGGTCTGTCGGCCACGACCGAAGGCGCATTGTCCTACCGGTTCGCACTGACAGCCATCCTCGACGGCTTCTCCGGCATTGAGCATGGCACGCCGCCGATAGATCAGTTCAAGGATTTCGTGGAACTGCGGGCCCGAAGCGGAACGAGCAGCACCTTGACACTGATGATCACGCATGGCGGCCTGCCAGCAGATCGTATCTTCATCGAGCGTGATGATGCCTTCAACGACAAAAGGTACGCTGATTTCGTTCCTGCATGGTTTCGTGAGATGCGGTTCCGGAACGTGCCTGTTGCGCCTCTCTGCGATCACACATTTGGCCGTGTCGGCAACAGCAGCCTTAAAGTTTTCCGTGCGGGCGGGCTGGTTGGGCTAGGCGCCCATGGAGACATTCCGGGCCTCGGAACGCAATGGGAGCTGCAAGCTTATGTGGAAGCAGGCTGGACGCCGGCCGAAGCGCTCTGGGCCGCAACCATGGGCAGCGCTGAAACGATTGCCCGTGACAAATGGCTGGGCAGCCTTGAAGCCGGCAAGCTGGCTGATCTGGTGATCCTCAACTCGAACCCCTTGGCTGATATCAAGAACACGCTCGACATCCGGTACGTGATGAAAAACGGGCGGCTCTATCAGCCGGGCAATCTCACTGAAGCCGATGCGACAGTGAACCACTGAGGCGGCTGAAACCGCCACTGAAACATGGAAAATTCCTACAGGAGGAACGAAAGTGCCCCTTGCACGCACACTATTGTCTTTGACTGCCCTTGTCTTGTCTTCGCCGTTGGCCGCTGAGGCCGGGGAGAATCGTTTCTTCGTCGATCTGGCAGCTGTGTCTGCGCTCCATGATCGTGGGGAACAGATCGGACGCGAAGTTCTCGAATTCGGCGCGGGTGTCGAAGTCGATGTGCAGGAAGCATCCGTTTACGGAGCATTCTACCGCCTGATGCCGGTTGGCGCCAATCAGGAAGCGTTTGATGACGAGGCGGGCTTCACACTCGGTGTGGCCTGGCACAAGCACACCTACAGCGCCGACCTATCTGCAAGCCATCTGTCCTATCCCGGCGAAGAGGCTGCATCGAGCCTAGAACTCGCAGGTGCTTTGACCTTTCACGTGCCGTTCGCCCCCACTCTGATCGGCTTCTACGATGCTGATTTCGAGGACTGGGGGCTCGAAATTGCCGGTGGTCCGGAATGGCAGGCAGGTGACTGGACCATGTTTGCACTCGGCCGTGCCGGCTTAGTGCAGCCTGGAGACGGTTCCGCCCATCGCTCCTATGCAGGGGTCGAACTGGGCGCCGTGCGCCCGGTTTCAGAGACGGTCGAGTTCGGGCTCTTCGCCCGGGCGGATACGGCGGACGAAGACTCCTTCGCGCATCGTTTTGAGGATGGTGAAATCGAGAGTTTCCGCAATTCGGGCATCTCAGCAGGCATCAGCCTCGCCATCAGTTACTGAGCGATCAGGACAGGCTGCCCGATCATGGATTGCGCAGCCGGTGGCCGGAAAATGGCCCATCGGGCTTTCTTAGGTCATATTTTTGCTGATTTGGGCCACGAGATCAGTCATCATCTTGTCACAAGAAGGGAAGCTGGCATCATTTACGCCTGTCACGCAGTCCCGAGAGGGCAGGATGAAGAGCACGCATCAACTCGATCTCAGCCGCCGCCCCGTAGTCGCGCTGGCGGACGAATACCCGTCCGGTTTCGTGGATACGGCCCATTCACACGAGCGGATCCAGCTTCTCTATGCCTGTTCGGGCGTAATGTCGGTCGTCACCGACAAGACAAGCTTCGTCATTCCGCCCCAGCGGGCCGTCTGGATTCCCAGCCAGGTCCAGCATGAAGTGTCGTGCCGGGGGCCCGTGTCGCTGCGCACGCTCTACATTGACCCGAGGTATGAGCGCGACGACCCTGACTGTCACATCGTAGAGGTGGGCCAGTTGCTGAGGGCCTTGATTCTTGAAGTGACGCAGTTCGAGCACGACTACGATCTGGAAGGCCGGGAAGGGCAGATTGTCAGCCTTCTTGTCAGTGAGTTGCTGGCCTCGCCCAAGGTGCCCTATGCAGCGCCGATGCCGACAGACCCACGGCTCGTGCGTGTCTGCCGCGAGATTATTGAGCACCCCTCGGATCAGCGCGACATTGATCAGTGGGCAGACATTGCGGGCATGAGCCGCCGCAGCTTCACCCGCGCCTTCAAACGCGAAACCGGCATGGGGGTGGCCTTGTGGAGACAGCAGGTGCGTCTGCTTGAAGCTCTGTCCCTGCTGTCGACCGGATCAAGCGTGACCAGCGTTGCAATGGATGTCGGCTATGACAGCGCCAGTGCATTCTGCGCAATGTTCCAGCGCGCGTTCGGTGTGTCTCCGAGCCGGTACTCTTTTTGAAGTTTCCTCGCCCGGGACGGCGTAACTTTCACGCCCGAACAGTGTCCGCGCCGGACATTGCCCGCGCGACCGCTTCGGCGACCTTGATGCCGTCAACGGCCGCAGACAGGATGCCGCCCGCATAGCCTGCGCCCTCTCCGGCGGGAAATAGTCCGCGCACGTTCAGGCTCTGGAAGTCCGCCTTGCGCGTGATGCGAATTGGAGAAGAGGTGCGCGTCTCGACACCCGTCAGCAAGGCATCCGGGTCGTCATACCGGGGAATCTTCCGCCCAAAGACGGGAAGCGCCTCGCGCATCGCCGCGATGACGTAATCCGGCATCAAGGGCGCCACGTCGGTCGGGCGAACGCCCGGGCGATAGCTGGGGATCACCGGGCCGAGTGTCGTGGAGGCCCGTCCGGCGAGAAAATCTCCCACTCTCTGGCCCGGGGCGAAGTAGTCGCGCCCGCCTGCCTCGAACGCCCGCGCTTCCAGTTGCCGCTGCAGCTCGATCCCGGCGAGCGGATGGTCACTTGGATAGTCGGCGGGCGATATGCCGACGACGAAACCGGCATTGGCGTTGCGCTCATTCCGCGAGTATTGGCTCATGCCATTGGTCACGAGGCGGCCAGGTTCGGAGGCCGCTGCAACGACGGTGCCGCCGGGGCACATGCAGAAACTGTAGACGGTGCGTCCGTTCGAGCAATGGTGCGAGAGCGAGTAGGCCGCTGCGCCAAGATCGGGATGTCCGGCGCACGGCCCGAACATTGCCAGATCGATCCAGGATTGCGGGTGTTCGATCCTGAAGCCGATGGAGAAGGGCTTCGCCTCGATATGGACGCCGCTCTTGTAGAGCGCCTCGAATGTATCGCGGGACGAGTGTCCCACCGCGAGCACAACCTGATCGGCTTCCAGGAATTCGCCCGTGTGCAGATGAACGCCCCGCAAGCGGAACGCGCCATCCGGTTCGCGGTCCATTTCCAGATCGGTCACACGATGCTGGAAACGGTACTCGCCTCCAAGCGCTTCGATCTTGGCGCGCAGGCTCTCGACCATTCCGACAAGGCGAAACGTTCCGATGTGCGGGTGCGCTTCAGTCAGGATTTCGGGAGGGGCGCCTGCTGCGACGAATTCCGTCAGCACCTTGCGGCCGAGGAAGCGCGGATCCTTGATCTGGCTATAGAGCTTGCCATCGGAGAACGTTCCGGCACCACCCTCGCCGAATTGCACGTTGGATTCCGGATTGAGCTCGCTTCGCCGCCAGAGCGCCCAGGTGTCCTTGGTGCGCTCCCGCACAACTTTCCCGCGATCCAGGATGATCGGACGCAAGCCCATTTCCGCGAGGATCAACCCGGCAAAGAGCCCGCAAGGCCCCGCCCCTATGACCACAGGCCGGAGCCTGCCGGGTCTCGGCGCCGGCACCTTTGGGCGATAAGACGTATCAGGCGTGTGTATGACACGGGGATCACCCGCAAGACGTCGGAGCACCGAGGCTTCGTCCCGCACGTCCACATCAATGATGTAGACTTTCAGAATCGCGCTCTTGCGGCGTGCATCGTGCGCCCGCTTCCAGACAGACCATTGCAGCAGGTCGCCTGCGCTCACGCCAAGACGGTCAGCAATGGCCGCCGGAAGCGCCTCCGGCGGATGGTCTATAGGGAGTTTGAGTTCGGAAATACGCAGCATTGCCGCCCTCTAGCATTTCGAAACGCCGTGTGCACCCGGTTGAACACCAATTCTGCAACACGCAGCTTTGTAAGCCCGGTTCAACTATCGGCTTGTGCCATTAATCCATGTGCCCGCAATATCTTCAGCGCCGGCTCGAGTTGGGCTTCGAAGCGCTTCCAGCGTCCTTTGGACGAACTGTACATTGGCCGGCGTACTTGCGAGACGCTTGCAGTCGAAACCGGCGCTGCGTTTTCATGGAAATCGAGGCAGGCCTGCTCAAAGTCGAGCCCGCAGAAATCCAGAACGCGGCGGATCTCCATCTCCGCGCTCTCAACAAGGATTTCGTAGTCGACAATGGTGAAACGCGATGCCGGAAGATTGGCAGAATACGCGTCAACCAACTTGCGGAACAGCACGACATACTCTGCCAGATCCCCAAGGTGTTGAGCGAACCGGTAGATCTGTGTCGAGGGATCGAACATCTGTTTGTAGATGCTCAGTACACTGTCGGCCGGATGACGGCGCAGGCAGATGACTCGGGCGTTGGGCAGCGCGCTCAAGATCGCGGGAACAAAAAACACATTGAGCGGCATCTTGTCAGTAAATCGGTGTGTGCTGCCCAGAATATCCCGCACGCTCTCAGTATAACGGCGGCCGGTCTCCAATAGGTCGACGTTGGCCGCGAGGTTGATCGCATCAGCGTTTATGAAATTGGGACTGACGCTTCCGGTTGCTTCCTGCAGGCAGGCTGAAAACTCGCTGCGTTCGCCTGCCGACACCATCTGCGAGTGGCTCGATAAAATCCGGTCGATCAGCGTAGTGCCTGTCCTCGGTAACCCGACAATGAAGATCGGGCCATCTGCGCGGCTGTCCTTTAAAGGCTTCAGCAAAGTGGACAAATGCATGGCGGCGTCAAATGCGGCCTTGTCTTGCTCATGCCTGGAAGGAGATTTTTGGCGAATGAACGACTTGCCAACATCAAGCCAATACATGGCCGACGCAACGTCGTTGAGGTCTTCGAATACCTTGGCGATGGCATGGGCGAGTTGAAGCTTGGATTCGGCGTCGGTAGCTGGAACGCTCTGCCAAGCCTCCTTAAACGCTTCAAGGTCGTTGCTTTCGGCCGTGTGCTGAGAGATCAACGCGAGGTGTGCGCGCGGTGGGACATAGAAGGGGGCGATCTCAAGGGCCTTGCGATAGGCTTTTCGTGCGCCTTCAAAATCACCCAAGAACTGGAGCGATGACCCCAGATTGAAGAAGTTCAAGGGGTTTTGAGGGGCAACCTGAGTCGCCTTGCGATGGTAATCAATTGCCTCGCGGTGCCGATCCATTCTGCTCAGCGTCGCGCCTATGGACGACAGGGAAAATCCGTCAGTCGGGTTCCGTCTGACTGCTTCCTCGATGCACCTCAGGGCATGCGCAGGCCGGTTAAGCTGACTCAGGCAGCGTGCCGCCTGAACGAAGGGACCTGGTTCCGGATGACCACTCTCTGCGGCCATTTCGAAGAGCTTCAGTGCGCGAGCAAAATCGTGATGCTCGTAGTGGATGATACCGAGCACGTAGTATGCATCAGAACAGTTCGGGTCTCGCTTGATCTCTGCCTGACACATCTGATTGCATTCGCGATATCTCCTCTGACCGAGCAACTGCCTGGCTTCCTTGAGCGGCATGAAGTCGGGGCGCATCGGAAAATCCTGAAAATGAAGTCAAGTAGTCTGGAACAATAATCTGCTATGGAGTCCTGATCACGGTTCCGTCAACAGCGGTTGGCTGGCGGGTTTGCGCTTGTACGTCGCGCTCCGGAGACATCTCGTCGCAAAGCGTTAGGCAACCGGCGTGTCGATCTTCCGCGCAAGCTCGAACAGGCGCTCCCAGTCGAAACCCTGATTGGGGTCCCAGCCCCAGCGCTCGACCGGGTTAACATCCTCGTGCCCGCAGACCGCCTCGCGCGAGACCGGCAGATTGTGCCTGCGGCAGAGGTCACCGACCAGCATGCCGAGCGCTGAATACATATCCGCCGTGTACTGATCGGCTAGAGGGTCACGCGCACCGATCGAGAAAATTTCTATGCCGATCGAATTGCTGTTCGGATCGTGATCGGGGGAAGTGAATCCAACCGGCACAGCGGCGCGCCCCCATCGCCTGTCGAAGTAGGCATAGTCCTGCCACTCGCCTCGGTGCCCGGGCATCACCAATACCGCGTCCTCCGCGCGGCGGGAGGGTGGTACGACCGCAAACCGTGAATCGACGAAGATCGCGTCTGCCGGATAGCCCTTGTGCCAGCTGAAATAACGTTTGTACTGCCGCCAGGTTCCATCCTGCCTTTGGTACAGTGACCGGACGGTCCTGTTGATGCCCGAATGGAAGGCGCGAAGGTTTTCGGGAACGAACTGGTGGATCACGCCGTCCGGCATGACAAGGTAGTGCGCGCTTGCGCCTCCAGACTTTGCGGTAAAGCGCTCGATGATGGTATCGAAATTGCGCGTGCCCGTAATGTGCAGGATGACCCGGTCAATACATCCATTGCCCGCCCGTCGGCCTTGATTTCCGGTCGGATGGCGGCGCGCCGCAGGGATCGCGGGATTCCAGCCATCGGGCCACGCGGGCGCTGGTGGCGCGCTGCCATCTGAGTCGAGGATAACGCCTGTCTCTCCTCCGGTCTCGCGTTCCGGCGAATCTGCCGCGTCATCCGTGCCCGGCGCATCCGCTTCGCCCGGCGGCGCAGGCACCGGCGGCGGGCGCACCACATTTCCGGCGATAAGTTCAGCACCGAATGCCGGTGTCAGGTATTCCGACCATACATGCCCAATATAGATGCCTTCGCCGGGCGTATCCGCAAAAACGTACCACCACCCGCCCCGGTTCACATCGTCGAGCCGCGCGACTGCCTGCCCCTCATCCAGCGCCACAAGTACGCGCGCATCCGTCCCCGGCTGCTCCCGAAGGTTCAGCCGGCGGGCCCTGACACGGAAGATTCTGTCGATCGACATGGCGGCTGGGTCTTCGGCGGCGTCAGGATGGCGGGTTCAGGCAGATCAGCGCAGCTGCCCGCGACCGGGCGATGATGCAATCTTCGCTGTCCGGGTTCTCGTCGCAAACGTTGCGGTCACAGGAGGCCTCCCCCTCGGCGCAAAGTGCCCAGTTCAGGCTGCCGACGCCGGCCGCAATCGCTTCTCGGGCCGTCTGGATCAATTCAATGTCACCGCTTTCGGAAGCGAGCGGAAAGGCGAGATTGTACGAGTCGTCCGCCGAACACACCGTTGCTTGCCGGATCTGCTGACCCACATCGACTGCAGGCCCGGCGCCGGCAAGAGCGGGCCAGTCATTCCTTATCTGATCGCGCAGAGCCTCATAGTGGACTGTCAGCTCACTGAGGTTCGCCGGCGACTTGCGCGCTTCGACCGCGATCTGCCTCGCCGTCAGCCTTGAGGCGAGGCCCGCATCATAGCGGCGGACCTTGTCGCAGTTCGTCTCAATTTCCCGGATGCCGGGATTCTGCTCGCAGATTGCGTCGGCTTTGGCGGAGATCAGCTCCATAGCTGAGAGCGACGCGGTCGTCTCGGTCGACCCATGTTGACCGATCAGATCGATGGCAACGGCGCTCGCCACCTGGCAGGCGGTGTTGCCAAGCGCTGTCGCCTGGTCCTTCTTGCAGCGCTCGATTTCTTTCTCGAGGTCAGGCTTTCGCTCTGCAATGATCGCTTGTACGCGCGAAAAGTCGCGGCCTGCATTCAACACTTCTGTCTGGATTGCATCGACCGATATGGCGCTGCCTACCGGTTTCGGCGTCTGCTTGCAGCCCGCAACACCCAGCATCGCCGCAAGCAAAGCGGCCATCACATATCGTTGAATCTTCATCCTGCGCCCTCCGGTTGGCTTGTCCTCAAGGAATTGTCCATGATCACGTCGATGAGCTTCCGGTCCGGGAGATCGTCCAGCGCGATCTTGCCGCGATGCAGCACGTCGGCGACATACCGCGTATATATCCGGATCCAGTCGCGCGATCCAATGATCAGGCTGGGGTCTTTCGATGCGGCAAGCGCGTTCAGCCGGTCGATGAGGCCTTCAACGGCGAGCAAGTGTTCATCGACTTTGGCTTTCTCGGTGAGGATATTCAGCACGCCCGTGCTGGCCGCATCGAGTGTCGCAACGATGGCTTCCTCAAGCACTTTTCCGAAGAACACTTGTCCCGTCGTGCTCTTCTGCGTGTCGAAATTCTCCTTCGCCTTGTGCAAGAGCAGGCGGATGATCCGGCGGGCAACAACATCATCTTCCGGACCATCGAAGAACTTGCCGAACAGGGTGTTCGGGTTCTCAAGCGCAGCATCGACGCTTGCGAGCGCCACAGCTTTCCATTGCTCCGTGGTCAGGAGACCGTCTGCATCGTCGAGGATCGCAGCGGTAATAAGCTTGGCCACGCTGACAACGAAGGGGTTCTTGTCCTTGCCGAGGAATACGTTGGGCGACTGAGCCGCATAGTCCGCGATGATCTTGAAGATATCGCCGAGCTTCTCCTTTCCGATCCTTTCGGAGAGCGCCGTCAACCCGTTGCCGCCTGACGGCGATGTGGCAGCGGACTTGATGCCGTCCACGATATCCCGGATCAGGAACGTTGCCAGCTCCGCGCCAAGCTGGCCTTGGAGGCTGCTGTTCGGCCCCGCCTTCACGCGGGCAATCAGATAGGTGGAGACGGCATCAAGGCCGATGCAATACAGGCTGCTCGCCAGCGCCCCGTCCAGCGGATTCACCCGTCCACCCGTCATGAACAGGTTGGCGATCGAGGAAAGCGACGTGCGCAGCGTATCGTCCACACTGCTCTTCGCGTCGTCCCGGATGAACAATTCCGGCCGCGCACGCGCTGCATCCAGCGCATGGAACACGATACGCTCTATGCCTTCCGGTCCGAAAAGCTTGCGAACCTTCGCAGAGGATTTCTCGGTCGATGTATATTCGCCGAGCGTTGCCCGCAGCACCACGCCGGCGATCCGGTCGCTCGCGGCGCCGCCCTTCAGGTAGTCGTCGGCATTATCGGAAATGATCTTCAGCGCAACCGGCGCAAGTTCGCCCTGGATGATGTCCTTCAGCCTGCCTTCAGCAGCCAGCGCCAGCGATCCTGTCGCCGCGATTTCCTTCTGCAGGGGCGTCAGTACACCGGTGATCAGCCTTTGCCACCGCGGCTCCGAGCTGACGAGTTCCGGCTTGTCCATCAACAGGCCGATCGCTGCCTGGGCGAACACTGCCGGCAGGCGATGCGCCATGCCCTGCGTGATGGGCTTTGCCGGATCAAAGGCAATCGCAATCGTTGGAACGACGGCCGCAATCACTTTGCGCGCGCTCCTCCCGCCGCCGAGAAGCTCAGGCCGCTCCGCCACCACGTCGAGCGAATAGTCGAGCATCGAGAATGCGAATTGCGACCAGGGGGATGCATCTTTCCCGCCGCCCGCCTTGAACGCAGTCATCCATTCGCGCTTCTGGATCTCTATGAGAGCGGCATCCGCCTTCGCCTGCTCCCCCTGCATTTTCTGGGCAAGAAGCACCGACCGGCGCACCACATCTAGAAAGCGCCGTTCGTCCGTCACCTGAACTTTGCCTTCAACGACGACAGGCACCTGCTTGATGTCAGTGCGGAGCGCGACGACACCTTCAAACTCGCCGTCCTCGTCGAACAATCCCTCCGCTGCGCACACCTGGGCCGCCCAGTTTCTCAGCTTGATGTTCGAGAACACCATCGCATCAGCATGAGCAACGGCTGCTGCCAGGTTCCCGATGGCTGCCTCATTCGCCACGGTGCTAAAGAGTTTGGTCCCAAGCTCAAGCACCTGCTTGTTGTCCCGAAGCTGGTCATCGAGATAGGCCGCCCGCGCAGCCTTTCCGAGCTTCATCAGGCTGAACAGCGCAAGAGCGAAATTGTCGGGCGACAGGAAACTCATTTCCGGCTTCCTTTGACGACACCGGGCGCGAGCCGGATGCTTTGAGGCGGCGCATTCGAAGGCGCCGCCGGCGTGCCTTTCAGCTGGTCTGCGCTCGCGGGGCCGAGGCGTAGTCCCATCGGCGCGCCGGCGCCCGTGCTCCGGCACCGGTGCGCCTGACCGCTGGCAATCAGCAGGGCTTCGGCCATCTCCTCGGCATCGGCATCCTCGCCGCCGCGCAGTCCCGATTTGCTCGGCTGGGATTTCTTCTCTTCTTCGGCGGCCGCAGCCTTCGCCTGCGTCACCTGACGGCCAGCAAGAGCAGACGCCTTGTTGAATACGTCAAACCAGAACGGCGCGCCGAGGCCAAGCAGCCCGGCGGTCGTGATTATGGACACAAGCCAGACGATCCAGACCCAGGGGCGCTCGACGGCGTTGCCGACGACCGCTGGGACCAAGAGTTTGTTCGACTTGTCGAAAACCCACATCTCGTAAACTTTATCCGGGGCTGGGCAAAGTTCCGGATCGACGTTTTGCCGGCCTTCGGTACCGGGTAGCACCATGCCCTCGCAGAACGGGAAGTAAGCCCGGCCGATCGGCAGTTCGGCTTTCACCTGCACACGTTCGACGGCCAAAAGGTATGTATCGACGGTGGCGTTTTCCGTATTCGATGATACTTCCGACTTTGCCTGCTCGAGAATGGCCTGCTCTGAGCCAAGTTTCTCCACGAATTCTATGGCACGTCCCGCGGACGCTTCATTCTTTGCGACATGCTTATAGATTTCGATGGCATTGATGTTGCCGATCGCGACGAAGGCAAAGGCAATCACACCCGAGATCACCTTGGCGCGGCGGCGGAAATAGTCGCTCTGCGCCGCGCCGATGCGGTCAAACTCGTAAGCCATTTCCGCCATCACACCCTGGATGGTGAGCCGGTCAGCCATCACGAGGCGTTTGCCGAAATCCGTTTGCGCCAATTGTTCGGCCAACTGGCGTTTGGAGAGCCGCTCAAACCGCCGCTGGGAGATGTTTAGCCCCCAATTCGCTGGCCACCACCATCTGCCATGGCCGCCATAGGCCGGGCTTTTCGTCATGGATTTGGCAAACTGGCTCGAGGCCTTGATCAGGGCGCGCTGGTCATCCTCTGGCAGCGCCTTGTCCAGACGGCTGACTACCTGCATGTGCATCGCCCGCAGCATCTCCTGCAGGCCTGAACGGCGAAGGGAAAGCGCCTTGTGATAGGCCTCGACGGCCACGGTGACGACCGTCGAAAAGACGCCCATGATCCCCGCAAAGGCAACAAGCGCAACAAGCCAACTCATTGCTGCGTCCTCCCCGGCGCGTTTGTTAACGAAACGTTACTATGGCCTGTGGAAATTGGAAGGCCCAGTTGCGGTCCTGAAGCTCCGCCGGCGGCAAGTGCTTGCATTGTAAAGACTATTCTGCGGCTTTTCAGCCAGCCTGCCGCCTCGTGGGCGCTAAGCGGAAGCGGCAGTGGTTTGCGTTTCCGTACCGGTTTCCATCGTCGTTAACGCGAAACAAACCAAACTTTGCCCCTTATCCTCGGGACGTGTCATTTTCCGCGCTTCCTCAGGTTTGAACAATGATTGCCTCCGCCCTGCCGATTGACGACCTTTCAAACGGATACGCTTGGCAGCGCAGTTTCCGTGAAGTCTGCCAGGCGGCCGTGCGGGTGTTCAACCTGATGGACAAGTACCAGACCGCGCCGTTCCCGAATGCCTATGCCGTGCTGTTTGCCTATACGACCGGGTCGAACGAGGCGCTCGTGGAAGAGGTGAACAACCTGCTTCTGTTGAAAGACCAGCTGAGCCCGTACGACATTGAATCCCTCTATCAGGAATTTCTTGCTGAAGAGGCTAGCACATTCGCCACCCAGGGCATCGGGCAGGCTATCGGAAATGAAATTGGCGCGGTGCTCGAGATCATCGAGAAAGGGCTGAAACAGAACGACGATTTCACGCAGTCGCTCGATACCTTCTCTGAAAAAGTTCCGGAAGCGACGTCAGGCGAAAGCCTTGCCGAAGTCGTGCAGGGGCTGATCAACGAAAACCGCCGCATGGCTGCGCTGACACGGGAGCTGAACCAGGGGCTCGTCAAATCCCAGAGCCTAATCACAACCCTGAATCATCAACTCGAAGAAGTGCAGGCGCAATGCATGCGCGATCCGGTGACCGCCGTCTCGAACCGCCGCGCGTTCGATGCGCGCCTCGCTGAGATGGTCGCCAAGGCCAACGCGTCCAACGAAGCCTTCTTCGTTGTGATGGCGCAGCTCGACAATTTCGAATCCCTCGGCGCTGTTCACGGCCTCGCCGCCAGCGAAGGCGTGCTGAAAGGCTTCGCATCGCTCTTGTCAGCGGGTGTCAGCCCCAGCGACATGGTGGCCCGCTACGGCGGCGAGGAGTTCGCCATAATCATGTCAAGCAAGGATCTGGCGTCGGCCTATAATGTCCTGATCAAGCTCAAGCATGATTTCCGTAAAGCCGAGTTTTCTGTTGCCGAACACTTGCCCGCCATTACGGGCCTGACGGCTTCCTTTGGGCTTGCGAAGTTCGAACCCGGGATGACCGCGCGTCAGATCATCGAGCAGGCGGATACCTATCTGCTGGAGGCCAAGAAATCTGGCCGCAACCAGGTGAAGGCACGCGGCCTCGGCTGAGCCGTCGTTCCAGAAAAACACTGAAATTTCAGGGGCAACCGATCGCGCGTGCGAGGATGTTCCGGTGCACTTCGCTTGTGCCTGAATAGATCGTTGCGGCGCGTGTTGCGAAGTATTTTGCCAGGGCAAACTCCGAATCCGGAGAGACTTCGAGCCCGAGTTCGGTGATCTGCTGGTGCAGTTCTGTTGCAGCAAGTTTCAGCATTGAGCTCGCCGAAGCGCCATCGATCCCGCATCCGCCTGCGCCAACATGCATCTCAAGTGCTTCGAAACCGTCGACTTTGAGGGCGAGTTCGTTGATCCGGATTGCCAGCGCGCTGCCCATCGGAATGCAGTGTGTTGCATTCTGTTGCACGGCTCTCAGGGCCCGTCGCAGCAGCCCGGTTGTGGTGTTGTTCGAGCGCGCGATCGCCATCAGCGCCTTCGCCGCTTTCCAGCCTTCGCCGATCTCCCCCACACGGTTGGCCACGGGGGTGCGGACGCGGTCGAAGAAAACTTCGTTTGTCTCGCACTCGCCGTCGATGAACCGGATCGGCCGCACCTCGATTCCGGGCCGGGACATCTCGACCAGAAGGAAGACGAGCCCGTGCCCGCCTGAACTTTGCGGATCGCATCGCGCCAGCAGGAACATGTGCGTCGCATGGTGGGCGAAGCTGGTCCACAGCTTGCTGCCCGTCAGGATGAAATCATCGCCGTCGCGTTCAGCCCGCAGCGACAGGGCGGAAAGGTCTGACCCTGCCTGCGGCTCCGAAAAGCCCTGACACCATTCATGTTCACCCGTCAGGATCGGCGAGAGATAGCGCGCTTTTTGTTCCTCCGTCCCCTGGGCGATGATCAAGGGACCGATTGTGCGTATCCCTGAGGATTGCAGGATCGGCGCATCGCGCTCTGCGCAGGCATTCTCGAAGTAGAGCCTCTCGGGCGTGCTCCAGCCCGCGCCGCCATATTCGGCGGGCCAGGATCCGGCATACCAGCCCCTGGAACTCAGCTTCTCCCGCCAGACCCTGCACGCCCATGCCGCCGACTTGAGCCCGGTCGTGGCCCGGCCAGCGGCGCGCAAATCCTCAGTAAGTTCGGCATCAAGGAACGCATCGACCGTGTTGCGGAATGCCCGGCCGGGTCTTGCGGGTGCAACCCCCGGAATATCGATCAGCGTGCTTCCGTCCATGGGACCTCTCCGGCCTAAGATCGCTGAAGACTAGGCGGTTGGACGCGGTGGCCGGCTATCCGGGAAAGTACGTGGAGAAAGATCCCGCGCGCCGATGTCGCAATGCCGCGCAGCAGGGGGGTGGCAATCCGGCTTCTGGCGCGTAGGTTACCTTATGGAAGGTAGGCGTTGAGCCCTGAAACTATCGGAGTGAAGCATGTTGAGAGCCCTGATTTCTGGTTGTGCTGGTCTTGCCTTTCTGGCGATGCCGCTTGCGTCTTGCGCCCAGACCCCTGACGCGGCCGCTCAGGCGACCGCCGCGTTTGAACTTCCGGCGCTGCCCTATGCGTTCGACGCGCTCGAACCGGCAATCGACACTGAAACGATGACGATCCACCATGGCCGCCATCACAAGGCATATGTCGACAATCTGAACGCCGCTGTCGCCGCTGATCCGGCGTTGCAGGGGATGACCCTTGAGCAGATGATGGCCGGTATCTCGAAGCTGCCCGCCTCCGTGCGCAACAATGGCGGCGGGCACTGGAACCACAGCCTGTTCTGGAAAATCATGGCGCCGGCCGGGCAGGGCGGCGCGCCTTCGCCTGAACTTGCCGCAGCAATCGACCGCGACTTTGGTTCACTTGATGCCCTTAAGGCCGCAATGAACAAGGCGGCCACGTCGCGCTTCGGGGCGGGCTGGGCCTGGCTGATTGTCCGCGACGGCAAGCTTGAAGTGACCTCCACGCCGAACCAGGACAACCCGCTGATGGACGTTGCCGAAGTTCAGGGCGCGCCGATCCTCGCCGTCGATGTCTGGGAGCACGCCTATTACCTGAAGTACCAGAACAAACGTGCAGATTATCTGACAGCTTGGTGGAGCGTCGTGAACTGGAACGAGGTCAACCGCCTCTATAAGGATGCGGCAAGCTAGGTCGCCGGGGGTTTAGCTCCGGCAGCCAGACACGAACCGCACCGGGGGAGCGCGCGTAATGAGTTCAGGGCCGCAAACGCAGGCAGCGGAGCAGTCTGCGTCCGGCTCGGGCGCTCTCAAGCGGCACATCTCGGTCCGATATGTCGTCGTCGTGACCATCGGCATGGTGATCGGGGCGGGCATCTTCAAATCGCCCGCACTGGTGGCCGCCAATGCGGGCTCTGAACCCGTTATCTACCTGCTCTGGATCATCGGCGGATTGATCTCGCTCGCCGGGGCGCTCTGCTACTCGGAACTCGCAACAGCGTTCGCGCACCCCGGCGGTGACTACCACTTCCTCGAGCGTGCCTATGGCCGGCGCTTCGCCTTCCTGTTCGCCTGGGCCCGGCTCGCCGTCATCAACACCGGTGCCATCGCACTTCTGGGATTCGTGATCGGCGACTACATGAACCGGGTCATCGATCTCGGGACTGCGGGGCCATCGATCTATGCCTTCGGCAGCGTGATCCTCGCCACGGCGCTGAAGCTCAGGCGAGAGGGTGAGGCGAGCGACAGTGCGCTGGTCGGCGTGCTGATATTCGGGCTGTTCGCGCTCGCGGCGGCTGCACTCTGGCTGCAGATGCAGGGTGTTGCGCCGCTGAATTCAGGCCAGCCGGCCCCGCCGACGGCAGGCGGGCTCGGATACGGCCTCGTCTTCGTGCTGCTCGCGTTTGGGGGCTGGACCGAGACCGCCACCCTTTCAGCGGAAGTGAAAGATGGCCAGCGCGGTATGGTTCGTGGTCTGATCATCGCCGTGACGATCATTACGCTGCTCTATCTGCTGACCGCATGGGCCATGCTGCGCGGCCTCGGCCTCGAAGGTCTTGCAAGTTCGGATGCGCCTGCCGCCGACCTGATGGAGCGCGCTTTCGGCCCGAGTGCGGGCATCCTTCTTGCCATCGGGGTCGTGGCGGCGGCCATAACTTCGGTCAATGCAACCATCATGGTCGGCGCCCGCACGACCTACGCCGCCGCTGGCGCGATCCCGGCCCTGAAATGGGTCGGGCAATGGAACGAGCAGACGCAGAGCCCGCGGAACGCAATCCTCGTCCAGGGCGCAATCTCCTTGCTCCTCGTCGGGCTTGGTGCCGCGTATCAGGGTTTCCAGACGCTGGTTGACTACACGGCGCCCGTCTACTGGATCTTCCTCATCGCAAGCGGCATCGCGCTGCTTCGCCTTCGCGCAACCGAGCCCGCCGCCCCCCGTCCGTTCCGCGTTCCGCTCTATCCGGTGGTGCCTGCCGTGTTCATCATCGCGAGCGGCGCGATGCTCGTGTCCGCTGTGCTTTATGTCGGCGCTGGCGCCTGGTTTGGCGCGGGGGTGCTGCTCGTTGGCGCCGTCCTGATTGCCGTGCTGCGGCCTACCCGCTCGCTTTGAACCGGGACACCTCGCTTATGCCGGTTGAACCTTCGGGGCCAGGCTGTCACGCAACTCCCGCTTGAGGAACTTGCCACTGGCATTGCGGGGCAGGGGCTCGTTCAGGAACCAGATGTAGCGGGGCACCTTGTGCTTCGCCATGATCACCGCGCAATGCTCCCGCAGCGCTGTGTCGGTCAGCGTTTCGCCCGGCTTCAGCACGACGGCGACGCCCACTTCTTCCCCCAGCCGGTCATCCGGCACGCCGAACACGCAGCACTCTGCAACCGCCGCGTGGCGGTAGATCGTTGCCTCGACTTCGGCGCAGTAGACGTTTTCGCCGCCGCGCAGCACCATGTCCTTCTTGCGGTCCACGATGTAGATGAACCCGTTCTCGTCGATGCGCGCCACGTCACCGGTGTGTAGCCAGCCATCGGTGATCGACGCTGCCGTTGCTTCGGGACGATTGATATAGCCCTTGATGACGGATGAGCCGCGCACCCAGAGTTCGCCGATCTCGCCGGGACCGACGGTCTTGCCTTCGTCGTCCACGCATTTCGCCTCGAAGTTCGGCATCCAGGGGCCGGCGCTGTCAGGCTTGTCGACGAAGAAGTCGCCGGAGATCGACGTGATGATCCCGCAGGTTTCCGTCATGCCGTATCCGGTTCCGGGGCGGGCCGTCGCGACCTTCGATTCAATCTTCAGCACGAGGTCCGGCGGCACCTGCGCGCCGCCGCCTGCGAGGGCCAGAAGGCTCGACGTATCGGTCTTCTCGAAATCCGGATGGTTGATCAGCTCGCGGGCCATGACCGGCACACCGCTCATCCCGGTGATCCGTTCACGTGCAATCAGGCGCAGCGCTTCGCCGGCATCCCAGCGGTACATGAGCACCAGCGCGCCGCCGACGGCCGTTGCAGCATATGCACCGCAATTGTTGGCGGTGACGTGGAAGAGCGGCGTCGTGATCAGCGTTACCGGCACCGGCGGAACGGCGGGCGGCTCGAGCCCTGTCGCGCGCTGCATTGCCAGCGCAGACGATGCGGCCGCGAACTGCATGTTCAAGAGGTTTGCAACACAGCCGCGATGAGTGAGCTGCGCGCCTTTCGGGAAACCTGTGGTGCCCGACGTATAGAAGATGCAGGCATCGGAATCGGGATCGACAGACACGTCCGGCATAGCGCCGCCGTGTGCCGCCACATCGGTCCAGGGAATGATGTTCGCCGGGGCGTCCGGAATACGCACGCCAACGAGTTTCATGCCGGCAACCATCTCGGGGCGTTCCTTGACGCGGGCGAGGCGCTCGGCATCGAGGAACAGGACTTTCGGCGCGGAATCGGACAGGCCATAGGCCATCTCCTCGGCCGTCCACCAGGCATTCATGCCGACGACGGCGACGCCGATGGACACGGCGGCCCAGTAGATCAGCATCCATTCCGGGAAGTTGCGCATCGCGACGGCGATCCGGTCGCCCGGCTTCACCCCCTGCGCCACCAGCCAGGCCGCCGCCGCGTTCACCAGCTTGTGGGAGTCGGCATAGGTCAGCCGCTCGTCGCCGTAGATCAGGTAGGGCCTGTCTGCGAACTGGGTGGTCGACAGCCAGACTTCCCGGATGCTCGGAGGGGCGTTCTTGTAGGACAAGAGCTTCTGGCCGAGGATGTCCGCCCGGACGATCTCGAACGGCCCTCCGGGCCCGGTCAGTTCTTCGCGCGCTTTCTTGAGCTCGGCGTAGTGCATGTCTCTCCCCGGTCTGTTTGTCTGGTTTTGGGCGATCATGCACAGAACGCAGGGCAAAGGAACATGGACGCAGGGGCAAGCAGTGCAGCGGGCATGAAAAAGCCCCCCGGAAAGGACCAGTGGCACATTCCGGGGGGCTATGGGGCAGGCGAACCCTAGGGATCAGTCGTCCCAGCCGTAATCGTCGTCCCAGCTGTCATCGCCGGAACGGCCGCGGCCGCCGCAATCATCGTCGCGTTCGCGCTTCACTTCCTTGCCGGAACTGGGGCTGAAGTAGATTTCCATGCAGCGGCCGGAGGCGTCGAGGCCTTTCACTTCGATTTTGCCGTCATCGTATTCGACCTTGCGGACATCGAAGCCCTGTTCGGACATGCGCGAGCGTACGTCGCTGATCGAGGGATCGCTGCCGATCTCGAAGCGGGCGGGCTGGGGGCTGGTCGAGCCCGACTGGGCGAGGCTGAGGCCGGTGCCGAGGATTGCGGTGCCGGCAACCAGGGCCGATGCGGCGAGAAGGCGTTTCTGGGTGAACATCTGGTGTTTCCTTTCTTGCTGTCAGACCGGTCCGCCGGCCCTGATGGCGTGTTTGCCTGATGGCACCTGACAGCGGTTTGCCAGTTCCAGTCAGGTTCCAGTCAGCTTCTGGCTGCAATAGGAAGCCCTGACCTTGAAAGTAGACTGCGCCCGTGTCCCGCCTGATCCTCCCTGCCATCCTTGCCGGCGCCTGCGTCCTGATTGCGGCCACGCCGGCCTTTGCCGACCGCCATGGCGGGCGCGGAGGGGACGATGATGACCAGGAACGCGCCTGGCAGGCCCGCAAGAGCGGTACGATCCTGCCGATCGAGGTGATCCTGGACAAGGTGCTGCGCGCCTATCCCGGCGAAGTGATCGAGATCGAATTCGAAGATGAAGATGACGGCCTGATCTACGAGATGAAGGTGCTGACGCGGCGCGGCATTGTCCTTGAAATGGACGTGGATGCTGGTACCGGGCAGATACTGAAGCTCGAGGAGGACGATTGATGCGGGTGCTTCTCGTCGAAGACGAGCCCGTGATTGCCGACGATGTGTCCGCTGCACTTAAGGATGCGGGCTTCGTGGTCGATCATGCCCGCGACGGTGAAACCGCGTGGTTCATGGGCGATACCGAGCCCTATGATGCCATCATCCTGGACCTCGGTCTGCCGCGGCTTGACGGGCTGTCGGTTCTCAAGCGCTGGCGGTCTGCGGGGCAGACCATCCCGATCCTGATCCTGTCTGCGCGGGGCAGCTGGATGGAGCGGGTGGATGGCATCGAAGCCGGGGCGGACGACTACCTCCCGAAGCCGTTCGAGATGGCCGAACTGATCGTGCGCCTGCGCGCCTTGATCCGCCGGTCAGCGGGCGTGGCCCAGCCTGTGGTCACGGCGGGCGACCTTGTGGTCGATACCCGCCGCATGTCGATCCATTTCGCAGGCCAGCCGGTCCGCGTCACGCCGCTGGAATTCCGCCTTGTCGACTATCTCATCCACAACAGCAACCGCGCGATTTCAGCGGGTGAGTTGTCGGAGCATCTGCACGGGCTTGATGGCAGCGCGGATGCGAATGCCATCGAAGCCATGGTCTCGCGCCTAAGGCGCAAGCTGGGCCCCGGTGTGATCGAGACGCGCCGCGGGTTCGGCTACATGATCGCCTCGGGAAGCTGAACCGCATGCGCTCGGTGCGCCTCCGATTGCTGGCCGGCGCCGCCATCGCGATTGCTGGCGCGCTTCTGGTCAGCTGGATCGTGCTGGTGCTGCTGTTTGATCGGCACCTTCGAAGAAGCCTTGAAGATGACCTGATCCTGCATGGCCAGCAGATTGCCGGTGCGCTGCAGGAAACCCCGGATGTGGTTACCGTCGCCCCCGCCGCCGCGGGTGACCTGCGCTTTGAGCGGCCTGCCAGCGGGCTGTATTGGCAATTATCCCGGGACGGAACATTTCTGCGGTCGCGGTCGCTCTGGGATGCCTCGCTCGATGTGCCGGAAGATCCGCCCGCTTCGGAATGGGCGCGCGGCACTTCCGCCGGGCCTTTCGGGCAGCAGGTCATCCGTGTTTACCGCAGTGTACGGACGAGTGAGAAGGCGGAGCCGTTCACAATCGTGGTTGCGCTCAACCGGACCAGCCTCGTTGAAGCGCGGACTGAGTTTGCGCTTGAGCTTGCATTGTATCTCCTGCTGCTCTGGGCGGGGCTCAGCGCAGCTGCCTGGTTGCAGGTACGCATCGGGTTGACCCCCTTCCGAACGGTCGAAACGTCAATCGGCGAGCTCACCTCCTCGCCGTCATCGCGGCTGGATCCCGCCCGGTTCCCGCTGGAAGTCACGCCGCTTGTAGATCAGATCAACGAACTCGCCGAAACGCGGGAAAGTGATCTGCAGTCGGCGCGCGACCGGGCGGCCAATCTCGCGCACGCCCTCAAGACGCCGCTGTCGGCCCTCTCGGCCCTCGCACGCAAGGTTCGTGCAACCGGCGACGCCGATCTTGCAGACGGCTTCGACGCGTCGATCCGCGCGGCATCAGACACCGTCGAGCGCGAACTTGCCCGGGCCCGGACGGCAGCGAGCGGTGCGCTTGGTCCTTGCGATCCCGCGCCGCCGCTGTCCCGACTGGCCGAAGTGCTGCGGCGAACGGAGAGAGGCGCGCGTATCAATCTGGAAATCGACGTAGCCGAAGGCGCTCGCCTTCCGGTGCACGCCGATCAGTTGCTCGAGATGGCAGGCCCTCTGATGGAGAACGCCGTCCGCCATGCCCGTGCCCGCGTCCGCGTAACAGCGCGGCAGGGCGAACTCGTGATCGAGGATGACGGACCGGGGCTCGGCGAGGCTGACCGGGAAGTTGTACGTTTGCGCGGCCAAAGGGCCGACGAACGGCCCGGCGGGCACGGCCTCGGACTGGCCATCGCGAACGATCTTGCCGAAGCGACGGGCGGCCGCCTCGAACTCGAAGCATCGCAACTCGGCGGCCTCAAGGCCCGGATCATCTGGTGAGTCTGCGGTGCTTCGCCGCCACGCGCACCGGGCGCAACCATTGACGGCGATGTAATCCCGCCGTCACTTGGCCCCACCGGAACCCCTACGAGGCAACCCCTACCATGACCGATCTGACCAGGGAGCCGAGCTACCGGCTCGCAGCGCTGGACGAGGATTTCATCCTTGGCGACTCGATGCGCGGCGTGCGCTTCATGATGGAATACGCCAAAGCAGAGGAACACCTGCGCCGCAAACAGATCGAGTCCACCCTGGTCGTGTTCGGCAGTGCCCGCATCCGCGAGACCGGCAACGCATGGCAAGCGGGCACCTACGAGGCCGCCCGGCGCTTCGCCCGGATCGCTTCCGAACGCGGCGGCGCGCTCGATGGCCACGAAGGTAAGCGGCACAACGTTATCGCGACAGGCGGCGGTCCGGGCATCATGGAAGCGGCAAATCGCGGCGCCCGCGATGCCGGCGCGCTCACGATCGGTTTCAACATTTCGATCCCGGAGGAGCAGTGGCCCAATCCCTACATCACCCCGGATCTCTGCTTCCGTTTCCACTACTTCGCCATGCGCAAGATGCACTTCGCGATGCGCGCCCGCGCCCTCGTCGTCTTCCCCGGCGGGTTCGGCACGATGGATGAGCTGTTCGAGATGCTGACCCTGACCCAGACCCAGAAGGCTGCGCCGATACCCGTCATCCTTTACGACAAGGCATTCTGGACACGGATCATCAATTTCGAAGCCCTCGCGGATGCCGGCATGATCAGCCGCTCCGACATCGGCCTCGTCAGCTTTGCGGACGATCCCGAAGAGGCCTGGCAGCAGCTCATTGATCGCGGGCTTCAGGTCTTCTGAAGCCTCAGACGGGATCCTGGATCGCCTCGAGATAGTCGAGCAGGTCGTCGATTTCCTCCGGCGAGAGCTGGAAGGGCGGCATGTCCGGGTGTCCCACGAAGATGCCCTCTGCAAACGCCTCCTCCAGATTGCGCACGGGATAGCGCTCCGAGATGCGCCGGAAGGGCAGCGCGTCCGGATGCGGGCTATCGCCTGTGCGGTCGATGGCGTGGCAACCGGCGCAGGTGCGCTCTGCAAATACGCGCCCCGGCATCTGGGGCAGGGGAAGGGCCGCGGCGGCCGGCGCCTCTTCCGCGCTCTTGCAGGCCGCAAGACCGGCCGGCAGCCCCGCCAGCAGCAAAGCCGCCAGCAAGGGCGAAAGGCGCTTGGACAGGGTCATGATTGCGCTCCTCATCGACGCTCGAATCCACGCTGGCACTGTTTCGCCCCTGCCGCATCCCGTCCATGCGTAAGATTACGCATAGTGTCCGGAAATTCACCTACAGCGCTTCCCCGAAGGCCGGTCTGGCGGCTTGAAGATTCGCCATGTATCTCCGCCGGGCGAGCGCCTATAAGGCCGCGACAGACAAGGGAGGCAGCGCCATGCGCGAGGTACACCATTTCATTGGCGGCAAGGCCGTGCAGGGCAAATCCGGCCGTTTCGGCGACATCTACAACCCGAACACCGGCGATGTGCAGGCCCGCGTCGCGCTCGCGACCGCAGCTGAGCTTGGGGCTGCCGTTGATGCAGCGAAAGCCGCCCTTCCGGCCTGGGCCACCACCAACCCGCAGCGCCGCGCCCGCGTGATGTTCGAGTTCAAGCGCCTCGTCGAGGCCAACATGAACGACCTCGCGCACCTCCTCTCGTCCGAACATGGCAAGGTGATCGCCGACGCGAAGGGCGACATCCAGCGAGGCCTCGACGTGGTCGAGTTTGCCTGCGGCGTGCCCCACCTCCTCAAGGGCGAATACACCGAAGGCGCCGGCCCCGGAATTGACGTCTTCTCCATGCGCCAGGCCCTCGGCGTCTGCGCAGGCATCACGCCGTTCAACTTCCCCGCCATGATCCCGTGCTGGATGGCAGCGGTCGCCATTGCCTGCGGCAACACCTTCATCCTGAAGCCCTCGGAGAAGGATCCTTCGGTGCCGATGCGCCTTGCCGAGCTGATGCTCGAAGCGGGCGCGCCCGCTGGCGTGCTGAACGTCGTCAATGGCGACAAGGTGGCCGTCGACGCCATCCTGACACACCCGGACATCAAGGCCGTCAGCTTCGTCGGATCGTCCGACATCGCACAATATGTCTACTCCACCGGCACCGCCCACGGAAAACGCGTGCAGGCGATGGGCGGCGCGAAGAACCACGGCATCATCCTGCCCGATGCGAACATGGAGCAGGCAGTCAAGGACATCGTCGGTGCCGCATACGGCTCTGCCGGCGAGCGCTGCATGGCGCTGCCCGTGGCTGTGCCGGTCGGCAAGAAGACGGCGCACGAATTCGTCGAGCGCATGGCGGCGGAAGCCCAGAAACTGAAAGTCGGCATCTCCACCGACAATGACGCCCATTACGGCCCGGTCGTCTCGGCCCAGCACAAGGCAAAGATCGAAAGCTATATCCAGATGGGCGTCGATGAAGGCGCCAAGCTCGTCCTCGATGGCCGTGGCCATACGCTGCAGGGCCACGAGAAGGGCTTCTTCATCGGGCCGTCGCTGTTCGACCATGTGAAGCCCGGCATGAAATCCTATCACGAGGAAATTTTCGGGCCCGTGCTTCAGGTCATCCGCGCCGAGACGCTGGAAGAGGCAGCCGCGCTCCCGAGCAATCATCAGTACGGGAACGGTTGCGCCATCTTCACTTCGAACGGGCGCGCCGCGCGCGAGTTTGCAGCGCAAGTGAACGTCGGCATGGTCGGCATCAACGTGCCGATTCCTGTGCCGGTCGCTTACCACACCTTCGGCGGCTGGAAGCGCTCCGCCTTCGGCGACACCAATCAGCACGGCCCCGAAGGCATCCGCTTCTGGACCAAGATCAAGACGGTGACCCAGCGCTGGCCGGAAGGCGATATCGGCGACCAGGCGTTTGTGATCCCGACGATGGGGTGAGGCGCGCCCGGGTTCCTTGCCGGGCCCGGTGACGTGCGATAGTCCGGACGGACAAATCTGTTGTGAGGGGAGAACAGGATGACAGATGCGGTAGAGATGAAATCCGCTCCGGTTGGAGACCGGGTTTTCATGCGCAACCTGATCACGGTGATGGCGATCATCCTCGTGTCCGGTTTCGTGGTGCAGCTTGCGGCCGGGCGGTCGAGTTTCGGGGCGCCGCTGGTCGTGCACGCGCATGCCTTCGTCTTCATGGGATGGGTGGGAATCGTAGTGTCGCAGGCCTGGCTTGCCGGCACCGGGCAGCTCAAACTCCACCGCCAGCTCGGCGCCGTCGCCGCTTTCTGGGCGCTGGCGCTGTTGTTCGTCGGCACGCAGGTGACCGTCGCTGCCGTCCAGTCGGGCCGCACGCCGTTCTTCTTCCAGCCGCAGCATTTCATCATTGCCAATCCGCTGATCCTGTATGGCGCGGTGGGGCTCGTCTTCGCGGCTGTGGCAATGCGCCACCAGCCAGACTGGCACTGGCGGCTGCAGGTCGGCTCATTCGTGTGCCTGATGGGGCCCGGATTCGGCCGCCTTTTGCCCATGCCGATGCTGCCTCCCTATGCGCACGAGATTGCAGCGCTCGTGGCGCTGGTCTTCCCGCTCGCGGGCATGATCCATGATTGGCGTGCCCATGGGCGTCCGCATCCGGCCTGGATTGTCGGCATAGTGGTTCTGGTCGGCATCACGTTCGGTTCGCGTTTGCTGGCGTTCTCTCCGGTTGGCGAAAATGTCTACGAGGCAATTGTCGCCGGAACGGCGCTTGAGGGGGTCAGCGGCCTCGCCTATCCGCCGCCTCCCGGTCCGCCCCCGGCATAAGGCGCAGGTGTTTCAGAAGGCCATGTCCATGACTGACTACAAGACGATCACTCTCGAACTTCGCGGACGCGTGGCGATTGTCACGCTCAACCGGCCGGATAGCCTGAACGCGCTGAATGCGGAGATCATGCGCGAGGTCGTCGATTGCTTTGCCGCCATTGACCGGAACAAGGACATTGCCGTCAGTGTACTGACAGGTGCGGGACGTGCCTTTGCGGCGGGCGCCGACATCAAGGAAATGCAGCCGCAATCCTTCTCCGACATGTATGTCGAGGATTACTTCGCGGGCTGGGACCGGTTTGCCGCGAGCCGCAAGCCGGTCATCGCGGCGGTCAACGGCTTTGCCCTCGGCGGCGGCTGCGAACTCGCCATGATGTGCGACCTGATCATCGCCTCCGACAAGGCGAAGTTCGGCCAGCCCGAGATCAAGCTCGGCGTCACGCCCGGCATGGGCGGCTCCATCCGCCTCACCAAGGCTGTCGGCAAGGCCAAGGCGATGGACCTTGTGCTCACGGGCCGGATGATCGATGCAGCGGAGGCCGACCGGATTGGACTCGTCTCCCGCGTCGTGCCGCATGACACGCTGATGGAGGCCGCGCTGGCGGCGGCAAACGAGATCGCGGCTTTCTCCGTGCCGTCGCTGATGGCCGCCAAGGAAATGGTCGCCCGCGCGCTGGAACTTCCGACCACGGAAGGTGTGAAGTTCGAACGCCGCCTGTTCCAGGGCCTGTTCGGCACCGCTGACCAGAAAGAAGGCATGGCCGCCTTCAGCGAAAAACGCGCCGCCAAGTTCGAGGACAAGTGACATGAGCAAAATCGCCTTCATCGGCCTCGGCAACATGGGTGGCGGCATGTGCGCCAACCTCGTGAAGGCCGGGCACACGGTTGCGGCTTTCGATCTCAACGCGGATGCGGTGAACGCCGTGGCCGCCAAGGGCGCCCGCGCTGCGGCTTCGGTGGCTGATGCAGTCAAGGATGCCGAAGTCGTCGTCTCGATGCTTCCGGCAGGCAAGCATGTTCTCGGCGTCTATTTCGGCCCGGACGGTGTCAAGGATCATGCGAAGCGCGGCACGCTGCTGATCGATTGCTCCACCATCGCCGTGACCGATGCGCGCGAGGCGCATGTGCAGGCCGACCTTTCCGGCTTCATCATGGTCGATGCGCCGGTTTCCGGCGGTGTCGCCGCCGCCGAGGCGGGCACACTGACCTTCATGGCGGGCGGCGCTGCCAAGGCCTTCGAGAAGGCCGAGCCGATCCTCAAGGGCATGGGCAAGAACATCTTCCACGCCGGTGGCCCCGGCAACGGACAGGCCGCCAAGATCGCCAACAACATGCTGCTCGGCATCTCAATGATCGGCACCTGCGAGGCGTTCAATCTTGCCGAAAAGCTCGGGCTCGATGCGGAGACGTTCTTCAAGATTTCATCCGTCTCGTCCGGCCAGTGCTGGTCGATGACCTCCTATTGCCCGGCGCCCGGGCCGGTGCCCACGTCGCCTGCCAACCGGGATTACAAGCCCGGCTTTGCTGTCGCGATGATGCTGAAAGACCTGCACCTCGCTGCAGATGCGGCGCGGGCAGCCGGGGCCGAGATACGCCTCGGCGAGCATGCCGAACGCATCTATCAGGCTCTGTCGGACAAAGGCCTGGACGGCCTCGATTTTTCCGGCGTGATGAAGGACGTGAAAGGCCTCATCCCGCGCTGACGCTTGCCAGGCCAGGCGCCCTGCAAGCACGTTAACCAGACCTGGCCGCTGGCACAGGAGTTGCGCCGCCAGCGCCGGGAGCGCTGCCGCTTGCGCAGTGCCTGACGCTTATTGGGACAGGTGAACGCCGAATGGCCGCCGGGGTGCAGGGGAACATTCTCGTAGTTGGACATGGGCCGGGACGCGGACGCAGCGTGCCGACCGGCGACGCATTCCTCGCCCGCCTCAGGACAACCGATCCGGAACTCGCTGCCCGTCTGATCTTTCACGCGACCGGCAATCCGTTGCCCAGCCTCGCTGGTGTTGCCCTCGTCGTCTTCTGGCTCGGCGACCCGCTGCGCCAGAAGTATCCGGACTGCTATGCCGAAGCCTCAGCGATCGCCCGCGCGGCCGCCCGCCGCAGCATTCCGGTACTGAATAGTCCGGAAGGGCTCTCCAACACGTCCAAAGGATGCCAATCCGGCATCTGGGAAAAAGCCGGGATCCCCAGCGCCAGGGCGCGCTGCATTTCGTCAGCCGCCGAACTTCCCGGAAGCTTTGCCAGCCTTGGCGGTCCTTGCATCCTCAGGGGCGACGAAACGCATGCCGAGCGTTCGGTCTACATTCTCAAGACGCAGGCCGATGCCGACCGCGCCGCGGCCCACCTCTCGCCGCCCGCGGCACTTATCCGCGTGCACGACATCCGCGCCGAATACCGCGCTGCGGGCGCCGACCCGCACAGCCTCTACAGCCGCTTCCATCACAAGGCCCGGGCCTTCGTGTTCCGCGGCGAGGTCAAGCCAAGCCATCTTTTCTTCTCTCGCGACATGATCGTCGGCCTGTCGAACTGCCTGCTCGCGCGCGAAGCCCGCCCCCGCCGGCAGATGCTGCGCAATCTCGGCTTCCGCCGAAATCTTACCAACGACCTGATCGCGGAAGACGTGGCGTATTTCGACGCGCACCTGCCTTACAAGGATGTGCTCGTCAGGGCGGTCGCCGCCCTTGGGCTGGACGTTGCCGCCGTGGATTACAGCATCCGCCCAGACGGCACCCCGATCCTCTGGGAGGCCAATCCCTACTTCTGGCTCCCTCCCGGCGAGCAGAGCGTGCTGGCCGAGGAACGTCACGCCGTTGCCCGGGTGAACGCATCGTTCGACTGGATGGCCGGCTGCCTGTGGGCAGCACTCCCCGAGCGGCTGGCTTCATGACCATGTCGGTTCCGTTTCCCATGGGCCAGGGACGCCGGGACCTGCTGAAAAAGTTTGGCTGGACCAGCCTCGCCTCGGTCGCCCAGATGCTGGCCGGTATCGCCTCGGTGATCGTGCTGACGCGCTTCCTGTCGCCGGCGGATTACGGCCTCTACGGAATCGCCTTCATGGCTGTCGCCGCTGCCGAAGTCCTGACCGGCGGCGCTCTCTCGAGCCCCATCGAGCAGAAGAGTGACGTCAGCCGCCGCGAACTCAGCACCATTTTCTGGTCCAACATCGCAATTGCAACAACATGCAACGCGATCATCCTGCCGGTCGCCGCGCTCTGCGCCTCCGCTGCAGGCTGGCAGGACGCAACGCCCGTCATCGCAGCGGCCTGCATCCTGACGCTGATCACCGCCGCCGGCATCGTCCCGGAAAGCCTCCTGCGCCGCCAGCAGGCCTTCCGCCAACTTGCCCGGGCCGGCATGGTCAGCGCCCTGTTCGGCCTCACTGCAGGCATTGGCCTCGCCATTATGGGCGCCGGCGTCTGGTCGCTCATCGGGCTCGAAGCTGTTCGCCGCCTGATCCTCGTTTCCGCCAGCTTCGCGATGTCCGGGTGGCGCCCGCAAGGCGGCATTGATGTCGCCATCCTCCGCGCCAACCTGCCATTTGTCTCCGGAATGCTCGCCGCTGGTGCCCTCGGCCGGGTTGACCGCCTTGCGCCGCAAGTCGCTGCCACCGTGTTCTTCGGGCCCGCCGGCCTTGGCATGCTGGCCGTCGCAACCCGGATCGCTGACCAGATCCAGGCTTTCGTCGCCCAGCCGGTCGGCGCGATGGCGTTGCCGGTTCTCTCCAACGCGGCCACCGAGCGGGAAAAGTTCCACAACCTGATGGCAGATGCCTGGCGGGCCATCGCGATCACCAGCTTCCCCATGCTGGCAGGCTTCGCGGCAATCGCTCCCGTCCTTGTCCCGATGATGGTCGGGCCGGACTTCGCCGCGGTCGGCCTGATCTCTGCTGTGACCGTGCTCGGTCACATGCGGGTCGTATCCTCCAAGGTGAACATCGCGGCGACCCAGGCTGCGGGGAAGGCGCTGACGGCCAGCGCCTCCATCGCCAGCAGCTTTGCGGCACATGTGGTCCTGTTGCTGTTCCTCGCGCCATTCGGAGTGCTGGCCATCGCTTCTGCCTCACTCTTCCGGGGCTGGCTGACCTGGCCGCTGGCCGGCTGGTTCGTGAAGTCCACCACCGGCTTCGGAATGGCCCGGCAAGCGGCCATCCTTGTTCCACCTTTCATCGCAAGCCTCGTCATGGGCGCGGGTGTTTACGGTCTCTCGACCTTACTTGAAGGCTTCCTGCCACCAGTCGTGGAAGTCGCCGCTCTGGTTGCCTCTGGGGTCGTTCTCTATGCGGCTGCGCTCTGGATGACGGACCCCTGGGTGCGCAAAACAGTAGCCTCTGGGGAAATTCGCCGCCTTATCAGGGTTAACCGAGCTCGCTAGCGACCATCTGGCCCGAGACTTGCTTTTTTGTGGACTTAAAGTGTCAGAGCCCGCTATTGCTCTGTAAAGTTGCCCGAAACGGGCGATTCAGGGACACAGAACGTGTCTCGTGGCGGGCAGGGGGAACGCGCCGGTGATCGTCATCCTGTCCACGCTTAACGGTGAGCAGCGCCTGCGGGAGATGCTGGAATCCCTTTGCCGCGCCAACCTGCCCAAGGGTGTCCGTTTCCACATCGTCGACAATGGCAGCACCGATGGCACGTTCGCGATGATCGAGAGCTTCTGCAACCGCTTGCCGATTACCCTCTATTCGCAGCCCCTGCGCGGCAAGAACAACTGCCTCAACCTGGTGATCGAATCTGTCTGCAAAGGTCTCGCGCCGGACGAACTGGTCGTGTTTACCGACGACGATATCCTGCCTGGGTCCGACTGGCTCAACGAACTCCAGTCCGCCGGCGATGCCCATCCGGACCGGGATGTCTTCGCAGGGCGAATCCTTCCGCATTGGCCTGCGGCCGATCTCGAGCATCTGGAACCGGTCCGTCAGCATTTCGGCGTTCTCTTCACCCTGACCTCGCACCGCGAAGGGCCTGTCGAGTGCGCGCTGGCCTGGGGACCGAACATGGCCGTACGGGCGAAGATCTTTCAGGCGGGATACCGCTTTGATCCGCGCTTCGGTCCGAACGGAACATCCGGCTATCCGATGGGCTCGGAAACCGAATTGACGGAACGCCTCGACAAAGCCGGCCATCGCGCCTGGTTCGCCGAGCGTGCATCGGTGCGGCATCAGATCCGGCCCTCCCAGCTCGAAGCGGCCTGCGTGGTGCAGCGCGCCTTCCGGCATGGCTACGGCGCAGGTTGGCGCGAGCAGCGCAAAGGCGGCCTCTGGCGCCTTCTGTTCTGCCAGTGGGTCGCGGTCCGGGGGATCGTTGCGGCCCAGATACGCAAGTCGGTGTCGTCCCGGTCCCAGCACATCCTGCACGATTATCACGAGGCCTGGGCGCGCGGACTGTCGAGCGGTTCGCTGTTTGGATACCGGACCGCACGCCGCCAGGCTGAAGCCTCCGCGCAAGAGCAATACCTCGACGCCGACGCGGAAGCGGAAGCCACACTTACCCTCTGACCGCCTGGCCCTCCGACCGCCTGGGCCGTCTGATTGGCGGATGGCGCTTGCTTGCCTTCGCGGCAGGTCCGGTCGATTACTTATTGCAGCGCCTTCCTCCCCGGCCACACTTGCACGGTAGCAAACACGGCATGCCCGGATAGCCGGGATGCGGGAGGAACATCATGGCGGACACGGCAACCCTTCAGTCATCGAAGCCCAAGGCGAAGACAGAACATTTCGATGTGCTCGTCGTCGGCGCAGGCATTTCCGGCGTCGGCGCGGGATACCACTTGAAGACAAAGCTTCCGAAGAAGAAGTTCGTGATCCTGGAGGCTTACGACACGTTCGGCGGCACCTGGCACATGCACCGCTATCCCGGCGTCCGGTCGGACTCGGATCTCTACACCTTCGGCTACCGTCACAAGCCTTGGGTCGGCCCGCCCATCGCCAGCCGCGAGGAGATTCTCCGGTACATGGACGAGGTCATCAAGGAGAGTGATCTCGGCCCCCATATCCGCTATCGCCACCGGATCATCTCTGCCAGCTGGTCATCCGAGAAAAAGCGCTGGACGGTCAAAGCCGAGCGGCTTGATACTGGCGACATCCTCACGTTCACCGCGAAGTTCCTCTGGATGTGCCAGGGCTATTACAAGCATTCCGAGGGCTATACGCCCGAGTGGCCGGGGATGGACAAATTCCGTGGACAGATTGTCCACCCGCAGACATGGCCAGAGGACCTTGATCTCACCGGCAAGAAGGTCATCTGCATCGGCTCTGGTGCGACGGCCGCCACGGTGGTGCCTGCCATCGCCGGCAAATGCGCGCACGTAACATTGCTGCAGCGCTCACCAACGTATTTCATCCCGGCACGGAATGAAAACGTGATGGCGGATGAGCTACGCAAGCTGGGTGTCGACGAGGCCTGGATCCACGAGATCGTCCGCCGGAAATACCTGTTCGAGCAGGCGGAGTTCACCCGCCGCTCCTTCGAGGAGGCCGAAGCGCTTCGCGCCGAACTGCTCGAAGGCGTGAAGGCCTGCCTGCCGGAAGGGTATGACATGACCCATTTCACGCCGAGCTACCGGCCGTGGCAGCAACGCGTTGCCTTTGTTCCGGATGCAGACCTCTTCGAGGGTATCAAGGCAGGTCTCGCGAGTGTCGTCACCGACCATATCGACCGGTTCACCGAGAAGGGCATCCTCCTGAAATCCGGCCGCGAACTGGAGGCCGATGTGATCGTCACGGCCACCGGCTTCAACCTCTCTGTCCTCGGCGGCATTCCGTTCGAAGTCGATGGCAAGCCCGTTAACTGGTCCGACACCATTACCTATCGCGGCATGATGTTCACCGGCGTGCCGAACCTCGTCTGGGTGTTCGGATACTTCCGGGCCAGCTGGACGCTAAGGGTCGACATGATGGGCGATTTCGTCACGCGTCTCTTGAAACATATGGACGATCAGGGCGCCAAACAGGTCGACGTCGCCCTCCGGCCGCAGGACCACAATATGGAAATCCTGCCCTGGATCGATGAGGACAACTTCAATCCCGGCTACCTCGCGCGGTCGATGGACAAGATGCCGAAGCGGGGCGGGAATCCCGAATGGGCCCACACCCAGAATTACTGGAAGGAAAAGGATGAACTCCCGCTCGTCGATCTCGACGCGCCGGAATTCCGCTACACCTGAGCCGGTCCGCCGGTGCCCTCTCTTGCCGCGGCGCAGCAACCCCGGCATGAGAGGCGCCGATGACCGATACCAGCACCCCCACGCCTGCCGAGCAGGGAAAGATCGATCCGGTCTTTCTGGACGACCTCGCCGATGCCATCGACGAGCGGGATGTCCGCTGGCTGTCGCGCACGCTGAAGCGCCTGCACCCGGCCGATGCGGCCGATGCCCTGGAAGCGCTACCCTACGATACGTTTGAAGAAGCCGTCGAACTGCTCGGCGGGGAGCTGCCGCCTGAAATCCTGATCGAGCTTCGCGATTCCTACCGCGAAGGCGCTGTCGAGATGCTGCCCGACACAGCCGTCGCGCAGGCTCTCGACGAGCTCGACTCCGACGATGCGACCACCATTCTCGAAGACCTCGAGGAAGATCGCCGCGAACGCATCCTCGAAGATCTCGCGCCCGTTGACCGCGCCGAACTGGAGCGCAGCCTCGCGTTCGAGGAAGAAACAGCCGGCCGTCTCATGCAGACGGAGTTTGTGGCTGTTCCGGAGTTCTGGACGGTGGGCCAGACCATCGACCACACCCGCAATCTCGGCACGGACCTGCCGGAAGTCTTCTATGAAATCTATGTCATCGATCCGGGCCACCGGCTGAAGGGCATCGTTTCGCTGGCAAGCCTGCTGCGCCAGCCGCGCGAAACGGCGCTTGAAGACATCATGCACGAGCCGACGACCGAGCTGAACACGTCGACCGATCAGGAAGACGTTGCCTTCCAGTTCCAGAAATACTCGCTCGCCTCGGCGCCGGTCACTGATGATGCAGGCCGTCTCGTCGGCATGATTACGGTCGATGACATGGTGGACGTCATTCATGACGAACACAGCGAAGACCTGCTGGCGCTGTCGAACGTGTCGTCGGCGGATGCGTCCGACACCGTCTTCGAAACCGTGAAGGCGCGTCTTCCCTGGCTGGGGATCAACCTCTTTACGGCGTTTATCGCCTCGGCGATCATCTCCGTGTTTGAAGGCGCGATCGAGCAGGTCGTCGCCCTCGCCATCCTGATGCCGGTCGTGGCGGCGCTGGGCGGCAATGCAGGCAGCCAGGGCCTGGCCGTGGCTGTTCGTGCCATCGCCTCCCGCCAGCTCGACGGCGCCGCCGGGCGCCGCGCGATCCTGCGGGAAGTCATGGCAGCGTCGATCAATGGCCTCCTGATCGGAGCGGGTGTCGGCCTGATCGCCATCTTCTGGTTTGGCGACAGCGCGCTGGGACTCGTCATCGCCATCGCCATGTTCGGCACTTTCCTCTGGGCCGGATTGTCCGGAATCCTCGTGCCGCTGGGCCTGAAACGCCTTGGCGCAGACCCCGCCGTTGCGTCTTCGGTATTCGTGTTAACCCTGACCGATGTCATGGCGTTTTTCAGCTTCCTCGGCCTCGCAACACTGGTCCTCTTGTAAACAGACGGAATTTCAGCCGAATCTCGCGTTTCAGGCGAATGGGCGCGCGTTTTGCACAGCCCGCCTGTAGGCATTTTGCCGGTTGTACCAGATCGGGAGCGAGGGTTTGGCCCGTCCCATGCGCACGTCTGCACAGGGACTCGAGCTCATCCAGAGCTTCGAGGGCTTCCGGCCGCGCGCTGCACGTCTGCCCGGTGGCGGCTGGCTCATCGGTCATGGCCACACGGCCACCGCCCGTGCCGGCCTTCAGATTTCCCAGCGCGATGCCTTGCTCATCCTGCGCCATCACGACCTGCCGCCGATTGAGCAATTGATAGCGGAGCAGGTGCTGAGCCCGCTCAGCCAGAACGAATTCGATGCGCTCGTTTCCTTCGCTTTCAATATCGGTCCGGATGCGTTTGCCTCGTCCGAGGTTGTCGCTGCCCTGAACGCCGGTGACCGCGCGCTCGCCGCCAACGCCATGTGGTCCTGGCGCCTCGCCAACATTTCTGGCGAGCTGCGCGTTGTCGATGCGCTGGCCCGCCGCCGCGCCGCCGAGATTGCACTGTTCCTGGAACACCCCACCGGCCGCGCCGCGATTCCCGGCGCGCTTGTGCGCCCACTCGCGCAGCAAGGCCAGGACGACGAGGAAACCACCGACGGTGCCCGCACGGTGGTTATCGGTTCACGCAGCGCGCCCGAAGCCGAAACACCGTCGCCGGAGAAATCAACGCAGGCCGCCGCGCGCGCTGTCAGCGAGCGCATCGCGCGCATCCTTGGCGAAGCACCTCCGCAACCACCTGCACCGCCAATGGCACCGCCTGCGCCGGGCGATGGCCCGACGCCGGAAGAGATCACCGACGCCCTCAAGGCGCTGGTTGGCGACGAACCCACGCCGCCGATCACACCCGTGCAGCGCGCCAAGGGTCCGCCGGAAGGCATCGAGCGCCGCCGGTCACCCCGGCCGCCTGCTGGCACGCCGGTAGCGCCCCCGTCCGATGACCTGCTGCAATCCCTGCCGCTCGCTGAAGGAGTCGTCGTGGATGACCTCGAGATCGTGCAGGTTGATCAGCGTGACCTAGAGCGCGCGATCCAGGAGAACGGCGATCTCGACACCGCCGCCATCCGCAATCTTGGCGCCTGGATGCCTTACGCACTGCTCTCGGGCCTTGGCCTTGTGGGCCTTATCGCAGGTTTCGAGCGCGTGCTGCGCCCCGCACCCGGCGGGATGCTGCGCGACAGCGACGCCTATGCTGGCCCCGTGCTCGCGCTGGGCGGCGGTTTCCTGTTCCTGATTGCCAGCTATTACCTGTTCCGCGCACTTACGCGGCAGGACTGAACGCCGTTTTTGCGCTGACAGGCCCGGGCGTCCTTGCTAGGGAAGCCGCATGATTCCGAACACATATCCCACGCTAAACTTCGATCTCGGTGAAACCGCGGACATGATCCGCGAAACCGTGAAAAACTTTGCCCAGAACGAGATCGCCCCTCGCGCGGCCGAGATTGACCGGACGGACAAGTTCCCCCGCGACCTCCTGCCGAAGATGGGCGAACTTGGTCTCCTCGGCATCACCGTCGAGGAAGAGTGGGGTGGCACTGGGCTCGGCTATCTCGAGCATGTCGTTGCGATGGAAGAGATCTCCCGCGCCTCGGCCTCGGTCGGCCTCTCCTATGGCGCGCACTCGAACCTCTGCGTCAACCAGCTGCGCCGCTGGGGCAATGACGACCAGAAGAGCCGCTACCTTCCGAAACTCATCTCCGGCGAACACCTCGGCTCCCTCGCGATGAGCGAAAGCGGGGCCGGCTCGGATGTGGTCTCGATGAAACTGCGCGCCGACAAGAAGGGCGACCGTTACGTCCTCAACGGCACCAAGATGTGGATCACGAATGCTCCGGATGCGGACACTCTGGTCGTCTACGCCAAGACCGATCCGGATGGTGGCTCGAAGGGTATCACGGCGTTCCTGATCGAGCGCGGTTTCAAGGGCTTCAAGGTGGCGCAGAAGCTCGACAAGCTCGGCATGCGCGGCTCGGAAACCGGTGAGCTTGTGTTCGAGGATTGCGAAGTTCCCGCCGAGAACGTCATGGGCCCGGTCGGCGCCGGCGCGCGCATCCTGATGAGCGGTCTCGACTATGAGCGCGCCGTGCTCTCCGCCGGCCCCACAGGCATCATGCAGGCCTGCCTCGATGTCGTGATCCCCTACATCCACGACCGCAAACAGTTCGGCCAGTCGATCGGTGAGTTCCAGCTCGTGCAGGGCAAGATCGCGGACATGTACGTGCAGATGAACGCTGCCAAGGCTTACGTTTACGCCGTCGCCAAGGCCTGCGACCGCGGCGAGACCGCGCGCAAGGATGCCGCGGGCGCCATCCTCTATGCCGCCGAAACGGCGACCAAGCTTGCGCTCGACGCCATCCAGCTCCTCGGCGGCAACGGCTACATCAACGAATACCCCACGGGCCGCCTCCTGCGCGATGCCAAGCTCTATGAGATCGGTGCGGGCACATCCGAAATCCGCCGCTGGCTGATCGGGCGGGAACTGTTCAGCGAGACGGCGTAACCACGCATGGACGGTGCCGCGTTCTTTCGGGTTGCCAAGCCGGAAGATGCCGGTGCCATTGCTGGCATTTACGCGCCCTATGTGCGCGAAACTGTCATTTCTTTTGAAACGGAACCGCCTGATGAGGCGGAAATGCGCCGCCGAATCGCCGTGACGCTGGAAACCCATCCCTGGCTGGTTGCGGAGTTGAACGGACGTGTGGTCGGCTACGCCTACGCCTCGCAACACCGCGCCCGGCTCGCCTATCGTTGGGGCTGCGATGTCGCCATCTACCTGGCGCCCGAGGCTAAGGGACGAGGAATCGGAAACGCTCTTTATGCGGATCTTCTGGATATCCTGCGCCAGCAAGGATTTCGTCACGCCTTTGGGGGCATTGCCCTGCCGAACCCGGCGAGTGTCGCGCTGCATGAGCGGCACGGCTTCCAACATCTCGGCACTTACCGCGATGTCGGTTTCAAGCTGGGTGCCTGGCACGACGTTGGCTGGTGGCAACTGATGCTGTCAAACGATTCTGGCCCGCCCGCCGAAATCATCCCGTTCCCGGAACTTACAGGTTCAACGTGATTGGCCGCATCGACGAGATTGCTGGAAACAGGGTGCTGTTCTTTTCGGCGCAGGGCCGCGTGTTGGCGGCCCCGGGCGATATCAATGATTTCATTTCTGAAGTCTGGGGGCATGAAGCCGACATGGCAGTCATTCCTCTCAGCCGTCTCTCGCCTGATTTCCTCAAGCTCAGTACGCGGCTTGCCGGTGAGACCGTCCAGAAGTTCGTGAATTACAATATACCTCTGGTCATTCTCGGTGATGTCTCCCAGCAATCCGCACAAAGTGGCGCGCTGCGCGATTACATCTACGAGTCCAACAAGGGGCGTTCTCTCTGGTTCCTGCCGGACGAAGAGGCGCTGCGAGCCAGACTCGCCGTGTAAGCCCTATTTGAACCGATCCGGCTGCTTCGCAATCAGCGCTTCCAGCTTCGGCAAGCCGTCCACCAGTCCCTTCGTCAGCTGCCCGGTGATCAGGCCGCCGAGGAATAACGGCGCGCTCGCCTTGCCGCTCCAGCGAAGCTCGCAGCCGCCGTCAACCGGCACCACGCGGTAGTCTTCGACTGCTGCCGAAACGGGCAGGGTGGAGCGTTCGAACCGGAAAGCCATCCGTTTGCCCTCTTCCCAGGCGAAGAAGGTTTCCTCGATCACCTGCGCGCCAACTTCCACAGTCCGCGTCGTGCCGGGGCCGAACGGCTTCGGGCTCGTCCACGTGACCTTCGTGATCGGCAGCCATTCGGTCCATGCGGGTCCGTCCAGAAGCGCGTTCCAAACCATCTGCGGCGGGAAGGGGAAGCGGTGAACGGCGCTCGCCTGTTTGGCTGTGGCGAGATAGTCTTCGCCGACCGCCTGATGCTGTTTCGGTTGCTTGGCCATATGTGTCTCCCGTCCTGCGCCTGACGCTGAGGGTGCATTGTCAGCACCGTGCACGGAAGATCAAGGGCCGGCAGCCCCTCACCCGGCGTCAGCTCAAGCGGTGGCGCGCAGTTCGCTCTCGAAGGGAAGGGCGAGGATCTGAGTAATGGCGGTGACCAGCGAGCGCTCCTCGATCGGCTTCGAGACATAGCCGTCAAAGCCCTTGGCGAGGAACTTTTCCCGGTCGCCGTGCATCGAATCCGCGGTCAGCGCGATCACCGGCGTCAGCCGGTTCGGGCTGCCCGACGTGCGCAGCCGCTTGAACGCCTCGGCGCCATCGAGCCCTGGCATGTGGATGTCCATCAGCACGATGTCGAACTTGTCATGCGCGAGGACTTCCAGCGCATGGTTCCCGTCCGAGGCCTCGTTGATATGGAGGCCGTGGATTTCGAGGAATGAGCGGGCAACCCGGCGGTTGATCGCATTGTCGTCAACGACCAGTGCGCGGCAGCCTGTAAGCCCCGTGCGGGACTTGCGCACGGGAGCCGGTAGGTTCCGGTGGCCAGAGAGCATGACAGCGGGCTGCTCTGCCTCGGCAAGGAAAGTCAGAGTAAAGATGGAGCCTTTGCCGAGCGAACTGACCGCAGTTACGTCGCCACCCATGATCTGGGCGAGCTTGCGCGTGATCGACAAGCCAAGACCTGTGCCGCCGAACTTACGTGTGGTCGATCCGTCTTCTTGGGCAAAGCTCTCGAAGATGCGGTCCATCTTGTCCGGCGCGATACCGCAACCGGAATCGGATACGTGGACAGTGACGAGATGTTCGCCGCTCTCCTGCGGTTCGCATTTCACGACCAGCATCACTTCGCCCTCAGCGGTGAACTTGATCGCATTCGAGAGCAGGTTGCCGACGCATTGGCGCACCCGCACGGGATCGAAGATCAGCCGTGACGGCACGCTCGGATGCACAAACATCTGCAGCTTGATGCCCTTTTCGCGGGCCGAGGCTTCATGCAGCTTGAACAGGCCGCTCAGCTTGTGCCGCAGGTCACCTGCAACCGGCGCGCATTCCATCCGGCCCGCCTCAATCTTCGACAGGTCTAGAATGTCGTTCAGCAGCACCATGAGCGTGTTGCCGGAATCGAGGATCACGGAGACCTGCTCCGCTTGCTCGGGCGTCAGCTTGCTGTGCGCCAGCACCTGCGCCATGCCGAGCACGCCGTTGAGGGGTGTACGGATTTCATGGCTCATGTTGGCGAGGAATTCAGACTTGAGGCGCGTTGCCTGTTCTGCCCGGTTCAGGGCATCGCGCAGTTCGTGGGCCTTGCGCCGCTCTTCGCGTACATCGCGCAGCACGGTGATGAACAGGGTGTCGCCCGTGCCGCCCCAGCGCGTGCTTGACGTTGAAAACTGAACGCGGATCTGCTCGCCCGTCTTTGTAACGGCCTCGGCATCGCGTTCGATGCGGATCTCTTCGCCTCGCTCGATCTCTTTGACTGTCTTGACGCCGAAGGCGCGCACCGCATCGAGCGTTTTCACGCCGAACAGGATTCCGATATTCTGGCCGACCACTTCTTCGGACGTATAGCCGAGGAGGTCGCAGATGGCCTTGTTCACATACAGCACGTTGCTGTTCACGTCTGACAGGATGATGCCATTCAGGGCATGATCGCAGGCCGCTCTTGCAAGCTCGTAGCGGTGACGCGCTTCATCGCGCTCGACAGCAATGTCGGTGACCTCGTGCGAGCAGGAAAGGGCCCCGCGCGGTGTGGGCAGGATCATGGTCTTCATGACCTTGCCCAGCATCTTTGCGGCGCGTCCCTGCTGCGTGATCAGTGTCCGCGGCTCGCCCGTGTTGATTACCTCCAGCACGGCGCGGACCATTTCGGAATTGCGATAGGCCGGGTCAAACTCGAACACCCGCATGCCCACGACGCTGCCGCCGCCGGGCAGGATCGACTCGTTCATCAGGTGGTTGGCTTCGATCCATTCGAGATCGAAGATCTCTCCGGAAGCGTCCCTCACGGGCGCCGTTTCGCAAACAACGATGGGGAGCAGGTCGACAAGGTGTTCGCCCATGGTGTGGCGCCCTCCGCGAAACATCCAGAATCGCTACAAAACCTGCCCGAACATGCTTAACGGTCTGTTGATATTACAACAGGTTGCGGCTCACGGCGGGCAGCAGAGAGCGGGGATGTCGCTAGCCTCCAGGGCCGCCTTTGCAGCCACATAGCCGGCTTCGACGGCCGCGTCATAGGCCGTCCAGTCCCGCAGTTCGATGCCCGGCAGGTCCGGCAGCACCAGCACATCCGCCATGTCCTGCCCGAGGCGGGGGTCGTTGCGGACGGTTGCAGCCCGCATCAGCAGGCCGGCAATCGGAGGAGGCGAGGAGAAGCCATTGCGGGCGACCCATTGCCAGAAGGTCAGCGGCCGGGCGAATTCCTCCCGGTTCAGGCCTTCTGGCTGGCCGGAAACGTCGGAGCCGATGATGAAGCCCTGGTGCAGGTCCCGCATCATGTCGACCGGGAAGTTGTTGAGCACGGCGCCGTCGACGAAGATGTCCTCACCCTCCACCACCGGTGGCAGGATGCCGGGCAGCGAGATGGTCGCCCGTAGCGCCTGGCGAAGGCTGCCGGAGCGGTGAAGATGCACCTTGCCAGAAGTCAGGTTGGTCGAGAGGGCATAGAAGGGGATCTTGAGGTCGCTGATGTCGGTCTCGCCGAAATGCTCCAGCAGGCGCGCGTTGACCCGCTTGCCCCTCACCATGCCCACGACAGGCAGGTTGTAATCGCCCAGCGGATTGCTTTCGACAAACGCCTTGCGGATCCGCTGATCGATCTCGTTATCGTCCCAGCCCATGGCAACGCAGGCCGCAACGACTGCGCCCATCGATGCGCCGCCCGCAAAGTCGATCGGTATGCCCCTCTCGCGGATTGCCCGGATGGCGCCGATATGGCTGTAGGCCCGAGCGCCGCCCCCGGACAACACGATGCCGACCGAGCGGCCCGCCATCACGCGCGCCAGCCGCATCGCATCTGCATCGGAATCGCCAAACCAGTGGAACAGGCGGTTGGCGCCGGTTGCGTCCAGCCATTCCTGTGGCTGCGCTGCGCGTCGCTCAGCACCCGGATGAAGCAGCAGCACATCGACCAGCTTCAAACGCTGCGCCGGTGAGGTATCCTCCGGCATCAGCGGCACTGAAGGCCGCGCGTCGCCGCGAGCCAGCACCCAGATCCGGTCCGCCTGCCGTGTCGCCAGCCGGAACCATGACGTATCACCGATCGCCGCGATCAGGATGACGGTGTCATTGTTCTGCTCAAGCGCATCGAAGAAGGCTGCCGGCTTCTCGTCGCCCTGCACCTCATCGATGATGGCAACCTTCTGGCCGAATTTCATCAGCGCCTCGCGCAGGGCGCGGGCACGCATGCGCAGGTCGATCGTCGGCGAAGTCGCCAGCAGCGTGTAGACTTTCGGCACGGTCGCCATGTCGCGCTGGCCTGTCCGGCCAAGGCGGCGCAGGATGATGCGGATCATGCCTTCCAGCAGCTCGGGTTCGGATTTCACCAGGCGGTTCCAGCCAGTGCGCGACAGCGCCACCACTTCCGAATCGCGCAGTGCGTAGACCGAGCCGGTGTGCGGCTTGTCTTCGGTCTTGCCGTCGCCATTGGCGTCCACGCCGCCGAGGAACAGCGCCATCTCGCCCACCGGTTCGCCCGGGCGGATGTGGCCCACGAACTCGTTGTTCGCATTGAATGCGCCGAGCGTGCCGGACACTACGAAGAAAATCGAATCGGCAAGTTCTCCTGCCAGGAACAGCGGCTGGCCCGCCGGCAGCGAGAACCAGCGCGCTTCCTTGCCTGCAGAACGCATGGCGCGCTGCGAAACATCCTTCAGCAGCGGAATCGTTTTCAGATCAGGATTGGGAGGGATCTGCATGACCCGTTTCTTGCGCGTTCTGACCGAGGTTTGAAAGCCGTCCATGGTCCCGGTTTACCATAAATCCGTTACCGAACCGGTGACATGCGCGTGAGCGGCGGCTAATTCAGAACCCAAGTGTTAAGGAAGATCGCATGCCTGTTCTTAAATCGGCGCTGGATGTGTCCGGAGCGAAGTTCGCCGCCAATCGCCGGGCGATGCAGTCTCTCCTGACCGAACTTCAGGCCAAGACCGCCGAAGCCGCCCTCGGCGGCCCGGAAGACTCCCGCCGCCGCCACACCGAACGCGGCAAGCTGCTGCCGCGGGAGCGCGTCGAACGGCTGATCGATCCCGGCAGCGCCTTCCTCGAGATCGGCGCCCTGGCCGCCAACGGCATGTATGACGGCGAGGCGCCGGGCGCAGGCCTCATCACCGGCGTCGGCCGTGTCGAGGGCCGCGAATGCCTCATCGTCTGCAATGATGCGACCGTCAAAGGCGGCGCCTATTTCCCGGTCACCGTGAAGAAGCACCTGCGCGCGCAGGAAATCGCGATGGAAAACCATCTGCCATGCATTTACCTCGTCGATAGCGGCGGCGCGAACCTGCCGCACCAGTCGGAAGTCTTCCCGGACCGCGAACACTTCGGCCGCATCTTCTACAATCAGGCCCAGATGAGCGCGAAGGGCATCCCGCAGATCGCCTCCGTCATGGGCAGCTGCACCGCCGGCGGCGCCTATGTGCCCGCGATGAGCGACGAAACCGTTATCGTGCGCAAGCAAGGCACCATCTTCCTCGGTGGCCCGCCGCTGGTGAAAGCGGCGACCGGTGAGGAGATCAGTGCGGAAGATCTCGGTGGCGCCGATGTCCACGCCCGCCGCTCCGGCGTCGCTGACCACTACGCCGCCCACGACTCCCATGCCCTCGCCATCGTGCGCTCAATCATCCGCACCCTGAACAAGCCGAAGCCTCAGCCGTTTGACCTGACCGAGCCGCGCGAACCTCTTTACGACCCTGCCGAACTCCACGGTCTCGTCCCGCAGGATGTGCGCGAGCCCTACGACGCCCGCGAAGTCATCGCCCGCCTCGTCGATGGCTCCGAGTTCCACGAGTTCAAGCAGCTCTACGGCGAAACCCTCGTCTGCGGCTTCGCGCGCCTTTACGGCATGCCGGTCGCCATTCTCGCCAACAACGGCATCCTCTTCTCCGAGAGCGCCCAGAAGGCCGCGCACTTCATCGAACTCGCAGACCAGCGCCGCATCCCGCTCGTCTTCCTGCAGAACATCACCGGTTTCATGGTCGGCTCAAAATACGAAGCCGGCGGCATCGCCAAGGACGGCGCCAAGATGGTCACCGCTGTCGCCACCGCCTCAGTCCCGAAATTTACGGTCGTCACCGGCGGCAGCTACGGCGCCGGCAATTACGGCATGTGTGGCCGCGCTTATTCGCCCCGTTTCCTCTTCATGTGGCCGAACGCGCGCATTTCCGTGATGGGCGGCGAGCAGGCCGCCAGTGTCCTCGCCACCGTCAAGCGCGATGGCATCGAGCGCAAGGGCGGCAAGTGGAGCGCCGAGGAGGAGCAGGCCTTCAAACAGCCGATCCGGGACCTCTACGAAGCCGAAGGCAATCCCTACTACTCCACCGCCCGCCTCTGGGATGACGGCATCATCGATCCCGCCGACACGCGCCGCGTCCTTGGCCTGGTCATGTCTGCCGCGCTCAACGCCCCCTTCGGCGAGCGCGGATTCGGCCTGTTCCGGATGTAGCTGTAAGGGCAAACCCGGCTTGCGCCTGACAGGGGCGTCCCTCAAGATGGCGAAAAACAAGAACCTTCCCGAGGAAACATCGCCATGCGTGACCCTGAATACGATCTCATCAAGTTCGACGCGACTCGGGACGGAGTCGCCGTCGTGACGCTCAATCGGCCCGACGTGCACAACGCCTTCAATGCCGAGCTGATTGCGGAGCTGACCGACGTCTTCACGATGATTGCCGATCAACCGTCTATCCGGATGATGATCCTGCGCGGCGAGGGCCCCTCCTTCTCCGCTGGGGCCGATCTCGCCTGGATGAAGAGGGCCGCGACCCACACGCGCGAGGAAAACGAGGCCGATGCAGGGCGCCTCGCGGAGATGCTGCTGCGCCTCTATGAGATGCCCCAGATGACGTTGGCCCTCGTGCACGGCACGGCAATGGGCGGCGGGGCAGGGCTGGTTGCCGCCTGCGACGTGGCCATCGCGATGGCAGGCACGTCCTTCCGCTTTTCCGAAGTCCGCCTCGGCCTCACGCCCGCCACGATCAGCCCCTTCGTGATCGACGCCATCGGTCCGCGCTGGGCTCGCGCCTTGTTCACGACGGCTGAGACGTTTGACGCGGCCTATGCCGAGCGCATCGGCCTCGTCCAGTATGTTGCTCAGACGGCGGATGAAATGGCCGAACTGGAAGAGCATATCGCCAAGCTGGTCTTCGCCGCGGCGCCGGGCGCAGTGGCCGACTCCAAGAAGCTTGTCCGCGACGTGGCTGGCCGGCCGATTGACCGCGAGCTGGGCCACAAGACCGCAAAGCGCATTGCTGCGCGACGGGCATCAGCGGAAGGGAAGGAAGGCGTCGCCGCCTTCCTGGAAAAACGCCCGCCGAGCTGGAAGGCGTAGAGCGCGCGCTATTCCAGCGGCGGTAGCGGAATGCCCCAGCCGGTCAGCGTCGTATGCACAGCTGCGACGGGGTTGACCCCGGTCAGCCCCTCGATGGGTTCCCGGAAGATGTACACGACCAGCCCCAGCATGATGACATAGACCACGAACTGCATCACCGATTTCAGCACGAACGCGCCCGCGCTGAACGCGATCATGCCGACTGCGCCGAGGATCAGCGCGCCCTGAACCGGCGGCATGCCTTCCGCAATGGCGTAGTTGTAGCCGAAATAGGCGCCCAGACCGCCGCCGACGATCCCGGCGAGACCGGCCAGTTGCACACCTGAATTGTAAGCCATCGGACTCCCCCGTTGCTTTGGACAGGCCTCATGCTTACGCCATCCAGCGGGCCTCACAAAGCCTCAAATTCACCGCTGCCGGCGCCGCCTTATGCCTTGTTTCGGCCTGTAAACCCCGCCATTTCGGTGCAGATGACCTCTCCGCCCGCCTCCAGCGCCGCCCGCCTGCGCGCCCGCCTTCACGCAGAACGCGAAGCCTTGCGCGTCCGCTGGGTGCGGGGGCCGTGGTCCCTCGGCGTCTTCGAATTCGTCAGCTTCGGCATCAAGCAGGCGTGGGCCTGCCTGTTCGGCGGCGCCATGCTCGCCCTCCTGCTGCTGACCCATCTGTTCTATCCAGACGGCGCGGCCCTCTCGCGCTACGATTTCCTCGTCATCGCCGCGCTCGCGCTGCAGCTGGGCCTCATCTTCTCCGGCCTCGAAACATGGGAAGAGGCACGCGTAATCCTAGTCTTCCATATCGTCGGCACCATCATGGAGCTCTTCAAGACCGCCCATGGCAGCTGGGTCTACCCGGAAGACAGCTTCCTGCGCATCGGCGCCGTGCCGCTCTTCTCCGGCTTCATGTACGCCGCCGTCGGCTCCTACCTCGCCCGCGTCTGGCGCATCTTCGAGTTCCGGTTCGACCGTTTCCCCCCGCTCTGGGCGCAGGGCCTGCTCGCCGCTGCCGTCTACGTGAACTTCTTCGCCCACCATTGGACGGTCGATATCCGCCTCGGCCTCTTCGCTGCCACCGCCATCCTCTACCTGCGCACCATCGTCTGGTTCCGCCCGGACGAGGTCCATCGCCCGATGCCGCTGCTGGTCGGCTTCTTCCTCGTTGCGTTGTTCATCTGGTTTGCCGAAAACCTCGCCACCTTCGCCCGCGCCTGGTCCTATCCCGGGCAGGAAGACGGATGGGAGATGGTGTCTTTATCCAAGCTCGGATCATGGTATCTGCTGATGATCATCAGTTTTGTCCTGGTCGCCTCTGTGCACTGGGGCAGGGGAGAAGCCGCCCGTGAAAATAACCAAACTCCTCGTCGCGAACCGGGGTGAAATCGCTGTCCGGATCTTCCGCACCTGCCGCCGCCTCGGCATTTCCACCGTTGCTGTCTTTTCGGATGCCGACCGCGCCGCGATGCACGTGCGCGAAGCCGACGAGGCCGTCCATATCGGCGCTGCCCCTGCCGCCGAAAGCTATCTGCGCGTAGAGGCGATTCTCGCCGCCGCCGCACAAACAGGCGCCAACGCCATCCACCCCGGCTACGGCTTTCTGTCGGAGAATGCGGCCTTCGCAGAGGCCGTTATCGCCGCTGGCCTCGCCTGGGTCGGCCCGCCGCCCGCTGCTATCCGCGCGATGGGCCCGAAGGATGAAGCCAAGCGCATCGCCGAAGAGGCGGGCGTTCCAGTGCTGCCCGGTTACCGCGGCGAGGCGCAGGATATCAGCACACTGACCAAAGCCGCCGAGAGGGTCGGCTACCCGCTGCTCATCAAGGCCGTCGCCGGCGGCGGGGGCAGGGGTATCCGTCAGGTCTCGAAAGCCGCAGACCTCCAGGCCGAACTCACCAGCGCTGTGCGCGAAGCGGAATCCAGTTTCGGCGATAGCCGCGTCATGCTCGAGAAACTCGTCGAGCGCCCGCGCCATATCGAAGTCCAGGTCTTCGGCGACCAGCATGGCAATGTCGTCCACCTGTTCGAGCGCGACTGCTCCCTGCAGCGCCGCCGACAGAAAGTCATCGAGGAAGCCCCCGCGCCCGGCATGCCCGAGCCCGTCCGCAAGGCGATGACCGACGCCGCCGTGAAGCTCGCAAAAGCTGTCGGCTACCAGGGCGCCGGCACGGTCGAATTCATCGTGGACGGATCAAAACCGCTGGGCCTCGATACCTTCTGGTTCCTCGAGATGAACACGCGCCTGCAGGTAGAGCACCCGGTCACCGAAGCCATCACGGGCACCGATCTCGTCGAATGGCAGCTGACCGTCGCCTCTGGGGGCAAGCTCCCCCTGAAACAGAAAGACATCAAGCTCACGGGCCACGCCTTCGAGGCCCGCATCTGCGCTGAAGACCCTGCCGAAGGCTTCCGCCCCGGCGCAGGCCTCATCCTCGAATTCGGCCTGCTCGAAGAGCCGGACGGTGAAAACGTGCGCTGGGATGCCGGCTTCGAGTCCGGCGACCGCGTGCCCTCAAATTACGATTCCATGATCGCCAAACTGATCGTGTACGGAGAAACCCGCGAAGAGACCCTGCAGGCCCTCACCGACACGCTCGCCCACACGCAGCTCAGCGGCGTGCCGTCGAATGCCGGCTTCCTGCGCCGCTGCGCCCTGTCGGACGCCTTCGCTGCCGGAACGCACCACGTCAACTGGATCGGCGAAAACCTCGACGCCCTCGCCGCTGTGCCGGACGCTCACCGCGCTGCATCCTTGTCTGCCGTTGCCTCCCTCCTTCTCGACGACGAAGGCGCGGTCTCCCCTTGGGACCTGCACGATGGCTTCCGCCTCAATTCAGCGCCGCGGCGCGCGGTCGTGCTCGCCGCCGATGGCGCCGCTGAGCTCGTCGATCCGGACGCGCCCTTCAGCGATGAGACGCCGTTCCCCCTCGTCACCGACTTCTCGCCCCGCCGCTTCGCCGTCACCACCGGCGGCGACACCTTCCTCGTCACCATCCCCGAATTCAGCGCCGATGCCGACGCTGCCCTCGGCGGCAATGTCGTGAAGGCCCCGATGCCCGGCAAGGTGCTCAGCGTGCTGGCAACCGCCGGCAAGGCCGTCACCCGCGGCGAAACCCTCGCCGTGCTTGAAGCGATGAAAATGGAACATGCTCTCGCCGCCCCGCGCGACGGCGTGGTCGAGGCCGTCCACGCCAGCGCAGGCCAGCAGGTCGCTGACGGCGATGTGCTCGTGATTCTGGTGGAGGAGTAGGGCGCAAACCTGGCGGTTCCTCGGAACGCCTCTCCCTTCAAGAAGGGAGAGGGGGCTAAAGTCCCGCTGCTTGCTTTTACCTCGGCCCCGCCACAATCAGATCATCGTGCAGGCTGCCTATCTCTCCGTCCGAATATCCGATGTCTGACAATATCTCATCCGTATTCTCGCCGAGGCTCGGCGCACGTACGGGCGCAATGCGCTCGGCATCCGAGAAGGCAATGGGGTTTCCAGGCGTGAGGTACGTCCCGATGCCCGGATGCTCCAGCATCGAGAACATCGGGTTGTCCGTCGAGATATCCGGGTCCTCCCGCACGGCCTGCGCAAAGGTCCGGTAGCGCGACCAGGTCACGCTGCGCTCGTTGAACGAGGCTTCGAATTCCTCCACCGCGCGCGTATCGAAGAAAGGTTTCAACACTTCGGAAATCGCATGCCGGTGCTGGAAGCGGGCGCCTTCAAGGTTCAGGTTCGCGCCGAGCTTCACGGCCAATTCCTCGAACGCCACCTGTGTATGCGTCGCGGCTTTCAGATTGTCCCACTGGCGCTGCGTCAGCGCCACCACGATCACCCGGCCGCCGCCCTTGCAGACGAAATCCTGCGCATATGCTCCGTACAGGGAATTCCCCATCTTCGGCCGGTCATAGCCATTGACTGTTACTTCGCCGATTATGCCCAGGTTTCCCAGCATCGCCAGCGCCATGTCCTTGAGCGCCAGCTCGACCAACTGCCCATTGCCCGTCAGCCGCCGGTGCCGCTCGGCCGCAAGAATGCCCAGCGCCGCCTGCTGCCCGGTGATGCAGTCCCAGGCCGGCAGCACATGGCCCACAGGCTCCGCCGATCCCTCCGGCCCCGTCGCCATCGGAAAGCCCACGGCCGGGTTCACCGTGTAATCCACCTGCGGCCCGCCGCTGCGGTCCCCGGTCACCGACATCATGATCAGGTCCGCCCGGTGCTTCTTTAGTTCAGGATAATCCATCCACCCGCGCACGCGCAGGTTCGTCAGGAAAATGCCTTTACCTTCGCCCGGCTGGCAGATCAGGCGCGTCACGATTTCCTGTCCGCGCGGCGTCGTCATGTCGACGGCGAGACTTCGCTTGCCCTTGTTTAGCCCCGCCCAGAAAAGGCTGCGCCCCTTGTCGGTCACCGGCCAGCGCGCATTGTCAAGACCACCCCGTATCCGGTCAAACCGGATCACATCCGCTCCCATCTGCGCCAGCGTCATGCCCGCCAGCGGCGCGGCCACGAAGGCAGAGCCTTCGACGATGCGCAAACCTTCCAGAATCCTGACCATATTTCCTCCCGGCGGGCCGCATTTCGGGCCTCGTTGAAGGTCATCTAGGCCGTTTCAGCTGGCTGCCCAGCCAATCGCAGCCTGCATGCCGGCCGCGCCCTCGCCATTGGCTGTGAACAAGTCCAGGCCGCCGGTCTCATTCGTCCGTCCGCACACTGAAACGGTGTCGAAATCGAAGAGCGGCCGCAGACCCCGGAACGTATAGCTCCCAGGTCTCCGCCCCGGCTGCCAACGCCGCGCCGCCTCCATCAGAAGGATCGCCTGCAAGGGCCCGTGCACGACAAGCCCCGGATACTTTTCCGTCTCCATCGCGTAGGGCCGGTCGTAATGGATCCGGTGCCCGTTGAAGGTCAGCGCCGAGAAGCGGAACAGCAGCACAGGGTCAATCGCCACACGCTCCGTCCACGCACAGTCTCCGACAGGCATTGGCGTGGGCGGGCTGAACACGTCGGGAATCGGCATGTAGACAATGTCCTGCTCCTCCTCCATCAGCCCGGCGCCGCCGCGCGAATAGGAATGCCGCACGGTCACGAACACCATCTCGCCCGTCCGCCCGGTCTTGGCGGAGATCTTGGCGATCGTCGAAACCTTGGTCAGCTCATCGCCGATCCGCACAGGCGCATGAAAGCTGCAGCGGCTGCCGGCCCACATGCGCCGGGGCAGCGTGATCGGCGGCAGGAAACCGCCACGCTGCGGATGCCCGTCCGGCCCCACGCTCGAGGCGCGCACGACGGGGAGGAAGTAGAGCCACAGCCAGAGTGGCGGCAGCTCGGCCCGGGGGACGAAATCATCCGGATTCTGGTCCAGCGTCGCGGCGAGTGCCCGCGCGGGCCCCGCCTGCACGGTGTCGATCTGCACCTCCGTGCGCCCGATCCAGCTCTGCAGCGCTTCGGTGTCCATGACAGGGATAGTAGCGCGGCCGGACGCGCGCTCAAGCCCCGGCACCAACTTGCGCTATTTCAGCTCGAGCCCCGGCAGTTCGCCGCTGTCGCGCCATTCCTTGAGAATACGGAAATAGGCATTCGGCCCGTCACCATAGGAATTGTTCTGCGCCGCCCGGTCGCTAGGCTTGCCTTCGTTATTGTAATAGCCGGGGGTGCATTCCTCGAGGAATTGCTGGCGCATCACGGCCTTCTCGATGATCTTCTGCACCCAGGCTTCCTCCGCCTCGGCGCTGGCCTCGAATGTGCCGGCCTGCCGCGCCTTCACTTCCGCCAGCGTATAGCCGATCTGCTCGGCCTGCTCGTCCAGAAGGTGCGGATAGTTCGCCGTGAAGCCTGCCTGTCCGGGCCCCATCAGGAACATGTTCGGAAATCCGTGTACGGTCAGTCCGTGCAGGCTGCGCATTCCGTCCGCCCAGTAGTCCTTCATGGTCACGCCGCCGCGTCCCACGGGGTCATATCCCGCGCGCCGCGTATAGTCAGTGCCTACTTCAAAGCCGGTCGCGTATACGAGGCAATCGATCTTGTAGGACTTGCCCTGAACGATGATGGAATCCTCGGTGATCCGGTCCACGCCCTGGCCATTGGTGTCCACCAGCGTCACGTTCGGCCGGTTGAAGGCGTCGAGATACTGGTCGTGGAAGCAAGGCCGCTTGCAGAACTGGCGATACCAGGGCTTCAGCGCCGCCGCCACTGCCGGATCCTTGATGATCTCGTCGACGCGTGCGCGCACCTGTTCCATCTTCTTGAAGTCGGCAATCTCGGCCAGCTCCGCCAGCCGCTCTGGGGTCAGGCCTTGCTGGTCGCCCTTTGAGGCAATGAACAGGATATTGCGGATAATGTCCGTCCACCCATCATTGACGAGGTCCTCGGGCTCATAGCCGCCGGAAACGAGCGTATTGAAATTTTCCATCCGCCGCCGCTGCCAGCCCGGCTGCAGCGTCTTCACCCATTCCGGATCGGTCTGCCGGTCATTGCGCACATCGATGGAGGAAGGTGTGCGCTGGAACACATACAGATGCTTCGCCCCGGCCGCGAGGTGGGGTACGCATTGCACGGCGGTCGCGCCCGTGCCGATGATGCCCACCACCTTGTCCTTCAGGCCGGTCAGCCCGCCTTCCGGTCCGCCGCCCGTATACTGATAATCCCAGCGGCTCGTATGGAAGCTGTGCCCCTTGAAACTCTCGACGCCTGGAATGCCGGGCAGCTTCGGCCGGTTCAGCGGCCCGTTGCTCATTACCACGAACTGCGCAGTAAACTTGTCGCCCCGGTCCGTTTCGATGGTCCAAGCTTTCTTTTTCGCATTCCATTTCATGCCCGTCACGCCGGTGCTGAGCAGCGCCTTGTCGAACAGGTTGAAGCGTTCCGCGATCCGCTTGGAGTGCGCCAGGATTTCCGGCGCCTTGGTATACTTCTCCTTCGGCATGAAGCCGGTCTCTTCGAGCAGGGGCAGGTAAATATAGCTCTCGATATCGCACGCCGCGCCCGGATACCGGTTCCAGTACCATGTGCCGCCAAAGGCGCCGCCGGTCTCGATCATGCGGATGTCGTTGAAGCCCGCCTTGCGCAGCCGCGCTGCCGCCAGCATCCCGCCGAACCCGCCGCCGATCACCGCCACTTCGACATGATCCTTAACCGGTGCGCGCTCTACACGCTCCGTATACGGGTCATCGAGGTAATGCGCGAACTGCCCGGCCACGTTCACATACTGCTCGTTGCCATCCTTGCGCACGCGCTTGTCGCGTTCGGCAAGATAGCGCGCCTTCAGGGCCGCCGGATCAAATCCAAGGTCGAGTGCGCCGGTATCGGCCATGCGGGTATCCTCCGTGACTGTTCAGATCCGCCTCTTCGTGCGGTTAATCTGATCTGCCTGGTAAGGTAGCCCTGATCGGCTCAAGGCAACAGTCATGCCCCGGCGTCAGCCGCTGGCGCTACACGAACCTGTCCCCGAGGAATGCCAGCGGATCGGAAGGAGATGACGCATCCAGCACAGGGTCCAATTCAGGCTCACGGCGGATATCCTCGGCGTTCACGCGCGCATACAGCCTGTCCCAGAACGCCCCGTGCGTGTCAGCACAGAACATGTGCTTCGCCGTCAGGTAAGCGTTCCGGCGCAGGCGCAGCAGGGTTTCGCGCTGCCCGATAATGGCCTCCAGCCGCTCCACCAATTGCAACGCAAGGCTCTCGGTCGCCAGCCGGAAATGCTCGGCATAATGAGGTGTCCCGCGCTCGGCATACTCGGGGGCGATCCAGTCCCCCGCCGCCGTTACCGGCAGATCCAGCATGAAGCCGTTATAACCGTCCGCGATCACTTCCGGCACAGCCGTCACGCGCGAGGCAATCACCGGCGTATGCTCCGCCATCGACTCGATCATCGAATAGCCGAACGAGTCCGAAACGGTCGGCAGCAGCGTGAAGTGCGAGCCGCGCAGCAGCGTCCGCACTTCGCCATTCGGCATGCTGTGAAAATGGCGCACGTTCGGCAGGTTCAGTTTCTGCAAATAAGGCTCGAAAAATCCAGACAGGGTGGGGTCGATCCAGCTGCTGGCGCCGGTCTGCAGGGCAGAGACGATGTTGAACGAGACGGGCAGCTTCCGCGCTAGCGCCAGTTCTGCCGCGCGCACGCAGGCCGCGCCGCCCTTGCGTCCGAAATGGGCGCCCACAAATGTCACGACCAGCCGGTCGGCGCTTCTGCCGGGCAGGCTGTCCGCTTCCGCGCCCAGCTGCACACTCGGATGGCGCACCATCAGTTTCGCCATCCGTTTCTCGAATGAGGGCAGCCCGCGGTGCTGGTTCACGAAGTGCAGCTTCGCCGCGTGTGACATCGCCACCAGCCGGCGGCACCGCGAGCTGTCGATCTCCCGCGCCATCGCCCGCCAGATCAGGCTGTCCTTCGGAACACCATAGTCACGCGGCACAATGCTTTCGAATGAACAGATGAAGCGCCCCGCGCCCATCGGGATCCGGTTATGTGCATGCACCAGATCCGTGCCCCGCACCGGCGGCAGCACCGTGAAGCCATCCCATTCGGCCTTGAGTTTGTTGAACGGAACGAACCGCGTCCGCGCGATGTGATGCGCTGATTGCCTCGGGCTCATGAAACCCGATTGGTACTTGTCTTTCAGCACAACGACCTTCAATCGCCGGGCAGGGGCCTCTGCGGCGCGGTCATTGTTTCTGTCTGGTGCCAAGGGGCGGGTCATCGGCTTGGGGGAGCAATAACGGCGTTCTCTTGCCCACCTAAAATAGTTCGCTTCTGCCCGCTGCCAAACAGAATTTCTGCCCGCTTGGTTAACCGCCTCCGCCCGTGAGCGCTCGGATCACTTGCGACCCAAGGATGCCAATCGCGATCCACAGCCACACCGATCCGCCGCCACCACGCTTCTCGGCCTTTATCTCCGCCAGCGCTGCCTGCTTGCGCTGCTCCTTGGGCATCGCCTCCCAGTCGATCTGCTTGCGCACGCGCACCAGCCAGTCATTCTGCTGGCGCAGCCAGCTCTGCGTCACGGGCTGGCGCGTCCATCCGAAATACTCGTCCAGCGTCCGCAGCACATCCGCGGTCAGCCAGTCCGGCGTACGCAGCGCTTGCGGGTCGGCATTGTAACCCGTCCGGTCACAGAGGAATTGCCGAACCCGCCATTGCAGCGCCTGGAATTCCTCGATCCCCGCCACATCCGGATGGTCCAGCACTGCCATCACATCCTTTCCCCGCGCCCCGAACGGGCCCGAGGTCAACACGTCGATCAGCCGCTCCATCGCCTCGCCCACGCGCACTTCAAACGGGTCCGGCGGCAGCTCTTCGTATTCCTCCTCATAGGGGTCGTCATAGTCCGCCGTCTGCGGCGCGAACGTGCCTCCCGCCGCCATCTCGGCATTGTAATCAATCACCGCTGCCGCCTCTCCGGGCAGGGGCACGGGTGTCAAGGTAATGTGGTCTCTCTCGCTCTCATCAGCGTCGTCCTCATCCTCATCATCGTCGCCGTATTGGTCCCGCCAGCGCACCTGATTGCGCGCCTGCTCGAACGCCGTGCGCAAGGCCATGAACCCGTCCCGGTCATCCTCTGGCCGCGTGATCTTCAGCCGCTCGGCATACGCCTGCCGCACATCGGCATCTGTCGCCGTCTTGCGGTCGAGACCCAGCAGTTTAAACGGATCAGAAGACATCGTCGCGTTCGAAGTTCGCGATGATCTGCTCGATCTGCCGGCGCGCCTCGTTGATCTCGCGCGGGTCCTGCCGCGACAGCACCGCCTCGAATTCAGCAATCAGTCTGCCCACGGATTGCCTCCGGTCGCCCAGAGAGTTCTCATACGCTGCCCGCATCCGCGCAATCAGCGCCGCATTCTCCTGCTGCTCGCGCGGATGGATCTTGATCGCCGCCAGCGCTTTCAGCCGCTTCTCGATCTCGGCGCGGGGCAGGCTGCCTGGATTGCCTTCGATCACCAGCCGCTCGGTCTTCTTCGTAGCCAGCGGCATTGCTTCCACCTCCAGCACGCCAGACGTATCATAGGTATACCGTACGTCCACGGACTTGTCGTCCTTCGCTCCGCCGCGCAGCGGCACATGCAGCGTGCCGATCTGGATATTGTCTTTCACATACGGGCTCTCGCCCTGGTAAATCTTCAGCACGATCTCGTGCTGGTTCGGATGCAGCGGCGAGATGATGTCGGACTTTGAAACGGGAACCACCGTATTGCGCTCGATCATCGGCGAGAAATGCCCATGCTCAAACTTGCCATCACCCACCGGGATCGCCGTCTCGAAGCCCAGCGTGAACGGGCACACGTCCGTCATCACCACATCGTCCAGCGCCTTGTGCCGCGCCGCGAGCCCCGCCTGCACAGCCGCGCCAAGCGCCACCACATGGTCCGGATCGATCGAGTATTCCGGAAACCGTTTGAAGAGCCGCGTCACAAGCTGGCGCACCGCATGCATCCGCGTCGCCCCACCCACCGTGATGATCCGGTGCAAGTCATCCGCGCGCAGGCTCGCATCCGAAATCGCCCGCTGGATCGGCAGGCGCAGCCGCTTCAGGATCGGATCGGTAATCTCCTCGAATTTCTCCCGCGTGATGCCCACACGCCGCGCCTCGCCCTTCAGGGCGAACTCAGCGCCCGCCTCCGGTGCCTCAGTCAGCTGCACCTTCATCCGGTCCGCCAGCGCGCGCAGGCGCGCCCCGTCTTCCCGGCTGACATCCTCCGGCTTGATCCCCAGCTGCCGCCCAAGCTCCGTAGCCAGAGCATCGGTGAAATCCTCGCCGCCGAGGAACGCATCCCCCGCCGAGGCGCGCACTTCCATCACGCCGGAAAACATCTCGAGGATCGACACGTCAAACGTGCCCCCGCCGAGGTCCACCACAAGGAAGGTCGATTCGCCCTGCCGGTCCTGCAGGCCATAGGCAAGCGCCGCCGCCGTCGGCTCGTTGATCAGCCGGTTCACCTTGAGGCCCGCAAACTCCGCCGCCGTGATCGTCGCCTTGCGCTGGATGTCATTGAAATAGGCCGGCACGGAAATCACCGCCTCGTCCACCGTGTGCCCGAGGTAGGCTTCCGCATCGGCCCGCAGTGCGCGCAGCACGAACGATGAAAGCTCCTCCGCCCGGAACGCCTTCTTGCCCAGCGTCATCTCATGGTTGGTGCCCATGTAGCGCTTGAACCGCGCCGCCGTCAGCTGCGGATGCGTCAGCAGGCGGTCCTTCGCCGCCCGGCCCACCAGCAGCGCGCCGTCATCACCGTACCCCACTGCCGAAGGCGTCAGCATCTCGCCCAGGCTGTTGGGGATCAGCTTCGGCCCCTCATCAGTGAACACCGCCACCAGCGAGTTTGTCGTGCCAAGGTCGATACCGATCAGCGTGCGGGCAGGGGCAGTCATGGGAGGGGCAGGGCTTTCTGGGAGACGGAGGCGATCAGCCTTAGCTGCTCGCGCCGCCGCGTCAAACGCCGCGGGCATCCGCCTTGAAAATGCAATATTGTAACGCTAGAGCAGGCGCATGCTGATGCCCGCTCCCGTCCGACTCGCAGCGGCGCTCGCCGCACTCCTCATCACGGCTTGCGGCAAGCCCGCCGACGCTCCGCCTACCGAGCCGCCGCCGCTGCCCGAGGGCGCCGAAACGGCAGATTTCGAAGCCGCTGATGCGCCCGCCGAGCCACCCCGCGCCGCTACCGAATACTGGGGCGTCAAGCCCGGCGAAGCCCTGCCGATTATCTGGAGCGATCTGCTCCCCGTCGGCGCCGAAGAAGAGCTCGCCCGTCAGCAGGCCGAATTCTACGCCATGCTTGAGCAACGCTACCAGGCGAACGCCACCAGCCTGTATGATGCCGAGCCTCTCGCCAGCATCGACGAAGGCTCGGAGGCAGACTTCATGCCCCAGTTCGGCACCTTCGATACAGTCAACGACTTCAACGGAATGCTCGTGCGAATCCCCGGCTATGTCGTACCGTTCGATTTCAATCCCAAGAAGTCACACACCGAATTCCTCTTCGTGCCCTACATGGGCGCCTGCATCCACACGCCGCCGCCGCCGCCGAACCAGATCATCTTCGTCCGCGCGCCCAAGGGCGTGAAAGTCGATGACATCTGGGCGCCCTATTACCTCGAAGGCACGTTCGGCACGGGCGAATTCCTGAACGATACCGGCGACGCCGCATACTCGATCGATCTTACGAAACTAGAGCCTTATCCCTATCCCTGACGCACCGTTTCATCGTTCTGTCATGTCGCGGTGCGAGTAGGGCGGGAAGCAATTGCCTGGAGGCCTGCGCGATGGACCAGTCCGAAAACACCCCCGTCAATCCGCGCATCGCGGCCGGCGCTGAAACCATCGGCGACGTCATCGAGCGGCGCCTCTCCCGGCGCGGCTTTCTCGGCGGGCTCACGGCAGTGTCAGGCCTCGCGCTCGCCGCCTGCGCCGGCCGCACACAGGATGAAGCGGCCGCCGCTGCCACACAGGAAATGCCGCGCCCCGCGCCCGCCTTCAGTTTCCCGGAAATCCCACGCGGCATGGACAAGATCCACCACGTTGCCGAGGGCTACAATGCCGCGCTTCTCCTGCGCTGGGGTGATCCGCTCTGGGCAGACAGCCCCGCCTTCGATCCACTGAACCAGTCCGCCGCCGCGCAGGTGCGCCAGTTCGGCTACAACAATGATTTCATCGGTTTCATCCCGCTTGATCCGGATGCGGAGGGCCACCCCGGCGGCCTGCTTTGCGTGAACCACGAATACACGTCCACGCACCTGATGTTCCCGGGCATCAAGGAAGATGACCCCAAGGGCATCACGCGCGACATCGCCCTCACCGAAATCGCCGCCCATGGCGGCACGATCGTGGAGGTCCGAAACACCTATCAGGGTTGGCGCCCGGTCATCGGTTCGCCCTTCAATCGCCGGATCACGGCCGATACGCCCATGCTGATCACGGGCCCCGCTGCGGGTCACGTCCGTATGCAGACGAAAGCAGACCTCACAGGCACCGCCGTTCTCGGCACCATGAACAACTGCGCCGGCGGCATCACGCCTTGGGGCACCTACCTGATGGCCGAGGAAAACATCAACGGCAACTTCCTCGGCACGCTGCCGGAAGGCCACCCCGAAACCGCAAATCACAAACGCATGGGCGTGCCTGGCGGCTGGTATGGCTGGGGCGCCTTCATCGACCGGTTCGACGTCTCAAAAGAGCCGAATGAGCCGAACCGTTTCGGCTGGATCGTCGAAGTCGACCCGATGGATCCGGCCTCCACCCCGAAAAAGCGCACGGCCCTCGGCCGCTTCAAGCATGAAGGCGCCGAAACTGTCATCGCCCCGGATGGCCGCCTCGTCGTCTACATGGGCGACGATCAGCGCTTCGACTATGTCTACAAATTCGTCTCCGCCGGCAAGGTCGATCCGGCAAACCGTGCCGCCAACGCAGACCTGCTTGATACGGGCACCCTCTACGTCGCCCGCTTCGATGAGGATGGCACGGTCGCCTGGCTCCCCCTCGTCCACGGGCAGGGCCCGCTGAACGCCTCCAACGGATTCTATTCGCAGGCGGATGTTCTCATCGAAGCCCGCCGCGCCGGCGACCTTCTCGGTGCCACGCCCATGGATCGCCCGGAGGATGTCGAGCCCGATCCGCGTACGGGCCGCGTCTGGGTGATGCTCACCAACAATGACCGGCGCAAACCTGGCGAGGAAAACGCCGCGAACCCCCGCCACACCAACCGCTTCGGCCACATCATCGAGATTGCCGAGCCCGGCGGCGATTTCACCTCCGAAACCTCGGCTTGGGAAATCCTCGTGCGCTGCGGAGACCCTGCCATTGCCGAAGTCGGCGCCACCTGGAATCCCTTTACCTCCGAAAACGGCTGGCTCGCGAGTCCCGACAATTGCGCCCTCGACGCCAAGGGCCGCCTCTGGGTCTCGACCGATGGCAATGACGATACCGGCGCCGCCGATGGCCTCTGGGCGATCGAAACCGAAGGCAAGCGCCGCGGCTCCGGCCGCCACTTCTTCCGTGTGCCGATTGGCGCCGAACTCTGCGGCCCGCGCTTCACCCCGGATGGCGAAGCCCTCTTCCTCGCGGTCCAGCACCCCGGCGACGGCGAAGGCGCGAGCTTCGAAGCCCCCACAACCCGCTGGCCCGATTTCGGCGAAGCCTCGCCCCCGCGCCCGTCGGTGCTCGTAATCACGCGCAATGGCGGTGGCCCGGTCGGCGGCTAAGTTCAGTCGTCTGCCGCGTCCCGCAGCTTCCGCTTCGGCTCTTCCGGCGCCTTTGCAGCTAACGGCGGCGCCTCAGGCTTCACAGCTGGCGCCGGCGGCGGTGCGGGGCAGGCATAGACCGAATAGAGCAGCATTTCCGGCGCCAGCGGCAGTTTGCGCGATTGCGATGTAAACTTCGGTACGGGCGTCGTCTCCGGCATGTAGGCATGAAACCGCCGCGCTGCCTCCCGCTCGGACTCCGCCACCTTGCCCTCATACGAGACGCCGAATTCCCGCAGCGCGCCCGCGCTCGGCAGCCAGAAGTCCAGCGCCGAAGCAATGTCGATCACCCGCTCGCCCGTCGCCGGATGCGTCCCGCGGGGAACCGTGCAGAATGTTTCTATACGGACTTGTGGTTCATACAGCAGGTCAAAATTCACGCCCTTCGCCACATAGAGTTCCCATTCGCGCCCCGCCCGCTTTAGCACCGGCTCGAACCCGGCAGGCGCGTTATCTCCGTTCGCGCGCAGCCCCAGCAGCGCGGCTGACGAGGCCGTATTGTGAAACCCGATGATCCCGGTCGGCGAAATGATCCGCCGCGCCCCGGCCACAAACACGAACGACGCGCAGCCCGAAAAGCACGGCCCTGCCACCTCGACGTTCATCCCCCGCGCCGCCACGATCTCGGCCATCCGCAACGGCGCGTCGAGGTCCCCGCCATAGCTCGTGATCACGAGCATCCGGTCGTCCGGCCGCAGCTCTGCTTCAAAAGCCTCCACACCGCTCGCCGTGATCCGTCCGCAATAGCGCAGCGCCGTCTCGGTTCCCTGCGTCAACCGCAGCACCATGCCCGGCCCGTCCGGCGGGCAGGTTTCAGACGGAGGTCTCACCGGCACCGGCGCGCGGCGCTCCTCCGTGTCCGGAACAGATGAGCCCGCCGCTTGTAGCGGCGGGCCCTTGTAGACGATCTCGGGAGGCTCCGCCGCCGCCACACCCAGCCCCAGGAGGGCCGCAAGGTAAGAGGCAGCGAAGGCTCTCATCAATCGCGCGATCAGGCGGCCTGAGGGACCATTGCCGTGGTCGACTTTGCAAAGTTGCCGCTTTCATCGCGGCACCAGATCTCGTCGATCTGCTGGCTTTGCCCGGCTACGGTTGCCGTCGTTGCAACCGAGCGGCAGATCCGCGGCGCTGCTGCAACTTCCGTCGCTTCAGGCGCTTTGTTTGACGGGGCGGGCACATAGGCCGTCTCCGACGAAGGCACGACCGTCACGGTCCGGGCCCGGCCATCATCGCCGGTCCAGGTATCGGTATAGGTCGTGTTGCTGTTGATCGCGGCGAGCTGCGCTTCAGCGAGGCGCCGCTTGTCCTTCTCGTTCTCGAAGGCGAGCCACACGGCGCAGGCCGCGCCGCCCGCTGCTGCGCCCCAGGCCGCGCCGCTTCCGGCATCGCCGCTGCCCGTATTGTTGCCGATCACCGCGCCGGCCAGCGCGCCGATGGCAACGGTTGCAATGCAGCCTGCAATCTTCTGCTCCGTCGTCAGAGGCACGTCCGAATTCATCGTCGCGCAGCCCCCAAGCGTCAGCGTCACAGCCATTGCTGCCGACGTCAAAGCCATCCCCAGTTTCATGTCTAGCACTCCTCTCGCTTCAGACATTCCTCAAAACGTTGCATCAGCCTGCAGCTGCGCTTCGAGCTTGATAGAGTCCGTCTCCGAACCCGGCGGGCCGATGCGGTCGACCGAGGGGTCGAACAGCTTGCCCGAAAGTTTTCGTGCCCCGGCGGTGAATTCGAAATCCCGGAGGCCCGAGAAGGGCATTTCGGGATCGAATTCCGGCTCGCCGCCCGGTGCCATCGACCAGGCCTGCGAGAAGCCGCCCTCGTCGCTGCGCACTTCGCACTCGCCCGCTTCCGAGCAGAGCGCCGTGCCAGTCAGTGGCACGGACTTATCCGGCCGTCCGCGCAGGATCATCCAGGAATTCACCAACTTGCCATTGCGGTCACTCGCCACGCGGATCTGCACGGCGTCCTCGCCGTTCGGATACATCGCCTTGCCGACATACCGCGCCACACGGCTCGGGGCCGGAGGCAAGGCGCCAACGCGTTCGTTGCCCCAATAGACGAGCTTGCCATGCTGCGCGAGCAGGAAGGCATCCATAAATTCGCGCTGCTGGTCATTGCCGCCCGAGCCCTGCACGAACACGACATCTGCGCGCCCGAAATCAAGCGCCGACGCGTCGCCCGCTGCAAACGCCGCCTTGCGCAGCTCCTCCCGCGTCGCCGCTTCCGGCAGGTCCACACCCGAAAGGTCCGTCACCACCACCACGCGCGGCAAACCCATATCCGAGTTGATCACCCGGCCTGAAGCTCTGAGGCTCTGGAACACGCTGATCTCGGCCACCGGGCCTGACTGCGCCTTGGCAGCGCCCTTTGCGCCGCGGGCGCCAACCTGCAACGAGCCGATCAGTTTCGTGGTGAAATCGGCCACGTCATTCTCGATTTTTTGCGTCACGCCGCCCGAGAAGAAATCTCCTACCGCCGAGGATTCTTTTTTCGCGTCCGCCAGTTCCTGCGGCGAAAGACCGGGCAAGCATCCGGAGAATACGCGGTAGCTCGCTGCGCCATCCGTCGGCAGGATGTGGATCGAAATGCGCTCCCGGTAGTCCGATGTGCCGGAACTGAGGGCCCGGTCCGGATCGGCAAAGGTCAGCACCACGTCACGGATTTTGCCGTTCAGTGACACGAAGTCCGCTGGATTCTCCGTCTTCGACAGCGCGTTCTCGTCGATCATGATCAGCGTATGGCGCATCGACGGAGCGAGACCATCCACGACGCAAAATGTCTCGGCGCGCAGTTCACCGCCAGCGGTGAGGCTGGTTGAGGCCGGCGCTGTCGGGCTGCCGCATGCCGCGAGGCCCAGCGCCGATGCGGAAAACAGAAGCGGTGTGAAGCGTATCATTTCTGGCTCCACATCAGCTGCGGGTTCATCGCTGCATAGTCCGACAGTTTCACGCGCTCGGAATCGGCCGTGCGGTCACCGGAGGAGTAATACTTCTCGAAGGTGAAGTTCGGCTGACGCGCGGAGATCGCATCAATCAGCGCCTGCTTGTACTGGCTCAGCACCCCGACGACTTCGCGGTCCTTGCCTTCGATGGCGTTGTTGCAGGCACGCAATGCAGAGAAACCATGCTGGTTGGACATCTGGCTTGTGATGCGTTTCACGGCTTCGGTATCTTCCGTGAACCGGCGTTCGATTTCGCGCAACTTGGCCAGCACGCTGACCTTGCGGATCCCGTTCACCTTGTCTTCGAGCTTCTTCAGCTTGCGCGCCTTGTCGGAAAACTCCGGGTTCGGATCATGCAGCATGAACGTGAGGCCCACGCCGATCAGGAACACGACCATGTTCCCGCCGAGCAGGCCGGCCGTTTGTGCCATGATATTCGGCGGCGAACGGCCGAGAATGATCGCCTGTTCCGCCAGCGGGATCAGGTACTGATAGCGCGCGTAGGCGACCACGCCGAGGGCGACGGTCAACAGCACGATTCCGATCGACCAGAGTGGCCAGCCGGCTCGGTTCGAGCGTTCGTCATCCGCGCGCATGAAGAAGCTGAACTGGCGTATGAAACGCCCGATCAGATGCGCCGCGATGGCGATGCCGATACCGACGATGATGGTCGCGCCCAATGCCTGGAAATCCGACTGGATGATCGGCGCCCGGCGGAAGCTTTCGAAGTTGAGCAGGGCTTCCGGTAGCATGATGAGCGGCAGCAGGATGCCCCATTCGACGAAATGGTTCGGCACCTTGGCATCGCGACCGCCCTCCTGGATCCGCAGCCTGTCATGTTCGGTGTCGGTGTCGTCAAGGTCTTTGATCAGCGTCGCATTCTCGTTCCGGAAAGCCGACAGTATCTCTGAGCGGCGGCGCGCGAGGGTCCGCTTCGCCTCATCCACTTTCACCCTTTCGACGATGCCGGGGGTGCCTTTGCCAAGCGTGATCTGGCTGGCCAGATCCTCGGCCGTGGAGATGGCCGATGTGCGCAGCTGCGCCACATGGCTTTGATACCAGGTCAGCATTCCCTGTGTCAGGCCTTCAGACGGCGCATTGCTGTCACCTTCCGTGGTGATCGTCAGTTCCCGCAGTCCAGCTTCCTGTGGCGCGCGTGACATCAACGCCTGATACGCTGGCGAACCGGGGGTGAGGTCGAGTCCGACGTACGCCTGAATGGCGGGTTCGATTGAATTGTCTGACACCGTCTATTGCTCCACTCTCGAATTGCAGTCAGTTGAATGAGATTTCGCCGACCTTCCGGTTTGCCGGGTCGATGAAGATTTTCTTCTGTGGGCGGACTTCCAAAGCGACCTTTCCTGTGCCGGCATTCACTGTCGTGCCGGCCGGTTTGGTGTCCACATTTGTCTTGTCGCCAGCCCCGTCCACGCTGGTCTTGTCGCCAGTCGGGAAGACCGTCTGGCGGCCCTGCACCACTTCGACGGCCTCATAGCCCTTCTTGAAGTCCAGCTTTTTTTTGCATTTGGCGGTTTCGCGCGAGGTCTTGCCCTGGCACAGCATGTCGATCTGCTGGTCGGCCATCCACACGGCCACGGGCTCGGGGCGTGCTGCGAAAATGAATTCGATCCGCCGGTTCTGGCCGTAGGCATAGTCGGTCGAGCCAGCCACGAGCGGCAGGTCCTCGCCGAAGCCGATCCGCCAGACGCTCGCCACGTTCACGCCATAGCCGAGGATCGCTTCGGCCAGCGCGTTCGCCCGGTCGATCGAAAGGTTTTCGTTATAGGCGCGGTCACCGCGTTCATCCGCGTGCCCAGCGACGAACACGACCACATCCGGCGGCTCGCTCTGCAGATTCTCGGCGATGATACGCGCCACTTCCCAAGCCTCTGGCCGCAGTCTGCTGCTGTCGGTGTCGAAGAACACGCGCTCGGGGAACACCACGCGGAGCAGCGGAATGCGCACGCCGACATTCGGCGGCAGACGGCTGGCGGCGATGCTGGCGTCGAAGAATTGCGGCTCGGCGCCCAGAGACAGTTCGCTGATCCGCTCGAGGCGCTTGATCCGGTCGCAATGCTCGACCTCGACCATGTCGCGCCAGTCCATGATTCCGGACGCACTGATATACTCGAGATATTGTAGGCAATCAGCCGGTGCCACGGCGCGCCGCATTTGCTCCGCCCGGGCCGGACCTGTGGCCAGCGCGAGGATTCCGGCAATTACAACGAACAATCTCAGCAGCATCACGGGTCCCCTCTTAACGAGGGTTAATGACACGCGGATGCAAGTTCAAGGCGGAATTTGATCGCCGGCGACCGGGGGCAGGGAAACGGGTGGCATTCAGGCAACAGATAGTCAGCAGATTGGGCAGATCGCGCACCGACGCTGAAACTTTTATGACGGCGCGCCGGACTATTTTCGTAGCAATAACCGGCGTCCTTCCGCCCCTGTCAACTCCAGCGCGCCGTCGTCGGTGATCGTCCAGGTGAGGTCGCCGGAGAGGGCGTTCATGTATTTCCGTTCCTGCTGGGACACGGCCTTGGCGAGGCAGGCCCGGCGGGTCATCGCCAGCGGTGAGAATGTCAGCTTGCTGCCATCCGTCGTGTAGGTGCCGCTGAAGCCATTGCAGTTGGTGGAGCCCGAGACCCGGCCATCTTCGCTGAAGGTCAGCGTCAGGCGTGAATTGTCGATCACGCCGGTGCGGTTGATGTCCTCGACGATCCACTCACCGCCTTGCAGTTTTGCGGGGTCCGGTTTTGGCCCCACTTTGCCTGCCATCGGCAGGATCGGGATGCCGGTGAAGCTGATCCCGTTTGCCCCGGTCAGGGTCAGATGATTGGGTGCCTTAGGGAAGGGCCGTTCGAACGTGGCGGTTGCCTCGCCTTGCAGGATCGCGAGGAAAGCTGCTTCCTGTTGCATCACGCCGTCTTCCATGCACGCCATCTTGGTGGCGCCGGTGCCGGAGAACGTCACTTTGGCGCCGTCCTGCACATAGCTGCCGAAGAAACGGTTGCACCCCGTAGTGCCCTCGATTTTTCCATCCTTGGTGAAGCGGATTTCCGGCTCCTTGCCCGAGACAACGGCGACGCTGCCCATCTTCGTCACCTGCCAGTGCGACATTGCGAGCGTTGGGATGGGGACGGTTTTCTTCGCGGTGATCACGGTGCCGTTTGCGCCGGTCAGGGTGAGGAGTCCGTCGCCATCGATCACATAAGTCGCGTCTCCGGTCAGGGCAGTGCCGAGGGTGCTTTCGAGCGTGTTCACATTACCTTCCGGGCAGGCCATCAGGGTCATCATCAGCGGCTTGAAGCTGACCTTTGCGCCTTCCTGCGTGTAGCCGCCGCCGAAGCTGTTGCAGCCGCCGAAACCGCTGACGCGGCCATAATCACCGAAGCTGATCGTGGGCGGACGTTTGCTGGCGACGGCCTCGCCGCCAATGGTTTCGATGATCCACTCGCCGCCGCCGAGGGGCGAGGCGGGTGGGACGTAGGGGGTCACCTTCACCATCACAAGCTCGCCCATATCGATGCTGGTGGCGGCGGGGAGGTTTACCTGATGGGCCGTGTCGGTGGTCCAGAGCAGGGATCCGTCAGGCCCGGTGATGGTGGCCCGCACAGTATAGGTCATCCGCGGATCGAGGCCGTCGGGTGGCACCAGCGTAAATTTCACCGGCACGCCGCCTTCGTCCATCGAGATGGACCAGTCGGCGAGGTCGATCGCGGGCGCATCGGCGCGGGAGGTGTCCTGCAGCACCACTTTCAGCACGGAGCCTTCCGGCGCTTTCATCCGTTCCCGGTAGGTCGCCTTGCCGGTTACCACCAGCTTGCCGGCTTCGATGGCGGCAGCGCTCTCTGAAGGCACATGCGTGCAACCGGCGAGGCCTGCCGCGGCAAGGGCGCTGAGCGCTGCGGCCAGAATTCTGAAATCGTTGCGTTTTCTCATGGGGAAGGCTCCTCAGAAGGTTTTTCTGGCCGGCGCCTTGCGCACACCAATTCCGGAGAGCGCCCGGCCGGTCAGGATCAGCAGGCCGCCCGCAAACAGGAAGGCGGCGGTGAGGCCAGCGACATTCATCAGTACACGGGCATAGCCAAGTTCGGCGACATCAATGAAGGGGTAGGGGTAGAAGCCGTCCACCGCGCCGCGGATCATCGCATAGACTGTATAGGCGACCGGATAGACGATGATTTGCGATAGGGCTTTCAGGGTCAAATCCTTCTTCGCGTCGAAGAAAATCCAGGCGATGGCCATCATCACAGGCGTGGCCGTGTGAAGCAGCTGATCGGCGATTTTCTGCCAGCCTTGCGGGTCCCAGAGGCCTGCAAGCAGCAGGTGATAGATGACGCCGACAAGGCCGATATAGAGCACTACGCCCGCGCGCGTGTTTGCCCCTGCCAGAAGGCGCCCGGAGGCACTGCCCGGGGCGATGGCGGAGACAGCCGAGACGATGCCGACCATCAGGTTGGTGAGGATCGTGAAGAAGGCGAGCATTCGCCAGACCGCCAATAGCGGCGAGGCAAAATCCGGGCTTTCAAGGAAAATCCAGAGCTGGATCCCGACCCCGCCAAACGCCGCGAGAGCAATCAGTCCACGGAAGATGCGCTCAATCAAGCTGTCAGCCTTCCGTGCAGACCATGGGCATGGCCCGGCCCCGGCCGAAGAGGATGGCCTCGCCGCGCAGCTCTACCAGGAACCGGCCGCTGCTGAACTGCGTGGCTGCGCCTTCGGCGGTCTCCAGCTTGTCAAGCTTCACGCTGTTGCCGTCCCCGAAGGTGACATAGGCGGCGCCGGCCTCCAGCGCGATGGTGAGGGCCTCGCCGCCGCAGACATAGGGCGTGCCCGCGGGCGTGACCATCTTGCAGGGGATGCCTCTGGCAAGGTCTTCCGGATTGAACAAGGCCACGTCGAGCCCGGACGTATCGCCAAGATCGGCAATGTCGATGTCGCCGTCGGAGGTCAGAAGGATCGCGTGGCCATCCTGCAGACGCGCGCGCAGGACAAGATTGCCGCCGGGGATGAGATCGAACTTCGACACGGTTCCGCTGAATGCGGCGGGGGAGGCTGTGGCCGGAAACTCTTCCCTGAAAACAAGGTCATCCACATCCGCCGTGCGTGTCACGTCGCGCACCTCGACGATCAGCCGCGCGGTTTCCGGCGGCGTCAATCCGCTCCACGATACCTGACCGCTGAAGGTCGCATCTTCGGCCTCGCCATCGGTTTGATCCGGGCCCGGACCAAATGGCGGCTCGACCTGCTCGGCCGCCGGGTCCAGCTCCAGAGGCGGCGATTTTTCTGCCGGGGAACAGGCGGCAAGGCAGGCGCCTGCGAGGAGGACGGCGAGGCGCATCAGTAAACGTCCATGATCTCGGCAATCTCGGCGAGCGTGCCGCCGCCGCAGCCGATGATGACGCGGCTATAGCCGGTGGCGAGGGCGGGCGCTTCAAATTTCACTTCCTCGGTGGTGATCGCCATCGTGGCCATTCCGTCCGGCGCTTTCGGCACGAGTTTGAGGCGTAGGGCGGGGGTAGCGGAGCGGTCCAGCGGGCCTTGCTGCCATTCGAATGTGTAGCCGCCGGAGCGGACATCGACCTTGCCGGTGACGTGGATTTTCGGCGCTGCGCCGGGGCCGGGCATCTTGTTGACCCAGGCCGCCCAGTCGCGCGAGTCGATGACCTCGCAAACATCGACATGGGGCGGCGTTTCCGGATCTGGTTTCACGGGATTTGCCTCTGTTGTGACTTCGATGGGAAGCGCCGATTCCGGCGGCGCAGCGGCGGGCGCTTCAGCCTTCGACCAGGGCATATACTGGCAGGCGGCGAGCGCGAGCGACGAGGCCGCGGCGGCGAGGGCGAGACGTGTTCCGGACATGGGATCTACCCTTTCAGATTGGATTTATGACTCGCGGTGTAATCGGCAATTCTGTCAAGTTAGAGACAGTTCAGAAGGTTGCGCAAATCCGGGCCTGTGCACCCCCTTTTGCGCGGGCAGGCCGCGAATGCAGCCCTTCGAATCCGGCCGGGTCTGCAGCGGATGTATGATCTGCGAATGACAAACCCGCATGCCTTTTCTTCGCCGCTGCGCCTGAGGCCCGGCAGCCCCCGCGCGCTCAATCAACTGCGTCTGCTGTGGCTGCTCGGATGGACGGGCGCAGCCATCGCTGCGCATTTCGGCGTGAACCGAACCACGATCTGGCGGCGCCTGAAGGCGCGCGGCCTGAACGGGCCGGAAAAGCCGCACGAGCGCGAGACACTGGCCGAAGCCGAAGCGCGCGCGATGATGACCGATGCCCTGATGCGCGGCGACGAGCGCGCGGCGAAGGAACTGGCAGGCCTTGTGCCGAAAATGACGGGCCCGGCGCGCCCGAAGGCGGCGCCGGTAGAGACCCCGAAGGATGACAATGGGACGTATACGGATGATGGCAGGGATGAACTCGTCGCCGAGATTGAACGGCTGGCAGCAATGGAATCCCGCATGGCGGAGAATGGCTCTGCTGGAGATCGATCAGCTGGGCTGGGAAGGAATGGACCCGGTGCGGAAAGCGCTGATCCGGCGTCACCCCTTCCTCGCGCATGCCCGCCCTACGCAAGTTCTGCCGCCGGACCTTCGGCGCACATGGTTGCTCTCGGGCGGACGTGGCGCGGGCAAGACACGGGCGGGAGCCGAATGGGTACGCTGGGCGGTGCTGCAGGCGGGCTATCGCCGGGTGGCGCTGGTGGCGCCGAGCTTCAACGATGTGCGCGAGGTGATGATCGAGGGGCCGAGCGGCCTGATCTGGACCTCGGCTGAGGCGGACCGGCCCGTCTGGCAGCCCTCCCGCCACCGGCTGGAATGGAAGAATGGCGCGGTCGCCTACGGATTTTCGGCGGAAGACCCGGACAGCCTGCGCGGTCCGCAATTCGACCTCGCCTGGGGCGACGAGGCGGCGGCCTGGGCGAAGGGAGAGGCGGTGTGGGACAACCTGCAACTTGCCCTGCGGCTAGGCGACCATCCGCTCTGCCTGATCACCACGACGCCGCGGCCGACGGCCCTGATCCGCAGGCTGAAGGCGGACCCGATGGTGGTGGAGACGCGCACGCGGATGGCCGACAATGCGGCAAACCTCGCGCCCGGCTTTGTGGACGTGATGACGGCGGCCTATGGCGGCACGGCGCTGGGGCGGCAGGAACTTGACGGCGAGATGATCGATGACCCGCCGGGGGCAATGTTCATCCGTGGGCAGATAGATGCGCTGCGGGTGGAGGCCGCGCCGTTCCAGTTGGACGATTGTATCGTGGCGGTGGACCCGAACCTTTCGGCAAAGCCGGGGGCGGACGCCTGCGGCATCGTGCTGGCGGGGGTGAAGGACGGCGTGGGCTATGTGCTGGGCGATGCCTCGGCGCCGGGCCTTCAGCCGCTCGACTGGGCGAAGCGCGCGGTGAACCTGGCGGAGGCGGGCGGGGCCTCGACGATCCTCGCGGAGGCGAACCAGGGCGGCGACATGGTGCGCGAGGTGATCGCGATGACGGGCACGCGGATGCCGGTGCGGCTGGTGACGGCGCGGCTTGGCAAGCGCGGGCGGGCGGGGCCG